>Ga0214921_10008782_pt1 | contig 12964 bp, 11 predicted proteins | sample LL1505_MetaG_FD_177992 | JGI IMG/M metagenome (GOLD analysis project Ga0214921, IMG submission 177992) | Freshwater microbial communities from Lake Lanier, Atlanta, Georgia, United States - LL-1505 | ecosystem: Environmental > Aquatic > Freshwater > Lake | place: USA: Georgia | collected... | reverse complement strand
CTGCGTCGGTGCTGCTTTCAAAATCATCGGAGCGACGCTGCCCGTAATTTCAAGTGGCTGATAAGAATCTCTCTTTACAGGATACTTTCCATAACGTAGAGTCAATGGAATTGACTCATCTTGTATCTTATTCGGTTGAAAGAGAAATAAACTGTTACGATATACAATATGACCTGGAAAGTTGCCATTTTCAAATACTATCGATGGATTATTAATTACCTTCATTAATAGACTTGTCAAAGTTTCCTTTGGAATATCGCTAAATATGCCCTGTATATCACTCCAACGAAACCACACCTGTTCCTTAAAAAGGCGCTTTAAACGCAAAATTAGCGACTGTTCCGCAAAGCGCGCAGTAAATACATCATATGTGCTATCATCTTCTTTTAATGTCTTAAAATCCAAGTTAAAATCACCTGATACATTTTTACATGAATACGAACACTTTATCCAATCACAGATAGCCGTGAAATCTTTATTTTTTAAAGTCAGATCAACTGTAACTGGTTGACGTTGGCTATTTATCATTTCAACATCTGTAAGTCCATCCAATAAAATAGCTTCACGATTCAAGTTACAATCAACCGCACCCATTTGTAATGCGCGACTTACATTGCCAATACGGACTGCCTTGTTCATAGCCGTGCGATAGGAATACTGATCTATAGTCTCTTTGTTGAACTCCGCGGGAAATGTATTCACATAGAGACTAATTGTGCAGTTTCGCAACTCGCGAGGTAAAGCTTGGTGAGAGCAATAACGAATACCACGTCCAATAATCTGTTCCTGTTTTGATAAGTGAAACCAACCCTCAAAAATATGGACCTCACGAATAGCGCGCAAGTCAATTCCTTCACCCGCTACTTGAGATCCTACGATTACTTTTATCTTTGAACCATCCGCATTCTTGGCGTCACGCGCCACGTTAACAAGACGGGTATTATTGGGAGATAGAGGTAGAGATTGTTTATCTACAGTATTGACATCACTGGCAGTTAAAAGAGCATAGTATGCCGGTGTAAATTTGTGATTCAGACGACCTTCTTCTTGTCCTACAATAAAGGCAGGGTGACCCACTTCACGTTTTTCGCACTTTGCGCACTGGCGACCTCCAGGGCTCATGATACCCTTACTAAACAAGGGTGCTGAACGTCCCCAAGCACTATATCCATTGGCCTCTAAGAGTAGACAAAATATCACTGCGCCGTTTTCTACAAATCGGCTATGAACGAACGAAATTCCCGTAGCATTTTTGATTGTCTGAAGAATCATATTAAACTTGGGCGAATACTTGGCCAGATTATTTTTACCCATTGTCATCCACGCATAAGACTCGTCTTCGTCTGTAGGGATGTACTGAGGAAGACTCGTTAGACGTGTGCCTTCAAATGTGGCATTTATAGAACGTGATGAAAACCAGCTCTGAAATCCCTCACTTCCTACACGGCCTTCCAGACCTTCACCAGGAAAGATACAATTGCCCGCTTGTAGCAAGGTATCAATGGTGCGAATACCCACACCCTTTGCGGCTACAAGGCGCTCTGTGAGTGTTTTTATCACATTCAAGGCATCTCCAGTTAATTCGCAATTTATCATGGGTAAGCGAAGAACATCTTCTTTCTGCTGTTCAGGTTCAATACGTGTCATGCCATTGGGGGCAAGAGCAGGCCAGCCAGTAATACGTAAGGCTTCAGGAGGTTCCAGTCGCGCAGGAAAGGCCTTGGGGTTTTCTCCACGCATAAAACTTACACGACCATTGGCAATCTTAATCAGCATCTTTTCCGACTTTTCTGATAATACTTCTTCACCCAATGCGTTTGTGGTAAATTCAATATCTGTTTCATTTGGTATTTCTCTTTCATCCACATGATCCACAAGAAATAGGTATTCCAAGAGTGAAACAATCTCCTTATAACTATTATACATAGGAGTAGCAGACATAAGTAATAATTTATTGCCTTCACAGGAACGTAAGACGTGTTTTAAAAAGGGGGCCAACTTCTTTCCAGCCGCAGCATCTCCCTTTTCCTCTACGCCACCCGCATCATCGAGGCGGTCTGTTTCTTCATCAACATCGGAAACATCACGCAAGTTATGAGCCTCGTCTATAATAATTAAAGAACCACTCAATGCCCTTTGTAAGAGTTTTATTTCTTGTTCCTTTTTACGATTCTTATCCATTGTACTGGGTATTTGACTCAAGATATCGCGAACCATATTTCGAAACGCCACATATCCCATGATTGAATATCGCTTATTGATTAAACGATTTACACGTAATTCAATATCTTTTATATTACGATCAAACTGTGTCTGTGTGAGTTCCAAATAACGATTTCCAGTACATCCATCGTGTTGATTCGGTGTGTCATCACTCGATCCTAATTTTATACGAGTTATATCAAAGATAGTTCTATAAAATCCAGCTTGAATGGCAGGAGGAGCAAGAATAAACACCTTATTCTTAGGTGTAAGTTCAAGAAACGCCTCGGCGGTTAAAATTGCCGTGCAGGTTTTTCCAACTCCTACACCATGATATAGTAACATTCCATTATACGGTGTGTTCGGAGACATGAATTGTGCTACAAATCTTTGAACAGGAGTATATTCAAACTCCTTGACTTCGCATACATCATTTTCCGGTTTTAAGGTTTCATCTGTAATCTTGGCTTGTTTGGACTCACGAAACTCCCGCTTGCGCAGCAACTTTTCCAAAAATGATGGGTCATGAATGTCTGGATAGAGATAACCATCTTTTTCACGTTGTTCGTCTGCCCTTATATTTTCAATTTCTAAGCGGATTCTGTCGGCCTCCGAAGAAGCGGTTTGACCTATCATGTCTTGCGACAGTGCTTCCAACCCGCTGGAGTTTACTGGTAAAGACATACCGATCCTGCTGTTCTTCTCCGCTATTTTCAGTATCCATACGAATACCTATAAGTTCATCTCGCATAATAGGAGCAAAGTTACGTAAAAGAATTGAAAGCTGAAGAATAATCCCTCGTTTCTCTACATTTTCAGGCCTCAATAGTTGATGGGCTTCATCCAGAGTCTTCCAAGCCAGATTACCAACCTCGCGTGTCATTTCTGTGTTCAGAGAATTGAAGGAAATACTACGTTGTCCCACATATTCAGCCAAATAGTAAGAGTGTCTGTAATGAACATTGTTTGAACCATAAAACTGTTCAATCAGAGGTGAAATATTGGTCGCCTTAAAAAGTTCATCTTCTGTAATACTGGATTCCTCGAAGAGTTCACGAAATGCACACTGAATATCTGTCTCATACGGATCGCGACGCCCTTTCGGAAATCCCCATTCGGGTGTTTGATAGACAGCGGGTTCTTGCCGGAGAAGATCCGCCAAGGTGTATGTTTCACCTGATGGTAGTTTTACCCCTGCCTTGAGTTCTGTGAGTTTCTGTTTTGATATTGTGTGGTCATATGCGTATCGTTGTGATGACTCCGTATCTGAACCCCATAGTTCCTTCCATATATCTTCAAAGTCACACGTCGCAAGCTTTTCACGTTCTTCAGGAGTCATTCCACGTAATTGCTTTTTAATGTATTCGGGCTCATTGACCTTGTATTTTCCTCTCATAATATCCATAAATCCAAGAGAGTCTTTACGTTGAATCATGAGAACCTGTGGAATTATATTTTGAATGCCAGTATTTGTATTATTGTCTTTACAAAATTCAACTGATTGGCTCCAAGTATCATTGCGACTTATCCAGCGGAACACAAGAACTCCATAACTGGAAACTGGTTCTACGCATATGCGAAATGTATGCCCGGACCCTCCGCAATTGGAACATACAGGTGTAGCTTTTGTTTGATAAAATGACATTGGTTAAAAACCCCTAACTTATACTACCGTATGCGTCTTAGGTAGTTTTCATTGTCTATTGGCTATCATTAGATAGAATGCATATACCTCCTGAAGTCTGGGGGCCATTCTTTTGGCACACGATTCATATTGTTGCCTTGGGATACCCACAGACACCTGAATATAGCGACAAAAAGGCAGCAAAGGAATTTTATGAATCTTTACAAAACTTAATCCCGTGCCCAATCTGTCGCCAACACTATGTATCTCATTTAACGAAGTTGCCCATTGGACCGTCTTTAGACAATAGAAAAGACTTATTTCGTTGGACCGTAGATCTTCACAATGATGTGAATGAGATGTTGGGAAAACGTAAATATACGGAAACCGAGGTGATTCAGTACTACACCCGTCTGGGTGCGCGGGGGCGTTCCCCCGTCATAACATCTCAAGATTTCATGGAGGCGGACCAACAAGCAATGCTAAAAGGTGTAGTGGCTGGTGTTGGTGTATCAGTTGTCTTAGGTGCCATCTTGTATTTTAGTTTACCTAAGTCATAGTAGAATGCCCGTCAGTGACGTGGACTTATTTAATGGTCTTCAGATTCCAAAACAAAGTGTTCATCCCGCAAAGGTTGATGGAGTAAAACAAGTTGTTTTAGAACCTAAACTTACCGATGAACAAATGAAGGCGCGTGAGGGCACGTATTTCAGTGAAAAGGACGCAGATACAATCTTTAATGAAGATGTCGACGTCTATGCCAAAGATGAGAATGCACCCGATGGCAAACGTCTTTTGGCGCGTCTGCGCAAAAATGTGATTCCTCACGATATTATTGAATTGGCATGGAAGAATTTCTATAATGCGTCTTCAGCTTCAAGAAATCGTGGCGCTGCTGCGGGACCTATTGACCTAAAAAGCAAGTATTGGACAAAGCGTAAACCTACGGCATTAAGCAAGTGGTCGGCGAGATATATTCAAAATGGTAAAGTGAGTAAGATGCGTGTAAACAATAATGTGTTTAGCAGCGTCTTAGGATACTTTGAACAGACACCCTTCATGGGACTCCCTTGTCGTCTGACCTCTTATACACAGAAATACTTTGAACAATACAAGGCAGGTATTCCGTATATTCAAGAAATTGATAAGCTATTCAAGAAACTTGTTCCTGATCGTTATAAGAAACAATATGCTCAGGCTCACGCAAAGCCTCAGTTTCAAATCGCAGATACGGCTTTCTCATCAGTAACAATGAATCGCAACTTCCGCACAGGTCTTCATATGGATGATGGAGACTTGCGCCAAGGGTTTGGAAATCTTTCTGTCATAGAACGCGGAAAGTATGAGGGTGGCTATACTCTGTTTCCGAGATATAAGATTGGGTTTGACTTACGAACAGGTGATTTCTTAGCCATGGATGTACATGAGTGGCATTGTAATACAGAAATACGGGAATCTCCATCAGACAAAGATTTTAATAAAAAACTTCCTGTTATATATCTTAATGATAAGGAAACGGGAACCCAGGGTGTTGACAAAAATTATAGCCGTCTTTCTTTTGTATGTTATTTACGCGAAAATCTCATAAAGTGCAATGCCAAAGAGTCTCTACCTTATTATAAGCGCATTGGATATAATCCAACGAAAGGAACTCTAACACGCAAAAAGCAAAGAAAGGCAGAGAATGTAGAATAACTTATAGTAGAGAATTAGGAGATGGACATAAGTCGATCTGAAAAAATCGCATCTTTAGTGAAAGATTTGGGCACACTGGGCAAAAACATAAAAAAGCCTATTACTGGCGACAAATTACCTGGTATAAAAGCCGCAAAGGAGATAACAGGTCTTGCGCCTTCTCCTATAGCCGGTTCTGGATTTATAAGGATTCTTATGTATGTGGTTGCTGGAATTTTAGCTATCTGTCTCATTTTATTGGCAGTAGACCAATGGATAACTCCTGTCTTTCAAAGAACTCCAGGTGGTGATGGATATATACCTATACCCGGCGCAGATAATTCAGAACTACATTGGTCAACACTTCAATCAATAGATGATATACGAGTTGGAACTCCTCCTAAAAGGAATCCGGCTGCCCCAAAGGGATCGACCGCAGCACAAGAAATTAAAAATACTGAAATCATTGAAGGTCAACCAATCTATAGTATGACAATGGATATATATATTACAAATGAATACCCCCAGAATGTGGGAGTTGGAAATGATCATCGTGTATTTTTCTTATTAGGCAATTCATTGACAAGACCAATCATACGCGTAAGCATTGATAACGCAAAAAATACATTGTATATAACGTCTTTTGATCACGAAGGACTTCAAGAAAGTGTTCAAATGGATAATGTTCCGATTCATACACCTTTCCGTATTGGATTTACAAAGTCAGCGAAAGTATTGGAAGGATATCTGAATGGTCTGCTTGTTCAGACACGTAGACTTCGTTCAATTTCTCATGTGCCTACAGGAGGTGACATCATCTACTCACCCGCAAACATACGTGATGCGCAGGGGGTGAATATGGCACAAGGAATTAAGATATTGAACCTAAGAATATTTCCATACATTGTTGATCCGAGAGAAATGATGGGACGAATGGGCGACCTTGCTTCTAAGACACGCTTTATTAAAAACAATGGTAGCATTGTAGGAAATAACTGGGAATTTGATGCTTTAGGAATAAAATTAAATGTAAGTACTTGATAAGAAAAATGGAAGGATTGGGAGATAAAATAGAAAACAAAGAAAATCATACAAATGTATATTTTACATTTGGACGATTTCAACCTCCAACGATTGGGCATAAGGTCTTATTTGACCAATTGGCTTCTTTAGCCGCAGAAAATAGTGCGGAAGCCTATGTATTTGTATCAAGCAAAAAAAATGACCTTGAGAAGTATCTTCGCTCCAAAAAATATCAAGATATGCAACGCCGCGGATATTTTGAATCGGGTCCACTCAACGAAAATCCCTTATCTGTTTATCAAAAAGTCAAGTATTTGAAGAAAATGTATCCAGATTCTAGTACCTCATTTATAAATACTACAGAATGTGGTTGCACGAATATTTTTAAAAGTTTAGATGCTCTACGATCTGCTGGTTATACGAATCTGAGTATGGTTGTTGGAAGTGATAGAAGTGAAGAGTTTGCCAGAATCTTGGAAGGAATTACGGTAATTCCTGCGGGTGAAGAACGGACAGTGAATGCTAAATCCATGAACACAAAGTCAATGTCTGGAACCAAGATGCGTGAGGCGGCAGTAAGAGGTGATATAGAAACATTAAAATATGGAACACTTATTGGTTCCATGACAGAAGATGATGTCAAACAACTCATGAATGATATTCGTAGAGGACTCGGATATGATGAAGTTCCTAAGGTCGGTGGTGGAAATCGTAAAAAGACAATACGCAGCAATCGCCTATATAGTATTAAAATCAAAACAAGAAGGAGAGGAAAGTATAGGCTGCGAAGCGACGAAAATTGAAATCTATATTATGCCCATTATTGTATGCCATCAAATATCATTATTACTGAAGGTAAAAAACATTATTCAATCACATCTCCAAATTGGATCTGTGAATGGATTATAATGAACAATTCCACGAACATATATCGGTCACTTAGTATATTCAATAATTCAATTGAAATTGATTTCTCAGATATTGAGAATACCGAATATATAACGAATATACTACCTGGATTATTTGACGAAGTTCAAGATACTGTATTAAATTGGATAAAAGAAGGTGATATAGACGCTCATAGACTACTCGAGGAAGAAAATCTACCATCATATTTAAGATATTCGCAACAAATTCTTAGAAAGAAGTTTCATACTAGATAGAGAAAGATGATGTGGGTATGGATAACATTAGGAATTTTTCTTGTAGCCTATGCTATATATTATTATTTAAATCGTCTATTACTTCCTAAATACTCTGAACGAATTGGAAATGAAGAAATGCAAATCGCAACTGTGAAACAACTAATTAGTAGCGAACAGTTGAAAGATACATGGTCTTCTACATCGGGTTCAACACTGATATTCTATATTTATCCTATTTTGACAGACCGGACAGCAGTTTCCGGTAATGAGTATGCAACCATTATACAAATCGGCACCAAACAGACATTTAAACTTCTTATAGCACCTGATGCGGGTAGAGATATTAATATGGCTCCAGCACTATTTGAAGTATATGTAAAAGGTCTGGATGATCCTGAAATTATTGAAATACCTAATATTCCTTTACAGCGCTGGACATCAATTGCTATTGTAAAGTTGGGTCGTAAGTTCAATATATATATAAATGGTAAACTCACAATAAGTCATATGTGTACGGCAATGCCAGACTTTGATGAAACCCAGCCACTGCGTATTGGAGATCCACGTTTGGGTGGACAATTTGCTCAAATGAGTCTAATGGGATATGCGATGCAGACAAATGAGATTCGTGCATTTATTGCAAATAAACAAGATACTGAAGGAAAACCTTATCTTTCTTCCGGTATATTCTCATTTATCCCTACGTTTTATTCCTGGTGTCCGGGTGGAAATTGCAATCTTCCTAAAAAGGCAGGGGCCTTGGAAGAATGGGTAAGTCCTTATGCATAAACTATTCAGTCTGAATAGAAATGGAAAGTGTTATGGGATTCTTCTCACAGGGCCCTGGACGCCTTATATTCCTTACATGCGTAGTTATCATTGTATGGTTAGCTTTATTCAAACTGTATAAATGGATAAATGGAGATAACGCCGACATACAAGATAATATCATCTACGCAACTCCCGATTCTGGAATACCTGCCAAGTCTAAGAACGCTACGGTATTCAATGATCTGAGTGTTCCGCCCATATACCAGGGTGGTGAGTATTCCATAAGCGTATGGATCTACGTAACTAACTGGTCTATCAACAATGGTCTCAATAAGCCCTTCTTGGTATTATCTGGTGGTGGCCCTCAGTCCAACGGATTTGCCACGATTGTAATGTATCTAGGACAGTTTGTGAACAAGCTCGGAATCCGCGTAAGTCAGGACTCTTTTAGCAACGACGCGTCTTCCGTTGTCGACTATGTAACACAGATGCCTATGATCGTAAAGGGAACCTCTCCCTACAGCGATACGGCTTCGGACTTCAAGAAGTGCGATATTGAATCAGTGGATTTACAGAGATGGGTAAACATTACGGCGGTGCTGAGTGGTCGTACCTTAGATGTTTACATGGATGGCAAGTTATCCCGCAGCTGCGTGCTGAATGGCTTATTCAAGGTGGATGGTGACAAGCCTACGATTACACTGGGTGGACCCAATGGCTTCGGTGGAATCATTGGTTTAGTCCGCGCCGCGAACGTGGCATATTCCCCGGATAGAGTCTACAAATACTACCAATATGGTCCCTTCGAAACAAGCCTAAGCCTCGGCAATCTGGGCCAGTATTCGCTGGACATTAAGAGAAACGGAATCAGTATCTTTAGCTCGTCGGTGGATGCTAATGATAAGATGAAGATAGACTTGTAAATCAAGTTGATTTTTATAGAATGAAAAACATACATAATCATATGTGTATTTTTCATATATTTGATAGATAGATAGTATGGATTCAACGAACGGAATCTTCGGTTCTGGCATTTCATTATCAGGTAGTGACACAGTATCACAGATTGTGACAGGAGTTGCTATAGTGGTTATACTCTATATGTCATTATCTACTGCCGAATGGACATATAAGTCGGTAAAACGTATGTGGAAGGATCGTGTAGAATTATTCCCTAAGACGTATGCTTCCGGTTCTCGTATGTATACTGCCATTCAAAATCCTAGCAATGCATTGTCAAAGACAATTACAGTATCCGACAATCAACGGAATGGCGTAGAATTCAGTTATGCCATGTTCATTTACCTAAGCAGTGATACATTCTCAAACGGCAATCAAGAATTATTACACATCTTACACAAGGGTTATAATCAGTCCTACCCTTTGATGGGCCCTGGTATCTTTGCTTGGGGAGATAGAAATGCGTTAAGAATCTACATGAACTGCTTCAACACATGGAATAATTACTCCGACATTGAGAACATACCGGTCGACAAGTGGTTCCATTTGGTAGTAAGCTGTAAGGGTAACAAGATACATCTCTATATCAATGGAAGCTTGAAGACAAAGATGAACTTAAGTCATAATACTCCCCCTTACCAAAACTACGGTGATGTATACTTATTTAGCCCGAGAAAGCTCACCATATCTCCCAGCATAACAATGTCATTGGAGAGTGAGGAAAATATGTATGGACAGCGGCTACAAAACCTTTCATCACTGAACTTTGGAGGAGCTGCCAAGGGAATGGCAAGTCGTGTGTTTTATTTCAGCTACGCTCTCACCTATACGGAAATCCAGGCTCTGATCAACATGCAGCCTTCCAAGGAAATGGATTCTACAAACATGTCTATGGCGCCTTACCTGTCCGATACTTGGTGGGTAAACAAGCAGGGTCCTTAATTTAAGAAGCGTATCATTAGTATATCTCATCTTGTTATACAATAGCAAGAGGAGTTGTAATGACAGGAGGAGGATTATACATACTCGTGGCATATGGAGCTCAAAATGTAATATTGAGTGGTAACCCAGACTTTACCTATTTCTATCTTGTGATGAGGAAGCATAGTCACTTTTCATTTGAATCTGTGACACTACCTCTTGAAGGACCGTCTGAATTATTCTTTAATCAACCAATACAGCTCCGCGCAAAGATTCAAAGGGTTGCCGACTTGTTATCGGATTTATATTTCACGTTCACCCTACCCGATATTTATAGTAAATACTTTGATTCTACACTACCTGGACCTCTAAATGCTAGATCGCAGTATCAGTTTCAGTGGGTGCGAAATATCGGTGCCCAAATTATTCAAGATGCATCATTTTTTATTGGTGGAACATTGGTTCAACAATTCGATAGTGATTATATTATTGCTACGGCAACGATTGATCAAGATGAAACTGAATATAATAAATGGCAAGACTTGGTTGGAGATATTCCTGAACTCTATGATCCAGCAAACGGCCAATACTCCGGCGGAATTGGAAATGGAAATAGTCGTGTAAAAGGAATGTATCCAAGTGTAATTAAAAATACAGATCCAAATGTTAAAGCACAGAATAACTTCCCCTCAATACCTTCTCGTGAAATCACCGTACCCTTATCTTTTTGGTTTTCTCATGCCTCAAATCTGTCACTGCCCTTAGTCGCTTTACAATATCATGAATGTGAAGTTCAATTGACACTCAGACCCATTCAAGACTTATATACAGTGTTGGACCCCGCTGGATACCGTGTAAGGCCTGAAAATACAGTAAATGCTTCAACACAACAGGTACGTAATGGTAATGTGGCCTATATTACAAATACAGAAAGTGGAATGTATTTAAATCAATATCTAACCGATGTTACTTATGAAGTTCCTACACTGAATACATGGCCACTAAACCCAAGACTCCAAGCGACCTATATATATTTGACTGACGATGAACGTCGCACATTTGCTTCAAAGCCCTTGAATTATATTGTTCGCCAAGTTACAAAGTATGCGTTTCAAGGTATAACCGCAAGACAGTTGTTTGACTTGTATACACATAATCCTGTGCCAAGAATTGTCATTGTCCCCAGAAGAAGTGATGCGACCCGAAACTTAAATGCTTGGACAAATTACACAAATTGGTGGAATTATCCGAATGCTCCATTTTTGCCGGCATATTCATCAGCAGGTGTTATTGGAGGATATTCTGGAATAAATGGAACTTCAACGCAACAAGATATAATACGCCAACTACGTATTGTATGTGATGGCAATGAAACGCAAGAAATAAAACCAATAAATTATTTCAACCAACTTTCCTCGTGGAAATACGCTTCGGGTGTATTTCCGCCAGGATTAGCTATATATAGTTTCGCCCTTGATACTTCGCAGTGGACAAAACCAAGTGGCACACTAAATACCAGTCGTGTGAAGAACTTTCAAATAGATATTGATCCTTGGCCTTTGATGCCAAATACCAATTATTCATTTGATTACAATGTATATGTGGAAAGCTTGAATTTCTTAGTGGTGGAGGGAGGTATGGGTGGATTGAAGTATGCCACTTAAGCTTTTTTGCGGCGTGTAGTATTTTTCTGTTTTGTTGGATCAATAAGACGAATTTCTGGCATCTTAGATTTCCTGGTGGGATTTAATTTAATCCAACCTGGATATTTTTTCATAAGACCCTTTACGGTCCGCTGTTCTTTCTTAAGACGATTGCCCATTTGTAGACCACCAGGAGTTTTGTAGACAGATGTTTTTGCGGCGACAAAGTTCAGACGAACTACCGCACCATCTCGTTGAAAGAATTTAATGGTTCTTTCATAATCATCTTTTTCTCCTTCACTAATTTCAATCATAACTTCCTTTCCAGGATTAATAAATCCACCGAAATTTCCAATAATGAATTTCAGATCTGTAGAAACGGTGGGTTTCATAAAAAAGCCATTAGGTGTTGGATATAATCCCCAATGACTACATTTTGCCTTTTCACATTCAGAAAACCCGCGGCGAATTACATCTTTTAGACTCCGGAGGCGCCGTTCATGTCTCTTGGTTGTTGTAGTATATTCAATAAACCCGTTAATATCATCATCACATGATACGAGTTTTTGTCCCTTAGGAAAGTAATTAAATATCCAATTACGGACATTTGCCAATCCAGGGACACCCACCAAGATTTCCTTATAAGTCTTGGGATCTAATACAGCTTCATATGCAGCCTTTTCTTCGGCATTCGCAACAACCACAACAATTTGGTCTTTAGGAATATTATACTCACGAAGTACGGCCAAGCTTTTATCACGACAGCCTTCTGGCCGTTTATATGATGGAATTACAATTGTGTAATCCATATTCTACAGTATGTGTATTTTTTTAAAATCAAAGAAGAATACATCAGTAGATGAGTTTACTTACAAGTATTGCTAACAGAGCACAATACGCTTTGTCAGCAAATATTTCAGACCCAAATGCGGACGCATATGTGAAGCAAAGGGCTATAGAAGCAGCTAACGCAGCCGCAGCAGCAAAGGCAGCATCAGATG
>Ga0214921_10008780_pt1 | contig 12969 bp, 12 predicted proteins | sample LL1505_MetaG_FD_177992 | JGI IMG/M metagenome (GOLD analysis project Ga0214921, IMG submission 177992) | Freshwater microbial communities from Lake Lanier, Atlanta, Georgia, United States - LL-1505 | ecosystem: Environmental > Aquatic > Freshwater > Lake | place: USA: Georgia | collected... | reverse complement strand
GATCCAGTTCGAGCCGCCGGGCGCGAAGGTTTTCCAGCAGCACCCGCTCGGCCTGCGCCTCGGGCGCGGCCTGAATGGGCGGGGGGGAGGCGAGCGGCGTGGCTAAGGCCGGCGGGGGGGGGCGGGAGGCCGGGCCGGCCGCGGGGGGCGAGGTGGCCGGGCCGGCCGCAGGCGTGGAAGGCGCGGCCGACGGCACAGAGGCCAGGGCGGCCGCCATCTGGGGCGCGGTGCCGCCCAGCACCCGCTCCAGCTTTACCACCGCCAGCCCCGCCATGGCAGCCAAGGCCAAGGGCAGCAGCCGTGGCGGCCGCAGCCATTCCATCGCCCTTCGCGCCGGGGGCTGATCCGTCATGGCCGGCCGGCCAAGGCCTGCAGCAATTGCCGCTCGGCCGCGCTGCGCGGCTCAGGCCCGCGCGGGGCCGGGGCGGCATCCGGCAAGGGCGCGGGCGCCTCCTGTGCCAAGGGGCGGGCGGCGCGCACACCGTGCTCCAGCCGGTCGGCCAATGTCTCGGCGCGCTCGGTCAGATAGCGCAAATCCTCGCGCAGGGTGTCGGCCACGGCATTTTTCTCGGCCAATTGCCGGCCAGCCTGTTCCGCCCCGGCGCGCAGGCGCGCCAGCGCCGCCTCGGCCGCAAGGGTCGCCGCTGCCAGCCCCTCGGCCCCAGCGGCCAGCGCGTGGCGCTCGGCCCGCACCATGCCCAGCGCCCTTTGCAGGCGCCAGGCAATCGGGATGGCGGCCCCCAGCAGGAGAATCACCAGCCCCTGCGCCAGCCATTCCACGGGCGTCATGCCGCCACCCCGGCAGATAGCAGCGTTTCGGCAATGCGGACCGAAGGCCGCCCCTCCACCTGTCCAAGTTCGGCGCTGAAAAGCGGCACCTGGCCGCATTGCAGCGAGACCGGCGCATTCGGCTTGCTGTCGAGCACCAGCCGGTCACCAATCTTGAGGTCGAGAATGGTGGAGAGCGGCATTATTTGCTGGTGCAGCACCACATCGAGTGCCACATCGGTGTGCCGCAATTCCTGGGCCAAATGGGTCTCCCAGATGCTGTCACGGCCAAATTTCTCGCCCATGAATTGCTGCAGCAGCACTTCGCGCACCGGCTCAAGCGAGGCATAGGGCAACAGAATCTCGATCTTGCCGCCGCGATCCTCCATCTCGACCCGCAACCTTGCCAGGATGCAGGCATTGGCGTGGCGGGTGATCATGGCAAAGCGAGGGTTCACCTCAAGCCGGTCAAACTCGAATTGCACCTTGGCCAAGGGCGCGAAGGCCGTGCTGATATCGGCGAGCACAACATTCAGCAAACGCTGCACCAGCGTCCGCTCAATGGTGGTATAGGGACGCCCCTCAACCCGCATGGCCGAGGTGCCGCGCCGCCCCCCCAGCAGCACATCCACCACCGAATAGATCATCGCACTATCAAGCACGATCAAGCCGTAAGTATCCCACTCCCGCACCTTGAAGACGCCCATCATCGCAGGCAACGGCATGGATTCAAGGTAATCCCCAAAACGCTGTGACGCGATATTGTCGATAGCCACCTCGACATTATCCCAGGTGAAGTTGCGCAAGGACGTGGACATGATGCGCACCAAGCGGTCGAACATGATCTCCAGCATGGGAAGCCGGTCATAGGAGACAAGACCGGCACTAATGATCCGCTCCAACCCGCTCTGGCCGCCCTGGCCGCCGGCCATCAGCGTGTGAATCTCATCCTGGTTCAGCACCCGGGTGGCATGTGCCGTGGCGCCCGGCTCTTGCTCACCGCGCAATGCGCCAGCCAGGCTGGCCCCCAGAGCGGCACTCCAATCGGATGGTAATTCGGCATCTTTTTGCTCGCTCGGGCTCATTGCATCAAAATCTCCTGGAACAACACGTCGGTCACGCGGGCGGGGTGGGCCGCGATATTGGCGCGCGCGATCAACTCCTCACGCAGCCGGTGGGTGCCGGCAGAACCGCGCAACTCCTCGGGCCGGATCTCGCGCAGATAGACGGTGAAGAGGTCCACCAGCCGCGGCAGCGCCGATGTCAGCGCCGCCGCGTCATCCTGGCCCAGCACTTCGATCTGGCTGCGCATCTTGATGAAGGTCGCACGCCGGCCCGATGCATTGAGGTTGGCGGTGATGTCGGGCATTTGGACAAAAATCGGCAGCCGCGGCGCCGCTGGCCGTGCCTGGCCACTGACCGGTTCGGGCGGCCCCGGATGCATACCCAGCAAGCCGGGCAGAATGCCCGAGAACCATAGCCCGAGGCCGCCACAAAGCAGCAGCACCGGCACAGCCAGCAGCACCAGCTTGGCTTTTTTGCCGCCCTTGGCCGATGCGCTCCCAGCCACGCTTGCCGGTTCAGATGCAGGCTTCGTCTCCGCCATGGGCGCGGCAATCCTTGTGTCAAACCTCGATGCCACATGTCGCATGCGGGCATTAACAAACCCCTACACGGACCGGCCGCGATGCCGGCAGGCAAGGCCTGCCCTGCGGCCATTCCGGGCCAACCACAGGCAATTCCTGCCGCCCGGCACAGGGCGCCGCGCTGGCACGCCGCTTGCCCCTGCCCCCGGGCACACATCAAGGCGAAGCCACAGCATGGACAGCCCCGGCTACATCATCCTCAGCCGCATGAGCGCGCAGCTGCGCGGCCAGAACCTGACCGCGCACAACCTCGCCAATGCCGATACTCCGGGCTACCGCGCCACAAGGCCGATCTTCGCCGAACACCCAGCCCTGCAGCGCGAGACCAGCCGCATCCCCGGCGCGCGCGAGGTGAATTATCCCCTGGACCGCGCATCCTGGCGCGATGAGACGGTAGGGCCCATCACCCGCACCGGCAACCCGCTCGATGTCGCCATCTCGGGTGAGGGCTATTTCGCCGTCGATACCCCGCGCGGCGAGCGCTTTACCCGCGCCGGGCGCTTCACCATTGGTGCCGATGGCCGGCTGGTCGATCAGGGCGGCAATCCGGTGCTCAACCCCAGCGGCAACCCCATCGCCATCTCCCCCGGCGATACCCGCATCGATATCCGCGGCGATGGCTCAATTCACTCCGAAAACGGCGAGATCGGCCGCCTCCGTCTGGTGCGCTTCGTCAATAATCAGACCCTGCTGAGTGAGGGCGACCGCCTGTTCAACGCCGATGGCCAAGAGGCCCAGCCGATCGAGCGCCCGGCGGTGGTGCAAGGCGCGGTCGAGGGCAGCAATGTCCAATCGGTCATCGAACTCACCCGCATGATGGCCGAACTCCGCGAATTCCAGCTCGCCACCCAATTCGCCGAGCGCGAGGGCGACAGGCTGCAAACCTCAGTCGAACGCATCCTTCGCAAGCGCTGAGCGAGCGAGCGAGCCTCCCCTAACCAGATCAGCGCCCTCACCCAGCACCACAGAAGACGGATCACACCATGCGCAGCCTGCACATCGCGGCCACCGGAATGCTGGCCCAGCAGACCAATGTCGAGGTCACCTCGAACAATCTCGCGAATATGAGCACCACCGGCTACAAGCGGCGCCGCGCCGAATTCCAGGACCTGATCTATCAGAATCTGCGCCGCGTCGGCTCGCAAAGCTCCGATAGCGGCTCGGTGCTGCCCTCCGGCGCGCAGGTCGGCCTGGGCGTGCGCACAGCGGCCATTTACCGCATCAACGAGCAGGGCAATCTGCAGCAGACCGAGAACCGCTTCGACCTCGCCATCCGCGGCAATGGCTTTTTTGAGATCACCCTGCCTTCGGGCGAAGTGGCCTATACCCGCGACGGCACTTTCGCCCTGAGCGCGGAGGGCACGCTGGTGACGGCGGAGGGCTATCTGGTGCAGCCCGGCATCACCATCCCCGCCGCCGCGCGCGATGTCACCATCAACACTTCGGGCGAGGTTCTGGCCCGGCTCGATGGCCAGGTGGCGCCGCAGAATGTCGGCCAATTGCGCACCGCGATCTTCGCCAATGAGGGCGGGCTGGAGGCGGTGGGCGACAACCTCTTCCTCGCCACCCCCGCCTCCGGCCAGCCACAGGCCGCAGCCCCCGGCCAGCCCGGCCATGGCACGGTGATGCAGGGCTTTATCGAGACCTCGAATGTCAACACGGTGCAGGAGATCACCGCGCTCATCACCGCCCAGCGCGCCTATGAGATGAACAGCCGCGTCATCACCGCCTCCGACGAGATGCTCTCCACCCTGACGAGGCTGAAATAATGCGCGCACTGGTTCTGCTGCTGCTCTGCGCCACCCCCGCCCTGGCGCAGGAAATGGCCTTCCTGCGCGCCCACGCCATCGTCGAGGATCACCTCATCCGGGTGGCCGACCTCTGGGACAATCCGGGCGGCCGGGGCACAGCCAGCCTCGGCACGGCGCCGGCGCCGGGGCGGCGGATGGTGATCGAGGCGGCCCAACTCGCTGCCATCGCCCGCAGCTATGGCGTCAATTGGCGGCCGATGTCGCAAAACGACCGTGTGGTGGTGGAGCGCCCAGGCCGCGCCCTGCCCCGCGCCGAGGTCGAGGCGCTGCTGCGCGAGGAATTCTCCCGCTCTGGCCTGCAGCCCGACACCGAGTTGGACATCCAAGGCTGGATTCCGCCCATGCTGCCCAACGCCGCGCTGCACCAGACCACGCTGGAAGGCGCGGTGCTGGAGAGCCCGGGCAACCGCTTCGCCGCCACCCTGGTGGTGATGGCCGATGGCATGGCAACCCAGCGCCTGCGCATCACCGGCCGCGCCATGCCCACCCTGCCGGTGGTGGTGGCCACCCGGCGGGTGGCGCTGGGCGAGGTGATCCGCCCCGGCGATGCACGCGAAATCCGCCTGCGGGCAGAGCGGGTGCGCCCAGGGCTGGCCAGCCGGCTCGATCAGGTGGTGGGGCAGGAAACCCGCCGCCCCCTGGCGCTGGAGGGGATGTTCGCCCTGGTCGATCTCGGCCCGCCCAGCCTGGTGGCCCGCAACCAGCCGGTGACGCTGCTGCTCGATGCGCCGGGCATTACCCTCACCGCCGCTGGCCGGGCGCTGGATGCAGCACCGCGCGGCGCCATGGTGCCGGTGATGAACCTCGCCTCGCGCGCCGTGGTGGAGGGCGAGGTGATCGGGCCGGGGCGGGTGCGGGTGGCACTCGGCTCGGTGCCGATGCAGCGCGCGGGGGGCGATTGATGCGCCTGCTGATCCTCCTGCCGCTGCTGGCCCTGGGCGCCTGCGGCCAGGCCGAAAGGCTCTCCCGCGTGGGCCGGCCGCCGCCGCTCTCACCCATCACCAACCCCGCCGCTGACCCGGCATGGCGGCCGGTCTCCATGCCCACGCCCGGGCCGCAGGAGGCGGCCGCACCCTCCAACTCGCTCTGGCGCCAGGGCAGCCGAACCTTCCTGCGCGACCAGCGCGCCGCGCAGGTGGGCGATCTGGTGACCATCCTCGTGGCCGTGGCCGATGATGCGCAATTGCAGAACCGCACCCAGAGCACCCGCACCAACACCGCATCCCTGTCGGCGCCCAATCTTCTGGGCCTGGAGGCCAGCACCAACCGCATCCTGCCCAACAGCGTCAACCCGGCCACGCTGCTCAACACCGACAGCAGCAATGTCGGCAATGGCCAGGGTGAGGTGCGGCGCAATGAGGCGATCAACCTGCGCGTTGCCGCAACCGTTTTGCAGAACCTGCCCAATGGCAATCTGGTGATCGCCGGCCGCCAGGAGGTGCGGGTGAACAATGAACTGCGCGAACTCGCCATCCAGGGCGTGCTGCGGCCGCAGGATATCGCCAGCGACAACACCGTCCGGCATGACCGGCTGGCCGAGGCGCGGATCGCCTATGGCGGCCGGGGCTCGCTCAGCGATGTCCAACAGCAGCGCGTGGGCGCGCAGATTTTGGATATCCTGCTGCCATTTTAGCAGTCTGTCGGCTTCCGATCACGGCCGCTGCGTCGCGTAACCACTCATGGTGTTCACGCGGCCTGCAGGCGGTGGAGCCGCCTGCAATTATAGGCGAGGGAGATCAGCAGCCACTCGCTGGCGATATTGCGCAGGCCGCGGAGATGGAAGCGGCGGAAGCGGCGGAAGCCCATAACGCTTTTGATGATGCCGAAGACCGGCTCGACGGTCTGTTCGCGCTTGGCGTAGCGGGTTTTGGCAACGTCGGTCTCCAGCTTGGCCTGCATGGTGAGGCGCCAGGGTTCTTAGATCTTCCGCTCAGCTTTGGGTGGTGGCGGGGGGCGGACATCATCCGGCCGGCGCGGCTGGCTGCGGCCCATTGCGAGCAGCGGGCCGATGCCGCGCGCTTGTGGTGACACACAGGGCGGGCTGGCTCAAAAAGATGATAACGGGTAAATTCAAGCCCCTTGTTGCTGCCCGGTAAATTCTGAATACATCCCCCCAAGGAGCGAGCCATGACCGCCGCACTGCAATTCACCATTGACGGTCTGGCCCCGGACGCGCTGCGCACTTATGCCGTGGATGGCACCGAGGCGCTGTCCAGCCTCTACAGCTTCGATATTGACTGCCTGGGGCCAAATGGCCGGGCGTTGGACCCGCTCGCGCTGGTGGGCCAGCGCGCCACGCTGCGCATCACCGTTGAAGGCGCCCAGCCGCGCAGCGTGCATGGCATTATCGATACGGTGGAGATCGAGCCGCCCTCAATTTTCGGCGATGCGCGTTACCGTTTTCGGCTCGTGCCCTGGCTGGCGCGGCTGCGCCTCTCCCGCTCCAACCAGATCCACGGTACGGCGGATGCGGTCTCTGTGGCTGATGTGATTGAGGCTGAACTCTCCGGCGCGCTGCGGCCGACCGCCCAGGTCAGCGACACCGATTTCCGCCGCTTTGAGCATGAACTGCGCCTGCGCGACCGCGACGCCTACCCCAAGCGCGACCATGTCTCGCAATATGAAGAGACGGATTTCGCCTTCATCTCGCGACTGGCCGAGCATGCCGGCATCTTCTATTTCTTCGAGAATAATGGCGACCGCGAGCGGGTGGTCTTTGCCGATGACAATCTCTTCGCCACGCCTTTGGAGGGAGGAACAGAGCTGCAATGGAAGCCCTGGAGCAGCGGCGGCCGCGAGGCCGCGCCGGACACCATCCAGGCCTTGCGCCAGCGCTGCACCCCGGTGCCGCAAAAACTCTGGCTGCAGGACCATAATTACCGCCTGCCGCATGTGCCGCTGCTGGTCGAGGCCGAGGTGGATAGCCGCGGCCGTGGCAATTGGGTGGAATATGGCGCGCATTACCGCTCGCCGGAGGAGGGTGAGGTCATCGCCCGTATCCGTGCGGAGGAACTCAGGTGCCACCAGAGCCGCTGGCATGGCAATTCCACCGTAGCGCGGCTGGCGCCGGGCCGGGTGATTCGCTTGGGCGGCCACCCCTATGATGCCTGGCACCAGGATTATTTGTTGGTGCGGGTGCGGCACGAGGTATGGGTGCCGATGCCTGGCGTGCCTGAATCCGATTGGGTGGGCTATCGTAACAGCTTCGAGATGATCGACCGTAACGTGCCGTTCCGCCCGGCGCGGGTGACGCCGGTGCCACGGATGGATGGGCTGCTGAACGGCCGGATCGATGGCGCGGGCGATGGCAGCAAGGCCGAGATCGATGATCAGGGGCGCTACCGGGTGAAGGTGCCCTTTGACCTGGGCGGCTCGCCGGATGGCAAGGCGTCACAATGGATACGCATGTCCTCGCCCTTTGGTGGCGATGGCGATGGCATGCATTTTCCGCTGTTTCCGGACACCGAGGTGGTGATTGGCTGCGTCAATGGCGACCCGGACCGGCCGGTGATTCTGGGTGCGGTGCCCAACCCGCGCAATAAATCCGTGGTGACGGAGGAGAATTCTTCCCATAACCGGCTGGTCTCGCGCGCTGGCATGGGGTTTGAGATGTCGGTCAATATGGGGGGCACTGGCGGCGGCGGTGGCAGCAATAGCGCTACCGGCGCACTCAATGCCTATGGCCCGCCTTCGGCCAACTTGGCGACGCCCGCGGCCATGGGCGGGGCTGCTGCCACGGTGTTGGCGTCGCCGTCAGCGCTGGCGGCGGGAAAGGACATCAATGACGCAGATAATTTCGCCCGGGTCTATGTCCAGCGCGGCGGCGCCGCTAAGGCGATCACCGATGAGTTGCGGCTGGGTGTACCGCCCACCGTCAGTGGTGATACGGCGGAGCCAGCATCGCTGAAGACGCCGGGAAGTTTCGCTTGGAAAGCCGGCACCTACAACGCGAACGCTACTAAGGTGACCGATGGCAAGCCCTTCGCCACCGATGCCAATGGCGCGATGATCTATACCTCAGGGCATGGTTTGGTGCGTGCTGACGGCCCCGTTGGCGTGACGAGCGGCGGTATCCTGCGCATGACCTCGGGTGTGACGACGGCAACGGATGCGCCGGCCTCGGGTAAGGGGGGCGGGGCAGAGTTTACCTCGGTGAATGGAGATATTCAGCTTGTCGCTGTGAAGGAAGCAGTGGCCGTGCCGGAAGAGCCTACGCAACCAACCACGCAGCCAGACCTAGCATGGCGTAATTACGATGTTGCAATGAAAAACTATCAGTCTGCTCTTACAGAATACTATGAGGACTTAGAACAGTATAATATTGACCAAGAAATTTATGAAAATGAAGGTTATGGGACACCTCCGACGCAGCCCACGCTTCCGCTCGAACCTACCAGGCCGGTCAGCGATAGACCCACCACGCCCAGCCCGGAGTGGGCAATTTATGACAAAAATGTTGCTGATCGTAACAAGATCATTGAGATCAATGACCGCACCCCGGGCATCACCATTCATGCGGTGGGCGCTATAAAGATCGTCTCACAATCCGATATTTCGATCACCGCGAATGGAAAAATTTCACAAAAATCCTATAAAGACACGTCCTATGAAACAGTGGGTGATGATACCGTCACGGTCTATGCAAATAAACGTAATCATGTTTGGGGCCTGCAGACCGATTTTTTCATGGGTATGAAAAGTACTTTCAATTTTGCCACTCTTAATACGGTAACATTGGGCGCAACAACAAGTACGAGCCTAGCGCTTTCTTTTTCATTATTTTTGGGGGGGCGGATTGACCTTACGTTCGGGGCTCGCTTCTCGACTGTGTTTGGATGGAATAATTCCATTAATTTGGGTGGAAGCTTGTCTTCAACGGCAGGACTTGCAACCAGTAGTTTTACCGGCGGACGTATCACCAATATCACCGGCAACGATACAAAGTTTGTAATTGGCCTTGATGCGAAAAAAGTCGATTTTGCGCTTGACCTTAAAGGCGTTGACTTGGCATCAAAATTTACCCAAGCGCAGAAAGATGAGGTAAAGGCTTGGCAGGCCGGCATTGAGGCGGGGAACACCAATTTGTCTGCCGAGGCCACGGCCGCCTTGAGAGTGTTTTTGTAACATCCGTTAAGATGTCGGTGGTTAAACCAAGCGGAATACGATAATAAAATCTTCATCAATTCGCCATCCCATTCCCCAGTATGTCTGTGTGCTGTCATGGTGTTTTCAACCCGCCATACGGCCCGATCGCTGTGCCCACGCCTTAACCCAACGTAACTGCAAAGGCGGCGGCCATTTTGACGCACGTAACAGAAGATGACTGGGAAATCGTGCTGAAGGCGTTCCTGGCGGTTCGCTCACGGCGAGGCACCATTCCTCAGCACGTGGCGTCGAACGCTTATATTCGCGATGTGCGGGGCGAACCCGCATGGCGGCGAAGCGCAAGGCCAGCCTGGTGCTGGTCCCTCCGCGCCAGGTAACCCGCCGCCAGGCGTCCTTGGGCAGGTCCAGCGCCAACTGCTCGGCCGAGACCGGCTGATGCTCGCCATCCCGGCGGGTCGGCGAGGTTCGGCGGCCACGCCCGCTCCATTGTTTGGGCGGCAAGGGTGCGGTGCCCGGCGGCCACAGGGTGGTGGTGGACCGGATACCAACAGCATAGCGCCGATCGATCTCGGTGATGCCGTCGCGGAAGTCAGTGTCATTACCATAGCCCGCATCGGCCAATACGACCGAGGCATCGATCTCGGCGGCGAGGGCGCCACGCAGTTGATCCAGAGCGATCTGCGGCTTGGTCTGGAAGGCGATGTCGTCCTGTATGGCTGCTTGGCTTCGTCGGTCGCACCATGCGTGGGGCAAATACAGGCGATACGCGATCGGCAGGCTGGCATGGTCGTTGGCCGCCGACAGGCTCCCCGAAGCCTGGCAATTGTCTTGTTTGCCGAGTTGTCCGCAACACTGCCGCGCCACGCCGACGGCGTGCTTGCCCTTCTTCGAGATGCCGGTGTCGTCGATGATCAAGGCACGGATTGGGCCGCGTTGCTTGATGATGGCCAGAACATGGGCGCGCAGGGTTGCAAGCACCGCATCGTCTGACCAGTCCGACTTCGCCACGAAGTGATGCGTCGACTGGTACGCCGCCCGAACGCGCGCGGGTTGCACACGTGCGGCCATCGGCTCGACGCTTTTGCGATCGACCGGCAGCAGCGGCCCAGCGCAAGACGATCCACGGGCCCCAATACCAAGTTCATCACCTCGACATAGGCCACCAACCGTGAATCGCGGCTCGGCGCGCTCAATTCGACCGCAACGTTGATCGATACGCGTCGCATCGGGCAAAATTTTGATAACGCAGTAATATTATCGATCTACGCGAATTGCCCGAACCACGTCTTTGCCAGGGCACTCTCGACTGGAGTGTCCAACGCCCAAGACCTGATAGGCAGCATCCGCGAACCGGATTGATGCGATTGTCCAAATGCGTGGCGCCCGTGAAGCCTACATCACATGATCAAAGCCATGTGTTGGTAAAAGAAGGACCGAGGGGCAAAGCCCCCCGAATTTCACACCTACCGGCACTGCGCCCGAGCACGCGCCGCAGTCGCCCGCTCCTGCAGCGCGGCCGAGAGATTGGGGTGGTTGGAGCGCAGGTCGTTCAGGGTATCGCAAGCCTCACGCCGGTTGCCCAGGCCTTGGAAGGCGCCGGCCAGGCCGAGCAGCGCCTCGGGCGCGCGGGGCGCGGTGCGGGCGCGGGTATAGGCTTCGTTATAGGCGATCGCCGCATTGCCCCAGTCGCGCTTGCCGGAGAGGGCATCGCCGAGCAGCAATTGGGCATTGGCCTGCTGGGTGCCACCTCGGGTGGCGAGGGCTTCACGCGCCGCGGCCTCGGCAGCGGGATAGTCGCGCCGGGCGAGGGCGGCTTGGCCGTCGGAGAGGGCACGCTCGGCGCTGCGTGGTGCAGTGGCTGTGGGCGGCGGCACGACGGGTGCGGTTGGTGCGGTGGGCGCGGCGGGGCGGGCAACCGCGGCGGGCGGTGCGGCCGGCGCGGCCGGGCGGGCGGCGGTGCCACCGCCCTCGAGCCGTTGCAGCCGGTATTCCATATCCTCGGTCAGTTTTTGCACGTCTGCGGCGAGGCGGCGGTCGCGATTCTCCGCCTCATCCACCCGGCCGCGGAGGCGGCGGGTTTCCTCTTCCATATTGGTCACCCGGTCGAGCAATTGGCCGAGCATCTCATTGCCGGCGCCGCCGCTTCGGCTGGGGGCGGGGGCGCTGACGGCACCGCCCCGGGCGCGCAATTGCTCGACCTCCTGGCGCAATTGCAGAAGTTGGTTTTGCAGCGCAATCGCCTCTCGCGATTCCATCTGGGCGCGTGCGGGCGAAGGCTGACCCGCCAGGGCCAGCGCCATCATGCCCGCCGCCACGCCCAGCCGCATCAGCGCACAACCGTGACGGCGCGGCGGTTCTGCGCCCAGGCGGTCTCATCCGAGCCCAGCGATTCCGGGCGGTCCTTGCCGAAGCTCACGGTCTGGATGCGGGCGCCGGCGACGCCGGAGGCCACCAGCACGTCGCGCGCGGCATTGGCGCGGCGCTGGCCGAGGGCCAAATTGTATTCGCGGGTGCCGCGCTCATCGGCATGGCCTTCGACGGTGACCTGGTTCTGGGCGTATTGCGACAGCCAGCGGGCCTGACGCTCAAGCACGGGGCGCTGATCGGCCTGGATGTTGCTGCGGTCGGTGCCGAAGAACACGCGGTCGCCGATATTGGCGCGCAGGTCTTCCTGGCTGCCCGGGCGAATCACGCCGGCATTGGCGTCACCGGTGCCGGTGGTGGCGGCGGTCTCAGGATCAGAGGCGCAGGCCGATAGCATGGCTGCGGCGGCGAAAGCCACCAGGAACTTCGGTGCGGTCATTGATGTTCTCCGTTGGGCAGCGCGGCGTCGCGCCACCTATGGTGCACTGCACGCCTCGCTACAGTCTGCTCGTGGCGCAATCAAGGCAAAAACTTGTCACGGATTGCAACCCAGCTTTGCAACCGATGGCCGGCGCGGGATTCTTCCGCGCCGGCCAGATGTCTCGCCTGCTATGCGTCAGGCGCTTTCGTAGAGACGCGTGAGGGAGAATTCGCGGTGGCCGAGCAATTCGGCCGCCGTCAATTCGCCATCGGCGGTGCGCAGCATGCAATCCAGCAGCGCCTCACCGGCATCATCCATGTTCATGGTCTTCTGCAGCAGGCCGGTCACATCCACGTCCATGTGTTCGCTCATGGTGCGTTGGGTGCGAGGATTGGCCGTCAGCTTGATGACCGGCAGAATCGGATTGCCAATGACATTGCCTTGGCCGGTGGGGAAGAAATGCACCGCATAGCCCGAGGCGGCACACAGCGTGACCATTTCGGCCGCGGCGGAGGAGCTGTCCATGAACCACAGCCCCGGATGGGTGGGGTCCTCGGCCTTGTCCAGCACGCCATCGACGAGGCAGTGCTTGCCAATTTTCTGGATATTGCCCAGGGCCTTCTCCTCGATCGTCGTCAGGCCGCCTTCGATATTGCCCTTGGTGGGCTGGCTGTCGGAGAGATCAGAGGTTTTGTTCTTTTCGATCAGCGCCTGGTAGCGGTCGAACATGAACATGAAGCGGTCGCGAATCTCGGGGGTGCGGCAGCGCTCGGCCACGAGGTGTTCGCCGCCGGTGATCTCGGAGGTTTCGCCAAAGACCAGGGTATTGCCATTGGCCCAGAGCTTGTCGAAG
>Ga0214921_10008778_pt1 | contig 12970 bp, 8 predicted proteins | sample LL1505_MetaG_FD_177992 | JGI IMG/M metagenome (GOLD analysis project Ga0214921, IMG submission 177992) | Freshwater microbial communities from Lake Lanier, Atlanta, Georgia, United States - LL-1505 | ecosystem: Environmental > Aquatic > Freshwater > Lake | place: USA: Georgia | collected 2015-05-28 | reverse complement strand
CCTGCCTGGCCTACTTGAAGCCACTAAAACGCTTGCGGCATATGGGTTAAGGGCAAAAGATGCTGGCACCGCAACCAAGTTACTGGGAGATTTGGCGCTTGGCGACAATGAAAAGTTACAGCGGTTTGCTGTAAACCTTGGCCAAATTAGTAGCATCGGCAGGGCATATACGGTTGACTTGAAACAGTTTGCCATGGCTGGCATTCCTATTTTTGAAGCGTTATCAAAGGTAATGAATGTCAGCACTGCAGAAGTGCTGCGGTTGGCAGAACAAGGTAAGGTAACTTATCCAATTGTTATCAAAGCAATTGATGAGCTAACAAAGAAAGGCGCATCGTTTTATGAAGGCGCCACTAAGGGCGGCACTGACCTTGACCGAGCTACTGCACAATTGCAAGGCTCGTTTGAGTCGTTACAAACTGTTGTTGGCACTGCAGTTGCGCCTTTAATAATAAAAGCCGTTAATGAAATTAAAAAATCTATAGATGGTTTATTGTTATTAATTCGTCAAGTTAGCAATGAATTTCAGTATTGGGGTAAGCAAAAAATACCTCTTGGCCCCGTTGATAATTGGGCGGCTGGCGTTAAATCTAAATTAAAAAATTTGCAGGATTATATAGATAAAAATCCAGGATTAAAAGTAATGCTAGGATATGCAACTGGCGGAGGTATTGGTATCTTGAAAGCGCTAGCTCCGTCAGGCCAAGCGTCAAAAGCATCAGCGCCAGCAGTAGATCGTGCTGGATTACTTAAATCTGCTGAAGAAATGGCAAGAAAAAATGCAATAACTGAAGCCGCAAATATAAAACTAGAAACAGATAAAAAAATTGCAAAAATTAATCAAGACGCTGAAAAGCAATTAGTCGATAATCGTATTCAATATGAGCGGCAAATTGCTGACTTTCGTGAGTCAACAATAAGGCGCATCATGGATATGGAGCGCAGTCTTCAAGACCAACGCGTAAAGGCTGAATTTGGCCTTGAACAAGCACAATTAAAATCTACAAATTTAAGCCATTATGCATCTGCAACTGAAAACATAATTGCAACATCTAGTTCTGGCGGAGAATTAAAAATGCTAACAGCCATACGCGATGGACAGAAAATAGTAGATGATGCCGCCCTAAGCAGAAGACAGCTTGAATTTGATAGCACTCAACGGAAGATTCAACTTGAACGTGCTTTAACTGACTTTAAACGCGAAACAGAGCGCAGTATTGGCGAAATGCAAAAGAATTATGCACGCCAAACCAGCGACATCATAACTAAGGCTGGCAGGTCTATTGGTGAGTTGATGGTTAAAGGCGCTCAAGACGCTGCAAAAATACTTCAAGCGGCTAATGCTGGTGGCGGTGCAGCAAATGCATTAAATACAACTGGCGCGGGATTTACTTCACAACAATTGCAAAAAGCGTCACAAGAAGCCAGTAAATTTACTGGCATTGCCGATATGTGCTCAGAATCGGTAAAAGCATTCTATAAGTCTCTTGGAATTACATTGCCTGGAGTTACTGCATGGGCTGATACAGTGCGCAAAGCTGGCACTGTGATGACAGACTTTAGCAAAATAAAAGCTGGGGATATTGTTGCGGCTGGCACGCCAGGCCAAACAGCGCATGTAGGTGTTTATACTGGCGGGCAAAATGTATTTCATCAATCAGCTAGTAGAGGATTAAGGGCTGGCAATTATCCAGATCTAAATTATTTTAAAAGTGGTTATTTTGTTAGGCCTAATGCCGCCAATGCTGGCCCAGCCGCCGCTGCAGTACAAGCACCAATAGGCTCACGTGCAATGCAAGTGGACGCCGCTAACACCATTAAGCCATTTGCTGCGCCATCGACTGCGACACTTGATAAATTGACAGCTGGACTAGTTAGCAGCAATGAAGAACAAACAAAAATAGATGCTTTAAATGCACAAAAAAATATAACAAAGGAATTGCTGGCAAGTCAAGAGCAAATGAAAGCGTTAACGCTATCGGGGCTAAATAGTGCAATACAAAAAAATGAATTAGACATGGCAACATTGGATTTAATAAAAAATGGTATTACGCCTGAACTAGCAACACAACTTGCCCTTAATCAGCAATCTTCGAATTTAACTACGCAAGATTTACAGGCGGCACAAGCAAAAGTTCAAGTTACACTTATGGAAAAGGGACTTACGGATGAGCAAAGAATAGCGCGTGAAAATATTGTGCTAGCATATGATGCTTTAATAGCAAAACAGCCGCAGGTATTAGTGTTGCTGGATGAAGAATTGCGTAAATCTCAAGCAATAACAGCTGAACAAGAAAAATTAAACGCAGCTAAAGAGCGTATGAAAGGGCTTGTGCAAGGCATTGGTGGCGCAATAGAATCCGGCCTTGTAAATGGAATTAGTGCTGCCATAACAGGAGCACAAAGTTTGCAAAACGTATTATCCAATGTATTAAAAGACATTGGCCAAATGCTGATTTCATTTGGCATTCGCAGTTTGCTTGGCGGCGTTAACATTGGCGGCATTCCGCTTGTCGGCAAAGCCGCTGGCGGCCCTGTCACCGGCAACACCCCATACATGGTCGGCGAGCGGGGCCCCGAGCTGTTTGTGCCCGGCTCCAGTGGGACTATCGTGCCCGCCAATACCACTGCAAGCCTGCGCGAGTCAATGGGCGCACCATCCGGTAACGGCAGCGGCAGTCCGGTACTTAATATGACGTTTGAAACCACCAAGATTGCTGGAACGGAATACGTCAGCCGCGAGCAGCTCGAAGCGGCAATGCTGCAAACCCGCCGTCAAGCCTCTGCCGATGGAGCTAAGCGCGGCATGTCGATGACATTGGATAAACTACAGCAGTCCCCACAAACCCGTAGCCGCGTTGGTATTGGTTGATGGCATCATTCCCCGCCTACATCCCAACCAGCCGCAGTTTCACGCCTGGCACGTACCCACAAAAGGCATACCGGTCAATGGCTGGTATCGTTACAAAGCGCACGTTTGGCAATAGGCCAAGCCAAGCCAAGCTGGATCTAGAGTTTCAGAATGTAAACGATGCCACTGCCGCTGCGATTATCAGCCATTACCGCGCACAAACCGCCGCCAACCGCCGCTTTAACGTAACTGCAACCACTATGGCTGGCTTAGACATATCACTGCTGGTGCTGGCCAACGGGTCATCTGACACCTTGCGCTGGGAATATGCAAACCCACCGGAGGTGCAGTCCGTGCGGACTGGCAAATCAAGCATCACGGTTTCGTTGATTGGTGAGATCCGTGACCCATCAACGGATGACTTATGACCCTAGACATCCGCATCTGCCAGTTTTTTAACCTGTTAACAGCCACAGGTTCTAGGCACCTATACCAAAATTATTTCGCATACCAAACCAAAGACTATGGCAATTTACAGTACAACTTTGCGGGCTTTCGCGCTGAAGGTGCTGTTGCATCACTTAACGGCGAAAACAACGTTCTGCAAGTCCTGTTCCCAAATATCGAGTTTGCAGTGCGGCTGCTCAACGAAGGCAACGGCAACCGCCTTAGCACACTGACGTTAACCACGCAGTGGTTGACCGCTGATGATGCGTTTACAACCAGCAGCCAGACCGAGTATTACATTGGGATTGGCGCGTCATTAAGCGAGACCACAATCGAACTGCGGTTTCGTTCATCAATTGATAGCGTGTCATCAAACTTTCCAAGCCGTACACTAACCCGTGAACTGGTCGGTCCATTGCCGCTGGACTCCCAGCTGAATTTACGATGAACACCAACGACCTAATCGGACTCACATACGGCTGGGGGCACGCGCCGCTAGATGGCAGTGGCAAAACCGACTGCTTCCAGCTGGTATGTGAAGTCCGCTCTAGGCTTGGTCTTACGGATTACACCGACCGATTTGACTGGGTTTATAGCGCATACACGGAGCGGACATTCCCACGTGGCAAGATCGCCCGATGGTTACTGCAGCATGGCCGTAGACTTAATGCACCAATGCCAGGCGCCGTGGCGTTACTACAAGGCAGCGCTGGTGCGGCACTCGGCAGTGCACTAGGCGACGGCAGCACACTATTCATCAGCCCCAACCAAAACGTAGTACGGGCGCATTTGCCAGCTGGCACCGGGTATCATTTTTGGATGAACAAATGACGCGCAAACTGCTGCCATATGAATATTCGCTGATTGAGCACTTAGGTGTTAGCAAAGAAGAGTATCTAGAGTTTTTAGCGCTACAACTTGCATATAACGACCCAAAGGAAGGTACTGTTTTTGATGTTCGCAATGTTCCGGTTGTAGCAATCGCTTTAACGGTTATCGGTCTTATATTTACTGCGGTATCAACAGCACTAGCGCCAAAACCACAGATCACGCAGCCACGTGGCGTGGCCCTTGCGCCAACCCAAGCTGGCCCTACGGTTGCCGAGGGCGTCGGCGGCCAAGCGCAAACCCGTGAGCAACGATTTTCGCCGCGCTTTGGTTTTAACGGCCAACAAGACCTTGCCAAATATGGCGACCCAGTAAACCTTATCTACACTGACATCAACATAAACCCTAACGGCGGTGTTCGAGCCGGAACGTCACTGGTGTGGTCGGCAGTACGTAGCTTTGGCTCCACTCAGTTTGTGCAGCTGATGATGGCACTAGGCGCTGGTGGCATCGAAGGCGTAAGCGTGGCTAAGTCGGCATTCGGTCAAACCACCATCGAGGACTTGGTAAGCCAAAACAAATGGCTATATGTATCACCGCAAGCAACTGGATTTCTTAAGTGGATGGATGAAACATCCATGCAATCCGAATCAGATCCTACATTCTATGGCAGTGCAAATAGCAATCCATACCGGCTGCAACTGACCGCAGAAAATGTGCGCGTTGATGGCTTTAGTCAAGCGTATTCACCGGCATCACAAAATTCCTTTGGCCTTTATGGTGTTGTCCCAATAAATTCGCTGGTATACCAACGCAATGCAAGTGGGGCTAAAGAATCAGCAATATTAGGCATTACTTCCACCTGGAACTGGAAAACGCTCGAAGCCGTAGCAGTTGGCTTTGAAATGACGGTAACCATTACGTCTACCAAGCCTGATGTAGGTGACGTTGAAACACAAGCGCAAGAAACTCGCCGCGCATTATCCAGCACATTTGACGACAGTGGCATCTTTAAACTTGGATCTGCCCTGTTTAGAGTTCAATCAATCAATACTGGATCGCCCGATGAAAGCGACATGGTAATAAAACTCAAGTGCATCGAAGCTGGCAATGCACCTAGCGCTGGCTATACAGCTGTCTCGCTAGGAGACGCGGCAGCAGAATACCGCAGGTCAATTACAAGCACCGCAGAATACATAAATGCAACCAACATTGTAAATGCGCTGCAAAGTGAAGATGAGCGCGTTGGTTATAATTTTGTATACACCGGTGTGGGACCAGGAGGTGAGGCCGGTCCTTATGGCGAATACGTTCCAGTGGCCTATACAGCAGATAATATAATAAACGGCACTAATGTAAGCGCGGACATTCAAGCTGGTTACAATGTTTACCCAAACGGCCCAGATGGCCCGGCAGAGTTTATCTCCTACTCTGGACCTGGTATTTACAAGACTGCATACCGTGAACAATACGGTGAAGACGGAGTGCCGTATCCAGTAGCTTCCGGTTATTATTTTACACGTTACGCTACGGATACTGAAAAAGCAGCTTATAGCTTTTTAGTGCAGCAAAATGCACGACTTCCTAATTACAGATCAGAAGTTTATTACTATACCAAAGCACTGGCGCGTGTTGAAACTGCATCTTATCAAACTGTGCAGCCGTGCCATGTTGTTGACCTCGCCATTAAAAGCCGCGTATCTAAGCGCATATCTGGCAGACAGGAACGCTATGGCCGCGATAACTACGGCGGCTATCCGGTCAGCGATAACGGTTCAAAAAACCGCACTGCCTTATTTTTGCTTAAGTATAAACAAACCGGCCAGTCCTTCCAGTATGTGCCTGGCGTGTGGGCCGTAAGTCGTCCATCGGAAATTGAAAATTTTAACTACATCAAATTTAACAGTGGTTTAACCCTACCCGCTGATACCGCGTATTGGCAGTTCAAGTTAGAGGCAGTGTTGGATGCTCAATCAGAGGTATCCAAGCATCCTGAATTGCGTAATGCCGCTGGCAAGGTTGATTTCTTCTATATTGAAAATTCAGGTGATGCCGTAACCATAAATCTAACCAGTCCGGCAACCATTCAATATACAGGACGACGACTGGAAAGCATCGACGGCATTCCGCCATTGAACGAGAATCCCAGCGGCTTGACCGAATGGGATTTGTTTAATCTGGATGCTGACAACCAGCTCCAGTTTTCGTTTGACAATGGGCCTGAATTTTTGCTGACTTGTGTAACTGAACAACAAATCCAATCATTCAGTGATTTCCCGCGCCTATACAACAATATTAGTCTTGTTGGTCTTAACCTATTTTCAGGCCGTAACCTGCAGGATCTTCGCAGCTTTACAGCATTTGTTACCCGTGGTCGTAGGGTAAGGCGTTTGCGTATTCTTGGGTCACTTGATGAAAATGATCTTACTTGGGATAACCCATCATTTAATTTCTACCCAGCCATTCCCGATGGCCCTACATCTTATGCGCCAGATATATTCCTAGATTCAGTTCTTGATGCAGATGACGGTATTGGCAAGTACGCAGTCCCCAGCGGCATAGACATTAAACAGCTGGCACGATCAAAGCAATTCTGCAAAGCTAATAATTTGTTTATGGATGGCGTGATTGCCGATCCTGGCAACTGGCGCGAGTTTTGGGTACAAGCTGCAACGTTTAGCCTGTTGGAATTTGCGCGAATTGGTGGACGCGAAACACTGGTGCCTGCAGTACCGTACAACCCCAATACTGGTGCGATTGACAGGCAAATCAACGTATCCGCACTTTATAACCAAGGCAATATAATTGAAGGCAGTTACAAAGAAGAATATATTGATTACGGCTCTAATGTGCAAGATATTATAGCTTCCATCGTTTATAGGGATACCGATAATAATGGTACATTTGCCATCAACCGCACAATCGAGGTGCGACGGAATGACATTACCGAAGCCGACGCCATCCGCCAAACTTTCTATACTTCGCAATTTGTAACAGATCGCGCCCAAGCCGTTCTGTATGGCAAGTTCCTATGCAATACCAGGCACCACATTAAAACAGCCGTTGAGTTCCGCACGTTCCCAACACAAGACCCAATATCGCCCGGCGCATTTATCTATTTAGACATTGGCCAAAATGCATGGAACGGCACACGCACAGGCATAGTCGGCCCATCAGGTGTTCTTAATATTCCATTAGACAATAGCCTGCCCGATGCAACCTATAAATTCCTGCTATACAAGAGCGGCAATGGCGTGGTGAGCATCGAAACCTCAGTCCAATCCAATGCTGCAGCAGCACTTGCCAGCTATGATGGGTGGCTTTTTGTGCTTGGAACGGAGGTCACATCACGACGGATCTTCCGCGTCACCGAAGTGCAAATGGATGAGGAAGGCGAGATCACGGTACGGGCCGCCAACTACCCGTGCGATTCCAATGGCAATAGCCTGATTGCTGATTTTAGTGATGCGCTCTTCACTGTTACAGGCGCTGTAGACTAGGCCTACCGCCTTGCTCATTCAATGGCTTACTACACCGGACGCGCTGGAGCGCTATTTTTAACCTCCGTTGGCACTGGCGGCGTAACGCCAGCCAGCAGCGAACAAGCGCTGAAGCTAAAGGATTGGTCACTGGAGACCACGCTAGAACTGCTTGAAACCACCACAATCGATACCGCCGTTAAGTCGTACACCCCAGGTGCCGTCAGTTCAACCGGCAGCGCAACAGTGCTTTATTACCGCCGCGAAGGCACTACCAGCACCGAACCTGGCACGCAATTCGATCAGTTTCTCGGCAAGGTAATGAAGACCAGCACTGCTGGCGTTGTGGAATCCGACCGCGTTGGCATTGTTCTTCGTGTTGGCGATACCGCAGGCAGTGGTGGTGACATCAAAGACGACATCGCATTCAACGCTTACATCACTAATGCATCACTGACGGTAAATACCGGCGAATTGGCATCCGTTGCGATCCAGTTCACTGTTGATGGTTCATTCCGTGAACTGATTGACGCATGACTTTTTTTCTAGGTCAATATGGGCGGATTAAGCTCCGCCGCAAATCGCCTGGGTCATTCACAAGTTCAGTGCTGCCCGCAGACGTAAATACAACGCTAAACCGCTTTGGCTTTGATGGTTCAGCGGATAATATCCTGACTGGCGATCAATTAGTAATCAGCACCACCGATGCGCGTGGTCTTGATTTCTTGCCTACATCCACGTGGCCAGATGGTGGCGGCACAACGCAAAACACAGTCACTGCCTACTGCAATATCAATGCAATTGGCGGCATCCGGCTATTTGAAACTTTTAGCGCCGCCATAAATAACAACCGCAATGCAGAGTACCCACTGGAGGCTTTTGCTGGTGCGGGCATCCAAGTTGAGATTTTTATCTACGGCTCAGTGGAGCGCGTCCTAGGTGATGTTACTGGCTATCGATTCAATACTGACCGCGAATCGGTGGATGCCACAACGATGTCAGATAAGTTTAAACGGATGTATTCCGCCGGTTTAATCAGCGGTTCAGGCACCATCGACTGTTTATTTAACACCGAAAACAGCGGCCAAACGGAAAATTCATTGCTCATGCTGCAACTTATTACTCGAACGGATATTGGCAGCGAATTTGATTGTTTCTTGCAGCTGACACAACAAGATGTATATAAAGAAACCGAAGATATTTATTACCAATTTAACGCTATGGTAACCCGCGCAGGGATTGAGGTTAGGCAAGATCAGGCAATAACCTGTGCAATTGATTTTGTCACCACTGGCGAGATCAAGCTCTTGATAGGCGAACCATCGGGCTATGTGCTCAAGGAGGATACCGACCGTATCCGCCTGCAGCAGAACCTTGATTTTCTTATGACGGAGGTAACGGATTAGAATGGAAGCAACCTTGCTGTACTGCGGAGTTTTCTAGGGTGGCTGACCAAAGAATTACACAGCTGACCCAGCTCAGCGAGGCCAGCGTAGCAGCCACTGATGTGCTGCCCATCGTTGACATAAGCGCCAGCGAAACCAAAAAGGTCACCGCCAAAGATCTGTTTGAGGCTGGGGCGGCTCTAGCCGACAGCGCCAGCATTGACCTAGTAAAGCTCAATCAGTCAAGTGCCACCAAGCTGGGCACCACTGCACTGGCAGACGATGCGATCACTGCCGCCAAGCTGGCCAATGACAGCAGCATTAACTACGGTCCCACCGAACCAGCATCAGATAATTTTGAAGGTCGTGGCCACGTAAGCAGCAGCACCAAATACCTTAAGATTTATGACGGCAGCGTTTACCAGCAGGTAATCGCACCCACAGCAGGCATTGAAGACCTAGCCGTAACAACCGGCAAACTTGCGGCCAATGCCGTAACCACTGCCAAAGTAGACGCATCCGGTCTCGGCACAGCAGCCATTGCTAACTCGGCCATCACGGCAATCAAGATTGCTGATGGCACGATCACAAGCGGCAAATTCCAAGCCGGTGCAGTTGATAATGCCGCTATTGGTGACTCAGCCGTAAATACTGCTGAATTGGCCGCCAGTGCAGTTACCTACGCCAAAATCCAAAATGTAAGCGCCACCGATAAGTTACTGGGTCGCAGCACTGCTGGCGCTGGCGCTGTAGAAGAAATCACCTGCACTGCAGCAGGCCGCGCACTGCTGGATGATGCCGATGCATCCGTCCAACGCACCACCTTGGGCCTCGGCACAATTGCCATTCAGGGTGCAAGTTCTGTTGCCATTACCGGTGGCACCATCAGTGGCATTAGCTCTCTTACATCCACTACGTCAAGCCTTGGTAATGCGACTATCACCGCAGGCTCAATCAGTGGTATTACTGACCTTGCCGTTGCAGATGGAGGCACAGGCGCTAGCGATGCTGGTACCGCCCGCACAAATCTAGGCGTTGCAATTGGCACAAACGTTCAAGCATACGACGCTGGGTTGCAATCAATTGCCGGTCTGGCGACTAGCGCAAACCAAACCGTTTACACGACTGCCAGCGACACCTATGAAACCACAAGCCTAACTAGCTTTGGCCGCAGTTTAATTGACGATGTTGATGCCGCAACTGCCCGCACCACCCTAGGCCTCGGCACGCTTGCCACACAAAGCGGCACATTCAGTGGCACACATTCAGGCACCAGCAGCGGCAGCAACACCGGCGATCAAACCATCGCACTAACCGGAGAGGTAACAGGCAGCGGCACCGGTTCATTTGCAGCAACCATTGCCGATAACGCAATCACGACTGCCAAAGTTGCAGATGGCGCAATTACAACTGCTGAGCTTGGCGCAGGCGCAGTAACTGGCGCCAAGCTTGCAGCCAGCTCCAGCACTGTTGTCTCAGGCAACGCACCAACTGGATCAGGTGATTTTACCGGCCAGCAATGGGTTAACACCACCACAAACCTTGCCTACACCTGGACTGGCGCATCGTGGGTGCAGCAGGCTGGTGTGCAGACCTTTGCGTTTGCTGATTCCACGCCGCTTAGTTTTTCTGCTGCTGTAACCAGCGCTGGCCTCGCCACGATCACCACCGGCCTAGATACGCAAACAGCGGCAACCGTATTTGCGGGCCCGACCACCGGCAGTGCCGCAGCACCAACATTCCGCGCACTGGCTGGCACCGACCTACCAATTGCAACATCAGGCGCCAATGGCGCAGTAAAACCAGGCACTGGCCTGTCTGTAACTGGTGCTGGGGCGTTAAATCACGTCAATTCAACCACAGCAGGCACTTATACCAAGGTCACTATTGACAGCCAAGGCCACGTAAGCAATGGCACTGCGCTTATTGCTGGCGACATACCAAACCTAGATGCCAGCAAGATCACTACCGGTCAATTTTCTGGTGCATTTCTAGCCGCCAATAGCGTTGGCGCCAGCCAACTCAGTGACTACGGCATTGCGCAGGTTTCTGAGGCTGCCCCAACTCCTGAATTTGCAGGCCAATGGTGGATCAACCCATCCGACCGTTCCGCCTACATCTGGGTCGGGGCGGTATCACCAACGCCAAATGGCTACTGGCTGCTGGTTGGTTACGGCACCCCAACGCAACTAAACCTACGATTTGGCGGCACATATAACGCAACAACAAACCTAGTCGTATCGCTTAACCAATACGGCACTGAAGGCGGGCTAACTGTTGGCCAATCACTTACCGCACCAAACCCGCAAAACAATGGCATCTATCTGATCTGTACCACTGCTGGCACTGGCACGACTCCAGCGCCTGCGGTGTCCTTGGCAATTGGTGACTGGGTGCTAAGCCAAGGCACCGGCGCCAACTGGACCAAGATCGCGGTGGTGTCCGGCGCCTCGGGCACATTCCGAGATTACGACATTCTTTGCGATGGCACATATTTCGGTCCAGACATGCCCGGCGTATCAACCGTGCGGGATGCCCTCAACCTCCTGTGGGGCCGCGCACAGATTGCCACCACTTCCCAGATTGGTGCGGTGCTGGAGTCCACCGAGGTTTTGGTGGATAACAGCACTGGCGCCATGACAGTCGGCACCGTGGACGATGGTACGTACTAATTTTGTTTACAACGGCGACAAGATACCAGTCGGCGGCCAAGTTGGCGACGTACTAGTAAAGGTAGGCCCGCCGCATTATTACACGGCATGGCGGGAGCTGACGGATGTATTTGAAACCTATGACGTGGTGTTTGACGACGGCGAGTATTAGACTGGTTAAGTAATCCCGTCCTACCGGAGCTAAGGGAATGGCATCCACGCATAAGCATATCCGCAGCGGCACTGCAAACAAGCGCCCCACTACCGCAATTGCCGACGGCCAGATTGCGCTTAATACAAACACCACATCGCCTGGCCTATATTTCAAGGACAGCACCGGCGCGTCGATCATCAAAGTGGGCCCAGTGCATGTGGGCTCCACTGCGCCCAATGTCAGCCCACCTACAGGCGGCAGCAGCGGCAATAGTGCTGGCGAGGTGTGGCTTGATACCAGCCTTACACCAGCTGGCGTAAAGATTTGGAATGGTAGCGCATGGGTAAATGCCACTCCTGTAGGCAGCACCACGGTTCAAGGCTTACTAGAACTTTCCACCAGCGCCGAAACTCAGGCCGGTAGCGACACTGACCGTGCGGTTACTCCTGCTGGCCTGCAGTCCAAACTGTCAGATTCGACTAGCACCACTAGCTCAACAACAATTGCTAGTAGCACTGCGGTAAAGGCAACATATGACCTAGCTGCCGCTGCACTACCTAAGTCTGGTGGCACGATCACCGGCAACCTTGAGATTGGCACCACCGGCAGCTTGACATTTGAAGGCGCAACTGCTGATGCGTTTGAAACCACGCTGGCCGTGGTGGATCCGACCGCAGATCGCACCATCACATTGCCCAATACGACTGGCACGGTCGTAACAACAGGCGACACAGGCACCGTTACCAGCACGATGCTGCTGGATGGCACGATCTTAAATGCAGATGTAAACGCATCAGCCGCCATTGCTGGTACGAAGATCAGCCCGGATTTTGGCAGCCAGACGATTGTAACCACTGGCGTCCATAGCGCTGCCGGTGGTAGTGCTGCCACACCAAGCATCACCTTTACCGGCGACACCAACACCGGCATCTATAGCCCCGGTGCAGACCAAGTAGCCATCTCAACTAGTGGCACGGGGCGATTGTTTGTTGATGCGAGTGGACGGATTATTGTTGGGGCGTCAACAGCAGCAATTGGCCATCCTCTGGAAATAGCCGGAAACGCTAATGGTGAAGCTATTGGTTTGCGAGGCAGGAGTTCTGACGGTATTTCCTATATCGGCTTTTATCCCACTGCCAGTTCCACCGAAAACGCACGCATACAATCTGCTGATA
>Ga0214921_10008776_pt1 | contig 12972 bp, 14 predicted proteins | sample LL1505_MetaG_FD_177992 | JGI IMG/M metagenome (GOLD analysis project Ga0214921, IMG submission 177992) | Freshwater microbial communities from Lake Lanier, Atlanta, Georgia, United States - LL-1505 | ecosystem: Environmental > Aquatic > Freshwater > Lake | place: USA: Georgia | collected... | reverse complement strand
TGAGCCTGAGGTGAACAGGATCGTTGCCAGATCGTCCCCCGTGAGTTCTGGCAGAGCCACGTCAGATAGGTCGGCCGAGCCCAATATGGGGGCGAGTGCGTGTTCCAGTGGGGCCGCCACATCAAGGGTGACAATCCGCGCGGCACCCGCATAGCCGACTTCGCTCAGGCGGTCGGCGCGGGGCTGATCCGCCAGCACCAAAGTTGCGCCCACATCGTCAATACCGGCAGCCAGTTCAGCACCCTGCCACCAGCCATTGAGCAGCGTCGCACATCCGCCCGCCATCAAGACGCCCATGTACAGGATGATCCAAGACGGCGCATTGCGCATGGCAATGCCAATCCGGTCCCCGCGCTGGACATTGTGCAGCTTGACCAACGCCTTGGCGATGCGGTCTGCCGCGGCATAGGTCTGCTTGAAGGAGAGGCGTTGATCGCCATCAACAATAAACTCCGTGTCCCCATGTTGGGCGCAGAAATAGGCAAAATAATGGGACAAAGCAGGCGGAGCTGCGGCGACCATCGGCAAATCGACCCCAAAAGCATGATGGGGCGTCAGCGCCATCGGCGCGCCGGGGGCCGTCAGCATTTCGGTGGCCTTTGCTAAGCGCAGGTCCAATTCAGATGGCATCAGAATCTCTCCCTTTATGTTCTTCTCTCCTCCCCCTATGTAGGGCCAAATTCTGAGGGGAAAAGCCTTGATCCTTACAAGTCTCATTGACGCTACGTCTGCTGTGCGGTGGGAGAGCCTTGGCCTTGATCCCGTCGCCCTTGATCTGGGCTTTTTCAAGGTCAGATGGTATAGCCTTTCCTATATTACCGGCATTCTTGTCGGCTGGTGGTATCTGACCAAATTGGTCACACGTCCCGGCGCACCGATGACCAAGGCGCAGGTGGAAGATCTCGTCATCTACGCAACGCTTGGCATCATCTTGGGCGGGCGTTTTGGCTATATTCTCTTTTATCGACCAGAGATGCTTGGGCAGCCGCTGAGTATCTTCAAATTATGGGAAGGTGGGATGAGCTTTCACGGCGGGGTGATTGGCGTCATTCTGGGCGTGCTCTGGTTTGCGCGGTCGCAAAAGGTCAATTGGCTGCGGACGCTCGATTATCTTGTCGTCGTTTATCCCATTGGGCATTTCCTCGGCCGCCTCGCCAATTTCGTGAATGGGGAGTTATGGGGCCGGGAAACAACGGTCGCTTGGGGCATGATCTTTCCGGGCGGCGGAGATGTGGTGCGCCACCCCAGCCAGCTCTATCAGGCTGGGCTGGAAGGGCTGGTGCTTGGGCTCATTCTTTCCGTGCTGTTCTGGAAATCCGATGCCCGCCTGAAGCCGGGCGCGCTTGCCGGACATTTTGTGTTCTGGATGGGCGGCTTCCGCTTTGTGGCCGAAACCGTGCGGGAACCGGATGTGGGTGTTCATGGGCTGCTGGGCATGACCATGGGGCAGACTTTGTGCGTCCCGATGATCCTGATTGGTCTTTATCTCATTCTGACGGCCCAAGGGCGTCGTGACCGGGCAGATGCCAGTGACGGACACACCAGCAACGCCTGATCCGCTGCTGCCGGAACGGTTGGCGCGGGCGATTACGCTGGGCGGGCCAATTCCGGTGGCGCAGTTCATGGCCGCGGCAAATGCCCATTATTACGCCACGCGTGATCCCTTGGGCGCGGCCGGGGATTTTGTCACCGCGCCTGAGATCAGTCAGATGTTTGGGGAATTGATAGGCCTGTGGCTGGCGGATCTTTGGGATCGGGCCGGACGGCCCACAACCCATTATGTCGAACTCGGGCCGGGTCGCGGGACACTCGCCAAGGATGCCCTGCGGGCGATGGCCAAGGCCGGGCTGACGCCGGATGTGCATTTTGTTGAAACCAGCCCGGTGTTGCGAACGGCACAGGCGACCGCAGTGCCCGGTGCGATCTGGCATGATGATGTCACCACGCTGCCCGACAATGCGCCGCTTCTGATCGTCGCCAATGAATTTTTTGATGCGCTTCCTGTTTATCAGCTCGTGCGTCGGGCCGAACATTGGCATGAACGGCGCGTTGCCTGTCAGGACACGATGTTCCTGCCAATCGCCGGAAAGCCTGTACCAGACGATCTGGTGCCAGAGGCGCTGCGGGACGCAGCCCCTGGCAGCATCGTTGAAAGCTGCCCGGCGGGCGTTGCGATAGTCCGGGCCTTGTCCAAGCGGCTGGCAGCGCAGGGCGGCGCGGCCCTGATCATCGATTATGGCTATGATGGCCCAGCCCTTGGAGAGACGCTTCAGGCGGTCAAAGACCATGGCTTTGCCAATCCCTTTGACGCGCCGGGCGCGCATGACCTGACGGCGCATGTCGATTTTGCAACTTTGGGTGGCATGGCCGAATTGTCTGGGGCGAAGGTCTATGGTCCGGTTGGGCAGGGCGATTTTCTCGGCCTATTGGGAATTGCAGATCGCGCAGCCTCGCTTGCCCGCGCCCATCCAGATCGCGGCCCGGAATTGGCAGAGGCACATCACAGGCTCACCCACCCGTCTGAAATGGGGGCTTTGTTTCGGGCGATGGCGCTGACAGGCATGGGCTGGCCTGATCCCGCAGCCTTCGGCTAAGGCCCCATCATGGATGACATAAACACATATCGCGCGGCGGCGCTGGATAGCGTTGCACATGGCTTTTTGGGGCGACGCGGGGGTGTGTCAACGGGGGTTCATGCTGGATTGAATGTGGGTGTCGGGTCAGAGGATGATCCAGATGCTGTGCTCGAAAACCGGCGGCGCGCAACAGAGGCGGTTCTACCCGGCGCGTCGCTTGTGACGGTGTTTCAGGTGCATTCGCCAGATGTGGTGCGGGTCGATACGCCCATTGCCCTTGCCGATCGTCCCTCGGCCGATGCGATGGTGACCAACAGGCCGGGCCTTCTGCTCGGCATTTTAACGGCGGATTGCGCGCCGGTGCTTTTGGCGGATGTGCAAGCGGGCGTAGTCGGTGCGGCCCATGCGGGGTGGAAGGGGGCTTTTGCGGGCGTGACGGATCGCACGATTGAAGCCATGGTTGCGCTCGGCGCTGATCCCGAGCGGATTGTGGCCGCCATCGGGCCGTGCATTGCGCGCGCTTCTTATGAGGTGGATGATGGCTTTGCCCGCCGCTTTCAAGAGCAAGATCCAGCGCATGAGCGGTTCTTTTCGCCGGGGCGCACAGGCCATGTGCAGTTTGATCTCGAAGGCTATGTCACGCATCGCCTTGCCGTCGCCGGCGTCTCTCGTGTGGAAGCAATGGGGATTGATACCTATGGCGATGCCGAGAGCTTTTACAGCTTTCGTCGTGCGACCCATCGGGGAGAGCCAGGCTATGGTCGGCAAATTTCCCTCATCGGTCTTCGCGGCTGATCGTCTTGCACAGCGAACAGATCGGCCCTAGCTCTGCCCCATAGATAAAGGGGGAGGGCGATATGAACAGCGCACAAAAATGGGGCCTAGGATCGGGCCTGATAATCTTTGTCGTCCTGCTTCTTCTCCCGCCGCCAGTGGGGATGGCATTACTCGCTTGGCGGGCCGCTGCGCTGGTGATCCTGATGGCCATACTCTGGATGACAGAGGCTCTGCCACTGACGGTGACGGCACTTCTGCCTTTCGTCGCCTTTCCCTTCATGGGTATTTTAAGCGCGGATAAGGTGGCTGCCGCTTATTATTCCCCCATTCTTTTTCTCGTGCTCGGCGGGGCGTTTATTGCGCTCGCCATTGAACGAACCGGGCTGCACCGCCGGTTTGCGCTCACCATTCTTGCTCGCGGTGGGCGGTCAGCGGGCAGTCTTTTGCTGGCGTTCATGATTGCGACGGCCTGTATCTCCATGATCGTGTCCAACACGGCAACCGCCCTGATCATGATGCCGATTGCCGTCGCTGTGCTCCGCGCCAATCGGACGGCGGCGGGCGAGACAGAGGGACTGGCCGGGGCCTTGCCCATGGGCATTGCCTTCGCCGCCTCTATTGGGGGGCTGGGCACGCTGGTTGGCTCCCCCACCAACGCCATTGCTGCTGGGCTGATTGAAACCAGCGTGGGTTATCGGATCGATTTTCTAACATGGTCGCTCTACGGCCTCCCCATTGTCGCACTGGCCATTCCGGTTTGCTGGTTCATCTTGATGCGCATTCAAAATGTGTCGGTCGGCAGCTTTGATGTGCAGGCAACGCATGCGAGCATTGGCGATGTTGGGTCTTGGTCAACCGCGGAAAAACGTCTTGTACCACTCATCCTAGCGGTTGTGGCGGGCTGGGTGCTGCTTCCCCTGATGTCAGCAGGCCTCCCGAAAGGCATGGTTGAGGATGGCACAATTGCCATTCTCATTGCGCTCCTCCTCTTCGTCGTGCCCGATGGCACGGGTCGGCCCATTCTCGTTTGGAAAGAGGTGGATCGCGCGCCCTGGGGGGTGATTATGATGTTCGGTGGCGGCCTTGCGCTGGCGGCGGGGATCAGCGCCTCTGGTCTTGCTGGCTGGCTGGGAGAGGCGCTGGAGCCGTTAAGTGCGGTGCATCCGGTTGTTGTCGCGCTTGCGCTGGTTGCACTTGTCATTTTGGTGACGGAATTTGCCTCAAATGTGGCAACAGCCTCCGGCATTATGCCCGTGGTCGGCGGGCTGATTGTGGCGACGGGCGCAGACCCGGCCCTGCTGGCCGTGAGCGCCGCCATGGCCGCCAGCTGGGGCTTTATGCTGCCATCGGGAACCGGCCCCAATGCCATTGCTTGGGCGACAGACCATATCGCTTTGCCACGCATGTTGAAGGCGGGCCTAATGCTCGACCTTGTCGGTATTCCGCTGATTGTGGGTGTGGTTTGGTTGATGGGCCAAGTGATCGGTTAAGCCACTAAGCCCAGTCGAGGATCGTCCAGCCACGTTTGGCGGCTAGCGTCCGCAAGGGGCCATGGGCGTTGGTCGCAAAGGCTTCATCCGCCCAATCGAGGCAGGGGGCGTCGGACACATGGTCGGAGAAGAAGCGGATATGGGCGTCTTCGCGCGCCACACCCTTTTTCGCCATCCAGCCCTTCACCATGCGCAGCTTGGCCGCGCCGTAGCAATTTTCCCCGTCAATTTTGCTCATCAAGGTGTCGCCAGCCTGTGTTGGGCGGGTGGCAATGACATCTGCAATGCCCAGCAAATTGGCGATTTCGCGCACGTAAAAACTATAGGAGGCGGTAGCCAAGACCACCCGGCGGCCCTCGGCGCGCTCTTGCTCAATGCGGGCCAGTGCTTCGGCCAAGCTGTTTTTGGCAAGGGTGAAGCCCGCAAAGCCTCTGGAGATTTTTGTGAGCCTGTCCGTGCGGACATGGCGGCCCATCATCAACCTGAGGTTCACTTCCTTCAGCCGCGCGCGGCCCACGAGCTTCAGGGCAAAGCCGAGACTGGTCAAAACAACCAGCGGCGCAAAAACCGCCCGCCAGGGGCGATAGCGTGGCACGGCATAGACCAGAAACGGGCCAAAGGTCGCCGCGCGGGTGATGGTCTTATCCATATCAAAGATCGAAAGCTGCTGCATGACGCCCCCATAGGGCCTTAAACGTCCGTCTTCAAAGGGCAATCCAGCTTGCCGATCCCCCCATTTTGCATCACTGTGTCGCACGATGACGGGCATGGCAGACTTTGTAGAAGATTCGGGCGCACAGGGCCTGTCTGTGCGCCTGTCTGGTCGCCTGACGCTTGCCGATCTGGGCGATTTTCCGCGTCGGCTGGAGGGGCTATCCGCCACCCCAGCTGAAATCGACCTGTCGGGCGTTGACCGCATCGACACAGTGGGCGCGTGGATTGTGCAGCAACTGGCCGAACGAACAGGCGCACAAATCACAGGGGCCAGTACGGATGCGCTGCGGCTGATGGATCTCGTCCGCACCGCTGAAACAGAGGTGCGCGTTCGACCAGATCGCCCCAGCCCAGCAATCCGGGTGATTGGAGAAATTGGCGAAGCAACGCTCCTTTCGTTCAAAACGCTGATTGGCCTGATCAGCTTTTTTGGGGAGATTCTGATCGCAAGCTGGGCGCTGATCCGCCATCCGCGCCGCTTGCGCATGAACGCCGTTGTGCATCGATTTGAGCTCGTGGGCGTCAAGGCCTTGGGCATTATCGGGTTGATGAGCTTTCTGATCGGCATCGTCATTGCCCAACAGGGCGCGGTGCAGCTCGAGCAATTTGGCGCAGAGGTGCTCACCGTCAATCTCATCGGGCGGATCACCACGCGAGAACTGGGCGTGTTGATGACGGCGATCATGGTTGCCGGGCGATCTGGCTCTGCCTTTGCCGCGCAAATCGGCACGATGAAGCTGACGGAAGAAATTGACGCCATGCGCACCATTGGCGTGTCACCCATTGAGGCGCTGGTCATTCCGCGCATGTTGGCGGCGATTGTGCTTATGCCCCTGCTGGGCTTTTATGCCGCACTTGTTGCCATTCTTGGCGGCGGCCTCTTTTGCTGGGTCTCGCTTGAAATTCCGCCCATCACCTTTGTTCAGCGGTTGCAGGAAGTCATTCCGCTGACCGATTTATGGGTCGGCCTGCTCAAAGCCCCCGTCTTTGGCGCAATCATTGCGATGACGGGCTGTTTTCAAGGGATGCAGGTGTCCGGCAATGCCGAGGAAGTGGGCTTGAGAACCACATCGGCCGTGGTTCAGGCGATCTTTCTGGTGATCGTGCTCGATGCCTTTTTCGCGGTCTTCTTCACGCAGATTGGTTGGATCTGATGGATCTGGAGAATCCCATCGCCATTCGCGTGCGCGGCATCACCAACAGCTTTGGGGATCAGCTTGTCCATGACAATCTGGATCTCGATGTGCGCAATGGCGAGATATTGGGCGTGGTCGGTGGGTCGGGCACGGGCAAGTCGGTTTTGATGCGCACCATCATTGGCCTGCAACAACCTCAGGCTGGGTCGATTGAGATATTTGGCGAGCCGATGACGGGTGCCGATCCAGAAACAGAATTGGATTTGCGGCGGCGCTGGGGCGTCATGTTTCAAGGCGGAGCCCTATTCTCAACACTGACCGTTGCTGAAAATGTGCAAGTGCCGCTGCGCGAATTTTACCCCGATTTGGGGCAAAAGCTGATGGACGACATTGCGGCCTATAAGGTTTTGATGGCAGGTCTTCCCGCCAATGCTGGGCCGAAATATCCAGCCGAGCTGTCGGGCGGGATGAAAAAGCGCGCAGGCCTGGCGCGCGCGCTGGCGCTCGATCCGCAATTGCTCTTTCTCGATGAGCCGACCGCCGGACTGGATCCAATTTCGGCCGCCGCCTTTGATAGCTTGGTGCGCAGCCTGTCTCACGCGCTGGGTTTGACAGTGTTTTTGATCACGCATGATCTCGATACGCTCTACGCCACATGTGATCGGGTGGCGGTGCTGGCGGATCATAAGGTCATTGCCATTGGCACTCTGCCCGAACTTCTCGTATCGGACCACCCGTGGATCCAGCAATATTTTAACGGCCCGCGGGGCCGCGCTGCAATGGCGGCAGTTGATCGACACCCCGCCAAGGAGGCATGACGTAAAAATGGAAACGCGTTCAAACCATCTTCTGGTCGGTAGTGTCGTATTGGCGCTGCTGGCGGCCGTGCTTGCCTTTGCGGTTTGGATTGCGGGCATTTCCGGCGGCAATAGCAAGGAATATGATATCTTCTTCCGCCAGTCGGTCGAAGGTCTGGCCAAGGGATCCAGCGTGACCTTTGCGGGCGTCCCCTCTGGGCAGGTGCGGCATATTGAACTCTGGCGGCCCAACCCGGAATTTGTCCGTGTGCGCATTGCCGTGGATGAAGATCTGCCGATGCTCGTCGGCACAACGGCTTCCATTCAGGGCGTGGGCTTTACCGGCGTTTCGCAGATTCAGCTGACAGGTGCGGTCAAGGGCGCGCCCCCTATCACGGAACCCGGCCCGGCTGGCGTCCCGACCATCCCGACGAAAAGCGCGGGCCTGGGCGCGTTGCTCAACAATGCGCCGCAATTGGTTGAGCGACTTTCCACCCTGACCGAGCGGCTGACCGAGTTGATGTCGGATCGGAATCAGAAATCGATTGGCAATATCCTTGCCAATATCGACAAGGTGTCGGGCCATTTGGCGCGCAGCGGGCCAGAGCTTGAGGCCAGCATCAGCGAAGCCCGAACCACCATCCGCGAGGCGGGAATCGCAGCCAAGCAAATTGGTGAAATTGCGGGAACAACCAATGCGATGTTGAATGAAGATGGCCGCCCGCTGGTTCAGGATTTGCGCCGGACGGTGCGGTCGGCCGAACGCAGCATGGCGGCCCTTGATGAAGCCTTGGCAGAGGCAAAGCCCGGCATCCGAACCTTCTCAACCCAGACACTGCCGGAAATGGGCCAGCTGGTGCGCGATTTGCGCGCCATGTCGGAATCCTTGAATTCAGTGGCGAGTAAAATTGACCAGCAAGGGGCAGGGGCGCTGATCAGTGGAACCAAATTGCCCGATTATAAGGGCGGAAAGGACGGCAAATGATCCGCAAGTTTTTTCTGATGAGCGCACCCGCGCTCGCATTGTCTGGGTGTAGCCTTGGCCTATCTTCGGCGCCACCACCCTTCTTGCTCACCCTCACGCCAGATACCCGGCCAGAGGCCAATGCGGGTATCTTGGTGCAGGGGGATGATCGCCTGACCATCACGACGCCGCTGGTGCCGCAGTCGATTGCGACAACGCGGCTGCCCGTTGCTCAAGGTCAGACCGCGTTGGCGTTTATCAAAAATGCCGTCTGGGTAGAGCCACCCGCGCGCCTGTTTCAGCGCCTTCTGGCCGAAACGGTTCGGCAGCGCACGGGCCGCATCGTGCTTGATCCCCGTCAATTCAGCATGGAACCGGGGGCGACCTTATCGGGGCAGCTGCTGCGCTTTGATATTGATGAACGTGGGGCTGAGGCGGTTGTGATTTATGATGCAACTATCTCGGGCGAACGGGATCGCCCGGTGCGCACCCGCCGATTTGAAGCACGCGTGCCAGCTGGGTCGATTGATGCCAAAAGCGCGGGCCGCGCCTTGAACAAGGCATCCAATCAGATTGCCAATGATGTGGCAGACTGGCTGAAGAGCTAGGCTTTTGGAGCCGTCAAAAGCCCAAAAGAAAAGGGCGGAGAAGCCGAAGCCTCCCCGCCCTTGATCAGGCAATCGCCGATCTAGCGCATCGCCACTTTCTTGCTCTTTGCCTCTAGCGCCTTGTCTTCGTTGGCGCGGCGGATGACATATTGGCGGATATTTTCGATTTGCGCGGGCGTATATTGGCCCTTCCAAGCGACCATGCCATTGGCGCTTAGAATGCCGTCATGGACAATCTGCTGCCACAGCTTTTCATTGCCCAGTGCGGAAGAATGCCGAAGATCGGGGTTCAGCCCGCCCGCAATCGCGGCATCGCCATGACAGACGCTGCAGCTATTCTGATAGGGGCTGGCCCCTGCATCGGCCGCGGAGGCCTTTGAGGCGATAAAGGGCGGCGGATCCAGCACGCGCTTTGCATCTGCTGGCGGCGGCGGGAGTTGCCCCTTGGCCCCCACCTTAAAGACGAGCAGTCGGCTGATATTGCGGACGGAGCCGGATTTTCCAGCGAGAATCCCCGGAGCCACATCAAATACGCCGCCCCAGCCAACAAGGATGGCGACATATTGCTGGCCCTTGACCGCATAGGTCATGGGCGCTGCAATCACGCCTGTTTGAGTTGCAAAGCTCCAGAGTTGCTTGCCTGTATCTGCGGTATAGGCGCGGAACTCCCCGCCTGCTGTCCCCTGAAAGACCAGATTGCCCGCCGTGACGAGTGTCCCGCCATTAGAGGGGCCGGGATGTTCCACCGTCCAGCGCGCTTTGCCGGCGACGGGATCCCAAGCGACCAACGAGCCTGTGGTGGCAGCGGCCGCCGCTGCTCGCACTGCGGGGTCGGCCGGCATGCCGAGCTTGCCATTATCCAGACCAAGCTGGAACCCAACCTTGCCTGGCTTCCAATCCTTGGACGCGGCAAAATAGGGTTGCGCAACTTCATTAGCGGGAATGTAAACAAGGCCTGTTTTCGGGCTGAAGGACATGGGTTGCCAGCTATGGGCTCCGACCGCACCCGGCATGCCGATAAAGGGCTTGCCTGTCAGCTCATAGCGCGCTTCAGGATTGATGATGGGTTTGCCTGTAACGGGGTCGAGGCCCTTGGCCCATGTGATCGTCTTGGCAAAGGGTTTGCCCGATAGGAACTTGCCTGTCTTTGCATCGAGAATGTAGAAAAAGCCGTTTTTCGGCGCGTGCATGACGACGCGCGTTGGCTTTCCGTTGATCGGTAGATCCGCCGCGATAATCTGCTGCGTGGAATCATAATCCCAGCGGTCTTCCGGCGTTTCCTGAAAATGCCAAACATATTCGCCCGTATCGGGCCGAATGGCGACGATGGAGGCCGTGTAGAGGCTGTCCCCGCCTTTGCCGCCGCGGGCATTGGGGTTCCAAGGCTCTGCATTGGCCGTGCCGAAATAGACCAGATCGGTTTTAGGATCATAGGTGATCGAGTCCCACACGGTACCGCCACCGCCATTCTTCCAAGCATCGGGCGCCCAAGTCTTAGAGGCTGCCTCCAAATGCTTGCCCTCAAACGGCTTGGATGGATCCCCGGGGACAGTGTAAAAGCGCCAAGCTTCCTTGCCCGTTTCGGCATCAAAGGCGGCCAGATAGCCGCGCACAATATATTCGGCACCCGCTGCCCCGATCAGCACCTTGCCCTTCACAATGCGCGGTGCGCCTGTGATCGACATTCTGCTGTCCTTGGGAATGGTCAGCTTGTCCCAAAGGACTTTGCCAGTATCCGCATTGAGCGCGACCAACCGGCCATCAATGGTCGCGACATAGACGCGCCCTTTATACACGGCGACGCCGCGATTGACCGCGTCACAGCAAACATCGACCAATTTGGCACGGGGCACTTGCGGGTCATATTCCCACATTTTCTTACCCGTCGCGGCATCATAGGCCTTCACCATCGACCAAGCGGTGGACACATACATCACGCCATCGACGACAATCGGCGTGGCTTCCTGCCCGCGCGCGGTATCCATGTCAGAGGACCAGGCAAGGCCCAATTGGCCGACATTCTGATCACTTACCTGCGTCAGTGGTGAGAAGCGCTGTTCATCCATGGTGCGGCCATAAGACAGCCAGTCGGCCCCATCCGGGCTACCTGCGACCAGACGCTCATCATCCACATTGGCAAGTTTGCCACCCTTTTCAGCGCAGCCAGACAGGATGGAGATGGCGGCGATCATCGCACTGCCGAGCAAAAAACCACGTGACGTCATGATATGAATTTACCCCTCATATAAATGCCCAGTTTATTGGGCCTGCATCCTTCACCCTCATGGAACCTAAAGACTCTCTCTAAATGATCTTGCCAGCGAAATTGGCGGGAGGCGAGAGGAAATTCAACAAGCTGGACCAGAATTGGGCGTGTATCGGGTTCTCAGCGTTACAAATCCACACCGGCCGCAATCGCTTCCAGCTTGCGGAGGCGTTCGCGCAGGTCCGCTAACTCGATCCGGCTGGCGATGGCAGGGCTTCCATCTTCCTTGCGCCCACGCAGGACATCAATCTCAGCGCGCTTCAGGTCGATCCATTTGCCAAAGGCGGCAAGCCCCACCAGCGCGGCGAGCGACAGGCCGGCAAAGGCGGTGATGGCATAGATAAGGGTCGAAACGTCCGTCATCTCTCGTCTCCCTTCAACGCAGCTTTTCAATCTCGCGATCAAGCGCGGCGGCGCTGTGTGTGTCCGTCGCCAGCCGCTCCAGAACCGCAATCCGTTCTTTCAATTCTTTAATCTCAGACCGCAAAAGCTGGTTTTCCATCTGCTCTTCGACAGGGGCTATCCCGCGCCTGCTGCGACGGGTTCCGTTCTTGCTACGAATAACGCCGCCCAATGTGACGATGGCAACGATCAGGACGACCATTTCAAACGGGTTCATATTTCTCTCCCTCTCCGGCGCAGTCGCCGATTCTTAGTTGGATTTGCTGCGCAGTTGCTCAATCTCGCGCGTTAAACTGTGGCTGTCATCGGTCACGATGCGCTCAACATTGGCCAAACGATCTTTCACGGAGCCAAGTTCTGCACGCAGTTGCGCATTTTCTTGGCTGAGTAGTTTGATCCGCTCGACCATTTCCTGATCGACTTTGGGGTAGATCGCCTTGCCCCAGCTATTCTCCAGCGGATAGCCATTCTTGATCCGGAGCCAGGTGGTGAAGATCCATACGACTACGCCGAGCAGTCCCGTCGAAACCGCAATGAGGATGATGTAGGGAAGGAACTGGGCGAGCTGTGTTTCACTAACCATCGGAAGCTCCCTATTTCAGGCTGTCAATTTCATCGGCGAGGCGGGTGTTGCGGGCCGTATAATGGGTTTCCGCATCGGCCAGACGACGATCAAGATCGCGCAGCTTGGATCGGACATCGCGGTCTATCGTTCAGATGATCCCGAAAGCCCGGTGGCCGGTTTTATCTTTGACCCGTTCCAATCGCCTTGGCAGCCTTTATCGGGTCAAGGGATGGCCACCACCGCGACTGAGACACGCGGGCTAGACGCTCCGTCCGTGCCAGCGGGGGCCATTCCCAAGGATTTCAAATCTGCGGTTCAGGATTTTGAAAAGGATTTGCTGGCCCGCGCGCTGGCGCAGCATCGGCATAATCAACGGGCCACGGCCAAGGCGCTGGGCATGACCTATGATCAGCTGCGTCACTGCCTGAAGAAGCACGGCCTGTTGGATCAAGCCTCGGCTTAAGGCTTATCCAGCCTTTGGGGGTTCCGGCTGCTGTGTGGAATGGCGCAAGATCATCGGGATATTGGCCGCCCCAAAGAGCAAGGTCAGCGGCAGTGCCCCCCATAATTTATAGCCCAGCCAAAATCCGGTGGAGCTGTTGCGCCACACAATCTCATTCAACACGGCCATAGCCAAAAAGAACCAAGCAAAATTGCGCGTCAGCACGTGCCAGCCG
>Ga0214921_10008774_pt1 | contig 12974 bp, 9 predicted proteins | sample LL1505_MetaG_FD_177992 | JGI IMG/M metagenome (GOLD analysis project Ga0214921, IMG submission 177992) | Freshwater microbial communities from Lake Lanier, Atlanta, Georgia, United States - LL-1505 | ecosystem: Environmental > Aquatic > Freshwater > Lake | place: USA: Georgia | collected 2015-05-28 | reverse complement strand
AATTATTTTTTTCAAATTTCCCTCCCCAATAATCTCACTTATATCTAATGTAAAATTTTCCGATTTATCACTATCCTCATTTTTCAAAATATATAACTTTTCTAAAATATCTTTCAATGATTCTAAATTAGTGATATAATACAATATTTTATTTAATTCTTTCTCATATAAATACACATTCTGGTGTTTTTTTGCTAATTCTATTTTTCTCGTAATTTCCCTGTAAATACCTGGCGTCATCTTCCCATTATCATCATATTCATCCTCAACACTCTGTTTATAATCAAACACTTTATTAACCAACTCTGTATCATATTGTATCAACTTAAAAATACTCTTAACATCTTGAAAAAGTGGTGCTCTTTCATATGGATAATACCACATATCCATTTTATCTTCTGATTCTGGTCTGCTTTTTTCTTCTTCTTCACCACCTGGTGCTATTGCTGGTGCTTGGGGTGTATTCAACCATTTGTATAACTCTTTTTGAAAACCTAAAGACCTAGCATATTCAATAACACGTTTTATTCTTTCTTCTTCGGTTGGATCTTTGTTTAGTTCTGCTACGCATAATGGGTCTATATCATCCTCCTCATCCTCTTCCTCATCCTCTTCCTCATCCTCTTCCTCATCCTCATCCTCTTCCTCAACTTTCTTACCTTCCGTGCCTGTGACAAAGCCTAAAGGTAGTTCAGGGTGTAGTGTTTTAGGTACTATTGGATTTACTAATTTGTCTTTCTCGTTATTAACATTTCTATTAGCATTGCTTGATTTGTTTTTAAGAAAACATAGTACTATCAATTTATTAAAGTTTTGTGGTAAATATCGACTATACTGCCATATAGTATCTTTTAAATAAATACATTCAAAATCTTCAATGACTAAATATATCTCTTCATATGCTCGCCCTTTATATGCCATCATTTCAATTATTAGTTTTGCTTGATTTTCACCTGTATTTAAATCTGTATCATTAATATCATTTCCCTTTAAAAATTGCTTTTTAAAATCCTCATAATCAGTAGCAATATTCCTTACTTTGACGTTTTGATATATATCTTTCGCTCTGACATTACTTCTCTTATCGTATGCTAAATAACCTAGTGCTTCATTAACTGCTTTTATAATACTATCATCATTGATATTATCTTCAAATGGTAATTTAGTGCGAACTTCTCTTGACACCGATTTTTCGTCTTTTTCTTTTTCTTCATATTTAAAAGAAATATGATTTAGCATTGTGCTGACAAATATTTCATCAATTTTATTTCTTTGTGAATTATCTGGTTCTTTATCTTTAAAATCATATACCAATTTACATCTATAATAATACAAAACAAAATTATCACTTTTGAAAGAGACATTAAGTATATTATGTTTATCATCGCAAGTTGGTGTTATTTTGTATGAAATATTTTTTTCAATTGCTGTTATAAAATCCCAAGTGCTGACAAATGATTCTCCAATTTTTTCATATTCTTCGGGGTTCGCATAAGTGTAAAAATCTTTTAAATCATAAATGTTTATGTTATCCTTTAAATTAAAATGAAAATCTTCATCCAGGTTTAAGCCAGATTTATCTTTTATAGTTTTTGTATTATCGACCCATATATCATTTAATAATATTCTTACTCTTTCATATTTGTCATATTTGTTTTTATTAGTTGTTTCAGGTGGTAGTTTTTTCTCTCCTCCTATTATTTTAGTATCAGGATAGCCTTTTTCTGCCCAACTCTTACATAATTCAAACAATGAATTTTTAAACTTATCACTAGCACTTATATTTTGGTTATTTTCTTTTTTGTATTTAAGATTACTTTCCATAAACAGAATACTATCCATATTCTCATTGAATAACGGAGTCTCTACCTCTAATAATTCACATTCGGTGTGTTCAATTGTATTAGACAATACTTCTTTCACATATTTTCGCCCTTTCAATTCATTATAATATTCTATTGTTTTATTATTCTGTTTTAATAATCTTTTGAGATTATCAAATATTTTACTTACAGATTGTTCTAATTTTTCAGGGACATTTGATAATTTGCCTTGATCGTATCGATATAAAATATCAAGTGTGTGTACTGGTTTATCTGTTGATGATTTATCTTTGGATTTTTTTTGAAATTTACCATTTTTTGCTTCTGGTTGCGTATAAATTATATCTCCTAAATCAACTTCTTTTTTTTTTGTAAAATCGTTTTTTTTGATTTTGTCATATACTGCTACATATTCATCCCAATGTTTTTTGTCTTTTTTTATTTTCTCAGTTATTTCAGTATATTTTTTACTCATAATTTCATATATTTTTTTGAACTCGTTATAAATCAAATAAAAATTAATAACCATTGTGCCAATAACATAACAACTATTCATAATATTTTGGTCGCTTTTATCTTTATCATAATTACTCAAGTAATAATTGAGAATTTTCTGATTATGTTCGATATAATAAAAACAATTTTTCATTATTGCGTCATATTCGAATAATATGTGGGCGTATCCTACATCTCCTTTTTCTCCTCCTGATGCTTTATATTTTTTATTAGCATTTGCAAAATCATAATACTTATTTTTTTTTCCACCTCCTGTTAAATGTATAGTATATCTACTATGACGTGTAAAATACCCCTGAAAACCATATGTCATCGATGTAATCTCATAAGAGTCTGGAATAGGTTCTTCTTTTTGATTAAATTTATGTTCTTCATTGTCGAGAATAAAATTAGTAAAAGTTTTTTTATTTGTTAATGTTTGCTTTAAACTAGATTTAACTTCCTCATAAGTACCACTCCATTTTTTAACTTTTACAAATAAATTCGCATAACCATAAGCATAACTAAATAAATTAACCATTTTTATTAAATTACTATGCTGACTTTCTAGATGTCCTTTTAATTCAGCAATCACTTTGTCCATATTTGAATGATCATAATCTTTCATTTTAAATCTCTTGTCAAACATTTTAATAATACAATTTTCTTTTGATGTTCCTGATTTTTTTTCCTCATCGCCGTAACTAATTTTTATAGTATCACAATCCATTATTTTTTTACATTCTTCTTCATTTATTCTGTCAGTTTCAATACTCTTTTTTATTTTCTCCAGTTCTGCTTTTGTTTTCATTGTATCATTGCCAAAACAATATTTATCCATTAAATCAAATATTTTTTTATAAGTATTTTTAATATTTTCATCTTTATTATATGCCTCAAATATTTTCATTAAATTGTCAATATCAACGCTAATAGGTTCTTTATATTTTTTAACTACTTTTTCACAAACAACATTATCGGGTTGTATCGCATATAATAGTGCTGTTTTGCCTGCTTTATCTTGTTTCTCAGTATTTTCTTTCTTATCGATAAGTAATTTGACAACTTTTAAATTTCCATTTTTTGATGCTAATTGTAATGGTGTTATTCCTTGTTTATTTCTTAAACCTGTTGGTGCTCCTTTTGTAACTAATTGTTTGATTAAATTATAGGCACTATCATTACTAAGATTTTTGTTTTTTAAAATTGCGTGTAAAACTGTATCCCCGTCTGTATTAACAATATTAAGATTGGATTTTGTTTCTGATAATTTAGCAAGAATTTGAACGTAATTGCCATCACTGATACTTCTAAAAACTAAATCTTTTCTTTCTTGTTCCATATTGTCCCTATTTTCCGCATCTTTCGATGATGGTTGAATTATAAATGTTCTTGGGGGTGGTGGAACGTATAGTTTGTTCATATTATTTATATATTTCAAGAATAAAAATTATATTGATATAATATAACATGGATAATTACTTTACTGACTGCCCTGCTATGATGAGTGATGGTAGAATATTTACTGATTATCGTTCATCGCAAGTAAGAGAAGAAATCTTTCGAGACCAAAATTGTCTATTAAGTGAAAATCAAACTCGCGAGTTTAGATATAGAAATGGAGAAAAGATTTTAGATTATGAATGGAATAATATAAAATCAAACTATGGATGTCATCCTAAGAAAAAATGTTTTCACAAATCACCAATAACTCGCACAACAAGCATTTATAATAATGCTGAATTATTGGCATACAATAATGTTATCCCCGCTCCTGGGTGTGATGTATATTGCGATGATTTTCGCGCTACTAAAACCGCAGGTCTAAATTCTGGATGTAAAGAAGTTTTATCTGGTTTTGATGGTTATCCAATTGCTAAATGTCCCACGCGTTGTTCTCGCAAAGTTTAAAGCATAACTTCTTTCAATTTAGCATAAATAATATTTTTTGTTGCTTTTGGTGGAATTTCAATATTATGTTCTTTTGCCATTTCTTCAAGTGATGATTTAGTATAATTATTGATAGTCATTAATTTTACATCATTTGTGTTTAATGATAAGTCATCCACAACAGTATTTTTGCCAGTTCTTAAAACAACCGTTTCACCCTTATTTGTATTTCCTAATGTTATTTCTTGAGATATGTCTTGTGATTTTTCTTGTGATTTTGTTTGAGACTTTGTTTGTGATTTTTCTTGTGATTTTGTTTGTGATTTATTAAATTTGTGACTTAGTTTGCTAGAATCACTATCTGACATATTTTGTCCAGATAATTGAGATTTTGTGGGATTTGTTAGTCTTGTTGTTATGTATTCAACATTATTTGTTCCAGTAGTTTCGCTCATATATAATTTTGTGGGTTCTTTTGAATCATTAGTTCCCATATTAAGATTAACATTTTCAGTTTCCATTTCAACATAATCATCTGACAACATAGTAATATGTTGTTTTTCCATACTATTCATAATTCTAAATTGTTGTATCATATCATTGGTGCTTGTTTTGTATTTATTATAATTACTTGCCATTTCTTTCTTTAACATATCAACAAGTTCAGTATGTTGTTTTTGAATTAGACTTTCATTATTTTCTATTTTTTCTTCAATAGAATTTTTAGCACTATTAATTAACTGAGACAATATAAAAATTGCTACAGCAATCACAACCAAAATGATAATAAATTTAATAGTCATTTTATTACTGTTATATAGTTATTGTTGAGAATGATAATTAATTTTTTAACTCACTTGATAATTATAATAAAAAATTTGAATTTTTAAGTTTCTAACCATATTTATTATAAACATAAATATAAAATGAGTGTTTCTATTATTCATAATAACAAAACATACATAATTGAAAAGAAAGATGATGAAAGTAATGAAATATATTCAAAAAGAGTTGAATATATTATTAGTAAAAAAGAAAATCAAAATATAGACAATATAATAAATTTATCTTATGTTTGGAGAAATTATATGTTCTATTCTATGATTTATCCAGTTTCATTAATAAAAAAATTATAATTAGTCGCTATTATTCAGAACATTTTTAATATAATCTGTATTGATATTATCAGGTGGTGTTACTCTCTGATTAGTTGTCCATTCTTTTAAATTCATCGTGCTATCATCAATAAATACTGGTTGAACTAAACAAGTTTTATCACTTGAACATACCGGAGGATATGGAGCAGTTGGATACCAATCTTTGGGAGGAATAAAAGAATATCCATATTCAAAAGAATCTTCTTTTGTTTCAGTAAAACTTGGTGGCAATCTATTAAAATCAGAATATAAAAATTGATTAACAAGTGTATCATCCCTTGTTAATCCATTTTTTTCTTCAATTTGATCCAAATTTTCTGCTCCTCTATATTTTCTTGGTTCTATAATTTGATTAAAATCATCTTTTCTATATTTGTTTTTTTCATATTCTTCTTCTTGTTTTTTTATTTGTGCTTTAAATATTTCTTCATTTTGTCTTTCTCTCTGGTCTCTTAGGTCTCTTTGATTTTGTTGGTCTTGTTGGTTTTGTTGGTCTTGTTGGTTTTGTTGGTCTTGTTCATTATTCTCTGTTGTCATAGGTGTCATATTTGATATATCAGGATTATATGTAGGAGGAGCAGTATTTGTCATTTGTTCCCATTTCCAAGAGCAACTAGCTAAAATATTTTGGATAATAAATACTAGTATCGTTATAATTGTTGCTCCAATTGCTATATCAACCATATCATTTTTTAGCAATAATAATTTAAAACCAAAAAATAACACAATCCATAAAATTATATATTTTAAACAAGTATATACATACTCCATCATATTAATAATGTCATATATAATATATTATTTTATTATACTAAATTTTAACAATTATTTTTATAGCGTCTATATATAAGATATTTATGAGTTATAATAAATACGATACAAGCAATTTTGATAAACAATATGTAAATTTAACAAAAAATGGAAGATTATTTCCTACGTGGTTAATGGCTAATTTTAAGAAATTTAAATTGCCAGAAATTGTATTAGATAATTCAGATCCTTGTAATGATACAGTATTAGGAAAAGAATTAAGAAAATATCAAGAATTTGTTGGAAAATATATGGATTTTAACAGTCCTTTTAGAGACATATTATTATATCACGGTTTAGGTTCTGGCAAAACACGAACATCATTAAATATTTATAATATATTATATAACTCATCGCCTGATTGGAATATTTTTATTTTATTGAAAGCATCTTTAAAAGAAAGCACGTGGATAAAAGAACTTGAAAAATGGTTACAAAAAGAAGAAAAAGAATTTAGAAAAAGTAATATTATATTTGTCAGTTATGACGCTCCAACAGCAGATAAAATATTTTTAGAAAAAGTAAAAAATACAGATGTGTCAAAAAAATCTATGTATATTATTGACGAGTGTCATAATTTTATTCGCAATGTATATTCAAATATTAGTTCAAAGCAAGGAAGAAGAGCATTAACAATTTATGAACATATTCTACAAGACAAAAAAGATAATGATAATGTTCGTGTAATATTAATTTCAGGTTCGCCAGCAGTAAATGTTCCTTTTGAGTTAGCAATATTATTTAATTTATTAAGACCAAATATTTTTCCAACTTCCGAAGTCAAATTTAATGAAATGTATATTTCTAATGAAGCGTTTCCGGTTCTAAAACCAAGTGAGATGAATAATTTTCAAAGAAGAATTCTGGGTTTAGTTTCATATTATATTGGTTCAACCCCCGATTATTATGCTAAAAAAAATATTAATTATCTTGATGTCGAAATGTCAGAATATCAAACTTTTATTTATAAATATTACGAAGAAATAGAAGAAAAAATAAATAAGAAATCAAAAAGTGGCAATTATATGTCATATACAAGTCAGTCATGTAATTTTGTATTTCCAATGATGTCTCAAGGATATTCAGGAGAAACAAGACCAAGACCAAGAGATTTCAAAATAACAGAGACAGAAATTAATGAAATTATAAATGAAAATAAAGACACTAAAGATGATAAACAAAAATATTATAAAGTAAATGAGTATTTACAAAAATGCGAAAAATTTGTAAATGAATTTGACAATTATTTAGACAAAAAATTAAATGAAGATCTGAAAAACAAACATACACTAATAGATGATGTAGCTAATTTTAAATCTTTTGTTCTAGAAAATGAAAATAAAAGTTATGATATTATTTTCAAAGATTTTATAGCATCAACTGACAAAAAATCTGAACTATTTAAAGCAATGTATAATTGTTCAGCAAAGTTATTATTAATGATACTCATAATGCTTCATTCAAAAGGACTAATACAAATTTACTCGAATAATGTTGTTATGGAAGGTTTCCAAATTATGGATGTTTATTTGAAATATTTTGGGTTTGTTTTTTATAATAATGACAAAGATGCAAAATATAATGGTTTTAGATATATCAAATATTATGGTGGCATAGACCAACAAGAAAGAAGTCGTTTATTAGATGTTTTTAATAAAAGTGAAAATATGTCTGGAGAAATAATAAAAATAATTATGATTTCACCAGCTGGAAGTGAGGGTATTTCGCTAAATAATGTAAGACAAGTTCATATTTTTGAACCTTTCTGGAATGAGACAAGAATAATGCAAATGATTGGGCGTGCTGCGCGTCTATGTTCGCACAAGAATTTACCAAAAGACAAGCGTATTGTAGATGTTTATAGATATAAATCTGTCAGAAAAAATAATACAGATAGATGGACAACAGACCAATTCAAAGAAAATTTAGCAAGGTCAAAAGAAGGACTTATTCAAAGTTTCTTAGACGCAATAAAAAGTGCGGCAGTCGATTGCGTATTAAACAAAAATCACAATTTTTTGGTTGGTGATTATAAATGTTTTCAATTTGAAGAAAAATCTTTATTTGATAATATTATTGCTCCTGCGTATAAAGATGATATATATGATGACAAAAAATTAGACAATGGATTAAACGCCCCTGGATCTAAAGTATCAACTATTCGTGTTGTCAAAATTAAAGCAGTTTTACAATTATTAAGTGATGATGTAGCGCACAGTGAAAATAAGACAGATGAAGAAAAATACTCACAACCTGAATATTATTGGTATTGTGATAGTTCGCACGTTGTATATGATTTTGATTTACATTATGCGATTGGCAAAGTTGGGGTTGATAGTGAAAATATTCCATTAAAACTTGATAATGAAACTTATATTATTACACGCATTATTCCTATTCCTATTATTAAACGCTAAATTATTGCCTAAATCCTGGTATAGTATTAATTTGGGCTTCAACTGTGTCTATTGTTAAATGTATTTCTGGATATATTCCTTGGATAATTTCTTTTAGTGAATTTAATTTATTAATAATCTCAATTTCAATCTCTTCATCATTATCTAATTTTTGCTTAGCATAATTTATTGTATCAACATAATCAGCATAAAAATCGTGATTAACTCCATCTAATTGTGGAACTAATCTTTTATTTTGGTCATCACATATTTCAATTGTAAGTCTATCAATATTTTTTAAATTTGACAATGGATAGCATACACTTCCATAAATTGGTATCCATAAATGATTATTATGACAAATATTTTTATCTGCTTTCATAATAAACGCTTCATTTCCCATTTTCTTATTACTTGTGAAAAATCTATTATTGCCAAGTTCATTAATTTTTAGTATCAAATATTTGTATTTATTGTGTGCTAAATTATGACATTTTTTATATGAACCATCCTCTGCTGTTTTGTATGTTATACTAACTGGCATTATCAATTCTTCAATATAAACACATTTGACATTTTTAAATGCTTTATCAATAACAACACAATTGTCACCATTAATTTTTACATTCTCTGAACCATATTTTGAATACGAAAATTCATAATCATTATTATAAGAACTGGATGAACTAGATGAATCAGAACCAAGTCTAAATTTGATACACACATCTTCGTAATAAGGTTGAATTCCATTAAATTTCACAACAAATCTAAAAGGGTCTGGATTATTCTTGTGGTCTTGAAAACTACTGTCAATTAAAATTTTATTTGTCATTATTTGCTCTAACAAAACACTTGAACCAATATTATTATGTAAATTATTCTTAGGATTTTCATAATTGTATTTGTCTAAAAAAACTTTGCCATTAATTCCTCCTTGATTTGCTCTTTTATAAGTGTCATTGTCCATAACACCATTAAAATCTCTGTTAAATCCATCCGTATCAGTTATTTCACTTGTTCCCCTAACATTACTATGTTTATATACACCCCCCATTCCTGTAAGATAAGCATTAGAATTTCTGATATTCATATATATTAATAAATAATATTAATTTGTGAATATTATATACAAAAAACAATATAATATTATCATATGTCAAAGATTTATAAAGTTTTTTTTAGTGAAAGAAATATAAATGGTTTATTAAATTATCTTGGAGAGCAACTTAATATTCCTAAAACACAAAAAGCAAAAAAGATATTTGAGGAAGTACTCACAAATCAAATGACACTTATTTATGAAAAAAATAAAGAAAAACTTAAAAACGTAAATCCAGAAAATATTTTGCCTAAACTCAATAAGAAAGCACTTGAAGGAACAATAAAACAATATAATTCACAAATTAAAGAAGTTGTTAAAAAACCAGTAAAAGAAGCATTTGACCCCAAAGCAATGAACGCTCATAATGATGATTATGGATCGCCTATTTTTGATTCACAAGACAATGCTAGCAAAATTTATTCTGCTACTGGTGAAATAATAAATATGGCAAATATGACTTTATCCAGTGATGACAATAATATGGATGGAGGAAGACAAAAAAATAGTGCGAAAGAAGAAATAGAAAATAAAATGTCATTACTACGGATGGCAAGAGATAATAATGATTTTGACATAGATGAAAATGATGCTAATTATGGTTCTAATTATGAGATGCAAGGTTTTTCCAATAATAGACCAAGTAATTCTAAAAATCAACCCCACGTAGATGAAGCAACTCGTAAATTCTTAGGAAATATTTGTCACGAAACATCTCAAGATGATAATAATATGTCTGGTATGTCTAATAATATGTCTAATAATATGTATGGCAATATGTCTAATAATATGTTTGACAATACACAATTTAATTTTCAGCAAGATGATTTCCAACAAAATGATTATGGATATGGAACGCAAGAATTATTTCAAAATAATAATTTTCAAAATAATAATTTTCAAAATAATAATTTTCAAACTAATACATTACAAACCAATACAAATATTTTATCTTATGGAGAAAATACAACAACAAATTTTTTGTTAAATAAAAAGATGAAAAAGAAAAGTAATATTGAAGAAATTGTTATAGATAAGAAAAAAGAGATTGCTTATAAACACGGTTTAGACATTGAGAAATTAATGTTTATGAAACCTCACGAAATTGACAAATTAATAACTAAAAAAAAGAAAGTTAGCACAGATAGTTCTGAAAAATCTAATATTATAACAAAAAAAGAAAAATTATTAGAATGTCTAAAAAACAAAAAGAAAGAAAATAAAAAATATAATGAGAAATTAAAAAATGAAATCACAAAAATAGAACCAACAATAGAAACACAAAAGAAAGAAAAGACTGAAGAAATTGTTATTGACACCAAAATTAAGAAAAATCTACAAAAACTAAATATTAAATCAAGCGAATGGGCAGAACCGGCATATTATAATAATTATCAGGTTGAATTACCTAATAAAATGAATATTAGTGAAATAAAACTTGTTGGCGAAACTGATTTTCCAATATTAAGACCCGCAATTGATAATGAACATAATACACTTTGTATCGTCCAGAATAATAGTATTATCCCAATTGAATTAGATGAAGATGATAATTATAAATTAACAGAAATACTAAAATTAATAAATTCAGCATTAGAAGAAAATGAGATAGAAATAAAAATCTCGTGTAATTCAACTAATAATATCACAATAGAAGCAACAAATTCTTGTAAATTTGATTTAGACTTAACTAAAAATTCATTTGGGGTATATTTAGGATTTCAAAAAAAGACATACAAAAATAAAACAAAATATATTTCTGAAAATCCTCATTTATTTTTAGACCAAAGTTATTTTATGTTTATTAAAGAAATATCAACAGATAATCCAGTTTGTAAAATAACACCAGAGGGCAAAGTAGAACAATTATTGACTAAAATAGACAATAATAATATTGATACACTAACCATTCAATATAGATATACAAATGATAAAAAAAGTTCTTTTGTTAATTTTTATGGAGAAGCGCATTCTTTGTCTTTTAATCTAATATTATCTAATCTAGATAATCAGAAGATTAAAACTCGCTAATAGTGAAACTCAACTATTTTTTTAACCAAAATTTTAAAGCGTGTTTCTGTAATATGAATATTTAGAGCAAAATCATCTTTGATCATTTTTATGAATTGTTGTAGGATAGCATTATTTTGTGTGCCATTGATTCGCTCAACAACTTTATTTAGCATTTCTGGTGAGAGATAATACATAGTATTGTAAGCTACACACATCTCTTCATCTATCATATCATTATTTACAATTCCAAAAATCCCCAAAATCCCAATAGATGACATATTATATTTAAGATTGAGAGCATCCATTCCTACACTGTTAAAACTAACTAATGTAGCATATGTTCGCTGAAAACCAACATCCATTTGTAGCACACAAAAAATAAATGTTCCAAATATTATAATAATGGCAAACGTACAAAGAGCACAAAGAATACCAAAAAAATAAAGCACATCAAGAAAACTCATATATAAGTGAAATTAATTATGATTTGTAATTCTCACAATACAAAATTTCAATTTTTTATCAAATATCACTGGAATATTTATTTATCAAACTATTCAATGTCTTATTAATGTCATTTTCTGGAATTAATTGTTTTTTTATTTCTTCTTGTTTTTTCTTTAATAATTTGAATTTATTATTAATTGTCTCATCATTTTTTATTTTTGTTAGTGTATTCTTGAAATCAGTAATTTTAGATTGTTGTTCCTCATCTGTTCTTGCTTTTTCTATACTATTCTCAACATTGTCTTTATATTTTGCTAATTTTAGTTTGATGTTATCAAGTGTTTTTGTTATTTTTACATATTCGTTTAATAAACTTTCTGTCATTTATATATATATATATCTTATAGAAATATTATAATCTTATGATTTTTATCATAAATTATTTTATAAAGAATAATAAATAACCTTAATATTAAATATAGCGTGAGATATATTTTTAGTGCTTAACAACAATTTATTATTGCGCTATTGATATCTAGAAAGATGAGAATAATAGTTTTCAATTTTTGTTATATTTGTTTGGATGTATTGATATATTAAATGAGACAAATATACCCAAAAATTGAAAAAACTGACTATTTGTTATTCTAATTATATATTAATTTAAACTTTGACAAAATGGAGCGTTCTTTAACTAGACAACTTCCCACTCAGAAGAGAATTGTGCTTGGTTTTTTTGGCACATTATTCCCTGTTGCTTTACTGTCACAACAAAGCAAGGATCAATTAGCACTAATTGCCATCAATTTTGCAGCAATACTGCATTCTATTGCGGGGCATCAAC
>Ga0214921_10008773_pt1 | contig 12974 bp, 15 predicted proteins | sample LL1505_MetaG_FD_177992 | JGI IMG/M metagenome (GOLD analysis project Ga0214921, IMG submission 177992) | Freshwater microbial communities from Lake Lanier, Atlanta, Georgia, United States - LL-1505 | ecosystem: Environmental > Aquatic > Freshwater > Lake | place: USA: Georgia | collected... | reverse complement strand
CTAAACAAGTATTAAAATTACAAGCAAACATTTCCATAAACTCCATAATCTGGGCTTTATCTGAAATATAATACTCTTGGAAAGTCTCAACACTTCTTCTGTCTTCTTTGTATGGTTTAGCACCGTCTGTTTTAACTTTTCTCATTACAACGTCACCATTGTCATCTAGCTTTGGCATCATATGAAACACACTCTTTCTAGTTATGCCAATAACGGCCAAAACTTTAGACTCTGGATCATAGATACACTCAACATAAGGACAGCCAGTTGAAATGGGCATCATTTTAATTGTGGGTTTGTTATTCCATTCGGACTTAACAATCATCATTGAATTATTCATATTCTCTGTATTTTATTGCGAATTTAGAAATAAACCTTCTCTTTCCAAATCCTTTAATTCTATTTGTAAAGTTTCTTTCTGCAGGTCAGGTTTATCACATAATTCACCTACATTTTTTAGAAGATCTGTAGGACATCCTAAAAGTTTAGAATAGATATCAAAATACATTTCTGGATTTAGATAACTATTTACATATACATAGTTTTTCTTACTTTTAGCAAAGTGATTTAAAACTGTTGTCTTTAAATCCTTAGACAATTTTGAGTATTTGCCTAGCATAAAGTAATCCCAATCTTGTTTATAGTCTGATAAATCAAAAATATAAACTCCTATTTTATCATCTGTTTCCAAATAATAGTCATAGTGTTTATTTCCTAAAAGTTTTGTTTTTTCAAACAATACAAACTGCGGGTCATCCCTTAAATGATAAGTAGCAATCAATTTACAGTCATCATAAGTATAATGATCTGTCAATGATGTATAAGTTCCTATTGGAGTAACACTGGTACCTTTAGGTATATCTAGCAAAGGATATAAAAAAACACCAGATTTTTGAAAATATCCTTCATATAGGGATTTGATCATAAATGTCTTTTTTACAATACAACTTTTGATACAGCCATATCATATGGTAAAGAGAATTCTCTCTTATCATAATGATATTTAGCTTTTAAAAGAGCATTGCTGAGACCAGTCAAATACCATTTGTTCATTGTTTCATCAGACACCGGAAATACATATGTTTGTTTGTATTTGTCGATGACAATAAAGTTAAACTCTACTTTCCAAGAACTGTCTATGGCAAACTTGGTTGAAACAAGTTTCTTGTAGACAGCTGCCTGTAACCAGTAATTATAGTACTCAACAGTCTCAGCAAAATCTGCTATTGTTTTTCCTGTTGTCTTCAAGTCATTGATTACTATGGTTTTATCGTTTTCATTGACAACAATATTGTCAAGTATCCCCTTTAATCCAAAAGGATAACTAGGTAGATCGATTTGAATTGGGTACTCACTATAAACAGTGCCACCGGAATTCCTATATAAATCAAGAACTTTAACAACTTCCTGATTCTGTCTCAGAATCTGGACTGAGTCTAGACACTGATTATACATCTCTGTGTCTATAACATCTTTTTTACCTTTCTGTTTTAGAAAGTCAAAGTAACTTACAGTTTGATCTGTAATCATTTTCTCAACCCTTTGCTCATCAGTCTTAAGCGACTGGTGAAGATTGATTTCTTTCAAGATATCTAAGATGATATTATCAAATGATCTTAGTTCTTGGTCCAGAGAATTATTCTCTTGAGCATATCTAAATACTCTATCTACAACGAGTTTAGGATTATCACTAGGCAAAGATACAGGAGAGACAACAAATTGTCTATCAAAATTATCAGAATCTAGTAACAAACAGTGAATTACCTTACCTTCAATAAGATAGCTATCTAGCTTTTCTTCTTTTTGTTGTAATACGTAATGTGAGTAAAAAAGCTTTGGTGAAAAAAGAAGCTTATTCAAGCCACTGTAACTAAAGTTAAATGGCTTTGAATAAAACTCTTCTTCTAAAGCAAGAACGTTAATGTCTTCTTTTCTTTGAATCATTCTGTTTCTTGTTGTGGTTGTGGTTTTACTATTTCGATACCTTTAGATTGTATCCATTTATATTTATTAAGAATATGATTAAATTCACTTGTAGCTCTTTTATGAACAATAGCTTTAATCTCATCTGTAAGTTTGTTCAATGAATCTGCTTTATTTAAGATATCATCCAAACTTACGCGAGTTCTGTAATTAAAATCCATAAAATCTAAAAGACTTTTAAAAGCTACACTCTGACAATAATTTACATATCTGTGTCTACCAAAGTAATCTCCTAGAAGAATCAGCAAGTAATGCTGACTCTCTTCAAAATTACAATTAGCCATTAAAGTGAGACCTAGTTCAATATTACTAGGATCAGAGCTATTTAATAACTCATCAATGAATACATAGTTCTCATAGTCCATTTCTGAAGATCCTAAAATAGATTGTAAAGCAGAATCTGTAATAACATTCTTACCCTTACTTTGTAACAAAGTATCATAAGCATGAGGATCAATAGTTTTTCCATCATTTTTAGAAGGATCACTGTAAATACCTAATGCACTTGCTACAGTGTCAAACACACTACGAGACCGATAACTAAAAGCAATATACTCTATATCAGGACGAAGAGCATTTAATTTATCAATGCTACTCTTTATTAGTTCTTTATTATTAAGAAGTTTAATAATACTGTCATTAAATCTATAGATATTTTTACCAGAATGAGGATATACATATAGTGCTTCCAATACTTCTTTTACATTATTTCTAGAAAACATATATTCATACCAGTTATCATGAATATTATCCTTTAGTTCATTTTTAGAAATAACAACAGTATCAGCTTTACTAGAATCTCTAATAACAGATAGGTTATACTTATCTTTTATTTCTCTTACTTTATATCTAGGAACACTGGCAGACCTAGAAAAGAACATTTTACCAAGAGCAGAAGGATTAATTTCAAAACCGCTACTTTTTACACTAAGATCCTCAAATATTGTTTGTTGTAATATATTTCTATCTACTGTACCAAAATATACATATTTCCAAGAATCTTCTTGGGTAACAAGCACTGAATCACCCATAAGAAGTTCACAGTGCAGATATTTACTTAAATTAAAATCCATAATTATTTTACTGCTAGTTTAACAATGTCTTTATCAAGCAACATCTTCTGGAACTTACTTTTGTTACCAGAGATAATATTCTTGATCATGAAATAGTGTAGGTCAAGAGCAAAGAGCTCTTCAGATTTGATGATATCTTTAATCCTGTCCATGATTTTATCAGTAACAGGGTTTGATTCTGCATATACTACACTATAATTACTAATACGAGTTGCCATCAGACTAGCAATGTCAGCTCTGTAATGAGTTCCCTCATACATAGAAGCTTTTAGTTTAGCCTCAATAGTATTCCAGTCAGCTCCAGTAAGGATTTCTTTAGGAGATACCATAGCATCTAGTCTGTTATTGATAAAGGTGGTAAATAGAGTACTGAACTCAGTGCCTACGCTACCCTCACCAATCATCTGAATCAATGGTAACTGATCCTCAAACACTTTGATAGAACTGATAGAGTTAAAGAATGTAGTAATACTACGAGGATTGATATCACCTTTAACCAACTCAGGGTTCATCAACAAGAAGTTTATACAACGAGAGTCAACACTATTCTGTTCTGCCCACTTTGCCCAACAGTCTATATCAAACTTCAAATGAGCTGTGATAAAACGAGTTCTCTGAGCTGTGTCAATAGAATTAACCAAATACTCACCATTATCAGGATTAGAAGTCAAGATAACATGCCAGTCTTTTGGTAGCTTCCATGAGATATACTCTTGTCTGTCAATGATTTCCATAACCGCCTGTACAAATCGTAACATATGTTATCATAAGAGCTCTTTATCTCTTATTTCTTATAGTTTCCTATAAGTTCAGACTATATCATCACCAGTTTGTCAAATTGGTGTACTGCGCTCTTGGTGTTTTACTGACCGTTCTGGTCTCCATACACTAGTCGTTGAACCTTACTTGTATTCCTACAAGTCTTGGCTGCTGATTGGCATACCTTCACAGGGTTAGCGTTCCAGCAATTCACAGTATTTTAAGCGGACCTAAGATTTGTACTTCCAGCGGTAATTACCTGCTGTTCTATTTTTAGTTATTGCTCTAGAAATATTAGTAATTCCAAGAGTTTTTTCAGCTTCCTTACAAGAGTTCCATTCTTTAATGAAATCTCCATTAAGTGTCAATTGTATTGTCACTTTATATTCATAACTTTTCCTAACATCAGGAAGTTTTTCTACTTTCTGATATGACCATCTATATTTATAAGCGGTATAGTTATCACCGCGGGCACACATACAAATTGCACTAGGATCTTGTTTACCAAAAGCAAATGCTGCATCACTACATGTTTTAAAAGTTTTTATATAAAATCCCGTAGGAGTATACATATGAACTTCTTTGTCATTATGAGGTCTAAGACCATTAGCATATGCTTTTTTTAAACCTTTACTTAATCTTTGTTTATATATATCATCCCTTATTATTTTCTGAGGATCAAGTATATGGTTTATGTAAGGTTTAAGGCAATCTATATGATATTTCTCTCTTTCTATAAGATTATCGGGGTGACAATCCTCTATTTTATAAAACCATGCATTTTCAACTCCATATTTATTAAAGAGATTTTGCATAGTTCTATTGTGATGATTATGAGTAGTCAATGCCCAAAGATGATGTTTTAATCTATGTCCTATACTCGTAGAACTTCCTACGTAGTATTTATCATTAATCTTAATTACGTAGATTCCTGGAACACCAAGCAAGTCTTTTAGGTTTTCTGCTGTAAGAGTTTTCATCTGACAAAGATAATACTTTTTTACATCCTAGCAAGTACTTGTTTGAATAATTTGTTAATCCGCTCTTGTCCAGTCATCCAAAATAAGGATACCACCTTGACCTTTACCTTGAACCCATTCGGGAGCAGCATGGGTCATTCTCTTTTCACCGGTGGGTTTGTAACCACTACTAATATACATAGGCATGGTAGACTCAGTAACCCACTTAGTGGTGTCAGCCTTAATCATCTCATGCTCTTTCATTGGAAAACCTACAAGGTCACCTATCTCTTCTAACTGACTCAAGTTCAGTTTAATACACTGTAGATCTAACTCCTCTGCAACTTGCAAAATAGCACTGGTCTTACCTAGACCTGCTTCACCCTCAATGTTTATAGCAACAGGATTTTTACCATTTTCTTGAAGATAACGGTTGTTTCCTACAATGTGTTTTACAAAGTCTTTGAGTTCTGTAGTATTCAATACTACTTGCTTAATTTTTGACATCTTAATTTAATTTGATAATTTGACCTGGTAACTTATTATTAATTTTTGAACAAGAACTTAATACCCATAAGATATGTCCTTTAGGCTTTTCAGGAGCCGGAGCTTCTCCATCAGTAAAATAAATTAAACACGTATATTTGTTTTGGTTTTCGTTATAGTATTCTATAACAGGATGAAAGGATGTACCACCTCTACCATGTAACTCAATTTTGTTACTCTGTTTATAAGGTCGAATATCACTAATTGCAGTATCACACTGCACTACGGTAATATCAGATCCTGTCTTATGCATATGATGTATCTCAGAGAAAAACTCTTTTAGTTCATCTGTTTTTACAGAACCTGATGTATCTACAGCAACTAAGATATGTTTCTTTTGCTTAATCTTAAGACCGGGATTATCCTCAAATCTCTTGTTAAACTTTCTTCTTAGTTTCTTGGTATAAACCTTTACAGATCTACCTACAAATCTTCTGATATAACCACGCCAATCAAACTTGGGTTCTTCAAAGGCAGTGAAATTATCAATCAGTTCTTTAATCTCTCCAGGAATTGTACCCCTAGATTTAGTTACTTCATGAGCTAGCTCTTTCATTTGATACTCCATCTGAGTTTTCATCAGACGTTTCTCAGCTTCACCCATGTTATCAAACTCTTCCCAGTCATGATTAGGGTTATTAAGTCCATCCTCAGATTGAGATTGTCCTTGACCCATAGCACTCAGAAGATTTTGTAGAGTCTGATTATTCTGGTTTTGAGTCAGAATATCATAATAAACTCTGGTACCAGCTCTTACAGGAAGTACAATACCTGGGAAAGAGTCTAGTTTTAGAGCACCTCCTGGTAGAAACTCATCTTCTATATACTGATTGATCTCAATATCTGCAGCAATATTAAAGAGTTCATAATCATCAAAGCTATCTCGCATCAGTGGATGAAAGAATGCTAGATGAAGCATCTCGTGTTTGGTCAAACCAACTCTGTGTATTTGACTAAGACTATCCCAAAACTCTGGGTTGATGACAAGTTTATAGTTGATATTGTGTTTAGCAACACCCGCTGTCGGAATCTTATCACTCCATTGTTTTTCAGTCATTACTAAAAAGAGCCCGTAGTAGGGCTCCTTTAACATTAATTCTTTACATACTTTAGAAAGACTTTCATTTCTTAGTAAACTCATGTTTAAAAACTTTTTCTTTTTGCAAATTCTGCCATTAGTATAGCATCCACATATCCATCATGTGGTTTAGATGCTCTTTCACCAAATACAAAACTTCTACCCGGGAACAATCTTTTAGCAGCTACTAACGCCATTGCTTTAGTATCTCTAGTAGATTTACCGGTTACAGTAATCTCTTCTACTCCTGTAAACATTTCTTTCTGCCATTGTTTAGCAGGAATTTTAGTGTAGGGAATACCAAGAGAAATAGCCATCATTTCTATAGCACCAGATTGGTGACCCATAGAGAATGCAGTTGCTTTAGAGCTACCAAAGATAACTCCTAGCTTCTCAAAAATAATGTGAGGGTTACAATTATGTGCAGTCATATGAAGGTTGCTTATGTGCTGTATAATGTCATACATAAATGCATAATCAACTTCATCCTTAATCATGGGCATAGGGTGTGCCTCTATTTCTAGATCAGCACGTTGATAAACTATAGCGCCTTTCTTTCCAATGTCAATACCTATATATCCTTTAGTCATTTAGTTCTTGTATTTCATCAATTAGATTTTCTACTTTGTACATGATGTCATTTTTTAATTCATCTGTTAAGGTTTGTAGATGAAGATGATCCATCCATGTTTCAAACCGTTCTATAGCTTTTTTCTGCTCTTTATTCATATCCATTAAGTAAAGGAGTTAATATTTGTCTTACCGCTTTTTGACCGTGTGTTTTAACAGAATCAGAAAGATCTTTTTCCAAAGGTAAAAGCAAACTAGGTAGATTATAAAGTTCTTTATATTTTTCCATAGATTTTATACCTGCTGTATCATTGTCAAACATACACGTAATTACTTTATACTTGGTTTTCAAATGATCAATAACTTCCTTTCTGATAATAGAACTTTCAGAATCAGGTGATATAAACTCTATAGGATAGTTTAGTTTATTAAGACACATACCATCTTTAAGAGAGCTGGTTATAATAAGATGTGGTTTATCAAACTTTAGCTGATCCATACCCTGGATATAAGTAGCTAGTTTCATAAACTTTTTATCTTTGTTATAAGGCTGATAGATCTTATAGAGTGTTCCATCTTTCCTAAAATACCCATAGATATAAGATTTCTGAGTAGTAAAAAAATCATATACACCCTCTTCTTGTTTACTAAAAGTAAAAGAGCTCAATGGTTTAACATTGTATTCTTTTAACATTTCAGAACAGATACCATATGATGTCCAATACTCAGCATCACCTTTGTTCCATTTTCTTGTGTCATATGTCTCAAGAGTAAAATGTGCTTTTTCTTTTATTACAACATCAGATATTGAATAATCTGAAGTCTTTAGATATAAGTTATAGTCCTTAACTATTTTATTTATACCTTCACTTTTGTCTAGGTCAAAAAGATACATGACTAACTTAAGGCCGTCACCACCTTTATTTGTAGAAAAGTCTTTGAAAAAATATCTATCTTGTCTACAGAATATTACCATAGATGGTACAGAATCCATAGAGTTAAAGATTGATGATATTTTTACATCTTGACCTATTAATTTCTCACTAATACCACAGTAATTCTCAAATATCCACGATGACGGAATTTCAAATAAACTTGTTATGACCGGTTTAGTGCTTATCATAAGTTAAAAAATAAAGGGGCTGTTACACCCCTTTTATTGTATTACAAATCAAAATCAGAACCTACTTTACTTGAAGCAGCTACTCCCGGAAAGTCATCATCACTTTTAGCAGTAAATGAATCTACAGGATTTGTTTTAATTCTTTTGATATGAACATCAGAATCAAAAGGCATTAGTTTGCCATTGTTAGTATCAGCATTCTGAAGGCTTACTTGACCTTTACCAGCACGTGGTAAGAATAAATCAAAGTTTACATAGCCTTGTTTGTTGTTGTATTCTTTGCCGGCAATACAAAAAGTAATGTATTTGTCTTTGAAAGGTTTATCACTGTTAAAAGCAATTACAAAATCTTCAATAGTATCATGAAGGTTATCATTTTTGTCCAACCATTCTGTGCTACCAGTTTCTCTACAAATTGTTTGTACAGCCTTAAGAATTTCAAGATCACGAGAAACAGAAATACCTGATTTTGTAACTCCATCTGAGAAAGCCCATTCAGAAAATCTTACTCTAGCTACCTGTCCTTCATAACGAGGACCTGTGGTATCATCTTTATCTACAAGAAAACCTTCAAAATCTCCACCTATAGGCATTGTCTCAAGATTCAATGATAGGTTGTAGGCTCCTTCTTTGTAAGGAACAGGCTCTAGTGATAGGCTGTTGATTTTACAGGTATTTTCACCTGGTTGAATAATTTTTTGTGTCCCTGTAGAAGTAGGGATGTTCTTTGTTGTAATCATAATTTTAATCTATATAAACGTTATTCCAATTAATAGTGATTGTATCATCATCATTTAGTTCTGATAATACAATTTCTTTGTTTCTGAGATGTTCTGGTCTTGCACCACAAGATATTTCATCGGTTGTCTTAAAACTAAGCATGTTTTTAGAACCCTTACGATATAAATATCCAATTGCATCAGACTGAGAACTAGTTATTCTTTTTAATTTACCTGTGAGATCTAGGTCAAGAGCATTAAACTCAGCACCATTTTTCTCTAATACTATGTCTTTAACGTGTCCCACAAGAATTATTCTAGGGGCCCATGTTTTAACAAAATCAATCACTTTAGTGAAAGCCTCCCTTAACCAGGGATACGTTACTACTATTACTTTCATAATAGACTAGACTATATTTTCATTAAATTCATATATAAAACCTACCAATGGTGTTTTTGAACTAATACTTTTCTTTAAGGTTTTAATATATAACTGATCATCATTACAGCATTCTTTGAGTGAAGAATATATTTTAACAACATTTCCTTCTAAATCTAATTTAACAACTGATTTACTAGACCTTTTAATAAGAAGATCTATCTGATTTTTGCTTTTAGGTTTACCTTTAACGGCATCGGATATATTTTTTTTGTGCAATTCTGTAAATACTTTAGGTTTAGGAGTATACTTATAATCCTTAAACTCATCATATTCAGAAGCATAAACAAAAATAAAATCTTTAACGTAGTTAAGTTTTCCTTTACAACAAGAACTGATATTAGTTGTCTGATCATTAATTGCACGAGCTGCTTTAGATAAAGAAGAATATTTGCATATAAATTTTCCTTCTATATCTAAACACATAACGGTTTTACTTGATTTTTCTGTTCTTTTTTGAATTTGTTCAGATTTAAGTTTAAACCTTTTAGGGTTTTTACAAGCATCTGTACAATTAAATCCATTTTTATAACTATCTAAATAATTAATCCAATATGATTCTTTTTCTAAAAGAAGAGATTTATCAGTAATTTCTAAAACTAGGAATTTAAAACTATCAATTCCATACTTATTAAAAGCTCTTTGCAATTTGGTTGAATGATGTTTATTATTTTTTAAGTAGTATATATGTCTTATTAATCGAGCATGAAAATTTATTGCGGAACCAATATATATTTTGTCATTAACTCTACAATAAATACCATATATACCACTATCATTAGATAATTTATCAGTTAAACTATAAAATTTAATGTGTGCCTTTTCCACTTTATTTAAAAGTGTACTCTCCTTCCGGGAGATAGTCGTTGAACCTTTCTCATTTAACAGAGACTTGGCTGCTGATTGCCCATGATTGTCATAATCTAACATAACCAGGTTATTTTTGTTTATGACAAATATACTATTATTTTTTAAACTATCAAGCATAATTTTTCAATTTACTTTGTAGTAAATAGTCTTTAGGGGTTTCCAGCAATTAGACACATACAGGCTATCGCTTAACCTGCACCATTAGGCATGTTTAGAATAGTACCATATTTAGGTTTACCTTCTGTAAACCAGTTTTTACCCATAGAAGATTTGGAATACATTTCCTCTGCTAGAGGAACACACATCTCTTCTAAAGCGGTAATAGTATCTAAAGCAACATATTTGTAAGGATATTCAGCATCTTTGATAGCTTTACCAATCTTCTTGATATCATCAATAGATCTTGCTTTTACCTTCATTGCACTTACATAATCACTACCATCTTCAAGGTCTACAAGTAAGCAGTTATCAAGATTTGCCAACAAAGTAGTTTTACCCACTTTTGGTTTACTGAAGATAATAAGATTTTTAGGGCTCTTTATTTCAGCCATTGATTTTCCCATAGGAAGGATTAGTTCCTGAGTGTCTTCGCTCATTTTTGTGTAATTATTTTATTTAGCCATTCTTTGTTACTAACTGGTTTGCCTGTCATGATAGCAGCTAAGTCTCTTACAGTCATTTCAGTTAGAGGGATATCCTGAACAATTGAGTCACCCAAGAAAGTAAAAGAATCTTTCTGTTCTGTTTTAGGTACTTCTTGTACTTTGATCAACTCACTTACTGGAACAAGATATCTGACCTGACCGGCACTGTTTGGTTCTGTTGTCTCATATTCTTCTTCCCAATGAGGGTTGTAATTCCACATCCATAGCGTTCTATTGCTATCTTCTGGATAGTACTCACTGCTAATAAACTCAGTATAGATTCTAGATTCTCTTTTTAATTCACTGGCAAAGAAACTAATATACAATTCATCTTTTCCTCTAGGACGGTAAGCCATCTTTGGAAAAAATAAAGCACCTGGCATATTGTTGTTATCAAAAATGTGCTGATGCTTTTCTCTAAGATTTTGAATTTTTTCTTTAACGCTTAGCGTCTCTTGTCTTGTCATTATATTCATTTACTTACTTATTTATTGTTCTTCTTTCTTGTTGAGGGGGAGTATCCATCTCAGATACCATCATTCTTTCAAATTCTGCTCTGAAAAAACTCATTCTGTTATCCCCATTTCTGCATTTCAAAAAATGCATTACTAAAATTTTATCGTTCTCTATTACATATCTATCTGGACCATAGAATCTAATTCTTTGTTTACCTGGTCTATTAAGTCCTATAAGAGTATCAGCGTGCTGTAATAAAGCATCTGATCCAAATATGTCAGACTCTAGAATGTAATTACCATACTTACCGTCTTCACTCCTTTCAGGATTGTCAATATTACGGTTAAGCTGGCTCAGAACAATAAAAGCAATAGGATACTTTCTCTTAAGTTCGGTAACAGCCTCACCTAGATTATACAAAGTATCATACTTGTCCTTTTCAAAAGGAGCTTTTTTAAGCAAAAGAGAGTGATCTAGAGAAACAATAGTTTTCATGTATTCAAAACTACCATCCTCATGTTTAACAGCATTTTGTCTCATATAAAGAGCTATTTGCTCCTTAAATTCATTTACTGTAATAGGTTCTTCTATTATATCAATAGGATAACCAATTCTCTTTTTAGCATATTCATAACACCTTACTAAATCATCATTAGTAAGTTTCCCATCTGCACTACACAAGTATTTATAGGTTTTGCCTATAACACTTGAGTATTCCCTGATAGCGCTAGTTCTAGCTAGCATCTCAAACTGAAACTCTAACACTCTGAATTCTTCACCCTCATTCCTAGCAAATGCTTCCCTAATAATTTGATCTTTAATCAGGGTTTTGCCGGCACCGGGTCTTCCTCCTATAACAGTGAGTGAGCTCCATTCTATACCATCTGTAGTTGCATCATTAAACTTTGCCCACGGAGTTTTAATACTTTTGATTCTTCCCTCCATTCTGCCTTGCATATACTCAAGAGATTCTTGAAAGGCATTTTTCTGACTCTTCCAGAGTGTTGGTGTCTCCATGTCTATAGATAAAAAAACACAAAGGTTTTATACCCTTGTGTTGAATGTGTTGAAATTGTCTGCAGGCTCAAAACTACAGAAAAAAAATGACTTAAACAACTTTTTCTGAAAAGTGATCAGCCTCTTGTTGATAATCTCCTCTAATAATTTGAGAGCAATAATTAGCAAGTTCTGAGTCTCTAGTTTTGTCCGGATTCATTTTACTGATGAAATACTGAGAATTTCTCATATACATATAATTTTTACGCTCATACTCATCTACATACAAAACAGTAGCTGCAATGATAGTACTCCAATCATAGTTATATGTTTTGAAAAACCATATAAAATTGTTTCTTAGGTTCTTTTTATCAGCCCTTGCTTGTTTACCACTAGGTAGTTTTCCCTTTGGAAACAAAAGAACATATTTTTCTATATAGTCATCAGTAATGTCTATTGCTGTAGTTGTCTTAGTAACACTTTTAGTTGTGTTTATTTTAGAAATTACTTCAATACCCAAAGGCAAAATAACACCTGATTCATCTATTAAACCTTTGATCCTCAGTTTTCTAGCTTCCGCCAATGTGTTTATAAACAAAGGTTTTTCTTTGTTGCTAATGCACATTAGTAGATACATTTCATTCGGAGATAGTTTCGTATCTTGTATCAGTAATGTGTTCAGGTTGATCATCATTGTTTTCTTTGTTATTTAAATAATCATTAAACTCAATCAGTATGCTGTTGCACTGTTCTGTGACT
>Ga0214921_10008772_pt1 | contig 12974 bp, 12 predicted proteins | sample LL1505_MetaG_FD_177992 | JGI IMG/M metagenome (GOLD analysis project Ga0214921, IMG submission 177992) | Freshwater microbial communities from Lake Lanier, Atlanta, Georgia, United States - LL-1505 | ecosystem: Environmental > Aquatic > Freshwater > Lake | place: USA: Georgia | collected... | reverse complement strand
TCCACACTTTTGACACTTGCTTCTCAGCACACCGTTGGACTCACTCAAGTAGTCACGGGAACTCCATTCGGAGATGTCACTTACCACTTGCAAGTTCGCGATGGTTCCGTCACCTTCACATCTGGCGCAGCGCCAACAGAAGATGTTCGTTTTACCGAGACGTATGAAACTGCGGTCGGAATTGCTACCGAGCAAATCAACGCGCAGGAAGCATTCATTAAAGGTTTGATTGTGTTTACTGGCGATCACCAAAAACTTATTGATGCAGGCGACGTATTCGCTGCACTCAACCCCATTTTCGACGCAGTACGTGCGTCAACCGTATTTAACTAAGTACGTAGCTCGTCATGCTGAGCGAGCCAAGCTCGCAGCCACCCACCAACACATCAAGCGACTTCCCCGAAGCCTCTGCAATGCCCACGATGTAGGCAATTGGCAGGAAATGCTCTGTAGTAGGCACTGCCTTGCGCGCGTGTGGGTGTTCTAACAACGAAATAATGTCGGACGGGTTTTCTCCTGTGAGAATTTGGCGTGCTTCGGCATCAAACTCTTCAGCCCACACTGCACCTCTACCAACTAGACCCCAGTCGATGATGCCCAGGTTGTGAACGATATTGCCACTGCCCACCACCATGATGTCTTCGGCCAGTAGTGGCGCCAACGAACGGCCAATCTCAACATGATCGCGTGCAGGCAATTGTGCATTTATGGACAATTGCACCACGGGCACATCGGCAACGCGCTGTGCGACTTCAGGACTTCCCACTACGGGGTATTCATACTGAAACAGTTCCTGTGGAAATCCACCGAAGTCATAAATCGTTCGCGGGTTTTGCATTGCAGTTACGGCAACAGCGTTTACGTACCAGTGTGCTGAAACACAGAGCACTGCTTTTGGTTTCGGTTGCGCCGCACCAAACGAAGTCCACGATTGCGTATATCGATTGTGCTCTAACGCATTCATTGGGCTTCCGTGCCCAAGAAAAGCTGCCGTCGAGGTCATGCCTCTGACGCTACTTATTTAAAGAACGGGTTTTCGCCAGTCGAGTGATCGGTGAGGTCACGAACCTTGGTGATCGTTGGCACTTTTGCCGACACCATTGACTGCACACCTTCAAGCATGGTTTGACGGCTCATTGAACAACCGTGGCATCCACCACCCATGGTGAAGTAGGCGGTTCCTTCTGTGTCGTGGCCAGCAAACGTGACGAATCCGCCGTGTGCTGCAAGCATCGGATTCACTTCAGCAGTAACGATGGTTTCAATTTCTGCCGACATTTCATCGTCGCGAACAAGGCCCTCAATTTGCGGGGACTTTGGCTTATTCGGATTGCGAATGAGCAAGCCCTGTGTTTCAGAGTGATCAATCGTCGCGCCCTGGAATGCTTCAATGTCCTTTGCCGGAACAATGATTTTCAAACCATCAATGGTTCGCACTTCATCGCTGAATGCAGCTTTGGTGAAAAAATCAAACGACAGGTCGTAACGGAAATCTTCGCCTGGTTCAGACAGAATTTCGAGGCGCAATCCAAGTTGAGCGCCTTCAGCCTCTGCATCGCGAAGTTCAAGCAATTTCACATGTGCTTCTGGTGTGATCGACACGATCGTGTCGGTCTTGTCAATCTCTGAGGTGGTGCTAGCGAAAGGGCTCACAGAAAAAAGGCTACCGTCATGAGGGTTAGGACCGCCTAACTGTGGCATCCTTAACAGGTGAACGAAGGAAGCAAAAAGGCGATTTACGCCGCGTTTTTGGCCAACCTCGGTATCGCTGTCTCGAAGTTTGTTGGTGCGTTCATTACCGGCTCTGCAGGAATGCTTGCTGAAGCCGTTCACTCACTTGCCGACACCGGCAACCAGGCCCTACTGCTGCTTGGTGCAAAGCGATCAAGACGGCAACCCACTGCGCAGTTTCAGTTTGGGTTTGGTGCAGAGCGGTATTTCTGGTCATTCGTTGTTGCTTTGGTGCTGTTCATGTTGGGCGGAGTCTTTGCCTTATACGAAGGCGTGCATAAGTTTCGCCATCCGCAGGAAACCAGCAGCTTCACGCTGGCGTTCATCATTTTGGGAGTTGCCATTGTGCTGGAGTCCATTTCATTGCGCACTGCTATGAAGGAAGCGAACAAACTTAAACCAGCGAAAGTTTCATGGTTTCGCTACATCAAAACCACAAAGCAACCCGAACTTCCTGTGGTGCTACTTGAGGACTTCGGCGCAGAGACCGGTCTGTTCCTTGCCCTTGGAGGGTTACTACTGGCGCGCTATACCGGAGACCCTCGATGGGACGCAGTTGGATCTATTGCAATTGGTGTGTTGTTAATTGCCATTGCATTTGTACTGGCTTCAGAAATGAAGCATCTGCTTATTGGTGAGTCTGCAGACCCAGAATTGCAACTTGAGTTTAGAAAGCAAATTGAACGTGACCCGCGGATAAAAGAAGTTATTCATATGGAAACCTTGCACATCGGTCCTGACGATGTGCTGGTTGCGGCAAAAATTGATATTGACCCAAATATTTCGATTACCGAATTGGCGCGTGCCATTGACGAAGCAGAAGTTCGTATTCGTTCAGTGACGCAATTTAACGTAATCATTCACATCGAACCCGATATCAAACGCTGACATCATTGATCTCATGACTGCACACACTTCAATTACCGCAATCGTTGTGCTTGGAGGAAACCCTCCTACTCGCGCAATTAAGCAATACATTCCTGATCATCAGTTGGTGATTGCGGCAGACTCTGGACTCCACGGTGCAATTGATCTTGGATTACGAGTGAACGTGGTGATTGGCGATATGGACTCTGTTGATAAAGCAGTTCTTGCGGCAGTCGAAGCAAACGGCACCACCATTACCGAACTTCCCCGCGACAAGGACTCCACCGATGCCGAACTCGCACTGCTGAAAGCGGTGGAAATGGGTGCGAACAAGATCGTGTTGATCACCAAAGGTGGAGGTCGCCTAGACCACGAGCTCGGTGTCTTTGCGGTGCTGCAAAACCCAGGTCTGCGAAATTGCACAATCGAAGCGATGTGGGACAACTCAATTTTGCACCTCATTCATGGACCATCTTCTGTAACGATCACGGGTAAACAAGGCTCAAACGTTGGTCTTATTGCAGCCGGTGGCACTGCATCAGGAATCACCACTACTGGTTTGAAATGGGCGCTCACCAATGAGTCTCTTGCCCCACATTCGTCGCGTGGAATTAGCAACCAACTCATCGATGAATCTGCGGTAATTTCATTGCAGGCAGGTTCACTGTTCGTCGTTCAGTCAAGTGCCCTCAGCAACTGAAAGAAGTACCCCCATGAAAAAGTTTTCCGCAATTGCTCTGATCGTGCTGTTATTCGCCTCATGTTCAGGAACATCCGATGGCGGTTCGTCCAGTTCGAATGGTCCAGTAACGCTGACGCTGCTTGCTCACGACTCATTCACTCCTAGCGAAGGAATCTTCGACGCATTTACTGCAGCAACCGGAATCACGGTCAATGTTGTACGCAGTGGCGATGCTGGAGAGCTCATTACTAAAGCTGCACTCACCGCAGGCAACCCAGAGGGAGACGTGTTGTGGGGCGTAGACAACACCTTGCTGTCTCGCGCGTTTGATGCCGACATACTTTCCCCGTACGAATCCACGAACCTTTCAGCCATGAACGAATCGCTGCTACGAAATATCCCTGGACATGAGGTCACTCCTGTTGACACCGGTGACGTGTGCATTAATTACGACATTGCATGGTTTAAGAACAACAACATTGCTCCACCCATGACGCTTGATGCGCTCACCAGCAGCACCTACTCAAACCTACTCGTGGTGCCAAGTGCAATTACTTCCTCGCCAGGCCTTGCATTCTTCCTTGCCACGGTTGCAGAATTTGGAGAAAACGGCTGGCAGGACTATTGGAAAGCATTGCGTGAAAACGGAGTACTCGTCGTTGATGGTTGGACGCAGGCATACAGCACAGAATTCTCTGGCTCGACAGGAAAAGGTGAGCGCCCAATTGTGGTGAGCTACAGCAGTAGCCCTGCGGCAGAGGTGTTGTATTCGAACCCACCAACAGATGTTGCACCAACTGGTGTTGCTCCCCTTACTTGCTTTGGACAGATTGAGTACGCAGGTGTGCTGCGCGGAACCAAGCACAAGTTTGAAGCACAAATGCTTATTGATTATCTCACTGATATCGCTTTTCAAAGCGACCTGCCTCTCACACAGTTTGTCTTTCCTGTAAATGCAAACGCAACGGTTCCAGAAACGTTTACACGTTACATTTCGCGACCAGAAAGTCCGCTCACTGTTGAGTACGACGTGATCGCCAAGAACCGTGCAACGTGGCTCGACGAGTGGTCAACCATCGTTTTTAAATAGACCAACCACATGATTGCTTCGCCGTACCCCAAGAGCACACGGTGGCTAATCATCACTCCAGCACTGTTTTTACTGGTTTTCTTGGCAATTCCAACTGCGGTAATCGTCCAGCGTGGTGCGAGTGCCGATGCTTTTTCTAACATCATTTCCAGCTCTGGATTCAGACGAATCGCATGGTTCACCCTGTGGCAAACCGCGCTGAGCACAGTGCTTACCGTTGCATGTGCTCTTCCCGTGACATTCGTACTTTCGCGCTTCTCTTTTGGTGGTAAACGACTGCTACTTGCTCTCGTTACTGCGCCATTCCTGTTGCCGACCGTTGTTGTGGGAACTGCATTATTTGCGTTACTTCCCAGCCAACTGCACTACACCGCATTCGCCATCATCGTTGCTCACGCCTTTTTCAATATGGCAGTAGTCGTACGTCTCGTAATGCCGCGTTGGTCACAAATTGATCCGGAACTCATTCATGCTGCACACACACTTGGTGCTTCTACTATTCGCACATTTCGCACCATTACATTCCCGCTCATTCGGCCGGCTCTCAGTTTCGCCAGCACCGCAGTGGCGTTGTTTTGTTTTACATCATTTGGCGCAGTTCGAATATTGGGCGGACCCGCGTACTCAACATTAGAAACCGAAATCTATGTTCGATCAGTGCAACTTGGCGACTTGAATGGTGCTGTTGCAATTGGCATCATCCAAACAATTTTTCTCATTGGCGTGCTGTATGCCTGGACAAAATTTGGTCGCCACCACACCTCGCCTCTCACCGTCAGTGTTCAAGCTGTACGGCCGACAGGAACAACGCAGATTGTCCTAGTTTCCAGTATTGCCTTCATCACCGGAGTGCTCGCACTACTTCCACTCATTGCAGTTGCGTGGAGGTCGTCCTCCGGTTGGTCACACGTGTTGTCGCGCGACACTATGAACGCATTATTTATTAGCACGAGGTTTGCAATTGTTGCTTCGCTCATTGCCACCGTTCTGGGAACGATGATTGCTCTAGCAATTGCCTACAAGTCAACTTCGTCTCAACTACTAGAAACCATCACTTCATTACCTCTCATGATTTCTGCGGTCACCGTTGGTCTTGGAATCCTGATCACGTTTGACCACAGTCCAATTGAATTTCGATCCACATGGTGGATAACGCCGATTGCACATTCACTTATTGCAATTCCACTGGTTATTCGCACGGTTTTACCAGTAGCCCAGGCAATTCCTCAAGATCTTCGCGATGCTGCAGCAACACTTGGCTCAAGCTTGAAAGACCAGTGGATTCGAATTGATTTACCACTATTGAGGAGGTGTTTAGCGACTGCATTCGCGCTTTCGGCAGCAGTTTCACTTGGCGAATTTGGTGCCACAAGCTTCCTCACTCGCCGCACTAGTGAAACTCTTCCCGTATCCATTGCTCGCCTGCTTTCTCGCCCTGGCGATAACCAACATGCCGAAGCCTTTGCGCTCTCAACGCTGTTTTTCGTGTTTAGCATTGGTGCCGTATACATCGCAGAAACTGCGCGTGCCACACGAACAAAGACTCACTAATGCTCAAGATCACAGACCTCACCATTCATTATGAGAACGAAGTGATTCTTGATGGCGTATGCCTGGAAGTTGCCACGGGAGAAGTGGTGTCGCTCGTTGGGCCAAGCGGTGAAGGAAAGACCACCCTCCTTCGTGTTATCGCAGGAATCGAACGCGCAGAATCTGGAACGGTTAGCGTTGACGGAACTGACGTCACACACCTTCCGACACACAAGCGTGGCATTGGTTTGGTTTTTCAGGACAACCAACTCTTCCCTCACCTATCCATTGGCGAAAACATTGCATATGCACTGCGCGGATTGAGCAAACACGAACAGTTTCAGCGCGTAAACGAATTACTCGCACTCGTTGGTTTGGATGGATTAGCAGATCGCGATGTCACCGTTATTTCAGGTGGCGAAGCAAAGCGTGTTGCAGTTGCGCGATCACTCGCCGCGAACCCAAAGGTACTTCTGCTCGACGAACCACTCAGCGGTCTTGATGGCGAACTGCACGATCGCTTATTGCGCGACCTTTCCAACCTGCTCGCCGAGCGCAACACCACCGTTGTGCATGTGACCCACGATCGCAATGAAGCCAGCCAGTTTGCGGATCGCATTGTTGATATTCGCTCGCTGCATCGTTCAAACAGAGTCGTTCAAGTATCCACCGAAGATCTTCTGCCGCTTCGAATGGCTGTACTTCGAGATGGAACACCGTCACAAGACCCTCGGTACAAACAAGATGAATACCCTGGTTGCGTTCATTTAGGTATCTATGAGAACCAAGAGCTGATTGCATGTTCGTCGTGGATTCCCCAAGAGTGGCCGTTGGACGAACACCTTCCGGCTGTACAGCTAAAAGGAATGGCAGTGGCCAAGCACCTTCAGGGAAGTGGAGTTGGCGCAGAACTGCTGAGCGCTGGAGTAAAGCGTGCCGAAGACGACGGCGCGCATTTCATCTGGGCCAGGGCACGCGACAGCGCGCTCAAGTTTTATACACAAAATGGTTTTGACGTTTTTGGTGAGCAATTTGTTGATGAAGCAACTGGCATGGGCCACCACTTGGTGATGAAGGTAACTACTCGCCAACCTTGATATCGGTAGTGAACAACACCGTGCGCGACGGGTCTGGTTTCACCAGAAACTCGATATGCCACGTTCCAGAAAAAGCAAAGTTCACTAGCGCGGTGTAGTGATTTGGCCCAGTTCGCTCTAGTTCTATTGGCCCATTTGGAATGTTCTGGCTAGGCAGCGCCATTCGAGCGCTTACCGAAGTCATTTGGGCAAATGAGCCAACCAACGAACCCATGGAAATATGAATTTCCGCTGCTCCCACTCGCGCTGGAGTAACCGTGATGTCTGCAATGAGCCCAGATTGTTTCAGTGAAAATTGAATTGGCGCATTCGAATTCTGCGCACGTGGCGGCAACGCAACTAGCAATGCAGTAATTGCCACAACAATGAGCGCAACCAAGGCTTCCACCACTACTGACTGATGCAACTTGCCAGGACCGCTCTTGCGCAATGTAGCTCGCGAGAGCGCACCAATTGCAACAAGCACGAGTACGAGCCCCACTTTGACAACAAGTTTTTGCCCGAATTCAAGGACGAACAAATTTCGTGGACCGCTCATCAGCAACATTGATTGAGCAATACCGGTAACCGCAATTACCGCCACGGAAAATCCGGCCATCCGTGAAAACCACAACATTGAATGTGTTGACCGCAACCAAAATTTGCGGTCAATCGTGATCAGGAAGAGTGCGCCTATCCACAGTGATACAGCCAGCAAGTGAACGACGTCGAGAGTGAAGCTGAGTGCAACGGGAGACTGCGCGCTTGGATGACCAACAGCAGAAAACGTGGCGGCGATTGCAACCGAAATGCCAATTGCACAGAGCCTCCACGCTCGCTTGTCGCGTTTATCAAACGTCATGAGCAACAAAGAGAAACCTAAGAGCAACGAAATTCTGAGTAGCGTGGCTTGACCAAACAATGTGGACATGGTGTCGCCAAGTAGCGTCAAATCGGTGAAGTTGTAGACCTTCACGCCAGAAGCATGTGGGCCGTATGCAAAAAGCGCCTCAATGCTTGCCACTATCGCAAACGTCCAGGCACCCCACAAACTCATGCGGGTACGAATAGACGGAGGTCTATTTGCACCAAATATCACCAGAGCAACGCCGCCGATTAGTGCCAAAACACCTGCAAACATCACAAATCGAATGATGTTGAAAAGATTGTTCAAACCGTGTTTGTGACCCTGGTCGCCTACCAGAATGTTCGTTACATCTGTCAAGCTCGATCCAATTGAAAAAGCAAATGATCCCTGTACTGGGTGAGAGTCTGCCGAGGTAACACGCCACACCACCACCCACGTGCCATCGCCAAGCTTGTCAATATTGGTGCGAACTGTTGAGTGATCGTTTGCATCGCGAGTTGGTCGTGCTGCAAACACTTCGTTGCCGTCTTTGTCAAGAATCTTGAGACGGGCAAATACCACGCCAACAGACTCGTCAAAATGCAGCACTACTTCGGTGGGAGATGTAGCGAGCCACGAACTTGGCTTTGGATCACTACTTTCCAGCCCGGCATGTGCGCTTGCTGCACCTGCAGGGATCAAGACCGAGAAACTGACTGCAAACAGCGCGATAAGCCAGGTACTTCTAGCGCGCCAGTTCACACAGAAATACTAGTAACTAGGTGGCTTTGGCAGGCCTTCAACTTCGGTTCTGCCCAAAAACCAAGCAAGGCGTTCATTGGGTGAAAGTTGTAATGCAATTTTTGGCACAGGGGTTAACCCCATGGGCTTACTTGCACGCCACATCATGACTTGTCGATCGAGTTCGTAGCGAACGTAGGTGGAATTCCAATTTGCGAACGTGAATGCAAGTGCCAAGTCCGCGTGATGTACTTCAACTTCACGCCAACGTAAGAACACAATGTCGCTCATAGCAATGGAAGCGCCTGCGCTGTTTATTCCATGCCCCTGCCAACCTTCGCTATTCGTGGCAGCCCATTGGCCTTCAAGTGCATAAATGCTTTTGCGAACACTTGCTACGAGTTCTTCAGCTGAATCTGCAGCGTGCGTTTCAATCCCCTGTTTACGTGCCTTTGCTCCGCCAACGTATTGCTCGCCTACTTCTCCACGTGCTGCACACTGCAACACATGCACATGGCTTTCAGCGTTGCGAGCCAGGTGCGAAAGCACGTGACCACGAGTCCAACCTGGAAGTGCAGAGGGCTCACGGCACTGCTCGTCGGTAAGCGATTCAAGCGACTGCAAGAGTTTCTGGTGCGACTCTGCACAACCCGCAACGTGAATATTAAGAGTGCGGCCAAAATCGTCCATCAACGACAAAGGTAGCGGTTTGGTTAGCGAGTAGTCGTGCGCTGAGGAATAACGACAACGGTGCCATCGTCTTCGTGGTGCACGCGCGCAGAAACACCATAAAACTCGGAGAGAATGTTTGGCTTCAACACTTCTTTTGCCGAGCCTTCTGCCACCCGAGCACCTTGATGCATCAATACCAATCGGTCGGCATACATGCCAGCAAGTGTGAGGTCGTGCATGGCAGAAACAACTGTAAGCCCTTGTTCGCGGCGCAGTTTGTCAACCAGCTCCAATGCTTGTTGCTGGTGACCGATATCGAGCGCACTCGTTGGTTCATCCAGCAACAGCACTGGTGCCTCCTGCGCCAATGCACGAGCAATCACCAGTCGTTGCAGTTCCCCACCCGACAATGTGCCCAACCTGCGTTGCGAAAAATCAATCAAATCAAGACGCTCTAATACGCCATGGATGACCTCTCGGTCTTGCTTTGTTTCCGATGAGAAATGTCGCACGTATGGATTACGACCCAGCAACACATAGTCATGAACATTCATGTCGTGTGGAATGAGCGGCGACTGAGGAACATATGCAATGTGCTGTGCGCGCCAACGCGCAGACGTTGCCGGAATTTCAGTTTGATCGATGGCAATAGACCCTGTGTATGGAACGAGCCCTGCAGCTGCGCGCAATACCGACGACTTGCCTGCCCCGTTTGGCCCAATGAGGCACAGCCATTCACCAGAATGCAACAGATCATTAAAACTTTGCACCGCTTCAACGCCGCCGTACGACACCCGTACGTCACAAAAACCCAGCGCGGTCATTTTGAAGTATTCCTTGTGCGCAAGAGAAACAAAAAGAATGGTGCGCCAAAGAATGCAGTGACGACACCAATTGGAGTTTCGGCAGGGTTTGCCAACACTCTGCTTGGAATGTCAGCGAACACAAGAAACGCTGCGCCGAGCAACACGCTGAGTGGAAGCACTACGCGATAACTGGCACCTGCAATTAGGCGAACAGCATGCGGAACGATGATGCCAACAAACCCGATAAGACCACTGACTGCGACAACTGCAGAAGTGCCAAGCGTTGCTGCAAGAACAACGATGAGCCGCACACGGCGCACATTTGTACCCAATGCACTCGCTTCGTCATCGCCAACGCGAAGCACGTCGAGCAATCGACGATGCATAAGCAACACACCAGTGCTCAACACAACATAAGGAAGCACCAGTCGAACATCGCCCCATGTTGCACTCGATAAACGACCAAGGATCCAGGAGTACACCTGGCGCACGACATCGGTATTGCGCTGCAAAATAAATGCCTGAATCGATGTGGCTAGCGACGTAACCGCAACACCAGCCAAAATGAGCGTGGTGCTGGACTGCGTTGTTCCAAATGCCGTGCCCACCACATACGTAACCAACACGGCCACCAATGCGCCAATGAAAGCCGCCAGTGGAAGTGGGTCAATAATCCAGTGCTCCGTGGCCCCTCGTTGAAACGCAAACACCAACGTGGCACCCAGTCCCGCACCAGCAGCCACGCCTAATAAATACGGATCAACAAGGGGGTTTCGGAAAACACCCTGATAGCTCGCTCCCGAAACCGAAAGCATTGAACCAACAATGGCTGCAAGCACAACGCGTGGCGTGCGAATGAGCCAAACAATATTCCAGTCCGCTTTCGACACACCGCTATTCACATGAATAAACGGCAATCGATTAGCGAACTCGAGTGGAATCCTCCACCACGTTGGACCAGCCGGCCCAATCATCGTTCCCACGATCATCGCAACAAACAGCAACGCTCCTGCGAGCGCAAACCAGTAACGGTTGTGGTTTGCACCGGTGGAAGTTGATGGAGCCATGATGATCGTGGGACCGAAATTTCTTGTGGTCTACGAATTCGCTGCAGCAACAGCATCACGAATTGACGTGATGAGATCGAGCACTCGTGGTCCCCAACGCGACGAAATGTCATCGTCAAGCTCAACTACTCGGTTTGCAGTCACGGCCTTCAAACCACTCCAACCATCGCGTGCAGCAACGGTTGTCGCATCTTGTGCACAGCACTTTGTGTCTGCGAGGAAAATGAAGTCTGGGTCAGACGAAACAATGACCTCGGCCGAAAGCTGTGGGTAGTCGTTTCCTGCTTCAACATTGTCGGCAATATTGCGCATGCCGAACAAGTTAAAAATTTGACCGATAAAGGTATTTGACGTCACCGAGTAATACGTGTTGTCAAGTTCGTAGTAGTACGACAACGGTGGGTTCGAGAACTTCACCGAGGCAACTGCATCTTCAATGCCGGTTTGCAATGTCTTTGACACTTCGATTGCAGCCTGACTGTGGCCAGTGAGTACGCCGAGTTGTTCAATTTGCTCGTACACATTTTCCAAACTCATTGCTGCACCAGCTACAAATACCGGAATGTTCAAGGTCTTGAGCTGCTCCACCAAACTTCCTGGGTCATACGAAACGATGACGAGGTCTGGTGAATAACCGCTGATTGCTTCAATGTTTGGTTCGAAACCCGACAACTTGGTGCCGAGCGCTACAGCCTCTGCTGGAAAGTTTGAATACTCATCCACTGCAACAACCTGCGAACCTGCGCCAATGGCGTACAGCATTTCGGTTGCCGATGGCGACAGCGAGATAATGCTGGTTGGTTGCGCATCAAGTGTGAGATCGCCAACAGTTACTGGGTACACATCTGCAGTCATTGCTGCGGTGTCGGTGGTACTTGTTGAAGATCCGCCACAGCTTGCCATAACGGCGGTGATGGAAAGAAAAAGACCGGCGATGCCGGCCTTGGTTAACTTGTTCATATGTTCTCCTTGCTCTTCTTGCGAGAGCGGTTGATGTAGCTACGCATTAGGCGACCGGACTTACGAACACGCTTTCTGTTGAAAGCGTTCGCATTACCGTTGCGGGACAGTGCCGGAATCTCACCGGACTTCGCTGAATGTTTTGCCCTCCGGCTATTACCGAAGTGTGGTTACCTTAGCGCAGGTGCGCGGAGGTTATGCAAATAACGCGGCGAGGCGTTCCATGCCCTCTACTAAATCGGCATCGCCGAGCGCAAAGCTGAAGCGGGCATAGCCAGGTGAGCCAAATGCTTCGCCCGGAACAAATGCAACCTTGGCCACGTCAAGTACCAAGTCGGCGAGTTCCATGCTGTTCGTTGCCTTCTTGCTCCCAATGTCACGACCAAACAGGCCACGCACATTTGGGAAGCAATAGAACGCGCCTTGCGGCTCCATGCACGTAACGCCAGGAATTGCCGTGAGCATTTTGTGCATCAGCGATCCGCGGCGTTCAAAACTTTCGCGCATCATGGCTACTGCAGATAGGTCACCACTCACAGCCTCGAGTGCCGCAATTTGTGCAACGTTAGAAACGTTTGAGGTGGTGTGTGATTGGAAGTTGATTGCAGCCTTCATCACATCTTTTGGACCAATCATCCAGCCCACTCGCCAACCAGTCATTGCATATGTTTTTGCAACACCGTTCACGATGATGCACTTGTCAGCTAATTCGGGAACCAAAGTTGGCATGCTCGAAAACTTGTGCTTGCCATAAGTGAGATGTTCGTAAATTTCATCGGTCACTACCCAAATGCCGTGCTGCACTGCCCACTTGCCAATGGCAATCGTTTCTTCTGGCGAATACACCGCACCACTTGGGTTGTCTGGTGAAACGAACAACAACACTTTCGTGCGTGGTGTGCGAA
>Ga0214921_10008770_pt1 | contig 12976 bp, 11 predicted proteins | sample LL1505_MetaG_FD_177992 | JGI IMG/M metagenome (GOLD analysis project Ga0214921, IMG submission 177992) | Freshwater microbial communities from Lake Lanier, Atlanta, Georgia, United States - LL-1505 | ecosystem: Environmental > Aquatic > Freshwater > Lake | place: USA: Georgia | collected... | reverse complement strand
ACTTCTATGTGGAGAGTTATGGCTGTGCGATGAACTTTGCTGATAGTGAAGTGGTTGCAGCTATCTTGGAAAAAAATGGTTTTGGAGGCACTAAAAATATTGAAATCGCAGATCTAATTCTGATCAACACTTGCTCTATTCGTGAAAAAGCCGAATTAACCATTCGCAAACGATTGACTGAATTTAAAAGATTGAAACAAGTCAACCCAGGGGTATTGGTGGGTGTATTGGGTTGCATGGCAGAAAGATTAAAAGCGCAATTATTAGAAGAAGAAAAATTGGTGGACTTAGTGGTTGGGCCGGATGCCTACAGAACCCTACCCGATTTGATTGCAAATGCAGGCACTGGACAAAAAGCAGTGAATGTATTATTAAGTAGAGACGAAACCTATGGTGATATTGCACCTGTTCGACTAGACAACAATGGGATTAGTGCTTTTGTATCCATCATGCGTGGCTGCAATAATATGTGTAGTTTTTGTGTTGTGCCTTTCACAAGAGGTCGTGAACGCAGCAGAGATGCCTATTCTATTCTTGCAGAATGTAAAGACTTATTTGAAAAAGGATATAAAGAAGTGGTATTATTAGGGCAAAATGTAGATAGTTATTATTGGAGCAATCCGGAAAATAATGAAACCACTACCTTTGCGATGTTACTAGAAGAAGTGGCACAAATTGATTCAAGCCTTCGCGTTCGATTTAGCACTTCTCATCCTAAAGATATTACGGACGAAGTTTTACATACCATTGTTAAGTATGATAATATCTGCAAACATATCCACCTGCCTGTCCAAAGTGGCAGTTCAAGAATATTACAATTGATGAACAGGACTTATACCAGAGAATGGTATATGGCAAAAATTGACCGCATTCGTGCCCTAATACCAAACTGTAGTATTACTTCGGATATCATTGCTGGTTTTTGCACCGAAACGGAGGAAGATCATCAAGACACGATTAGCCTTTTACATTATGCGAATTATGATTTAAGCTATATGTATTTTTATTCTGAACGTCCAGGTACATTGGCTGCAAGAAGGTATGAAGATGATATTGACTTAGTTACTAAAAAAAGAAGGTTGCAAGAAATTGTAGATGTACAATGGACACTCTCCAATGAAAGCAATAAGCGAGATGTGGGAAGCGTATTCGAGGTATTAATTGAGGGTAATAGCAAAAGAAATGAAGCAGAATGGATGGGCAGAAATAGTCAAAACAAAGTAGTTGTTTTTCCAAAAGGCAATTTCAATTATCAAAAAGGAGACTATGCACAAGTGAAGATTCAAGATTTCACAAAAGGTACTTTATTAGGAAGAATCGTTTAATTTATTTAATTTATTCATGCCATGGATTTACAATCATTAAAAAACAGATTCAGTATCATTGGCAATACCCCTTTACTGAATCATGCATTAAATACTGCAGAGCAGGTAGCTGCAACAGATTTAACTGTACTTATTGTGGGTGAAAGTGGAGTTGGTAAAGAAGTTTTTTCTCAAATCATTCATAGCTTATCCTCCCGAAAACACAATCCATTCATTGCCGTTAACTGTGGTGCTATTCCAGAAGGCACCATTGATTCGGAATTATTTGGACATGAGAAAGGTTCATTCACAGGCGCTGTAGATAGCCGTAAAGGTTATTTTGAGACAGTAAGTGGTGGTACTATTTTCTTGGATGAAATTGGCGAAATGCCCTTGGGAACGCAGGCAAGATTATTGCGTGTCTTAGAAACAGGTGAATTCATTCGTGTAGGTTCTTCTAAAGTACAAAAAACAGATGTACGTGTAATTGCTGCAACCAATAGAGAATTGATTGAGTTTACAGAAAAAGGAAAATTTAGAGAAGATTTATATTACAGATTGAACACGGTACCTATTCGTGTTCCCTCATTAAGAGACCGCAAAGAAGACATTCCTTTATTATTCAGAAAATTCGTAGTGGATTTTGCTGAAAAATATAAGACCAAACCCATTTATTTAGACGAAGAAGCAAGAGCACTTTTAACTGCATATGGTTGGCCTGGTAATGTGCGTGAATTAAAAAATATTGCTGAGCAAATTTCTGTATTGAGTAAAAACGACCATGTAGATGCAGCGCAATTGAATTTATTTTTACCAAAACATGTAGCAAATAAAATGCCAATGGTAACAGGTACACCTATAGGTGAATTTGCTAATGAGCGTGAAATTTTATACAAACTCTTTTTTGACATGAAAAAAGATGTCAACGAATTAAAGAAAATGTTTTTAGAGATTTTACAGAATCCTAGTTTATCAGGACAGGCGGCACATTTTACAAAAGAAGCTATCATCAACGAATTGAAGGAAGATATTAGCCCATCAAACAGTCCAATCTCCAATGTAAATATCCCAAGTGCTGCCATGCAATTACCGCATCATCAACCAGTGATTATCGATAATGACATGCAGAACCATTATGAAATAGAAGAGTCATTAAATATCATGGATAAAGAAAAAGAACTAATTTTAAAGGCACTTAAAAAACATAGAGGTCGTCGTAAAGATGCATCTACCGACCTTGGCATAAGTGAAAGAACATTATACAGAAAAATTAAAGAATACGACATTGAAGAATAAATTTTACATATTCAGCTACATCAGCCTTTGCTTTTTGTTTACTTCTTGTGGTATCTATAGTTTTAAGGACGCGATGATTCCTGACAATGTGAAGACCGTTAAGATTGGTTTTATTGACAATAGGGCAAAGTATGTCAACCCACAGCTAGCGCCCATGCTGACAGATAAGATCTTACAAAAAATTATTAACCAAACTAAATTAACTAGAACCAATAGTGACGACGCACATTATCAAATTTTTGCAACCATCACCAATTACGATCCTTCACAAACAGTTGGTGTGAGTGGACAATCAGCTGCAAGTAATAGATTGACTGTGACGGTGCATGTAGTTTTAAAAAAGACATTGGAAAATAAGGAACTTGAATTTGATGTGTCTCGTAATTTTGACTTTTCAGCCAATCTTACTTTGAATCAAGCAGAAAGTCAATTAATGGATGAAATTATTAGAAGCATAACAGATGATATTTTTAATCAAATTTTTTCAAACTGGTAAGCATGAGTGTAGTAATGATCAACGATTTAGTGAAACAATGGACTGGACATGCTTCATTAGAGGACATAGACACAGATACCCTTGAAAAATATGCATTGGATTATCCCTACGCACCAAGTTTGCAATTTCTATTAGCCAAGAAATACCAGATGATGGCCTCTCCTCTTTTGGATGCCCAATTATCTAAAACGACGGCCTATTTTCCATCTAGTTTTCATTTACATTGTATGATGCATCAAGTAGCTCAAAACAATGAACATACCCCATCAGATGCCAAATTAAATAGCCTACTCGACCAACAAGTTGCTCAATTCAATGAAAAAGTAGATGCGGCTGCTGCTTTGGATTATGAGAAAGAAACTACAGCAAGCCTTCAGAAAGACTATTTTGCCGCACAAGGCATTGAATTAGACCTCTCTAAGCTTCCTCAAGATAAATTTACCCAGCAGCTCAGAAGTTTCACTGCTTGGCTTAAAGTAATTAAAAACAAGGATGGAGTAGACCAAGTCGACCAAATTGCTGCATTAGCGCCAGATCAAGAGCAAATCATTGCTCAAATTGCCGAAAAAGCCAATGTTCCAGCCGATGTTTTAACCGAATCCATGGCAGAAATATGGGAAAAACAAGGAAATTGGAAGAAAGCGATTGCCACCTATGAAAAATTAAGTTTTATTTTTCCTGAAAAATCCGTTTATTTTGCATCCCGTATTGAACATTTAAAAAATAACAAATGATAACATTCTTTTTAATATTGATCTTATTAGCCTGTTTTGCTTTAGGATTCATGGTATTGATCCAAAATCCAAAAGGTGGTGGATTAAACGCCAATGTGGGTGGTTTAAGTAACAATTTCATGGGCGTCAAGCAAACAACTGATGTACTTGAAAAAGGTACTTGGATCTTCGCATCTGTAATTGCAGTTTTAGCGATCACTTCTACCTTATTCTTAAGTGGTAATTCAAGCAATGGAAACAGCGTATTGGATAAGGTAAATACCTCAACAACTACAAGTCCAGCAACACAAGTGGCTCCTCCACCGCCGCCAGCTGCGATAGATACGAACAAAAAGTAATTCAACAAGAATGTGATTACATTCTGTTAACATAGAATTTTTCCCCGCCATCCCAATGGTGGGGATTTTTTTTGTATTTTAGTTGATATGAAAAAACTAGTTTCAATTTTAATTAGTGTTATTGTTTTCTATTTATTCTTTATAGTGCTTATTAAAAGCACAAATTTTAAAGGGGAGCAAGTCTATGTTCAATACAATAATGAAGGATTGAGTCAATTTGCAGATAGTTTGGTGGCTAAAAAAATCATCTTCGAAAAAACTAGTTTTTTACTAATTGCTAAAGTATTTAAAGTAGAAGATAAGATCAAGCCTGGTAAATTCCTTGTAAAGAGAAAAACCAATTTAATTGATATCATCAGAATGTTAAGAAACAATCGACAAGCGACTGTAAAACTGGTATTGAATAAAGTACGTACAAAAGGAGAATTTGCAAAACTAATTGCAACTGCCTTCGACAAAGACAGTGCGGAAGTGATGACCTTTTTAAGTAGCAACGATTCTTTAAAGGCTTTTGATACAGACACCACCCAACTATTCACCTTACTCATCCCAAATACTTATGAATTTTATTGGAGTAGTTCAATGGCAAAAATTTTAGGCAAATTACAAAAGGAGCAAATTTATTTTTGGAGTCAAAATAACCGTATTCAAAAAGCAGCCTCTAAAGGTATGCGACAAGATCAAATCTATACTTTGGCTTCTATTGTAGAAGAAGAAACAAATTATGACTCTGATAAATCCTTGATTGCAAGTGTTTACCAAAATAGATTAATAAAGCAAATGCCTTTGCAAGCATGCCCAACCATCAAATACGCGATGCAAGATTTCACCATCACCCGTATTTATGAAAAATATTTATCAAACGCCTCTCCATACAATACATACCGTGTAAAAGGTTTGCCACCTGGTCCTATTTGTACCCCAGCTGCTAAGACCATTGACTTAGTATTGGATGCGCCTAAAACTGATTATATTTACTTTGTTGCCAAAGCCGACTTCAGTGGTTACCATCATTTTAGTAATAACTATGCCGAACATGATCGATATGCAAAAGAATACCAAAAGAAACTAGACGAGTTCCAAGCTATTAAAGACAAGAAAAAAAATCCTTAATTAATTCAATTTTAAATACGCCCAGAATTACTTGAAAAAAATAGTTCAATACCTTCAAATCCCACTGCATTTTGCAAAGCAGAAAGCGAAGCGTATTGTCATTCCTGGATTCCAGCAAGTGAACTTATTTCAAGTGATTCAATTCTTATTTAAACAATTAAATACAATAGGGCTCTATGATCGTGCTTCTGCCATTTCTTTTAATTTGATTATGGCATTGCCTGCAGGATTCTTATTTTTATTTTCAATCATCCCTTATTTTCCAAAGAGTTTAAAAATTAAAAAGCAGATTCTTTCGATTTTTAAAGACATCTCACCTAATTCAAGTACCTATCGATTCATTTTAGATATTATAAATGACCTATTGAGCCAACACGTTGGTATATTCTCTTTCGGTTTTCTGTTATTGTTATTTTACGCTTCTAATGCAATGACAGGCATTATTAGAAGTTTTGATAAATCCATCATGCAAAACAGACCCTTCTTTCTGCATCAAAGAATGAGGGCCCTTCGTTTAACATTGATTTTAATGTTACTTGTTTTTGCTAGCTTATTGGTATTAATTGGACAGGATCAATTAACAACCCTTTTGAGAGAATTATTTGATATCAAAAGAAAAACAATTTTACCTTATTGGAACACCATTCGATGGGGCATCATTGTTTTGCTTTTATTTTATGGCAATGCATTTATTTACAAGTATGCACCGCATGTAAAAGAAAAATGGGCCCTACTTTCTCCTGGAGCTATCCTCTCGACTGCATTAATGTTGGTGACCACCTTAGGCTTTTCATACTGGGTTAATAATTTCGGAAGCTATAGTAAAATTTATGGTTCAATAGGAACAGTACTTGTAGTCATGACATTGATTTACATCAATGCACTTATTTTACTGATTGGTTTTGAGTTAAATGTAAGTATAGAAATACTCAAAAAAGAACAAGACCAGGTAGACTACTTTAACTAAAAAAAATGAGCCTCTTTTTGGGAGACTCATTTTATAATCAAATTTTAATTAGACCAATTTTATTTATTAGCCATATCTGGTATTTCAGCCACTTTGTAGGCACCTGCATCCAATTTTGCCTTGGTCTCACTAAATGCTTTTAAAGTTAAATCAATCTCCTCCTGCGTATGCACTGCAGTAGGAATCAATCTGTAAATGATATGTCCTTTTGGAATCACTGGATATACCACAATAGAACAGAAAATTTTATAATTCTCTCTGATATCCATCACCATGGCAGTCGCTTCTTCTACTCCACCTTTCATGTATACAGGAGTCACAACAGAATCTGTTTTACCAATATCAAACCCTCTTTCCTTCAATCCATTTTGTAAAGCCAATGCATTCTTCCATAAATTTGCTTTCAGTTCTGGCTTTGATCTTAACAATTCTAAACGCTTTAAGTTACCTACCACATATGGCATTGGCAAACTTTTTGCAAAGATCTGCGAACGAATATTATAACGGATATAATCAATGATATTTTTAGGCCCAGCCATAAACGCACCAATCGATGCCATACTTTTAGCAAATGTAGAGAAGTATAAATCAATTTCATCCTGACAGCCTTGTGCCTCTCCTGCACCTGCACCTGTTTCGCCTAATGTACCAAATCCATGCGCATCGTCCACTAATAAACGGAATGGTACTTTCTTTTTCAATGCAGCAATCTCTTTAAGACTACCCTGATCTCCCGCCATTCCAAATACACCTTCTGTAATCACTAATATACCGCCTGATTGTTGTTTATCAACCAATGCTTGTGCTCTATGTAATTGTTTTTCACAATCTTCTACATCGTTGTGTTTAAATACAAATCGGTGTCCTGGAATCATTCTTAACGCATCAATGATACATGCATGACATTCTGCGTCATACACCACTACATCATGTCGACCACAGATGGAATCAATGGCACTCATGATCCCTTGATATCCATAGTTCATTAGAATTGAATCTTCTTTATGCACAAATTCAGCCAATTCTTTTTCTAATTGTTCGTGTAAGTCACTATTTCCACTCATCATTCTTGCACCCATCGGCAAGGCTAAACCATATTGAGCAGATCCGTCTGCATCTGCCTTACGCACTTCTGGATGATTGGCTAAACCTAAATAATTATTTAGACTCCAGACAATCATTTCTTGACCTCTAAATTTCATTCTAGAGCCTATTTCTCCTTCTAATTTTGGAAATGCAAAATAACCATGCGCTCTTTCACGATGTTGACCAAGTGGTCCATAGTTTTTAATCAGTCTTTCAAATATATCTGCCATAGGTTTGTAATTATAGCCACAAATTTAATAATTTTTTCGCTTACTAAGCCTATAATTATACGTATTTTGCAGTCTTAAAATCATGTGAACATGCGTATTTACTCCATTTTATGTTTTTTGCTACTGTCTCTTGTAAGCAATGCACAGGCCCCAAAATCAATCCAATCAAGCAAACCTAAACTGATTGTGGGAATAGTGATTGATCAAATGCGATGGGATTATATCAATCAATTTAAATCCCATTTCACATCACAACATGGTTTTATGCGCTTTTTAAATGAAGGCGCTAGTTGTAATAATAACTTCATTCCTTATGTACCCACTGTTACTGCTTGTGGACATGCTGCAGTTTATACCGGTTCGACACCTGCAATCCATGGCATTGCAGGAAACCAATGGTACGATAACTATCAACAAAGGACAGTCTATTGTGTTGAAGATCCAACAGTTGTTTCTGTAGGTGTGGAAGGCAGTTCTGCCGGAAAAATGAGTCCAGTCAATGTTTGGACGACAACACTTGGGGATGAAATAAAATTGGCGAATAATTTTAGAAGTAAAGTATTTGGCATCTCCATTAAAGATAGAGGTGCCATCATCCCTGCTGGTCATAGTGCCGATGGGGCTTTTTGGTATGATAGCAAATCGGGTAATTTTATCAGCTCAACCTATTATGGAAAAAGCTTGCCAAAATGGGTAGCTGAATTCAATGGTCAGCACAGAGTCGACAGTTTATATGCAAAGGGTTGGAACTTGAGTTTAGCAAAATCTATCTATGAAGCAAATTGTGATGGGGATATCAACGCCTATGAATCCACCCCTTTAGGTGCCGAACAAAAAGGATTCCCTTATGTATTGTCTCAATTTATTGGAAAGGATTATGGTAAAATCTCCTCTACTCCATACGGCAATAGCATTGTTGCAGAAATGGCAGAAAAGGCCTTGGTGAGTGAGCAATTAGGCAAGGATGATATCACAGATTTATTGGCAATCAGTTTTTCTTCTCCAGATTACATTGGTCATTCATTTGGTCCAAATTCTTGGGAAACCTTTGACGGTTATATCAAGCTTGATGCAGTCATCGCGCAGCTGTTTGCTAGTTTAGATCAACAAGTTGGAAAAAATAATTACACCGTATTTTTAACAGCAGACCATGCTGTAGCTAATATCCCTGACTATTCTAAAAAACATAAAATTCCAGGTGGCTTGATTAGTGAATCAGGTATTAAAAAAGAATTGGGACAATTGTTGTTAAAGCAAGGCTTGAGCGATAAATTAATTACTGCAATCAATGAATACAATATTCATTTCAACCATCCTTTAATGGATAGTCTTGGTATAAGTCAAGATAAAATGGTTCAATTAGTGCGTCAATATGTGGAGCAAAAACCAGGCATAGTGCAAGTAGTTGAGGCACGTAAAGCGGCGACTGCTGCATTACCTGAGCAACTAAGAGAAAGAATAGTGAATGGCTATACACCTCAAAGAAGTGGTGATTTGTTCATTGTAACTAAATCGGGCTATATGGATGGTTATGCCACTGGAACAAACCATGGGGTTTTCTATAATTACGACGCGCATATTCCATTGTTATGGTATGGTAATGGTATCAAAAAAGGACAAGTGAATTCGGTGAATTATATGACTGATATTGCACCCACAGTTACCACACTTTTAGGTATTCAAATGCCAAGTGGTGCCATTGGGAAGCCTATTTTAGAAGTTTTAAAGTAAGCTCACAACAGCAATTATAGCAATTTGACCCAAAATGAGTAAAATCATACTTAAAGGATCATCAATATCTAATGGATTGCGTAAATTGCACCCAGCATTTAAAATCAATTAAAAATATAAAAATAACATCATGAAAAAATTAGCTACTGTATTATTTGCTACTGTATTATTATTAGCTGCAAACACTTCTTCTGCAAACTGTGGTAAGAAAGATTGTAAAGACTGTAAGAAAGAAGCCAAAGCACACAAATGTGATAAGAACTGTATGAAAGATGGCAAGTGTAAAGAAATGAAAAAGAAAGGATAGTCATCTCATTCAAGTAAATAATTTAGACCACTTTATTTGGTCAAAAAATAGCCACTTCATTGAGTGGCTATTTTTATTTTTAACAATAAAAGTTGTTGAAAAATTAAGCTAATCTTTTTTGCAAATTACTATCCAATGCATCCAAGAATTCTTCTGTATAAACATAGTGTTCCCCATGCTTCACTTTATTTCCGTGCACACATACAGCTAAGTCTTTAGTCATGATGCCAGACTCCACTGTTTCAACACAAACTTCCTCTAATGCTTTGGAAAAACGAATCAATTCTTGGTTATTGTCCAACTGACCTCTAAATTCTAAGCCTCTTGTCCATGCAAAAATAGATGCAATTGGATTTGTAGAAGTCCTATTGCCTTTTTGATGCTCACGGAAGTGACGTGTCACAGTACCATGTGCTGCTTCTGCTTCCATGACTTTACCATCGGGCGTAATTAATGTAGATGTCATTAAACCCAATGAACCAAAGCCTTGTGCTACTGTATCAGACTGAACATCACCATCATAGTTCTTACAAGCCCATACAAAATTACCATTCCACTTTAAAGCACTCGCTACCATATCATCAATCAAACGATGCTCATAAGTGATACCTGCATCTTTATATTTTGTTACGAATTCATTTTGATATACCTCTTCAAAAATATCTTTGAAACGGCCATCATATTTTTTTAAGATGGTATTTTTTGTAGATAAATACAAAGGCCATTTTTTTGCTAATGCTTGATTAAAACATGCTCTAGCAAATCCATAGATACTTTCATCTGTATTGTACATGGCCAATGCCACACCATCTCCTTTGAAATTAAATACTTCAAACTCTTGCACTGTGCCGTCTTCGCCTTCAAACTTTACTGTTAATTTACCTTTTCCTTTTGTAACAAAATCTGTTGCTCGATATTGGTCTCCGAATGCATGACGACCAATACAAATTGGAGCTGTCCAGTTTGGAACTAAACGAGGGACATTAGCACAAACAATTGGCTCACGAAAAACCGTACCATCTAAAATATTACGGATAGTCCCATTAGGGCTCTTCCACATTTGTTTTAACTTAAATTCTTCTACTCTTTGTTCATCTGGTGTGATGGTAGCACATTTGATACCAACACCATAGTGTTTGATTGCATTGGCTGCATCAATCGTCACCTGGTCATTGGTTGCATCACGATGCTCCATGCCCAAATCAAAATATTTAATATCTAATTCTAAATAAGGTAAAATCAATTTATCCTTTATGAATTTCCAAATAATTCTTGTCATTTCATCTCCATCCAATTCTACCACTGGATTGGCAACTTTAATTTTTGCTCCCATATTTTAAAAAATTTATCTGCAAATGTACAAAATGTAACTAAATAGTAACCAGAATATTAGGTTGTTTGTTGTACAATCAATACTGGAATCTTTACTTTATGCCTTACAGATTCTATCGTTTCTCCAAAGAAATAATCCTTCCAACCATAATGATGATGGGCCCCCATGACTAATAATTGTGCGTCTGTTAAATTGACAATACGCACAATCTCTTTGACCCTATTTTTATAGCCTAATACAAAATTAACCTTATAGCCATTTTGGCTCAATGTTGCTGCATATTGAGAAAGTCTTTCTCTATCCTTCCTAGATTCTTCGTCATCACTAATTTCTTCAAAATAACTCGCCGTCACACTCTCCACCACATGGATCAAAATCAATTCTGTTCCAATATGGGCTTGTGCAATAGCTGATTTGATCAAATTGGCGTCCCCAGCACTAAAGTCAACCGCAATGGCAATTCGGTCTATTGGAGCAGCTTTCGTCCAATCTAATTCAACCGCAGCACCATGTAATGCAGTTCTTTCTTGTTTTTTCTTTGATTGAATCATTGGAAAAATGATGATATACAATAACAAAATGAAAAAGAAAAGAATCAATAAAATGAGTAAAATCTTAATCAAAATAGCAGTTGACCCGATTAAAAAAGCTTTGGCAAAATCAAATACTAAATTAGCATTCAAATACACTAAAATACTTGCAACGATCCATGCTAAAATTTTAACCCAAGACTTGATTGCAAATTCCCCCATCGTATTTTTATCACTTACAAAATGGATCAATGGAATCACTGCAAAACCTAGTTGGAGACTTAAAATAACTTGGCTAAAAATAAGCAATTCATCTACTCTGCCCTCACCCATAATTCCAATTACCAAGACTGCAGGCACGATGGCAACAAGCCTTGTAAGTAGTCTCCTGATCCAAGGGTTTAACCTCAGATTTAAATATCCTTCCATTACAATTTGACCAGATAATGTACCAGTGACTGTTGAACTTTGACCAGCTGCTATTAAGGCAACTGCAAATAAGATAGGTGCTAATTTTGAGCCCAATAAAGGGGCAAGTAATGCATGCGCGTCTTCTATTTTAGCGACAGATTGATTGCCTGTTTGATAAAATGCAGTCGCAGCTAATATCAAAATAGCCGCATTTACAAAAAAAGCCGCATTCAAAGCCACAGCACTATCAATGAAATTATATAAAAGTGATTTTTTAATCCCAGCACTCGTTCTTTCGATTTTTCTAGTTTGAACCAATGCAGAATGCAAGTATAAATTATGTGGCATCACTGTAGCCCCAATCATACCTACAGCAATATACAAAGCCCCTGGTGATAAAGAAGAAGGCACTAAACCCTTAGCAGCACTCACTAAATCAGGTTTAGCAATAATCATTTCGACAAGGAAGCTACCCCCAATAGTAGCGACTAAAACAAAAATAAATGCCTCCATTTTACGCATACCATACCGTTGTAATAGCATGAATAAAAAAGTATCTGTAACTGTAATGATGGTGCCATAAATTAAAGGCAAACCTGTTAATAATTTGATACCTATGGCCATCCCCAACACTTCGGCTAAATCGGTCGCAGCAATTGCTAATTCTGCTAATAGGTATAAACAGAAATTAACAAATTTGGGATAGGTCTCTCTATTTACTTGTGCTAAATCTAATCGCCTTACAATACCCAGTCTTGCACTAAGACTTTGAAGTAAAATAGCCATGATATTGCTAAGTAGTAAAATCCAAATTAATTGAAATCCAAAAGCAGCACCACCCTGTAAATCGGTTGCCCAGTTTCCAGGATCCATATAACCCACACTTACCAAATAAGCTGGCCCAATAAAGGCAAATAATCGTCTCCAACCAGTTTTATTTTGAACTGGAACTGATTCATGAAGTTGATCTAAGGATTTATGAAACATAATTGAATTGTAAATTTAACTATAAACCCTTTGTGAAAGGCATTTTGTTACCTATTTTAGCAAAAAATAGAGTGCCATGCGCTATCTAAGTAATCTTTTGATCTTATTGGCAT
>Ga0214921_10008768_pt1 | contig 12977 bp, 5 predicted proteins | sample LL1505_MetaG_FD_177992 | JGI IMG/M metagenome (GOLD analysis project Ga0214921, IMG submission 177992) | Freshwater microbial communities from Lake Lanier, Atlanta, Georgia, United States - LL-1505 | ecosystem: Environmental > Aquatic > Freshwater > Lake | place: USA: Georgia | collected 2015-05-28 | reverse complement strand
CAAATGCAAGCAATCCTGCTCTGACAATTACCGAACAAGCCAAGAAAAATCAACCACAAGCGAGCACCTTTTTTAAAAATGAAGTCCAAGCACTTCGACTTGTTTTTGTAAAACCAGGTAAAGTTCAAGATGAGAGTATTATTGCCATGCAAGCTAATGCCAGCAATAGCAAGGACGAATATGATACTGAAAAAATGGGCAATACGAATTTAAATGTATATACCCTTTCTATTGATGGGGAAAGTATGGCCATTCAGACCATTCCATCTGTTGCCAATTTTTTTAAAATTCCATTATTGATTCAATCAAATTTTAGCGGCGAACATGTATTCAGTTTCAAAGATGTTGAACAGTTCAATGATTTCGATGTATTGCTTGAAGACAATTACAATGGAGTGGTACTTAATTTAAAAGAGCAAAAAAGTTATGCGATTCAACTCAATTCAAATTTAGCAGCAGAACAACAGGCTGCCTCAAGGTTCAATATACTTTTTGTGAACAAAGGGAGCGAACTAAAATTAAAGCATGATTTATTTTCAACTTTTTCAAGTTCAAACCTAGTGGTGTATCCCAACCCAAGCAAAGACTTAACTTCTATTCAGGCAAATGGATTTAAAGGAGAGTTTGCAATATTAAAACTATACAATATGCAAGGTCAATTGGTGTTTAGCAATGCTAGGATTGCTTTGCAAAATGGCATTCTTCAACTCAAAATTCAAACAAATGAATTCAGTAAAGGAATGTATTTAATTGAAATTGACGATGACAATGGTACCAAAAAACAAGGCAGGTTAATTGTAGAATAATGAACCTGCCTTGACAAATTTTAAAACTTCTGTTTTAATTGTTTTTAGCGCCTTGCAATATCCAATCGCAAATTAATTTGATTTCAGAATCGCTTAATTTTTTTACATTCAGTGGCATTCTTTTCGTATGAACCGATTGGTATAAGCCTGAATTGCTTGTATCAAAAGGAACAACCAATGGTCTTGGTTTAGCCAAAAGGTTATCGTAAACAGCCATATCAGGATGGCAATCCGCACTACCACAATTGTTATTTATCAGCGGAACAATTGTGTTTTTGAAGGATACTGTATCTGATGGGGTTACCCCATTGTTGTTTGTGCTTGTGCTCTCTTTTTTACAAGAAAGCACAAGCATTATAGCCAAGCAAAAAAAATATTGTGTAAGAAACTTCATTGGGCAATTAGAATAAATTAATCGCCAATGAAAAACTGAAATTGCTACCGTACCTGCACTGATTCGTAATCACATCTGTTGAGTTAGGGGTGTATTTCCCGTCTAAATCGGTATCTCTGTAAAAGCGGTAATATTGGTTCAAGATATCGCCAACAATTGCTTTTGCTGTAACATATTTGTTCAATTGGTAACTGAATTGAATGTCAATTAAATCTCTAGGAACTTCCCAAATGTGTAGTTCAGCTCTTCCGCCTTCCAATGCCATTCTTCTTCCTATTCTGTTGTACAATAAGTTGATGTTCCATTTTCCACTTGGAGGCATGACTAAAATACCCGCATTCAAAGAATAACCCGATTGACCTTGCAGTGGTCTATGGTTATCGCTCCCAGCCAAACCAGCTAAATTAGATAAATCTACTTTTGAGTTGATGATAGAAGAATTTAAGCTAAAAGTAAAATACCTTGAAATTGAATTCTCTGAGGTATTGAATACGATTCCAGGGTTCAATCTAAATTCCAATTCATAACCAGAACATTCTACACTTTTAATGTTGTTATAAGTTCTGGTTCTGTTTCCAACGCCATAATCAAAAGTGTTTTCAATGGCATTTTCGAATGTCTTATAGAAATACGTAAAAGTGAATACCTGACCTCCCGTAGGGTAGATCTCAAACCTAAGGTCAAGGTTATTGATTTGAATAGGCTTCAAACTGCTTTTGCCATAGGTAATGGTGTTGTTTACATAATCGTAATAGGTAAATGGTGCAATTTCTCTGAATTCAGGTCTAACGACAGTTTTAGAATAAGAACTTCTGAAGTTTATTTTTTCAGTTAAATTGTAAGTCAGGTTAACAATTGGGAAGAAATTGTTATACGTATTGTCATAGGTAGAATCTTTCGCAACAGTAGGGTCAAAAGCAGTTAATTTTTGATTGAAACTTTCATACCTGATACCATAGTTTAAACGCAATCTTGAAAACAAGTAATGGTCAACACTAAAATAAGCTGCGTTTAATCTTGAAGACGCAGTATAGTTATCGGTATTGCTTGTAATTTCATTCATTCTAAACCTGTCTTTGGTAATATTTGAATCAGCAAAGATTTCACCTGGTTGAAGTTCTAACAATTGTGGATTTGAATAAATTTTGGTGCTCAATCTCCATCCAAACACACGTGCATTGAAACTTCTCTCTTTGTTTGATTGGTAATACCCAGTTTTGAAAGTAGGCTTGAATTTCCCCCATTTAAAAGTTCTGGTCAAATCCAAGGCATTGATGTTTCCATTTTCTTTGAGGTAAGTATAGGTCATGCCCGATAACATAGGATTGGGTGAACCTGCTGGAAATGCAACTTTAAATACTGAATCAAATTCGTCAAGAGAAGAATTGTACAATAACCTTTTTTGACCAGGCATATCTCTGCTGGTAATATTGAGCCCTATTGTTCCATTAATTTTTAATTTGATGCTTGGAATATAGCCTTCATACTTGGCTTGACCACTGTAAAAAATATTGCTAGTGAATTGTCTGGCATAGCCTTTTTCGAAGTTGAAAATGCCATTTTCATTCTGGTAACCAAATCTATTGATGACAACATCTTCACCATTGATATTGGCCAAGTTTTTTAAAGAGATTTTATGGTTATTGTTCAGTTTAACAGAAGCGTTGAACAAGATTCCTGTTAAATGGTTTTTTTCATAGCTATTGTCTTCTAAGCTGAACCATTTGATGGTATCGTTTGATGAACCGCCACCTCCATAAGTAAAGATATTGTTATTATAGGTTTTAGGTGTAGAACTTGTAGTTAAAGAAGCAATCACACCCCATTCTTTTTTTAAGAATTGGAAACTATTGCCATAGACCACTTGAAGTCCAAAACCTGGGCTTTGAGAATTGTGGTTGTTCACCCCCCAATTGTTACCCAACATTTTTGAATTTCTTACTTCTTCATCAACAGTAGCACTTCCAAATTCTTTAGACCCAATTAAGTTTTTTGGCAAGGCTCTAGTTCCATCATCAATCCCTAAAAAATCTAATTTGCCTCCGTTGTAATCTACATAAGGTTTAAAGGTTGTATAGGTATTGTATTGTGTACTTACATTGATATTGAAAATTTTTCTTTCAGGAATGTCTTTGGTTGTTACATACACAGCACCTCCTCCAAAATCTGCTCTTAGTTCTGGTGAAGCCGTTTTGTAGATGACCATATTGTCTATCAAAGCTGATGGAATGATATCAAAAGAAAAGGCTTTCTTGTCAGGCTCAGTGGTTGGCAAATCAACTCCATTGATTAAAGCAATATTGTACCTGTCTGCCAATCCTCTTACTACCACAAATCGGTTGTCTTGAACTGTTACTCCACTTACTCTTTTAAGTGCATCTCCAGTGGTTCTATCTGGCGATCTTTTGATGGTTTCAGAAGAAATACCATCAGAAATACTCGACAGGTTTTTTTGTTGAATCAATAAACCTCCAGATGTTTGTCTATCAATTTTAGCCGTCATTACAAATTCTTTTAATTCTTTGGTTGATGCTTGCATTTCTACACTCACAACTTTTGATTCACCTGCCGCTATTGTAATGTTTTTGAGACTTTTGGTAACATAACCTACCAGTGAAAATTCAATGGTATAAGTTCCAGGCGGGATATTTTTAATTAGATACTGTCCATTCACATCAGCTGCTGCTCCCAAGGAACTATTGGCAATTCTAACGGTTGCTCCAATTAACTCTTCTCCGTTTTTTTGGTCAACTATTTTACCACTCAGACTGGTTGTTTGGGCATTTACCGAATTGGCAAAAATGAAAGTAAAAATTACGCCTAACAGTGTAAACTTAAGCGTGTAAATCAGTTGCTTCATTTAATTAATTTATTGATTGAAATTCCTTTTGAAGTTTTAGTGATTAACACGATGAAATTCGTATTGATAAGTTCTTCTTGTGCAATGCTTATTTCTGATTGTCCATGTACCTCTTCTTTAGATTGGTAAACCAATTGTCCTTTCAAATCATATACCATTACTTGTTGTATAGAAGTGTTCTTGTCTTTTGACAAAACAATGAGGTTATTGTTGATGTCAAAATAACTTAAAATTTGGTTCGATAAATCGATATTGGCAATTCCAGAAATTACATTCAATGAATCAGTACTTACGGCAGTTCCATTCCTCGTATAAACAGTAATCACAGATTTGACAGCCATGTTCGGAATGCTAATGGTAATAAGAGAATCTGGGTATACTCCAGTAACAGTTGCTTTTACATTTCCTACCATTACACTGTCTACGTTGTACAAGTTTCTTCCTTTTATTTGAATAGGATCATTGGTTGTTCCAATTTTTGGTGAAACCTCGAAAATTGTAGGTTTGAACCTGATTTTTTGAGTAGATGCGATGAAACCATTTTTACAATAAATTTTTACAACTTCGTCCATGTTGTAATAGCCTAATTTAAATGTAATTGAATGGTCATTTGACTCAATGATGTCTTGCAATACATTGCCTATAACCAAAGAATCAACACCTTCAAAATTCAATCCTTCAACAGTTACATTTTGTCCAATGGCAAAAGGATTAGAATCTATTGTTTTAATGCTTGGTAAAATGGTAAAATAAGTTGGAGCGTTTGCAGAGCCGTAAGAGGTATATACTTTAACCAAATTACTCAATTCACCCTCTGGAATAACCACACTTAAAACTGAATCTCCAGCATGGCCAAGTACAATTACTTTTGTTTTGCCAAAGTAAACCGAATCGTAAGGGAATAATTTAGTTCCTTTAACTAAAATGGTATCAAAAATATTGCCTGTAGTTGGGAAAATAGAGGCAATTTTTGGGTTGTTGATTGTGCTTATTTTAGTTGTGGTATCTGCTTTGAAAAAGGTACTAGTCAAAAGGTTTTTAGTAGCATCTAATCCATTGAATAAATAGGCAGCGATATAGTATTTTTTGTTCTCTTCTAAGCCTGCAATATCAATAGCTCCAGCTGAGCTTCCTTCATAAACAACTCTGCTACTATCGCTTAAAATTTGTGCATCAGAATAAGATTGATTGGCACTAAAAAGTTCTCCGTCATTGAGTGAATAATTTGGCGTATGGTATTTATTAATGAATACCAATACATTTTGTGCATTTTGCTTTTCATTCAATTGTAATTGAATACTGTTGATTTGAACATCACTTATTTTTATAGAATTTCCTATCGTCTTAGGCTCTTGAAGTACGATACTTGAAGTGTTGCTAGTTATTTTAGATTGATCTGTAATTTCAGTAGATACACCATTTACATAAGCATAAATTTTAGTAGTCCAAGTAATGGCTGCACCAAAATTAAAACTCAAGTTTGGCAATACAGTATCAAAGTTTACGGAATTTGTAATTTTAAAACGTGCAATTCGATTGCCATCTCCATTGTTGCTGATAATTTTTCCATTCCCAGCTCCAGGAGGTTGTTGTGCAATAATTTTTATCCTGTTATTGGTGGCATCCCATGAAGAGCTTGGTTTATTAATAACAGGAGCTTGTTTGGTTGAATGAAATTCTGATCCACCATTGATGGTATCAATTGTTAAAATTCCTCCATTTACAAATTTTGGAGAAATATTTATTCCTGCTTGAAAAGAAGCATATTCAAACGAATTGTTTCCAACAGATTTTATATACAAATCAAATTCAAGCACATTTGGTGAACTTAAGTTTTCGTTTTTGATTGTAATTAAATAATCAGGATTTTGAGCTTTGGCTTTAAAAACAAAAAGTGTTAATAGCGCAGCAAACAAAGAATAGTACTTCATACAATAGTTTTTTTTACAAAACTATTTTTAGTACTTGGCCATTTCGTTAATTTTATATTAATAAAATGAAATGAAATTGATAACTAAACTTCAAATTTTAGTACTTAACTAAAACGTAACAATACAATAAGATTCCTATTCAGTTGGGAGCATAGTTTTGACTCAAAATTATCTAACAACAATTTATATGAAAATGAATCTACGTTTATTTCTGCTCGTTTTAATTGGCTTTACCCTAGGTGGTTCGGCCTTTGCGCAGGCTCCTACTAGCACATTGACTGCTGGTAACTATCAAAATCGAACTTTATACAATGATTCGATTTATTTTATCAGTGGTCAAGTAAACATTGACAGTGGTTATGCTTTGACTATTGAACCAGGTACCATCATCAAAGGTATCAAAAACAGTTCAAACAAAGCTGTATTGATCATCAGAAGAGGTGCCAAAATCATTGCCAATGGTAATCCAAGTCAACCAATTGTATTTACATCAGACCAAGCTGCTGGTTCTAGAGCAACAGGTGACTGGGGTGGTGTAATCATTTGTGGTAGAGCACCAGTTAACTTTCCTGTAGGTTATGGTCAGGTAGAAGGTGGTTTGTTCGGAACTGCTGGATTATTTGGTGGTAATGTAAGTGATGACAACTCAGGTGTAATCAGATACGTTCGTATTGAATTCTCAGGTATTGCATTTGCACCAAACAACGAAACCAATGGATTGACATTGGCTGGTGTTGGTAGCGGAACAACAGTAGAAAATTTACAAGTTTCCTACAGTGGTGATGACGGTATTGAGTGGTTTGGTGGTACAGTAAACTGTAAATATTTGGTAGTTTACCGTGCTTTAGATGACGATTTTGATACAGACAATGGTTATTCAGGTAAAGTGCAATTTGGTTTAGGTGTTCGTGACCCACAAATTTCTGACAACCCTTCAATTTCAACTTCAGAAGGTTTTGAATCAGACAACAATGACAATACGGCCAATGGCGTATTCCCTACTTATTACACAAACCCAAGAACTAGAGCTGTGTTTTCTAATATGACAAGTATCGGTCCAAGGACTGCATACAATGGAACTTTGGCTACTGGTTACAAAGCATTGTCAAACGGTGATGGTGGAAAAGGTGCGCGTATCCGTCGTGGTTCTCAGTTGAATATCATGAATTCTGTTTTCGCAGGTTGGGGTGCAGGTTTGTTTATTGATGGTGCTGAATCTGCAACAGGTGAAAACTCTGATTCAGCAGAATTCAAAAACAACATCATGGCGCACATGACTGCTAATAATGCAACCAATGCTCCTTTCTTATTAGGTTCAGGTGTTTTTGCAACAATCTCTAATCTTCGTTCTTGGTTTGCTGCTAGAAATAACGATACAACTGTTTTGGCTAATTTAGGTTTGACAGGTTTTGACTTGAACAATCCTATGGCTAAATTGATTCCTGCATCTGGTTCTAAACAATTAACTGGTGCTAGTTTCACTTCTTCAAAATTGAACGATCCTTTCTTCACTCCAGTTTCATACAAAGGTGCTTTTGGTTCTACAGATTGGACACAAGGTTGGACCAACTGGAATCCAATCAACCAAGATTACAGCGTAACTTATCAACCAGTTACACAATTAGTAACAGGAAATATCTCTACAAATACTACATGGACTAACGACAAAATCTGGAAAATTTCAGGCCAAGTAAACGTTGATAGTGGATACACATTGACTATTCAACCAGGAACAATTATCCAAGGTATCAAAAACAGTTCAAACAAAGCTGTATTGATTATCAGAAGAGGTGCTAAAATTATTGCTGAAGGTACTGCAAACAGACCAATTGTATTTACATCAGACCAAGCAGCTGGTTCAAGAGCAACTGGTGATTGGGGTGGTGTTATTTTGTGCGGAAGAGCGCCGGTTAACTTCCCTGTAGGTTACGGACAAGTAGAAGGTGGTTTATTTGGAACTGCTGGATTATTTGGTGGTAATGTAAGTGATGACAATTCTGGTATCATCAGATTTGTGCGTATTGAATTTTCAGGTATTGCATTTGCGCCAAACAACGAAACCAATGGTTTGACATTGGCAGGTGTTGGTAGTGGAACAACAGTAGAAAACTTACAAATTTCATACAGTGGTGATGACGGTATTGAATGGTTTGGTGGTACAGTTAACTGTAAAAACTTAGTGGTTTACCGTGCATTAGACGATGATTTCGATACAGACAATGGATTTTCAGGAACAGTACAATTTGCTTTGTCTATCCGTGACCCACAAATCTCAGACAACCCTTCAATCTCTACTTCAGAAGGTTTTGAATCAGACAACAACGACAATACTGCCAATGGCGTATTCCCGACTTACTATACAAATCCTAGAACAAGAGCCATTTTCTCTAACGTAACCTTAGTAGGTCCGAGAGCTGCTTATGATGGTCCTTTGGCCAGTGGTTACAAAGCCTTGACAAACGGTGATGGTGGAAAAGGTGCTCGTATCCGTCGTGGTTCTCAGTTGAACGTATTTAATTCTGTATTTGTAGGATGGGGTGCTGGTTTATTTATTGATGGTGCAGAATCTGCAACTGGTGAAAATTCAGATTCTTCAGAATTCAGAAACAATTTAATGGCACATACTACTGCAAACAACGCAACTAACCGTCCATTCTTGTTAGGTTCTGGAGTATTCTCTACAATTTCAGCAATTCGTACTTGGTTCGGTGCTAGAAGCAACGATACTGTAACACTTTCTCAAGTTGGTTTAACAGGATTAGACATCAGCAACCCTATGGCTAAATTGTTGCCTCCATCAGGTGCTGCTCAGTGGTCAAACTACAGCTTCACTAGCTCAAGCAAATTGAGCACCAATCCAAATATCACTCCAGTTAATTACAGAGGTGCATTTGGTACAACTGATTGGACTCAAGGTTGGACAAGTTTTGATCCTATCAACAATGATTATACCAACTCTACTTATGTTCCAGTTGCAAATGCAGTATTGAGCGTGAAAGCTTTTGTTGAAGGTACTTACAATGCATCAACAGGTAAACAAGTACCAGATTCAGTAACCATTAAATTGTATACAACTAGCTCTCCATTCGAATTGGTTCAAACTTACAAAACCATTTTAGATTCAAACGGTGTTGGTAACGTAAAAGTTCCAAGTTCAGAATTGGGTAAATCATTCTACATTGCTATTTCAGGAAGAAACAGTATCGAAACTTGGAGTGCTAAACCTATTGCTATCAGAAATACATTTGCTACACCTGCAACTGATATCTGTTATGCTTGTGGTACTTCAAACGTATACGGTGAAAATGCTAAATCAGCTGGTAATGTTACCTTGATTTTCAGTGGTGATATCAACAAAGATGGTTTATGTGATGCTTCTGACTTAGCTGATTGTAGCAACAACCAAACAGTTATTGGATACATTCCTGCAGACATCAACTATGACGGAATTGTAGACAACTCAGATTTGTCAATAGTTGACAACAACGTAGCAAACATCATTCAGATTATTAGACCATTCTAATAAAGTAACTGTTTAACACAGTAAAAAATGAAAAATATTAGTTTAAAAATTAAATTGTTGGTGATTGTAGCATTTGCAGTACTTACTGCAAATGCGCAACTTCCAACGGCATACCAATGTGTCATAACAAATGACTCATTGGTATCTGCCAACGTGTATGAATTTGATATTTACTTGAAGAATACAAGTACAAATACAACTTCTACACCATTTGTTTTGTCTCAATTTCAAGCAGGTATAAGTTTGTCATCAACTTTCAGAAACAGTGGTACAGTAGCTGTATCAGTAGTGAGTGGAAGTTCAGGCTTATTGGCAGGACAAATTCCAACACCAACCAATACGGGTTCAGGTAGAGCTTTTTGGGAATTAACCGATCCAAATTATATCAGGATTACTCCTAAAATTTTGGCAAATGGTACAGTTATCTCTGGTTCAGGTAACGGAACAAAAGTTGCTAGATTCAGATTAACAAATACCACCAATTTTTCTGGAACACCCAATTTGTCTTGGAATTTCAGTGCTGCAAATCAAGCTTATCCAACAAAGATATTTGCTTACAATGCATCAACTTCTCAACAAATTGATATCACCAATCAAAGTTCACATTTGAACCAATCAACGCTTATTTCAAAGTTTTCTTATATCGCTAAAATGGTACAAGATACTTTTATCAGCGATTCAATTTATGAGTTCAAAGTATATATCAAAAATACAAATCCCAATATCACTAATTTTCCTATCATCATGTCTCAATTTCAAGGAGGTTTCTCAATCTCTAACGATTTCAGAAATGGTGGAACAGTTGCAGTATTAATCTCTTCTAGTGATTTGACTTCATCAGGTCAGACTCCAGTTGCGGTTAATTCAGGATCTGGTAGATCATACTGGGAATTAGTGAATCCAAACTATATCAGATTAACACCAAAATCTCCTACAGGAGGTTATGCAAATGGTAAAGTTTTGGCAACAACTGGAGATGGAACTTTGATTGCAACTATTAGATTGGTCAATAACAAGAAATTTGTAGGGGTTCCTTCAATCAACTGGAATTTTTCAACTACAAACCAAGCTTATCCAACCAAAATATTTGCTTTTAATTCTGCTACACAATTACAATCAGATATCACCAATCAAACAAATCATTTAAACCAACTTTCAAATAGCCCAGCTACCATTAAGTTTGATTTAAGTGTTTTGTTACAAGGAATATTTACTGGTAACAGAACAATGACACCTGTATTGTTAAATGCAGCTGTTAGTAATTACACTTCAAATGATGCTGATGAGATAACAGTTGATTTTGTAAACCCAATGACCAATTTGGCTGAATATACTCTTAAGCCAATATTGTCTGTTGGAGGTACTACTTCAATGACATTACCAAGAACAATGTTTAACAACTCTTATTATGTTGTAGTTAAACATAGAAATTCAATTGAAACTTGGAGTGCTAATCCTGTTAATTTTAACTCATCTTCAAAATTATATGATTTCACTTTAGCTGCAGAAAGCGCTTATGGTGCAAATCAGGTTATGGTTGAGGATGATGTTTATGCAATTTATGGAGGAGATATCAACCAAGATGGATTTATTGATGGAAATGACTTTATTGATGTTGACAATGACAATTCTAATTTCTCTTCAGGTTACTTAGTAACTGATGCAAATGGTGATGCATTTGTAGATGGGAATGATTTTATCATTATTGACAATAACAATATGCTCTTTATTGGAGTAGCAAAGCCTTAATATCAATTTAAAATTAAACAGAAAGAGCGGCTTCATGCCGCTCTTTCTGTTTAAAACATTTAGTTAACTTATACTTAACAATTAGTTGCATTAGTAGGAATAGTTTTGTGGTTATATGAGAAAATTCATTTTATTATTCGTAGTATTTCTTTTACCTATGCTTGGTTTTGGTCAAATGAATCTACATAGATGGACCTTCAATACCAAAGACTCTTTAGGTAATGCAGATGCAACAGTATCATCGGGCACCAAGGCCCCGCAAATTGGCAATGGTAGTATTCAATTGTCAGGAACGGTTATCAATACTTTCAGTGATGGTGTTGTAAATGATTCAAGCAGTTTAGGCGACAATTCTGCCATTCAATTGGCTACTTTTCCAGCCAATGGTACCAAAAGAGATACAGCGGGAATTATTTTTAAAATGAACACAAGTGGCTATTGCAATTTGTTTTTTTCATGGTACCAAAGACATTCTGCTACATCTAGTAAATTTGTAAAATTGTTATACACGATTGATGGGGTAAATTGGATACAATACACTGGTCCTGGAACAGATACAACCAACAGTTTATTCCGTTCATTGGTTTCAAATACATTTATTTACAGAACTGCTGATTTTTCTGCTGTTAGTGGTGTAAATAACAATCCATTATTTGCTCTGAAAATTGTGTCGACGTTTTCGCCAAATGGCAACAGTTATTTGGGAACAACTTCTACCTATGCTACATCTGGAACATACAGATTTGATTTGGTTCAGCTCAAAGCCCATCCAATGCCTCAAGTCATTTCGCCTCAAAAATTACAATTGATTTCTAATACAAATGGAATTTCAATTGTAGAAGGAAATTACCAATCCATTACGAATTCAACTAACGAAAACGAATTTTATGTGCTTACAGGAAAAGGTCCAGAAATTGTTCAAGACAATCTCATTTGTGGTCAATCCAAAGTAATGATCAATCCAAATAATAGCATAAAGCCTAAATTGTTAAAAGTTAGAATCAACCCAGATAGTAATTTCTTTTCTGTTATCAACGAGCGCTCTATCAATTACAATTTTAAGCAATCAATAGATGGAAATTTAAGTGAAGCCTTGGGTAATTTTAAAAAGCAGTTATCTTTTACTGATACCATTTCAGATTGTATTCAAGGTATAGCCAGCAAACTAAGTCCTTTCTCAATGAGAGGATATAATCCAAAAGGTTTGTCAATTGTAAATAACAATATTTGGATGCTCGATGAGTTTCGTACAGGATTTGTTTGTATGAATGCAAATAGTAAAATTATTTATCAATTTAGCCCTTATGAAACGGATTCTATTTTTTTGATAGACCAACAGCTTAAATATACAAACCCTGGATATGGTTTTACCAATTTAACCCAAACTCCACAGCAGTTGTTGTTCAGTATTTCTGCAAAACCTTTATTTAAAGATTCAATCCCTAATTCAGATAGAATCCACAGGTTGATTGCCTTTAATCCAATTTCTCATGAATTGAAAACTTATTTGGTGCTAAATTCAGGTGCTGAAGGAGCTGTTTCAGCATCAGATTGGACAATTGATGAATTGGTTGCAATTGGCAATGATGACTTTTTAGTCTATGAACATGCTGAAAAACAATCTCAACAAATCAAAAGAATCAGCAAGATTTCCATTAAAAATGCTACACCATTGACCAATCAACTGTATACTTACAATGGAAGTTCAGGGCCA
>Ga0214921_10008767_pt1 | contig 12977 bp, 14 predicted proteins | sample LL1505_MetaG_FD_177992 | JGI IMG/M metagenome (GOLD analysis project Ga0214921, IMG submission 177992) | Freshwater microbial communities from Lake Lanier, Atlanta, Georgia, United States - LL-1505 | ecosystem: Environmental > Aquatic > Freshwater > Lake | place: USA: Georgia | collected... | reverse complement strand
CTTGGAAACCCAAATTTTCAGGGAAGTTTTGCGGCAATGGCACTTGTGCCAGCGTTGGTGCATTTTTGGAGTTCTAGGGCGACGCGAATTTATTCATTAATTTTCAGCTTTATTCTTATAATAACAATTGTCGCGTGCCAATCAACCCAAGGATACATTGCTGCGCTTGCATCGATTTCAATATACCTTCTTATTTACGCATGGTACAAAGAAAGGTCTAGATTTTATATTTTGCTAGCTTTTGTGCTTCCAGCGGGATTAATTGCACTTGGTGGAATGTTGAACAAAGGTCCACTTGCACCATATTTGTACAAGATATCAGTTCAATCCAGAGGCGAAATGTGGAGAACAGCATTTAACGCAGCAAACCATAATCCATTTTTCGGCACTGGACTGGATTCTTTTGGTGATTTTTCGTTGCTTTACAGGGATCAAAAAACGGCAAATGGAATTGCAGAATTTACTGACAATGCTCATAATTTCTTTTTACAATTTGCCGCTACGGGTGGTTATACACTTGCGCTGGTTTACTTCGCTATAGTCTTTTTAAGTTTGCATAGTTTTATCAAATTACAACGAGAAATAAACAAATTTGATAAGAATCTAACAGCTATTTTTTCCGCTTGGTTATGTTTTCAACTCCAATCAATAATTTCACCAGCATCAATATCAACTTTAACTTGGAATTTCATTATTTGTGGTTCACTTATTGGCATGAGTGTTCAAGGTTGGAATACAGCTGAAAGTAAATTTCTAAATCCTAATGGGTTAATAAAAGTAGTTAGCTATTTTTTGATAATATTAAGTGTTATAATTACTTATCCACTGTTTAATACCGATCGCTTAGCTTTGAAGTCTATTAGAACAGGAGATGGAAATTTAGCTATAGTTGCAGCAAAGGCTTACCCGGAATCAGTTATTCGATATTCGAGGATTGGTACTGCACTATTGAGTTCGGGGCTCAATTCTCAATCCTTGGATGTAGCTAGGTCTGCAGTTAAGTTTAACCCTAACGCTGTTTCTGCGTGGATTTTAATTCTTGTCAATGAGAGTGCACCGAAAGGTGAAAGGGAAATAGCCAAAAATGAAATTTTAAGGTTGGATCCTTTTAATAAAGAAGTTAAGCAATTTAAATTATGACACAACCAATAATGCTTACGTACATAAATTATCTAGTGCTTAGAACTTATTCCAAATGAATTTATGCGTAATAGGGCAAGGATATGTTGGACTTACGGTTGCAGTTAGTGCTGCTGAAAATGGTCACATAGTTCTAGGCTTAGATTTGAATAAGTCCTTAGTCAATGATTTGTTAAATGGGCGTAGTTATGTTCCAGGAATTAATAAAGAACGCCTGCTTACTTTAATTAAATCCGGTGCCTATTCTCCAACAGCAGATGAAAAAAGTTTGCAAAATTCAGAGGTAATTGTTATTGCTGTACCAACACCACTTGACTTCATGAGAAATCCTGATCTTTCATATTTAGAAGAAGCAACTAAACTTATTGCTAAGTATGTTAATAAAAGCGCGCTTGTAGTTAACGAAAGCACATCTTATCCCGGTACTCTAAGAAACTTTATCAAACCGATACTTGATAAAGCTTCTAATCAAAAATTTCTATTAGCTGTAGCGCCTGAGCGGGTTGACCCAGGCAATACTGAATGGAACATAAGTAATACTCCAAGAGTTATTTCTGGCTTAAACGAAGAGGCTACATCAGAGGCGATTAAATTTTACTCGACATTTTGTTCAAGTATTTATCAAGCACCAAATCCGGAAGTTGCTGAAGCCTCTAAAATTTTAGAGAATACCTTCCGACAGGTAAATATCGCACTCGTCAACGAATTTTCAGAAATTGCGAATCTGATTGGTTTCTCAGCAAGCGAAGCGGTAAAGGCAGCATCTACCAAACCATTCGGCTACATGCCTTTTTTCCCCAGTATTGGGGTAGGTGGACACTGCATCCCAGTAGATCCAAGCTATTTACGTTATGCGGCTAGTAAATTTGGATCTACTACAAAATTTATTGACTTAGCGAATCAAATAAATCTTTCTACGGCCAAGTCAGTCGCAAGAAGAATACAGGACCAGTTTAATGGTGAATTAAAAGGCATCACTATTCAACTAGCGGGGATTGCATATAAGCCAGGTGTACCTGACTTAAGAGAATCTCCAGCGTTGCTTCTGATGGAAGAACTATCAAAGCTAGGAGCCAAAGTCGCCTGGTGCGATCCATTGGTTGGCGAATTTAACAATTCAAAGAGCACGCCCCTGGATCCTAATGTTGAGCTTGGGCTGATCGTAACGCCTCAGGATAATATAGATTTTTCAATTTGGAAAAAAGCAGGAACGAAGGTTTTTGATTTATCACCTAATGGAAAATCTTATGGTTGGCCTAAGTTTTTTTAATTAGACTATCTGCTACATCAGAGATAATTTTATCTAAACCATTTTTTGGCTGCCATTTAAACTGCAGTGTTATCTTAGATATATCTGGAACTCTTCGCCTCATATCTTCAAAGCCGGACTTATATGCTTCGTCATAGGGCAAAAAAGTGATCTTAGAATCAGAATTTAATCTATTTTTTATTTTTTGAGCAAGATCTAAAATAGATATTTCACCAACTCCTCCAACATTGTAGACCTCTCCTATTGATTCACTAGAGTTTCCTATCATTAAAATCGCTTTGACTGAATCTTTAACATGGCAAAAAACTCTTGTTTGTGAACCATCTCCAAAAATATTAATTGGTTTGTTTTCAATAGCAGACTGAACAAATCTAGGAATTACCATCCCATATTTTCCAGTTTGACGAGGGCCAACGGTATTAAAGAAACGAAGGGTTGTAACCTTTAACTTTTTTGTTAAAAAGAGTGAATAGGCAGTTGCCTCTTCTAAAGCTTTTGCATCAGAGTAGGTCCATCTTAGTTTTTGCGGTGTGCCAACAACTCGATCATCTGTTTCAGATAGCGGTTGCTTTGGATTTTTGCCATAAATTTCTGAGGTACTAGCAATAATAATACGTTTATCAGATTTAACCGCTGCATTAAGAACTATTTCAGATCCATGAAAATTAGTTGATATAGATTCAATTGGGTTTTCCAAAATGTTATCCACGCCCAACGCAGCTGCCATATGTAGGACAAGATCATTATCTTCAACCAAGGTTTCAACCAACTTTTGATCTCTAATGTCTCCTTCAACAACCTTTATCTTGCCTTCAAGATGAGCAATATTCTTTTTTGCACCGGTGCTTAAATTATCTAGAACCGTGACCTCTTTGCCTTCGGCAACGAGAGCATCACAAAGATGAGAGCCGATAAATCCTGCCCCGCCAGTGATAAAAACCTTCATCTATTTATTCTAGTCTAAGAGGCAATAGGTTTAATCCTTCTAGATGGGAAGTTTAAATCTACCCACATAGTGCCATTAGAGTGTGCAAGTGGAAACAACCGGTGGCTTTATATCAACCCAACTTCTTACCGAAGAGCAGATTCTCACTTTACCATCCTTAGAAATTTCAGATGTACTAGAGATTGGTGAGATCGCTAAGTCACTCAGTGTCGCAAGAAACTTACCAATTGCTATTGAGGTAAGGCTTGGTGATTGGGTTATTTATCATGCCTCCCTTCCTGGCAGTAAGCCAGAAAATGATTGGTGGATGGCTCGCAAAGCAAGAGTCGTCATGCTTAAGCACCACTCAACAATGTATGAAAGAGTGAGTGCTGAAGAGCGTGGAGTTGATTGGCACAAAGAAAATAACTTATTAGATGAAACCCACGCTATTCATGGCGGTGGCTTGCCTTTGATAACAAAGAAAGAAGGTTTTGTTGGCGTGTTACTAATTAGTGGCCTGCCACAGGTTGAAGATCACCTATTAGGCGTTGAGGTTCTAACTGAGTTCCTAGCTCGTAAGGGTGAATTACTTTGAGTGATCAAGTTTGGGTGTGTGGTGAGGTAGTAATTGATTTAATTCCAGATGGCACAGAGCGTAAAGCAGTTGTTGGTGGTGGCCCCGCCAATACCGCTAAGGCACTATCTAAACTAGGAATAGCAACCCAATTTATTGATGGTATTTCAACTGATAAGTATGGACAGATGGCACTTAAAGAGTTACACAAAGATGGAGTGCTTTTAGATTTTGTTAAGTTCTCAGATAAACCAACCTGCCTTGCAATTGTCTCCTTAAACTCAAAGGGTGGTGCCACCTATGAGTTTGTAATCGATGACACCGCCACCTTTGATTTTTCACAATCTTGGCTGCCAGATGCAGCTGATAAAAAACCATCACTTCTTCATATTGGAACCCTTGTTACAGCGATAGAACCAGCTGCATCTGTCTTATTTGAGTGGGCTAAAAAGGTTTCACTCATTGCACCAATTGTCTTTGATCCAAATATTAGGCCTGCGGTAATGAGTGATAGAGGGCAGTATGTAAGGCAGGTTGAGCGCTGGGTATCTATCTCTAATGCAGTCAAAGTTAGTGATGATGATATTTACTGGCTTTATCCAGGACAAGACTTAGATCAAGTGGCTAAGAGATGGCTTGAGATGGGGCCAGAGTTAATTGTTGTTACATTTGGTGACAAAGGGTTAGCTGGATATCGTAAAGATTCGAAGATTAGTGTTGATGCTAAAAAGGTTGTTGTAGCAGATACAGTCGGTGCCGGTGACACAGTTGGTGCCATCTTGGTTGAGGCAATAATTGAAGATGGTTTGGATAAGTTAACGAATGATCGCCTATCTCAAATGCTTGATCGGGCAGCAAGGGCAGCTGCAATTACCGTCTCTAGAACTGGGGCTTTGCCACCAGGAAGAGATGAGATATAAGTTGTTTATTCACAGATGCTAAATATTGATGGTGATCAAATATCAATTGGTATTGATCTAGATCAAGGCGGTCGCCTCGCCTCACTTCAATGGCGTGATATGCAATTTGCGGTTCCCTTTAACGGTGATGTATTGCGTTGGGGTTGGTATGCAATGGCGCCATGGGCTGGGCGCATTAAAGATGGGTTAGTTAAAGATTCAAGTGGTCTTACCCATCAACTACCAACAACATTTATGCCACCACATGCAATCCATGGCTTTGGTTTTTTCTCATCCTGGCAGGATCTAGGTGGTGGTAAACAATTACTTGAGTTTCCAACTCCTTATGACGGAGCCTCGGTAATACAACACTTTGAGATATTAGATAATGCACTTCGTTGGTCACTTGAGTACGAAGCAAATGGTTGTGATCTACCATTTTCATTAGGTTTTCATCCTTGGATTGCTAGAGATATTGGTAAGGGAGATAGCGCTGAGTTAGATTTTAAGGCCAATAAGATGATGGTACGTGATCAAGATTTTGTATTAACTGGAGATTATTTGCCACAACCTCCAGGGCCATGGGATGACACCTTTGTTGAAATCATTGGAACACCAGAGATTGTTTGGCCAGGAGCTGCCAGATTAACTGTTGAATCAGATGCTCCTTTCTGGACTGTTTATACCGAAGATGAAGATGGTATTTGTATTGAGCCACAAACAGCTCCACCAAATGCGCATCTACTGGGAGTAACCGGCGATAACTACATAGAGGCGCTATTTAGCTTTTCTGAGGACTTTTAAAAGAATTAAAACTTAAGCTTTTAATCTATATAAAATATCTTTACTCGATTGCTTAAAGCCAAGTGATTTATAAAGATTTAGCGCTGCTTTATTATCAAAATCCACATATAACATCGCATCTTGTAATCCTTGATACTTTAAGTAGTTAAGTGCGGTAATTGTCAGCGCCTTACCAATACCAACTCCAGCATAAGCAGGATCGACTGCGGTTATATAGATCTCACCAATTGCAGGGTGGGCATGTGATTGCTCTTCTCCACCATGATCATGTGAGTGCTCACCATGCACCTTGGTCCAAGTTGAACCAATTACATTTCCACTCTTTTCTGCAATGAAAAATCCCTTTTCATCAAACCAATCCTCACCTAATCTGTGGTTTAGATCAGATAATTGCCACCCGCCCTGCTCTGGGTGATCTTTAAACACCTTATTGTTTAATTCCAGCCACTCACTGCTATCTATTCCGGGCAGAAAGCTTCTAATACTTATCTGGTTATCAATATTAGGTAGCATCTGGATATCAGTTAGTGATTTACTCATCTGAAGCACAGTTCTAATCTTTTCAAAGTTATAGGAGGTAGCAAGGGCATGGGCTGCTTCTTGCTCACCATGTACCCAAAGTCTTAAATTATTGCCACAAATCTCAATTGCCTTATGTAGCAACTGTTTACCAATGCCCGCACCACGATGCTCAGGATCTACTACCAACTCAACAGAAGGTCCAGCTACTAAATCTGTTTGATCTAGGTGGGCGTATCCAATTACTTGTTTATCTTTTTCAACAATTAAATGCGAATCTGCTTTATCTCCACCATGGCGCAGGTGAAGCAGGATGTGCTCAGCAATTGGGGGCGCACCATCAAAAGCGGTAGTGCGGTTTATTAACTCAAGAACAAGGATTTGTTGGGTAGAAGAGAGATGATCTAAGTATTGCAATGTGTTAATTAATTTATATCAGCTGTTGCTGAGTTATTACTAGTGCTAAAGCGATAGCCAACATTTCTAACGGTGTCGATTACAGATTCAAACTCAGGTCCTAGCTTTGACCTAAGGCGGCGGATATGAACATCTACAGTCCTAGTTCCACCGAAGTAGTCATATCCCCAGATCTCTTGTAATAGTTGTGATCTAGAAAAAACTCTTCCCGGGTGTTGAGCTAAGTACTTAAGTAGTTCAAACTCTTTAAAGGTTAGATCTAATGTGCGTCCCTTTATTTTGGCTGTGTAGGAATCCTCATCAATTACTACCTCACCAGATCTAATCTCTTTAAGCGAAGGATTATTTGCGAGCTGTTCAATAGCATCTTTACCAATAGCAATTCTAATTCGAGCATCTACTTCTGCAGGCCCTGCAGTATCAAGGATTACATCTGCAATACCCCAATCGGCATTAATTGCGGTAAGGCCACCCTCGGTTGTAATAATTACCAGCGGTGTTGAAACACCGGTTGCGGTAATTAACTTAGTGAATGATTTAACAGTTGGAAGGTCACGCCTTGCATCAATAAAGATGCAATCCGTAATTGGTGCATCTACTAATACAGAGGCTTCAGCTGGCAGGATTCGTACATCATGTTGCAATAAACCAAGTGCTGGAAGTAGATCAGCAGAGCCTTGGGATGAGTTAGTCAGCATTAGAATCTTTGCCATAAGAGTGGTAAGAATACACTTATGAACTCACTGCCACTACTTGGTTTAATTCTGCTGCTAGCCAGCGCTTTTGGTATTTATTACCGCATGCAAAATGGCGTGATTAGAAAAAAGCGCAGGACCCATATAGGTGAGGCTGAGTTTGCTGGCTCCTATGGCAGGCGCGCGACAATCCTGCAGTTTTCCACCACCTTCTGCTCACAGTGCCGAGCGGCTAAATCATTGATCTCAGATACGGTTAAAGACCAGGCAGATATCTCTTACTTTGAAATCGATGCAGAGTCTCATCTTGAGTTAGTAAGAAGAGTAGATGTCAGATCAACTCCCACCACCTTATTTTTAGATAAGGATGGGTATGAGATTGCTCGAGCAACTGGGGCTCCTAAGCGTGATCAGCTAATAAAGGTAATCACCTCTCTATAACTTTGTGCAAATTAGTTGCAAGAAGTATTTTTTGATTTAATCTAAAATCTGCCCATGTTCTCTATACAACCTGTTTACTTCACAAAGCGGCGCGTGATTGATTTTGCCCGCGCAAAGGGTTGCATGTGTTGGTTTTGTAATTAATTGCAATTCTAAATTAATTAAAACCCAACTACCAATAAGGAGAATTAAATGTCAGTTTTCAATCAAGAAGCTAAAAGTGTTGTTCTAATCGATGCAAGGGGTCCAAGGTATACAGCAGCACTTACTACCTTTGTACTCTCACTTGCCTTAATTACCGAATCTAATTACATAATTGGATTCCAATTTGCTGTCTTTTTATCCGCTGTTTTATTTGGACTTCGCAGATCAATCTACGGCTTTTTATATCGCAATCTAATTCAGCCAAGACTTTCAGGTCCTGTTCCAAGTGAGGATGAGCGAGCTCCTAGATTTGCGCAATTAATTGGCTCACTCTTTGCATTTACAGCCCTACTCGGCGGAGTTACTGGCAATAGCGCACTCTTTTTAATTGCTACCAGCTTTGCCTTAGTAGCAGCCTTTTTAAACGCCGCCTTTGGCTTTTGCTTAGGTTGCCAGTTCTACTTAATCTTGGTGCGCCTTAAAAGCCGTATTACGGCAAATTAAGCACATCTATTTGCCCGTTAGACTTATCTAATGGCGCAAAAGCATGAGCTGCATCAAAAGGGTCTTCGGCTAACACCACAGCGTGAGTTAGTCCTTGCTGCTGTTAGATCCCTTGGCCATGCCACACCGGAAGAGGTTGCAGAAAAGGTTAGGTCAACCCATCCTGGAATAAATCTTTCAACTGTTTATCGAAATCTTGAAACACTTGAAAATGTTGGTTTAGTTCTTCACACACACTTAGGTCATGGTGGTGCTACCTACCATGCAGCGGAGGAGCTTACCCATCTACATTTAGTTTGCTCAGATTGCGGTGAGATTGGTGATGCACCAATAGAGACAGCATCATCCTTTGTTAATACTTTAAGTGATGATTACGGATTTAAGACCGATGTTACACATTTTGCTATCTACGGGCTTTGCGCAAAGTGTGTTGTTAAAAATGATAAAAAGAAGTAAGTAACAAATACTTATGACTGCAGTCCTGGTTGAGGATGGCCCTGATAAAGGAGCTATTTGGCACTTTGGTGAGCCAAACAAGGAACAAAAAGAGTTAGCGGTAGGTAATGCTTGGGCTGATTTATCTCACCGCGGGGTTTTATCTATCTCTGGCAAAGATCGCCTCACCTGGCTACACGCCCTAACCACTCAACATTTAGAAAAGTTAACCCCAGGGGAATTGCAGCAGGCTTTAATTTTAGATGCCCAAGGACATGTAGTTGAGCAATTATTTTTAGTAGATGATGGCACTACCAGCTGGATACACACCGAAGCAGAACGCGTTGCACCATTGCTTGATTACTTAAATAAGATGAAATTTATGTTAGATGTAGATGTTAAAGATCAATCTAATGAATTCGCAGTACTTAGAGCGCCAGGTATTGCCGATAAAAATGGTGGGCCCTATGCACTTGTGCCAAGAGGTGAACTAAAAGAAACTATTGATGCCTTTAACAAATCTCATATGCAGGTTGGTATCTGGGCACTTGAAGCGGAGCGCGTTGCTGCCGGTAGAGCCAGGTTGTTATTTGAAACAGATCATAAATCAATTCCAAATGAGCTAGCTTTTTTAAATAACGCCGTGCATATGAATAAGGGTTGCTACCGTGGCCAGGAGACTGTGGCGAAGGTATTTAACTTAGGTCAGCCACCAAGAAAACTAGTACTTTTGCACTTAGATGGCTCAATGGTTGCTATGCCAGAGCATGGAACAAAGGTATTTCACGGTGATAAAGAGATTGGTTTTATTGGAAGTATGGCAAGACATTATGAGTTAGGCCCAATTGCGCTGGCAGTGATTAAGCGTAATACCCCAAGTGATGCTGTTTTAGTTGCAGAGGGGGTAAGCGCAAGTATTTATGATGAACTTTCAACTAAATCTAGTTAACTTTGTTTAGATTGACTAATTACTTTAACCCAAGACTGGGCAAGTTTTGCAGCATAGGTATTGTTCTCTTTGATAAATTCCTTACCGAATTTTGAACTAACTTTTGTTTTAAGAAGTATTTCAAAATCCTGATTTAAGGCCGAGGTGCTCTTATTTAAGTCTAATATTTTGACAGTTCCTTTCTCACATCTATCCATTAAATCTTTAACTCCACTAGATTCTGTTGCCCACACTGGCACACCTGCAACTAAAGCCTCACGCATTACCCGTCCATAGGACTCAACCGGGGCCATAGAAACTAATACACCAATCTGTTTCCAAAGCTTTGTCAGTTTTTCTTGTGATAATTGACCAATGTAGGAAACTCTAGATTTAGGAACTTCCTTGTATAGTTGATTTAGAAACTCATTCTTGTCTGGGCCACTACCAGCAATAACAATCTTAAAATCTTTATTCTGTGAATTTAACTTCTTAACAAACTCAACAAACTCCAAAATACCGCGGTCCTTGTGAATTCTACCTATAAATCCAATTGTTTTAGCTCGTTTAATTGCAGATCTGCCCACGTGGCTTAAATAATTAATTGGAACTGGAATAACACTTATGATTTTCTGATCTACACCAAAAGTCTTCACTACCAATTCTGATTGATACTTACTTACAGTTCGAATTGAATTAGCTTTTGGTATGGATATCTTTGCAAATAAATATCGCAGCCTATTATTGATGTTAATTCTGCGCCAGCGCGGATTAGCAATATCTCCATGAAGTTGAATCTGGATAGGCACCTTTTTCTTCAATCTTCGGTTGAGAAAATAAGCACTCCAATAACTCTCCCAAGGATCACCTGAAACGAGCAACTTAACATCCAAATTTTTTGCCTTAATCAATTTAAAAGCTTTCCGGGAAAATTTATAAGCATTAAAAGTAGGTGCCATAACATTGGTTATACCTACATTTTTTGATTTTCCGAAGTAAGCAAGCGTTTGAGAGGTGCTAAATACCTCTAGGTCGTACTTGAGCAAATTCTTGCCATAAGAGTTGTGGCGCTCAATAACATCTATACCCCCGGAGAGAATGTTGCCTCTTGGGTCAAGAATTAATACGCATTGCTTTTTCATACAGCACTTTCTACTTGGAATAAGTCAATAACCTTATTTATTTGATTCTCTTGCAGATAATTCAGTTCTACCTTATTCCGTGCAGCTTGTCCATACTTTCTTAATTTTTCTGGTGATTCTTTTAATTCCTTAATAGCAGTTGATATTTTTTCTTCACTACTAATATTTACTACGGTACCTTCAACACCATTAGAGATTACATCTGTATTACCTCTAGCGGTAGAAACTATTGATGGAAGACCTGCAGCCATTGCTTGTAGCAATGAAAAAGATAAACCTTCATAATCTGACAAAAGTGCAAATATTTTAGATTTTTCAAGAACAGCATTAACTTTATCTTCACTTATCTGGCCCATAAAGACTACATTTGCATTTAAACTTAAGGCAAGAGATTTTAAGTTTTCCTCCTCTGGACCACTACCGACTATTGCAAGCTTTGAATTAGTTGAAGCACATGCTCTAATTAACTTATCTAGATTTTTCCAAGTAACTAACCGGCAAACTGAAACTAAATCAAACTCTTTATCTAGATTGCTAACCTGAGCGATCTCTACGCCATTTGGAATGAATTCGATTGGACGGCTGACGCCCCACGATTGAATTAAAGTTTTAAGTTCAGCACTTGGACAGGTTATTACGTCAAACCTATTTAAACTCCAACCAATAAATCTCCTTTGAAATCTCTGGTTCAGATTTAACTTTGAATGATTAAACGCAACTATGTCCAACTTAGTTCTACCCTTATTTCTTGCTCGCTCCCACACTGGATCACCTACTACCTTTGCTACTGACCTCTTCTTCAAGAACATTATTGCTATGGCGCTTTCTTGAAAAAGCCCATTTGCAAAGACAATATCTGCGGTTTTGGTTAGCTTTCTAATCTTGGTAAGAGTTTTAAAAAAACGTAAAGGTAGTTTTTGATCTCGAATTATGTAATTCATACTCCATTTTTCAGATAAATCTTTAGCGTTGGAATTTCTTAAGGTGAGAACCTCTACTTTATTACCCTCTTTAGTTAACTTATCTGCAAGTGCTGGAATGTAAGTTGCAGGTCCGCCTATTTCAGGGCGATAAATTCCTGAAATTAATAGCGCTTTCATTTAACCGAATTAACCCAACTATTCAAATTAGGCGAAATATCAGCTCGCTTAGCCCACTCAATAGTTTTAGCAATCCCATCCTCTAACTTTGTACTTGGTTTACTACCAATTAAGGATTGTATATAAGTTGAATCAGACATGGTTTTCTTAGCATCATTTTGATTCCCACTTTGCCTTGTGTATAGGACTTCTTTACTTGATAACTTTCCAACTGTTTCAAGAAGGTAATTCATTGAAAGTGGCCTACCCCCACCAAGATTTACTACATCTGAAAAACCAGGCTTTTGCTTTTGTAATTGCTCTGTAAGCAATAAGACAGAGTTCACAGCATCATCTATAAATGTAAAATCTCGCTCTACAGAGCCATCTCCAAAGAAATTAAAATCGGCACCAGAGATTACATTTGCAATCATTCTAAAATATGCCATGTCTGGTCGTCCCCATGGACCATAAACTGTGAAAAATCTTAATCCTCTAGCAGCTGTTGAACTATTCTGAACAATAGTTGGGGTTAATAGTTCATTTGCTAATTTAGTTGCCCCATAAAAACTGTTTGGATGTAAGTTTTGTTCAGTTTCTACATAGGGAATCGATGCTAAATCTCCATAGACACTTGATGAGGAGGCGTAAAGAAAATATGGAACTTTATTTACTACTGTAGATCTTAAAACATTGCTAAAGCCAACAAGATTGCTGGTTACATATTTATCAGTCTCTTGAGTTGGTAGCCGTACCCCTGCCTGGGCGGCTAAATGCAAAACTACCTGTGGTTTATGTTTCACCACTATTTCATCTACAGCCTCAGCCTTACTTACATCCAAATTGATTACATCTACATTAAGTGATTCCAGAAGCTCTTTAGCCCGTAGTTTTTTTAAACTTATATCGTAGTAATTCGAGAAATTATCAACTGCTAATACCTCATTACCACTTACGGCTAACTTTTTGCATAGTGAGCTACCAATAAAACCAGCAGCACCCGTGACTAAGAATTTCATTATGAGAGTATTCTACTTGATCTAATAAATGGCGATTTC
>Ga0214921_10008765_pt1 | contig 12978 bp, 7 predicted proteins | sample LL1505_MetaG_FD_177992 | JGI IMG/M metagenome (GOLD analysis project Ga0214921, IMG submission 177992) | Freshwater microbial communities from Lake Lanier, Atlanta, Georgia, United States - LL-1505 | ecosystem: Environmental > Aquatic > Freshwater > Lake | place: USA: Georgia | collected 2015-05-28 | reverse complement strand
CTGCGAAGAGTTCGCTGCAGCCGTTGATCACATGCGGATGTTTCTCGAAGTCGGCCGTGCAATTCACCATGCCGAACACTTTGACGACGCGGGTAATCTTGTCGAGGCTGTCGAAGCTTCCAATGAGCGTGGCCAGGATCGTGAGTCCGACCTGACGGGCGGCAGCCTTGCCGGCATCGGCGTCGAGTTCTCGGCCGACACAGCCCTTGATGAGAGTGCCGTCTGCTTGCATCGGCAGGTGACCTGACAGATAAGCATGCTGTCCAACGATCAGACAGGGCTTGTAGAGTCCCGCCGGCTTCGGCACTGCGGGCAGTGTCAGACCGAGCGCTGTGAAACGGGCGTGGGGAGAGTGGGCGGACGTCATGGGAATGGCTGCGTGGGTGGAGCAGGAGGTGGAGGCAGAACGAAAGCGGACGAGAGAACACCGCGGCAACGGCAACAGTCTCGAGCGTGAAGATACCGTCTTGATACCGTTTGGCGAATGGCGACGGACCGCGGGTCGGGTAGGATGACGGCTTTGCTTCATTTTTCCGAGGCCGTGCCATGCATTCACTGTCGCCCGAGAAGTCGCTCGATCTAAAACTCGCCCGGATCGTGGCCGACCCCACCTGCCGCGATTTTATTCTGGCCGATGCCAAGGACGCCGACATGGCCTTTGGGCTGGCGGCACCCGGGCTGGCTGCGGGCGGTCAGCCGGGCGTGGGACCCTTCCGGTCGATCGGAGAGTATCGCGATCAGATTCGGGAGATCGTCCGGGAGAGGCTCGTCGACATCATGCTGATGAGCGCGAGCACGAGCGAGGTGCTGGCCATCGAGGAAGGGCTGTTCGTCGACAGCCCCGTCACACCGGCCGTGCGGATGAATGACACAACCGACATCTGGCTGGCCGCCGGCACCGGCAGCTACAGCCATCAGCCCGCTCTTCCCTTCTCCACGACAACGATTGCGCAGGCACGATGCGGGCGGGTCGATGTCGCTCACATGGATCGGGCTCGCGGCGCGAATCTCGGTCTCTTCTCGCTCACCCTCAACGACGACGCTGCCCACGACCGGGCGATGCTCACGGCCTACCGCGACTTTCGGATCGAGGCCGAGCGGACGGGCTTCCGGCATTTTCTCGAGGTGTTTTTTCCGAATGCCCTCGATCGCATTCCCGGGAAGGCTGCGGGCGAGAAGCCGAAGGACATCGCTCGGTTTCTGGCCGACCATGTCGTGCGGAGCCTCGCGGGGGTGCCGCGGGCGGGCCGGCCGATCTTCTTGAAGATTCCCTATCTGGGGCCTGTCGTCACAGAGCAGCTTGCGGCCTATGACCCGTCGGTCGTCGTGGGGATCCTGGGTGGCGGCGCGGGCACCACACACGACGCCTTCGGACTCGTCGCCGAGGCCAAGCGTCACGGCGCTCGGGTCGCTCTCTTCGGCCGCAAGATCAACGCAGCCGAACATCAGCTCTCGTTCGTGAGGATTCTTCGCACGGTCGCGGACGGGGATCTCGCCGCCGACGAGGGAGTGAAGGCCTACCACGGCGAACTTTCGAAGCTCGGCATCCGGCCGCACCGCTCGCTTGAGGTCGACCTGGCTCGCAGTCCCACGGCAAGCGCCTACGGCGGGTGACACCGGCGGCAGATGCCGGCTCGTTCAGGAGCCGGCGGCTGAAGTCATGGCGTCGTCGCCCAGTAGTCGACCACGCACACCTTATCGATGTGGGGCCCGACCAACGCACCGAACTCCCGGTGGGCCGGATGCGGTAGGTAGGCGTCGCGGTCGGCAGCGGTGGCGAAGGTCAGCAGGAAGCAGTGAGTCAGCCCTTCCGCCTTCCCCTCGGGGGAGACATCGGTGCCCCACTCGAAACCCTTGATCTCACTGATCTTTGTCGGCAGGGCGGCGAAGGCCGTCACCACCTTCTCAATGTCCGCAGCGGAGGAGGAATCCTTGAACTTGATCAACACGACATGCCGCAGCACCTTGGCATCGGCAGCAGGCACCTTTGCCCCGAGCGCTTCGAGCATGCGGTCCGCCACGAACCGGTTGCCGGCCGCATTGAGGTGGACGCTGTCGCTGGTGAGCACACCCTTGTCGTCGGAGAACGTGCCCTTGACGTCGCCATGGAAGCCGTCGAGGTGCTGGCCGCAGGCCTTGCGCAGGTCGAGCAGGCCGGTCTTCATGTCGGCGGCTACCTTGCGTGTGATGTCGGAATAGCTCTCCAGCATCGCGTCGAGCGGATTCGATCCGAAGGCCCGTTCGCCAATGACCGTGGGTGTGCAGAGGATCGTTCTGGCACCGCCGGTGCGGATTCGCTCCACGATGCTGCGCAGCCCCTTCTCGAAGGTCTCCTTCGGCGTGCCGCTGCCCTGCAGGGAGTGCCAGACGTCGTTGATACCAATGTAGATGACCACGGTGGAGGGCTTGCGGGCGAGCACGTCCCGATCGAGTCGGGCCTCGAGGTCGGGCACCTTGTTGCCGCTTATCCCCGCGCCGATCACCTCGATGCCGAGGGCGGGAAACCGGCCGGCGAGTTCGTCGCGGACCAGCGACACATAGCCCCCCGGCTGATTGCCCGCCTCGGTGATCGAGTCGCCCAGGAAAACGATTCGTTCACCCTGCTCCGGCGGACGCACAGTCGAATCGTCCGCCCGCGCGGCCCCAGCACCACCGACGGCACAGCAGAGCACGGCAGTCAGGAGTCCGAGGGAGAGGAAACCGGAGAGTGTCTGATGCAGCATGGGAGCCTTCCAGTAAGGGAAAATCCGCCTGAGGCCACCTGCCTCCGCGTCAGACCAGCAGTTTACCCACCGGTAGAAGCGGGAGTCGACACATCCTGCTCGGCACGGCCGCCATCTCAATGCATCCGCCAGATTCATCGGCTCGCCCGGCTACAGCAACTCGGCCGGTACCGTGCCGCCCGGCACGAGGTGCGTCGGCCGGCCAGCGAGGTCGTGAATCAGGTCGTCGACCTTGAGACCCAGCGAGTGATAGACGATGGCGCAGAAGTCTTCGACACCGATCTTTCGCGAGGTCGGATACTCACCCTTGTCGTTCGTGCTGCCGATCACCTGCCCGTGCCGGTAGCCGCCGCCGGCCAGGAGGATGCTCTGCGCCTGCGGCCAGTGGTCGCGACCGGCGTCCTTGTTGATCTTCGGGGTGTGGCCGAACTCTCCGGCAACGACCACCAGCGTGTCGTCGAGCAGCCCCTTGTCGGCGAGATCGGCGATCAGCGTGCCGACCGCCTTGTCGTGCCGGGGCAGTTTGTCCTTGAGCGCGGGGCCGATGTTGCCATGGTCGTCGAAGTAGCCGGTGTTGAGCGACACGTAGCGGACCCCGGCCTCCACCAGCCGGCGTGCCAACAGCGCCTGCTCCCCCCAGCCGGCACCGTAGCGGTCGCGAATTGCCTGCGGCTCCTCGGAAACATCGAACGCTTTGCGAACCTTTCCGGAAAGAACCAGATCAAGCGCCTGCTGGCCGACCGCGTCCATTTGTTCGAAAGACCGCTCGCGGTCGACCTTTCGTTTCAGACCGTCGAGCTGCTCGCGGAGTGAGATCCGGTCGATCAAACGTTGCTCCGAAAGCCCATCTGTGAGCGCGAAACTCTTGGCGTCTCCCGCGGGCAGACTGCCGGCCTCGTTGCCGTAGCTGAAGGAGCCGTACTGAAGTGGATTGTGGTTCACGCCCAGCCAGGCGCCGCCGTGGTAGCCGAAGCCACCATCATTGATGTTGACACTCGAAAGGGATCCCGGAAGTCGTGGCCCCAGAAGATGAGAGGCCACTGCCCCCATCGACGGATACCGCGGCGCGCGGTCGCTGCCGTTGGCGCCGGTGCGGCCGGTGAGCATCCAGTGGGCCGCCGCCCAGTGATCGGCGTTGCCATGCGAAAAGCTGCGGATCACCGAGCACTTGTCCATCACCTTGGCATGCTCGGGGAGCAGTTCGCAGATGTCGAGCCCAGGGACGTTCGTGCCGATCGGCTGAAAGGGACCGCGGAACTCCGCCGGCGCATCGGGCTTCATGTCGAACGTGTCCAACTGCGACGGGCCACCGTGCATCCAGACGAGGATCACGCTCTTGCGCGACTTCGCCCCCGGCTGGACGAGCCCGGCGGTCTCGGCCCGCAGCAGGTCGGGCAACGAGAGGCCGAAGGCCCCTACGGCTCCGATATGCAGCGCCCGGCGCCTCGAAATCCGATCGCACATCCCCCGCGATCCGGTGGCGTGGCCGATGATGGACAGCATCAAACATCCTCTGTGTGCGACGAACCGCTGACGTATGTGTTCGGCGAACCTCTATGAGGAAGTATAGAAGTGCGACCGGTCAACGGCACTTTCTAAAAGATTCGGCAGGCCGCAATCAACGCTGTAATTGTTCATCCAGCCAGGAAGTAAGCTTTTCCAGCCACAGTCTGGCATGCTCCTTGAGCCCCGGGCCACTGAAGTGCACCCCCTGCCCGCCCGCCTCTCGCCATTCCATCTTCAGGCTGTCGGTGTCGGGGCCGGCGAACGCCGTGCCGTCCGAGCCTATGGCCGCCTGCGCCGCGCGGATGTCAGGAGAGGCCTCGTCGCCGGGCACATGGTAGCTCGCCTGAGCCACAAACCATGGAATAGCCCTGCCGATGTCGCGACGCGATGAGGCGATGATCGCAGTGAGATACTCGCGGTAGAGTTGCCCTGGCAGCGTGCGGCTCGGGTCCTGCTGATTTGCATCGCTCTCCCCCTGATGCCAGAGCACCGCCCTGAATCCTGCCGGCGCAAGGCTCTTCATCCGCTCGATGAGCATCGCATAGGCGGCGCCGTCACTTTCCCAGCGGCCATCTGGCAGTTGCCGAACGCGGCCCGTGAGCGTTGGCGGATCTGGAAAGCTGGTTCCGGCCGGCAGCCATTCGCGGACGCTCGTGGCACCGATCCCGCAGGCGATAAACCCGATCGGCACACCGAACCGCTCCGCCAACGCATCTCCCAGCGGAGGCAGAAAGCTTCCTCCGCCACCGCTGGCCCCGGGCTGCGGATCATTCGCTGCCTGCCATCGCCTGCCATCGAAGGCCGCCACCTTGCCGCTGGTGGGCTGCAATTGCTGTTCGCCATGATTGGCCGAATTGGACTGCCCTGCGACGACGAACACTTCCCCCACGCCAACTTTGGCGACATCTGTTTCGCTCAGTACAGTACCGCCGGCGAGGCCGCGAACCTGGCAGCGGTACCAGCCGCCGGCGGGCAGTTCGACGGCGGTGGCAAACGTGCCATCGGACTCCAGCGGCACCCGTTGCCAGGCCGCGGCTGAATCCCCGACCCCCTCGAACCGCACCTCCAGTTGCTCCACTCCCTGACTGCCGCCCCGCACCTCCACCCGACCAGTGGCCGCTGATTTCCGCTGAAAGACCTGCCAATCCAGCGGGCTGTCGAGCCGAATCGTCACCGTGGTCTCCGGCGATTGAGCAGCCACCTGTTCTGGAAGACAAGCCAGCAGCATCGAGAGGCAGACCAGACCACGCATTGTGTGACTCATTTCCATGGCAATACCCTCAGGGTAACGACCGAGCGCCTGCCGAAGTCTGCCACGGGAGGCAGCGTTGGATAAGAGGGCAGGCTTTGGCACGCAAGTTGCAAAACCGGGGTGTTGTGAGGCCGCCAACCGGCCTGCAGATCTCGTGGGGGTTACTTTTCAAGGGGACTGTAGCCATGATCCAGAAACGTCCGGTACATGAGCTGTTCAAAAATGCCTGGGTGCGCGCATCAAAATGCGGCACTGTGAACACGGACCGCTCGCGTCGACAGGCTTCCAGTCTGAAGTCGACAGCCCTGTCGCGGTTTGAACAGCTCGAGCCGCGGGCCGTGATGGTGGCGGACGGCCAGCACATGCAGGTTGGCATGAATCTCGAGAATGTCGTCGACTGGTCACCCGCCTGGACGTTCACTGACATCTTTCAGGCATCCCGAGGATGGATCGCCCATGAGGTGAACACGGCGACCGGCGCCATGGCATGGGATGTCGGCGCAACGAATCCGATCCGTGTCGATGCGAACGGCAACCCGGCCGTGCTGAGCAGCCGTGTCAACGCCAGCGGCCAGACTCTGAAGCAGATGGCGGGCACGCTCATGTTCCGCGACATCGACGGTGCCTATCCCGGCGGCACCTACCGTGCCGAATGGGATGGCACGGGTGTGGTGACGTTTGGCTTTGACGCGCGGGCAGTGGCCACCGGTCGCAGTGCCGACGGGCGTAACTTCGCCGACTTGCAGGTCACCCCGAGCAACAGTGGCATCTCCATGCGGGTCGAGGTGACGAGTCCGACCGATCCGGTTCGAAATGTTCACATCTGGATGCCAGCCTGGAACGGCCAGAGCTTCGCCGGCCAGCGGTGGCAGCCAGGCGCTGATTTCTCGCCGTTTCACCCCCTCTATCTCCAGCGTCTCCAGCCCTTTGGCGCGCTTCGCTTCATGGGCATGCAAGAGACCAATTCGTCCGATATTCGCACATGGGCCGACCGGCGTGATGCCAACGACATCCGCCAGGGATCCGGCATCGAGGGATCACCGAGCGAACCCTTGGCCAACGGCATGTCGGTGGAGTACATGGTGCAGTTGGCCAACGATCTCGACGCCGATGCGTGGTTCAACATGCCGCACATGGCCGACGATACGTTTGTGCGCAACTTCGCGTCGTACGTGCGTGACCACCTCAAGCCAGGCCTCAAAGCCTATGTCGAATGGTCGAATGAGATCTGGAACTTCGGCTGGGGCTTCGAGGCCTCGCAGTGGGTCTTGGAGCAGACGCGACTGCCGCAGAATGCCGGACTCGATAACTGGCAGGTCGCTGGCCGCGAGGCAAAACGCGACCTTGATATCTGGACGGATGTTTTCCGGGGGCAGGCCGACCGCCTCGTGCGTGTGGCCGCCGGCTGGGCGGCCAATGATTGGGTGACTAACCGGGTCGTCGAGAGCATGGGCGGCTCGTTCGACGCGATTGCGATCGCGCCCTACTTCAACCCGAATGACGAAAAGCGAGACTCGTACACGGCGGCCACGACCGTCGACACGATCCTGACAGACACCCGGGCAGCCGTCGCTGAATCGGTCGGCTGGGTGCGCAACCACCGCGTCCTCGCCGACACCTGGTCCAACTCGCTCGGCCGCGGCATCAAACTCCTCGCCTACGAGGGCGGTCCGCACATGGACGGCCGCAACGCCCCATACCAAAGCGCCTTCTATGCAGCCGTCAACGATCCGCGCATGGGCGAGATCGAGCGAGACTATCTCAGGGCCCTCGACGCCGAGGGAATGGATCTCTACGTCGACTTTCAGTTCACGGGGCAGTCGGGCGCGACCCCGTGGGGAGACTTTGCCAAACTGCATCGGATGGACGAGCCCCTGGAGACAGCCTACCGCTACAACGCCGTGCTCGCGGCTGCGGATGGCTCGCTCTGGTCGTCGACGCCAGTGCCGGCCCTGCCTGTCGTGACCGTTGCCGCGGCCGACAGCGTCGCGAACGAAGCGGGCCGTGATCCGGGCACGATCCGGTTCATCCGTGCGGGAGGCGACCTGGCCACAGCACTTACCGTGAACTACGCGGTAGGCGGAGTGGCGACGGCCGGCGGCGACTATGAGCGGCTTGCAGGCACGGTGACGTTCGCAGCGGGTGTAGCGACTGCAGACGTGGCGATCCAGCCGATCGACGACGTCGTGGTCGAGGCTTCGGAGAGCGTGACGGTCATGCTCTCCGGCGGTACTGGCTATATCGTGGGCTCCGCCATACGCGGGGAGGTCACGATCACCAGCGACGACGTCGCAGTGGTGCCGATCGTGAGCATCGCCTCGACCGCAGTTATGGAGGGCAACGGCGGCATGCGGCGGATGCCATTCACCGTCTCGCTGTCGGCGACGACGACCGAGGCCGTGACGGTGCTCTGGTCGACCGCGAATCGCACCGCCACAGCCGGTCGCGACTACCGAGCGACCTCAGGTCGCGTAAGCTTTCTGCCGGGGCAGTTGACGGCGACGGTGAATGTCTGGGTGATTGGGGACCTGGTGAAGGAGGGCAACGAGTCGTTTGTCATCACGCTTTCGTCTCCAAAGAATGCACTGCTGTCGCCCGCGTTACGCACTGCCATGGGAGTGATCGTCAACGACGATGGATTGACGAGGATGGCGCTTGCGGCAGCGTTCGCGTCGCTCGATACCATCAACGCGAAGACGCGGCGGGGATCGCGTTCATGACGAGAGTGATCGAGCTTAGCGACCCTTCGGAATACGGTTGAGCGTATACCAGCCGGTGTCGTGGAGCAGGCCGACGCCCGCGGCGCTGCGGACCCCGGGGGCTTTGAGCTCGTGGATCATGCCCTCGCGGATGTTGCCAAGTGACACGGTCACACGCATGCCATCGGCGGAGGGCACGGCACGCTCCACGGGACAGGGAGCCTCGTCGACCACCGGGCTGCCGTATTCAGACTGATAGATATAGGTGAATCCCCGGGCTGAGTAGTTGGTCACGTCGGCGGCGGTGGCCGCATTCACCGGTTCGGTGAATTCCAGTTCGAAGCCTCCTGGCACCGCTCGCATGGCGCGGATTTCAAACGGCGTTTTCCCGGTCCAGGTCAGCCGCTCGAGCGCGAAGTCCCCCGCGCCGCGGGAGCCCCAGCCGCGATTGGTGCCGCCGACATAGAGCGATCCGTCGGGAGCAAACTGCAGCGCCAGCGAACCGCTCGAAAATCCCTCGCGAAACACGAAGCAGGCACCCTGCATCACGCCATCGATCGTCTCCAGACTGCACCGCATGAGCATGGAGTGTGACTGATCGCTGACGAACACCTGACCGGCGAACGGCCCGAACTTTCCACCGCTTGTGTCACAGACCACGCCTGCGGCGCTCTTGCCCATCAGGTCGTAGGGAAACAGGATCACGGGCGGCCGAAGTCGGGGGATTCGCTTCACCTCCTCGGCCATGCGACTGCCGCTCTTGGGCTCGTCAGGCTTCTCACCCATCTCGGGCGCGATGTCATACCACTTGAATCCGCCCGGATGCCCGACAAAGTCGCCGGGCACCAGATGCTTGAGCGCGCAGGTGCCGTTCCACGGGCCCTGATTGTCGGTGTAGAGCACGTTCCCCGCGGCATCGAAGCCGATGCCACCCGGCGAGCGGACGCCTGAGGTCGTGGGGATCGTTTTCCCATCGGGCGTGACCCGCATCGCCCAGCCTCGGAAGGGCACCTTGCTGTCGAAGCTCCCCGTCAGGCAGAGCACGATCCAGATGTTGCCATCGGCGTCAAACTTTGAGCCGAAGGCATATTCGTGGTAGTCGCCCGACACGCCCCAGCCGTCGGCCACTGTTTCGAACACGTCGGCAACGCCGTCCCCGTCGGCATCCCGCAGCCGACTCACCTCCGGCCGCTGGGTGGCGTAGAGCCAGCCGTCGCGCCAGGCCAGCCCCAGCACCTCATGCAGGCCGTGCGCGAACCGCTGCCAGCGGGGCTCGTCGCCTGCGGGGTCGCTCACCATCCAGATCTCCCCACGCCGGCTAGCCACCGCCAGGCGACCGTCGGGAATCCACTCGAGTGCTCCCACCTCGACAAACGCATCGGCCGGAATCTTCAGCGGCTTGATTGTGTAGGCATCTGCTTCGCTGGGCTTGGCCGGCTTCTCCGCCGCCATGCTGGCCGCTGCAGAGAGCCAGGCGACAGTGATGGCGAGGGCAGAGATGCACAGAGCGTTTCGCAGTTGGATGTTCACCATGAGAGATCCTCCACGATCGTGGCCGATTGCCTGCCCGCAAGCTTGACCCGGTAGCGGAGTTCCGTTTTTCCATCAGCAGACTGCCGCTCCAGCGGCCCCAGGTCGGGGCCGCTGATACGCACCCTCCACTGGCCATCGATCCGTAGCCAGCCGTCAGCCAGTTCTTCGACCTTATCGGTCTTGGCGGCACGGAACGTCACCTGCCCCGCCAATGGTTTTCCAGAAGCCTGCGTCACCTCGATCGTCCGTCTGAGTCCCGGAGCATCCTTTTCGGTGAGCGGCACAAACGACTCTCGAATGGTCAGATCCCCCTGCGACCAGGCAAAGGTCGGCTGACCGGCTGCATCGAGCGAGTAGCCGCGGAACCTCGCACCTCGTTCCCGCGCCATCTTCTCCGGCCAGACGGCATCCGCGGCGGTGAGTGTCTCCAGACACGGACCCGCGTCGGGCGTGAACACGCCGTCTCCGAGCGGCGGCTGCCAGCCCTCGCCCCGTCCGCTCCAGTGCCGTCGGGCATCGATGAACGGACCCTTCCAGACCAGTGCGGTTCGCAGTGCCTCGGCATCCCAGGCGATGTTGACGCCGCCCGGATACCCCACGCCGATGGCTCGTGGACCACCTCCCTCGATGAAGTTGCGGTAGAAGATTGGGCGATCGCTGGGCTCAAGCTCGATCGGCTCTGTTCCCAGACCGATTGGCGGTCGCGGCTTCTCCTGCGAGATGTACCGCCAGACAGCCTCGATCTGACCAGCGGCGGTGCCATCGAGCACCGTCGGAAAAAATGCCTTGCCATCGGGCCAACTGGCCGGCATCCGCGTGCCGGGCCGGAACTGCTGCGGGTTGGCCACGTACGCCAGAAACCATTCATGCCGTAGCCGCTTCGGCATCCGCGTCATGTCGACCACGCCGAGACTCTGTCCCTTGTCGCCACCGAAGGAATGACACTTGATGCAGCCCAGCCCCTTCGATCCGACGAGCTCGCGGGCCCGATCGTGAATGTCGGCGGCCGAGTAGTCGGCAAGTTGCGGGATCGGCACATCGGTGTGTGGGTCCTGGGCGAGCAACTGGGCGAGCGGCTCCGCCAGAGCTGGTGACCACTTCGGCATCAGCGTGGGCATGGTCAGTCGCCTGTCACGGCCACCCTCGAGGAGCACCTCCTTCAGAAACTCAGGCCTCAGTTTGTCACCGACGCCGGTGAGTGTCGGAGGCAAGCGACCCTCGTCGCCCAGTTCCTGAACGATGCTGGCGAAGAGCTGGTCGCGCGCCGTCTCCCTCAGGATCGGTTCGCCATCCTCGTCGGTGGTGGCCACGGCCGGAATGGTGCCACCGCGGCCGTCGCGGACATGGCATCCGTAGCAGTTGAGAGCCGTCAGCGAGCGATCGATCGCCTGATCCCGCGTGGGCTCCAGGCGGGCATCGGCCGATGCGAGCCATCGGATGGCTGCCGCGAGCGATTGTCGCTGACCATCGTCGAGTCCGTAGAACGGCACGCCGGCAGCCGGGACGCCCTCCGCCATGCAGCCACGCGATTCCACCGGGATTGCGGTCAGCGGCGGCGACGTCAGCTGCGTATCGACCGCGACGCCGTCGGCCGAGAGCTGATGACAATTCGCACACCCGACCTTGGCAAACGCGGCGCGTCCCTCATCCACCAGAGCCGGATCGGCGACGAACGGCACCGTTCCACTGGCCTGCTGGTCGCCAGCGGGTGGAATCCCGTCGCGGGTCGGCGTTACCCAGGCCAGGGCCGACTGCCGAACCTTTCCGGGCACAGACACGGCGAGATTCAGTTCCCAGCCGCCGCCTCCCTGAAAGAAGTCGAGCCGCAGCGGATGCGTGCCGGCAGTCAGGTCGATCTCGCCGTTCCGCTCGCTGGGCGGGTGCACGCCGTCGTTGTCGATGACTGTTCGGTCTCCCACGGCGAGCCGACTGCCGTCGTCACTGGAGAGGTAAAACCGATAGATGCCTGACGTGGGGGCGTGAAAAAATCCTTCCAGACGCACGGCAAACCCTTCGCCACGCCCCGTCAGACCTTGAACATTGAAGCCCGTCACCGGCCCGGTCGCGACCGGTGGCCCGAGCGACTCGAACGCGGGCAGGGATTGACCGTTGCAGTGCCATGCCTGGCCGTTGAAGGCGACGACCTGCATCAGTGTCTTCGGCATTAGCAGGCTGGCCACGATGTGGCGACGTTGCCCGTCATCGAGCGGCAGGGCTGGCATCCGACCCGCGGGGCGGATCGCGAGAGGATTCTTCAGAAATTCGTCCAACGCCCGCGGCGACCATTTGGATGCGAGATCGCCAAGCGGAATCTGATCGGCCAGGCGGCTGGCGGCCGGGTCCTGCGGGCCATGGCAGACGCGGCAGCCGCTGCGGTCGTAGAGACCGTTGCCCTGTTCGGCGACGCCATCGGCTGATGGACCGGCGACCTCGTCGAAGGCTGCGGTTGCGCTCAGATAGTGGGCGATCGCCGTGGCGACGCGGTCGCGTCTGTCAGCGGGCAGTCCCGCAAGGAGATCGGGCATCGTGGTGCCCGGCCGAACGGCATGCGGATTCTTGAGATAGGCGACCAGCCATTCGGGCCGTGTTCGCTCGCCAACCTTGTCGAGCACGGGGCCGCTCTTGGGGAGCAGGTGTCGTCGGCTGTCGGGTGAAGCGGTGTGGCAGTTCACGCAGCCGAGTTCACCGGCCAACAGCAGGCCGGATTCGATCGTCGACTGAGCCGCTGAGTCGGCGGGGCTCGCGGCCTCGACGAATGGCCGTCCGAATCGCTCGTACCCCGGCACCAGCGGAGCGGCAGTGACCCGCGAAGCGACCAGACAGCCCACGGCAACCAGACACCACCCGATCGGTGCAGCTCGAAGCCCCGTGCTGCCATGACTCTTGCCGAAGTGACCCATTCGAGTGGTTTCGGTAGCCGATGGCCGCCGGCGTCGCATTGGTTTGATCGGCACTTCCGTCGGTGTGTGTCGCATGCTGTGAAGCTTCCTGCAGAACTCTGGTGAGTGCGTTACGATGATTGGTCGGATGGGAATGGTCAAGGACGCTATGGTCTCGCTCTTTCGTCATCACGAGCGAAGGCCGTGCTCAGCTGGGGTTCAAAACATGACAAGTGCGTTGGAATGCCGCGTTCTGCTGTTGGGCGTGGTCCTCGGGTGGGCTGCCTTTGCTGAGCAGCATGCATCCGCTGCCAACGTCGATTTCTTCACCGACAACGGCCTTGACAACGCGGTCGCCTCAATTCAGTACCCCAGCGCCGAGCAGT
>Ga0214921_10008764_pt1 | contig 12979 bp, 11 predicted proteins | sample LL1505_MetaG_FD_177992 | JGI IMG/M metagenome (GOLD analysis project Ga0214921, IMG submission 177992) | Freshwater microbial communities from Lake Lanier, Atlanta, Georgia, United States - LL-1505 | ecosystem: Environmental > Aquatic > Freshwater > Lake | place: USA: Georgia | collected... | reverse complement strand
TCCAGTATCTGTCGGCACTTCTTCGTTAGGATTCTTCGACTTACGCTTTCCAGCCTTCTTAAAATTTTTACCACCTTTTACATTGGGCATTTTGTATATTATTATGATTAAACTTTATATATCAAATGATATTAAATTTCAATTTTTTTTAAAATAGAAAAATTATTATTAAATAAAGTATAAAATAAAATAAATTAAATATATATTTATCACTCTGTATCTTTCTTTTTGATTACACGTTTAACAACTTTCTTAGGTTTCTCTTCTTGTTTTTCAACTTGTTGTTCAACTTGTTGTTCAACTTGTTGTTCAACTTGTTGTTCAACTTGTTGTACATTTGGTTTAGGTTCTGTATCTATCTTCTTTTTGACTACACGTTTAACAACTTTTTTAGGTTTATCTTCTTGTTGTTCAACTTGTTGTTCAACTTGTTGTTCAACTTGTTGTTCAACTTGTTGTTCAACTTGTTGTTCAACTTGTTGTTCAACTTGTTGTGCATTTGGTTTAGATTCTGATTCTGTTTTCTTTTTGACTACACGTTTAACAACTTTTTTGGGTTTTTCATCAAGTTTAACTTCTTTAGTTTCTTCTTTTACTTTTTCTTTTACTTCTTCTTTTACTTCTTCTTTTACTTCTTCTTTAACTTCCTCTTTTACTTCTTCTTTTACTTCTTCTTTTACTTCTTCTTTAACTTCTTCTTTAACTTCTGCTTTTACTTCTACTTTAGTTTCTGCTTTTGGTTTAACTCTAACAGCATCAACAAGTTTATCAACTTCTTCATTTGATTTTATAGAGCCATCATGATTAACATACAATTCGAATCGTTTAAAAACATCTGGATAATTTTTAAGATTAAATGCAATAGATTCTGTTGCCATACGTTGACGATTTTGTTTTGTATCTTTAATGTGACTAATACCCGTAGTATCGTCTGCAATAAAAATAGATGAAATACCTACAATCATATTACGAATAGACCATGATGGTGTCCATGATTCAAGATGATAACTTGAATTAGTTAGACAAATTTTTGCATTAATTGCAAAACGTCCATTTGGTGTCAACATATAAAACGATCCTGGCTTTTTGGGATAATCATCTGGAAGTTCGATTTTTCCAAGATACAATCCACCAACATATGGTTCATCTTGTGGACGTAGCATAAAATAGAAAAGTTTTTTATCATTTTCGTCTTGAATTGCTGTTACAAAATTCATAAGATTTTTCCGAATATCACGCATATCACCTTCTAAACGTTTAAGAAATAGACGAGACATTGCTGGAGTCAAAGTATTAGTATTTGCTGACATTATATAAATATAATTAATATATGGTTAAAATAATAATTAGTATGATTTAAATTCAATTTTTTTGAAAGAGAGAGTTGCTTAAGTAATCTTCCTCTTAGAAGAAAAATTCAGTTAAATATAAAATTTAAATATATAATATAAATATATGGAATATAAATTATTTGTTGGAAATATCCCTTTTGATTGTAAAAAAAAAGATTTTAAAAAATGTTTTCAAAATTTTGATGGTTTTGTATCTGCCGATCTAATTAACTCTAATTCTAAAAGTTTTGGTTTTGTTGTCTTTAACAAAAAAATAACTGTTGATAATATAATAAAGAATAATAATATAATATTAGGTGAAAGAAAATTACGATTAACTAGATATTTTGACAAAAATAATAAAACATCTAATTATATTAGATTAGAAAATATCCCAAATTTTATAAACGATAAAGACATAAGAACCGAATTTGAAAATTATTCACAAATAGGTAAATGTTTTATTGATATGGATAGAGAGACTGGAAAATTAAAAAATACCGGAATTGTCGAAATTATTGAAACAGATATTTTTGAACAATTATTAACATTAGATGTTATCTTAATAAAAGATAATCCAATTGTAATGAAACGTTATATCAATAAAATTATTGTACAAAAAGATAATGAAATAAATTATAATTATTGCTAAATTATATCTGTATATCATTTTATATTTTTAAATACTTCTAAAATTTTAAATAAATTATCACGTCTTTTATCCAATACTGCTACTTTTATTTCTATAGAATCTAAATTATCTTTACAATCATAACTACGCCAATTAGATAAATATTTTAATTCTGAATTATATGTTATTTTTTTATGAATTTCAGTTAATTCTGCTTCTATTTCTGCTATTATTTCTTGTACATTCTTTAATGCTGTAACTACAGATATACTCGAATTATAATAATCCGGTATTTCTAGAATTACATTATGTAATAAATGTATTGTAGCATCGACATCTGTTTTTGATAAAATTTTTAATATTTCTGTTTGATGAATATCTTTTGTAACACGTATATGACTCATTATAGTATATACGCTACTCGATAATGTACTGATAGAATGTATAACAGTTGTAGCAGTTACCATCCCAATAGTTCCAATTACTGCTTGCATATAATATTATATAATATATATTATTAAATCATATTATTAAATCATATTATTAAATCATATTAAAAAATTGATTTAATTATAATTTATTAATAATCAAGTTAATTTAATAATAATTAAGTTAATTATAATCATGCGTCAATTTGGTATTTTATATCTTGATGATAAAAGAACAGATATTGATGCAAAAAGGAATCATCTAAAAAAGTTTAAATCATATTATGATAATAATGATTATATTATTAAAACAAAACGAACGGAAATGCATCGGACATATGCAATTATTAATAAGAATGACAATACAATAAATGAATATATTATAAATGATAAATTAGATGATTTTGTTTTTTCCAAGATGTCTATATGTAATTGGTCTCAAAAAATAAATAAAATAGATTTAAATATGGATATTGATTTTAACAAATCTGAACGAATTACTTATGATGGTGATATAATATCGATTGATCCGATGGGTTGTATTGATATAGATGATGCTATAAGTTATAAATTAAATAATAATAAAATAGAATTAGGAATACATATTGCCGATCCATCATCATATATAGATATTAATTCCGAAATTGGAAAAGAATTATTAAATAGATGTGAATCTATTTATTTGGATAAGACTCATCATATGATACCTGAACATATTGGTCGCGAGATATCTCTATTGCAAAATAAAAATAAACGTGCATTTTCATTAATATTACAAATAAATACAAATGATATCAAACAGATAGCAGAATGTATTAAAAATAAAAATTACGATTATAAATTCGTAAAAACAAATATTAAAATAAATAAGAATTTATCATATGAAGATTTTGAACAAATTTTGAATAGTTCACCAACTTTAGAAAAAGATTATTATAAACAAATTTATGATATTGGTAAACAAATATCATTTGGATTAAATATATCTGATGATAATAATACTGATTATGATTCACACAAAATGGTAGAAGCATATATGATATTATGTAATCATTTAGCTGCAAGTCATACTTTTATAAAGAGAGCAAATACTCTTAAATATAACATAGTTACATCTGATGGTAAACTTAATAATTTTAGTAAACTTAATAATAATTTATATAAGACGTGTTATCAAAATACAGCATTATATACTACACAAGATTTAATTCATGAGGGGTTAGGATTAAAATATACTCATTTTACATCACCAATTAGACGTATTGTTGATTTTATTAATCATATTATTATTAATGATAATATAATAAATTTTAATCCAGATAAATTTGTTAATCTAGACAAATTTGTTAATTTAGACAAGATTAATCAAACACATAAATATTATAAAAAAATATATAATATACGAAATATAGATCAATTAATAGGGGAATTTAACAATAAAAAATTTAATGGTATAATAGTATTTATTGATGACAATAAAATTACCGTTAATATAAATAATATGTTAATATACATCAAAGTATATGATCAAAAATTATTATTTAATAAAATAATAGAAATTGTAGAAAAAACAGATACATATATTATTTTTAATTATAAAAATACATATACAAGATATGAATTATTTCAAAAAATAGATATTGAAATATATAGACAAAAATTAGAATTTAATCCATTTAGAATTATTATTACGCATCCAGTAAATATATAACTAATACTGCTTCTAACATTATTTTATCACGTATATCTTCATCTTCAAAATCAATCTGTTCAAATGATGGTACCATCATATCATCAAACATTAACCATTTTTTATTATTATATACTATTGAATAATAATGTCCTGATTTATAATTTGAACCACGATGACATACTATTCCACTTATTTTCCATTTGAGATAATTTTGGGATGAATCATTATTACCAAAAAATTTTATTCTTTTCATTATATCGACTTTATAATTATTACGTGTTCCATTATAATTAAATCTGTTTATATTTAAAATAACAAATTGTGGAATATTAGATAATTTATAACAATGAGATAATAGATCATTATTATTAATTTTTGTATTAATCCATTGTTCTAATAGTTTTTTTATATTTGTATTTTCTATTGGATATAATGGAATAAATGGTAATACGCATTTTTGTGTATTTTCAGTTAACATATTATTTTTAATTTCTAATATTTCAAATTCTAAATTTGGTACATTAAATAATTCTGCAAAAAATGTATAAAATTCTGAACAATCTTTTTGACCATCAATATCCATATCATTTGTCCAACCACAAATTATGGAATAATTACGGATTTCATTAATGGTTGATGCTGATATAGAATATTGTTTTCGTAGTGGTTCAACAAATTTTAATTTTATTAATTCTTGTAGATAGAAACCTTCCGGTTTTTTTGGTACACAATCTAATATAAAATCAACATACTGTGATTTATTATAAAACATTGCAACTAACAATGAATCGATATAACATGTATTATATCCATTTTCTATTACCATGGGAATTTGGTTTTCTATGTTTATTATACTCATCTTTAATATAGTTAATCTAATATATTATTATATGGTTAACAATCTTAATTAAATATTGTTTTATCAATTTTTATTTTAATTTTAATTAGAATAAAAATTATTGAATTATAAAAGAATGAAATTGATATAAAAAAAATTAATTATTATTGAGTTTGAGATGACCACCTACTCCACTAAGAAAGTTATTGATAGTATTAGGAGAAGGCATATCATCTATTTTAATATTATAGTGATTTTCTAAATTACGAAGTTGATGACGATCATGATTTGTAATAAAATTAATAGCAACACCTATCTTACCGAAACGACCACTACGACCAATACGATGAATATATTGAGCATAATCACGAGGTAAATCATAATTAATAACAATTCCAATTTGTTCAATATCTATACCTCGAGCAAGTACATCAGTAGCAATAAGTACACGCGTTAGACCTAAACGAAAATCTTTTAATACAGAATTACGTTGTTCACTTGTTAAACTACCATGAATTTTACTAACACCAAATCCATCATCAACTAATCTTTTTTCTAACATATTAGCAGTATTAATACTATTAACAAAAATAATACATTGACCTATTTGTAGTTTTGTATATAGATCAGCAAGTGTAGAATATTTAATATTTTCATACAATACTTCTATTTTATATTGTTTAATTAAATCTAAACTAAGTTCTTCATATTTTAGTAAAATTTTCTTTTTGGGATCAGATGTAATAGATTCGGCAATCTCAAGTATATCATCAGTATATGTTGCAGAGAAGATTACAATTTGACAAACATCATTTAGTCGATTATACATTGATTTAATTTGTTCAACAAAATCATCTTTTAATAGAACATCTGCTTCGTCCATAACAAACATACGAAGCTGATCAGGACTAAATGCATTTCGTTCAATATAATCTATAATACGTCCAGGTGTTCCAATAATAATATGTGATGTACGAATATGTTTATATGGGTCTCTTTGACCAGAAACAATCTTTGTTCCACCAATTGCTAGAAATATTTTTAAATTCATGTGTTTCGAAATATTCGAAATAACAAAATGAATTTGTGAAGCAAGTTCACGTGTTGGAGCGACCATTAGAATTTGTGGGAAATGTTCATCTGGATTTATTACAGATAATGCACCAATAGAGAATGCACCTGTTTTACCAGTACCTGATTGTGATTGTGCGATAATATCATATCCATCAAAAATATGTTTTATCGTAAGATTTTGAATCTTTGAAGGATTCTGAAAGCCATAGTCGAATATCCCTCTCATTAAATCATAAGAAAGAAATTCCATATCATCAAAACTTTTATGATTATTGTTTTCAGTCATATATATTATAATTATTTAATGCTTAAATATGTTGTTTATTATAATCAATAATTTAATCAATTTTTTTTGAAAGAAGAGTTGCTTAAGCAAACTCCCTCTTAGAAGAAAAAATTAGTGAGTCTAAAAGACAAAACATTTTTTTATCTTCTAAGCGCCATAAAAAAATTTATAAAAGTGTTAATAATTTAGGTATTAAAAGAATATAATTTAAGCATAAAATATTTATATTATATAAATGAGTGATTATGGATATGTATATTGTTTGATAAATGAAGCCATGTCTAATTATTGTAAAATTGGAATGGTTCATATTCCAAAAAAAACATCTCATATGCGAGCAAGAGAATTATCTACTTCAACTGGTTGTCCTATGCCATTTGTTGTTGTATACGATATTATGGTTAAAAATCCATTAAAATACGAAAAAATTTTACATAATAAATTAGATATGTTTAGATATAATAAGAATAGAGAATTTTTTAAATGTAATCCATATGATATTATTAATTATTTCAAAATGGAAAATTTAATACAAAATATAGAAGATAAGAATGATTTTCATAAAGATTATTTTAAATTATATTTAGATAATATATATTTTGTTATAGACTATAATAAAAAAAATAATAAAGATGATGATAAAATAGATAATAATAAAGATGATGATAAAATAGATAATAATAAAGATGACGATAAAATAGATAATAATAAAGATGATGATAAAATAGATAATAATAAAGATGACGATAAAATAGATAATAATAAAGATGATGATAAAATAGATAATAATAAAGATGATGATAAAATAGATAATAATAAAGATGATAAACAATGTAACAAATGTAAAAAAGAATTTAAATATAAATATTTATTGATACGTCATGAAAAAAATAAAAAAAGTTGTGATTTACCAAAAAAATATGTTAAAAAAAATATTATTAATAAAGAAAATGATATAAAAATTAAAAAGATAAATATTAAAATTGATAATTTTGATTCTGATATTGAAGAATATAATTATGATCTTGCTAATTATGATATTGATATTAAAGATATTGATACAAAAATTGAGAAAATTAATAATAAAATATCAGAACTTTATAAAAAATCAATAAAGAAAAAAATATTATGTACTTATTGTAATACTATTTTTCTTAATAAGACTAATTTATTAAGACATATAAAAAATAGTTGTATCAAAAATAAAGAATTATATACAAAAATTAATGATTTTACTACACAAAAAAATAAAATTATAGATGATAAAAATAAAATAATAGAAAATATAAATAAAATAAATAATGAAAAAAAACTTCTGGAAGCAGAAAAAAATAGTTTAATTTTAGATCATAGATTAAAAAATAATGATGATGAAATTAAGAAATTACGCGTAACCATTGAGAAAATTATGAAAAAAATACAATAATTAATATAAATAGATTTTTTTAATACTTTATTTAATATCTATGTATACTTTTATTATATATTTTTATATGTTTAATATACTTTTTATTGTAGAATATTGTAGGTATATATATATACTAAATTTATAATATATTATAAATATAAATTTATATTTTTGTTATTATATAATCTTTTTATTGTCATCGCATTATCTATATTTTATGAAAAAAAATTTAGTATACTTTATTATTTTTTAAATTTATATATTTTAAATCTTATTTTTAAAAGTAAGTATATATCATAATTTATAAAAATCTGTAAAAAATATATGATTTTTTTTTGTCGAACACGGGGGAGATTGATAAATATTTTTTTTAGCTTTTAATAAATTTAAAATAAAATAATTTACAAAATTTTTTATATAAATCTCCCCGACCATCTACAAATGTTCTTTTATGTAGAAAAAATAAAAGTGTATATGTGTATAAAATATAATTAATAATATTTTATAATTTGAAGAAAAATGTAAATAGCTATATATTTTTCATTGTCGTGATTTTGTCTATATAATATGATAATATATATATTATCTATATATTCTTTTTTTAAATATAATAGATTATTGAAATATTAAAAGAATATATAGATAATAATTTAAAAATCGACAAAAATATATTATAAAAGTTTGTAATATATATTTAAATATATATATATATATATATTATATATCATGCATAAATGCAAAAAATGTGAAAAAGAATTTGATTATAATTACTTATTATTAAGACATAACAAAAATAAACGTGATTGTAGTTTACCTAATATATTAACAAATAAAAAAATAAAAGATTGTGACAAACAAATCATATTAATTAATAATAATATAAATAATTATGATTTACAAATTAATGAAATAGATATTAAAATAAGTAATATTGATAAAAAAATAGAAGATATATATAAAAAATCATTAAAAACTAATACAAAATGTTGTTTTTGTAATAAAATATTAAGTAATAAACCTAATCTTATAAGACATATTAAATCTAATTGTTCTAAAAATAAAGATATGTCTAATAAAAAAGAAGATTTTAATAAAGATAAAAATAAAGTTTTTGAAGATAAGAATAATTCACTCGAATTAATAAAAAATTTAGAATCAGAAAAAAATAAAATTATTGACCAACAAAAAATAAAAGAAAAAGATGATGAAATTAAGAAATTACGCGAAACCATGGAGAAAATGTTACTTAAACAAAATACAACTAATATAAATATTACAAATAATAATAATAAAGTTATAAATAATAATTTAATAGTAAATATAAATTCATTTGGTAAAGAAGATTTATCTCATATTACATTAAATGATTATAAAAAATTCTTATCATCATATTTTAAAGGCTTTATAAATTTTATAGAAAAAGTTCACTTTGATGAAAATATGCCAGAAAATCATAATATAAATATTACTAATATGAAATCAAAATATCTACATATCTATGAAGATAATCAATGGACAATAAAAGAAAAAGTTGATGTATTAGATAAATTTATAAATAAAAAATATAATATGTTAGTTGATAAATGTGAGGAACTTGAAGAAAAGAATGAAATTAGTGAAAAAATAATAGAAGATTTTGTACAATTTACACAAAATTATAAAGACGAGGAAGCACAGAAAAATACAAAAAATAAAATATCTACTTTGATATATAATAAAAGAGATAAAATAAATATGAAATAAATATTAAATAATTAATTCATAAAGCCTACTATAAAATTTTCAAATGCAATGTTAATATCACATTGTAATTCTACATATTCTGTATTATTAATATTAATATATTTTTGTGCAAACCGAGATTCATCAATAAATTCTAATTCAGATACGGGTATAGTATATTTAAAATATTTTATATAATCATATTTATCAGAAATATCAACAAATGCATATTTTATAAGATTCATAACTAATTTAGGATATGTCCAATTAAAATCTGAATTTTCTAATAATAAAATATTTTCTTTTATATTAAAAATAATTGATGATTTAGATATCTTACATGTATATTTAATATAATCACCCAGTGCATCAATATTTATTATATTTGTATCAGTCATATTTGTTACATATATTCATTACAAATAATAAAGTTAACTATATTTTTATTCAATTTTTTATTTAATTTTTTTAATAATTTTGTGTTAAATATCATATAAAAATAATAGATATCTTTTTATATAATGGATATAGTTCGAAAAATATATAATTTAAAAGGAGATGAAATATTAATAAAAATAAAACAAATTATAAGTGAATCTGAATTAATATATCAAAAAATATTCACAAATAGTTCTGACAATTCAGATATAAAAACGAAAATTAAATTATTAACCGATGATACATTTATTTTTGATACTTATATGGGTATAATTAATCTTATGATTTTAATATCAAATAAAGAAGATTATAAAAACTGGGTTATGGCTGAAAAATATTTAAAAGATTATAATAATAAAATTAATCAAAGTGAAGATCTTTTAAACTTTGTTATAGAATCTATAAAAATATGTGATAATTATTATGATAAAATATTTTTGGCAAAAATAGGAAGATCGCTTGATAAAAATGGTATTAGATCTAATTCAAAAGAAAAAATTAATAAAATAATATCCCAATTAGAAATAACTGAGAATAATATATTAAATACATTAGATAAACCAACACAAATTAAATTAGATAGATCTAAAATTGATGCACGATCAGAATCTATTATGTCATCAGTTTATCCAGACGACAATGACATAATTTTATTAAATAAACAAAGATATTATTATTTATTAAAAAAAGTATCTGATCCAAAAATTAGAAAAGAATTGGAAGAAAAATTTATGAAAATATATATATCTATATTACCGTTAATTGGTAAATTGATAATATTACGTGGAGCATATGCACAACATATGGGATATCCATCATATTATTATTTAACAAGTGAAAAAACAGAAGAAGAAACAGATAATATCCAACATTTAATTACTGATTTAAATGATAAACTTGATATACCTTTAAAAAATATATTTAAAGAATTCCAAAAAATATCAAATAAACCAAAAATAACATTTAATGATGTTATTTATTTATATGATAAAAATTTTATTAATATTAAATTAAGACCAGTTGATATATTACAAATTGCAATGATAACTATTCAGAAGAAATTTAATATAATTTTTAAACATTCGTCAATAAATATATCAACAAATACAAATTGTATAGAAATATATAAAAATAATACATTAAAAGGTTATCTAATATTAGATTTAGTATCTCGTCCTAATAAACGTATTTCTCAAATTACAACAATAAAAATAAATTCAAATTATAATAATAATCTTACTGTTTTATTTTTATTAGGATGTTATAATAATTTAGAAGAAAATAATTGTAACTATTCAGAATTAGTATTAATGTTTAGAGAATTTGGGAATATATTAATAAATATATTTGCATATACACCTAATGGATTAAATGAAATTGATATTGAAATGTTTAATTTTTTCCCAAATATAATGGAATTTTTAGCATATGATGATTTTGTCACAACATTAGTTTTACAAAAAACATATGATCCTACCAAGATAAATAAAAAGATAAAAGAAATAAGAACTTCTAGAATAATAGATTTGTTGATAAATTTAAAAATAAAATGTATGAGTGTATTATTTGATAATGTTATTCATAATTCATCAAATTTTATAAATAAACTAAAAAAACAAGAACTGAATCAAATTTCAGATTCACTAAATGAGTTATATCAAAATATATTTAAAGATATCTTTAAAAATCATTTGGATGTATTTGAAATTCCAACATATATTAATCCCAATATAATTTTAAATACTGTAAATGGCAATCATGGATTATTATTTGGATCTATATTAAGTTTAATTTTAAGTTTTGTTGCATATTATATATTAATTAATAAAGTAGATGATTTAAATATAGATAAATTTATTGAAGAATTATTAGAAAATAAAATGTTTTCATATAAAAAAATAATATTAGAATTTATATCAAAATTAAATATAAATTATTTTAAATTATTTATAGAAAAATGTTTAAATATTATTGATGATACAAATAATGCTTATGATGAAGTTTTAACAGAAAAATGTAATTAATTTTATCCTGAAAATTCAAATAGCATTGATGCCGTAACTTCTTTATTTTTTCCACTCATTACATAAACTTGAGTCACAAGTGCAACATCAAAACCAAGACCACATAGTTCTTGAATATTTTGATGATCATCCGGTGTAAGTGTTGTCTGATTATCTCCATCAAATGATAGAGGAGCATCATCTGGTAATGGTCCAGTTGTAGGCATTGGTCCAGTTGTCTGTGCTGTATTTGTCGACGTTGTAAGACCAGTTGATTGTGTTAGACCTACCGATGACAGTCCTGTTTGTAGAGCACTCATTGAAATTGGAACTGTAAAATCAACACCATTTTGTAAGGAATGTGCAATTGCAGTGGATGTTGCTGCAAGCGGTTGTAGAATACCATTTATAAAAATTGGCGATGCTAGAAATTGTTGAAATTGAGCATCATTTGTACAGAATGTATAAAATATATCTGGTGATGCTTTAATAACGCGTGTAAATACAAACATCATTGCTCTAATTTGATCAAGAGTATATGTTTGTGTTGTATTTGTCGGAGTTACAGTTGGAAGATTTGTATTATTTGTATTATTTGTATTATTTGTATTATTTGTATTATTTGTATTTGTAGAAATTGGAGCAGATGTAGATGCGGGTGCAGGTGTAGATACAAGAGCAGGTGTAGATGCAGGAGTAGATGCTGATTTTGATTTTTCAGGCATTGCCACAACAAATCCGTTATTTACTTCTTTAAAATAATCACACATAAGTTTATCTTTTTCAAGGATACGACCACAATAGATTAGACGAACTCCATCTGGATATTTAAATACTTCTTTTACTTGCTGAGCAAATTTTTCTACAGTATCATCCGGATTGACATCGTCAAATACATGAGAGACGTGTTGGAGATTTTTGACAGTGAGTTGCATAATTGTTAGTTATAGTATACTTAATATAGTTAACTTTTATTATGAGTTTAAAAATCAATTTTTTTCCAATGAATGTGCAATAAGAAAATGTTCACAAAGATACTAAAAAGTTATTTTCTTCATTTTTTATAAAATTATATGTATATAAATTATAATTATAATCTATATTTATTACAATAAATATATATGCAA
>Ga0214921_10008763_pt1 | contig 12981 bp, 14 predicted proteins | sample LL1505_MetaG_FD_177992 | JGI IMG/M metagenome (GOLD analysis project Ga0214921, IMG submission 177992) | Freshwater microbial communities from Lake Lanier, Atlanta, Georgia, United States - LL-1505 | ecosystem: Environmental > Aquatic > Freshwater > Lake | place: USA: Georgia | collected... | reverse complement strand
GATCATCTCGTCCGCACTTCTCTTTCCAGTTTCCGTTGTTTTAGTCATTTTTCTGTCCTTTCAGTTTTTGACCCAAACACAAACTTTCTGACAGGCTCCCTTCGCGGCCTAATCCTTAAGGCTCATAGCATACTTTTTAATCTGAAACTTGTAACTCCCGAAGTTTATCAGTAAACCATGTTCTTTTCTACTCGACTTCAAATAGCCTAAGATTTGCGCAGTGTGCTCCTCAGCAAGATGCTTTGCGGCTTTGACTTCAACAACGAGTCGGTCATCAACCAGCAAGTCGGCAAAATAATCACCAATAACCGTTCCATCTTCATCAAAAACTTGAAGTGGTTGCTGCTGTCGAACCGATAGACCTGCCTTTGCCAATCGGCGGGACAAGGCATTCTCGTAAACCTTCTCCAAATGTCCGTGCCCATGATATACATGAATCGCAAAGGCCGTTTCCCGAATCAAATCGCAGAGTTCGTTTATCGTTTTCATGAATTTTATTTCTTAGCCACAAGAGATCACAAAGCACTCAAAGATTTTTTCTGCTACATTTTTTGTGCTCTCTGCGTTCCTTCGCGGCCATCCATCACCAATAACACCCTCCTTCAACACGACTCGCCGTCTTCGCCACTTCATCTGCATCAGGTCTCACCCAGGCATCGTTAATATGCTGCCGATGCCAGTCCTGTTCAATGTGCCTCTTGCCGTAAATTCCAAAAATTAACTGCAAGTGCCCACCCAAATGAATCCCCACCCTGCCTGCTTTTTTCGCCAAGTGTGCAAAGGGCAGCCCTAACCCGCCACAACCAAACAATGCCACATCGTAATCGCCCCGCAAGACCGTCTCGCCAATCCGCTCGTAAACCTCCCACCAGGTCTCGGGACATCCCTCATCAATCAGATACGGAAAGGGCACAGAGCGGAATTCCGTCCCACTCATCCAATCCGACTTGGGCCAAACTCCAGCCAAACGCGGAATTTGCTTTTGGATGGTTCCATCGAACGGACTCACCACCAGCACGCGCTTTCCCTGCAACGAACACAGCCAGTGGTTGGGGTTCGCACCATCAGGGCCAGTGATCTCCACATTAAAAAACTCCCGCCGCGCTCCCTTGCCAATGCAAACCGCCTCGTAACCACTACTCCATACCCCCTGCAGATCAAGCCCCGCCATCGCCTTCCGGCACAAATCTGCAAAAACTCGATACGAGTCCTTGTTTCTGGGGCGGATCCCCGCATTCGTCGCCCCGCTCTGGGTATCGGAAAAGAGGCTGCAAATCGGCCAACGCAAATTGGCCGCCCCCTCAGCCCACATCAAGATCGACGCCTCTACGCCGCCCAAGCGACCCACTGCAAGCGGTTGTCCATTCGCCACAGCCTGCACAACTCGGCCATGAAATTCCGTATGAGGAATCAAAAGGTTTTTCTTCCAAAAATCCCTCCCTTTCGCATTCAACCAACGGTTAAACAACCGGCGCCGCAATTTCAAGACAGGAGAGAGCAAACGAACATTCTTCTCAGCAATATCCCTCAGATCTAACTGTTTTCCGTGAATTGGAATCATCCTGATTATTTCCAAGTCTATTTGCGATGCTTTGCGGCCGACTCCAAGACTTCAAGCAATCTTTTCGAAGGCTCCGAACCCGAAACCTCAACAGCTTTTGCGTGGGCATTTACCCCCATTTGCGCCCAAGTGGCTCGAGCCTCCCAGCAACGCTCTAAGGCCAAAGCAAAGGAACTCGGCGTAGCCCCCTCGGCAATCCAACCAGTTTCACCCTCCACCAACACCTCCTTGTTGCCACCCACATCCGTTGTCGCAACGGGCCTACCACACATCATCGCCTCCAATGTCGCCAGCGGAGTTCCCTCCCCGCGCGACGGAAGCAACATCACATGGCTCTCGCGCCAGATATCTTGCATCCGTTCCGCAAAGCCGGTGAATTTTACCCTATCCTCCAAGCCGAAGTGTTGCACAAGCCCGATCAAGTGCGCATGATCAGCACCGCTTCCATAAATTCTTAGCGACCATTGCTTTTCCCTCCAGATTTTTCCTGACAAGACTTCCAGCAACATATCCTGTCCCTTCCAAAGGAGATCCAACCTCGCAACACAAGAAAAAATCACACCCGATTCAAGCGAAGGCATTGGCAAAGGTTCCTTGAACCGCTCGCGAAGTGGACCATAAAAAACCGATGCCCGATCAAGATTTACACCAAATTGCCTGACAGCTTGCCGACGATTCTGATCCGCAACAAAAATATTAGCGGCAGAGCGGCGTAAAAGCCCTGCCACTTGCTCCCGCTCATGCACCGAAAACGCCAATGACTCAGCATTAAAGAGACAGAGCACTGCTAAAGCAGCCCGCGTTTTTTCAATGTATTGCATTAATCCCGGCACAAATGTGATCGCAGGCAGCGAGCCACACGAAAGCAGGATCAAATCCGGGTTCCCAAGTTTGGAATCTGTAAAATTCGGGAAAAACCTCTGTGATATCCCTTGGAATCGAACCACTCCGCCCCTCCGCCATCCCAGAACTTCTCCGCCCCGCTTCCTGAACTCCTCAATCGTGCCTGCCCCGTGCAAATCCGAATGCAGGCAAGCCACCACCTGATGCCCCTTATCAAGAGCCAGCAGAGCCATGCGATACCAAACCTCCTCGCTCCCCGCCCACTGGCATCCGCACACATTTGAAACAACGGCAATTCTCATGGTTAATTTACTACGTAAATTGCCCCAGCCATTTCCCTTATTCCCTGCTCCAAACTCAATTTTTGCTCCCAGCCGCTCGCCTCTTGGAATTTGCAACAATCCAGACAAATTCCCGCCACATCAAAAGCTCTAACATCCTTGAAAACCACCTCCACTTTTTTTCCAACCACCCGCTCAACCAAACCAACGACCTCCAAATTGGACAAAGATTTTCCCGAGCCCAAATTATAAATTCCCGAGGGAATCGTCAGGTTTTCCATCGCCTTCAAAAAACCGCCAATCACATCATTCACATGAATGTAATCCCGCCTCGTCTCGCCATTCCCCCAAATCTCTAAAGCTCGACCGCTTACTGCGCACTGCACCGCCTTGGCAACAAACCCAACCGAGAGATTATCACGGATTTGGTCAATACCATAGGCATTGCCAATTCGAAAAACCATATGCCTAATATTGGACTCCCTACAGACCTTCCGGACATACATTTCCGCAGTGGCTTTTCCTATTCCATAAAAACCCACCGGATTCAGCGCCACGACTTCGCTCACGGGTTCCAAATCCGCGTTTCCATAGACCGCACCTCCGGTCGAGGCATAGAAAAGCCCACCGACTCTGCGACGAGCCAAGAATGAAACCAATTCCAGCGTGCTGCTCAGGTTCAGTGCGAGTTTTCCAACGGGATCCGCATCATGTGCTGCAGGATACCCTCGCCAAGAAAAGACCACCGCCAAGTCCCCCTCCCCGCAAGGCAATCCCTCCGGCTGATCCACTCCGAAATCAAACTCCACACCACGCATCCCCGCCAGTGCCAAGCGGTCCGCCGAATCACAAGGCACAGCCTCTGGGCATGCACGGCAAAAGGCTTTCCCCAGAAAACCAGCACCTCCAAAAACATAGATTTTTCCTTGCGTGTTCATTTGTGCATTATATTCCCCTCGCCGGAACGCCCACCCTAGTTTCACCTGCGGGCACGCTTCTGGTCACAACTGCCCCTGCGCCGATCACGGCATTGTCGCCAATCTCCACTCCTGGCAAGACGACGACATGTGCTCCAAGCCAAACATTTTTCCCGATTTTGATATTGGCGCCGCGGTATCCTTGATTACCCACCGGCACTCCGATCTGGTCCGTCCGGTGGTTCACTGTGACCAAATAGGAAAATCCACCGATCAGGGAGTTCTCACCAATCTCCAGCCTGTGGCTTGAAACAATTTGGCAATAGGGCCCCACATAAACCCCGCGACCCATTTGAATCACACCGTCTTCCCCGCAATCATTGCCTAAGTGAAGGATGCTCCCTTTGTCCACCGCTACGCCTTCGGCCAATAAAAGCCGGTTCCGAAAATCTCCGCTGGATCTCAGCTCGACGCTCGGGTCCACCAACCTGCCGGAGCACCGCATTTCGACAAGCCACCGCCACCGCGCCAATCCCCCCACCACATCCGGGCGCGGCGACGCAAAGCAAGAAAGCAGCGCAAATGTCTGATATTTCGCGTGGATATAATTAAAGATTTTTTTAACCACGGATTTCACGGATGACCACGGATGAAGAGGAACCGGTTTGTTGACCCGAAAAACCCAGGATTGATTCGTTGCACGAATGCCGGAGTTGTTTTGAAAAGACACTCGCAAGCGAGCTTGCAGATGCTTTCCCAAAACATCTTCCCGCCTGGCGCGCCAAGCGCAACCCTGTGCCTTCGGGAGTCGAGGGACAAGCGCCCAGCGTGAAGAGCCAAAGCAGGGCTGCTCGCGAAGCGAGTGAGCGATGTGTTTGCACAATCCCGTGCAAACTTGCTTGTGAAGGGATTTGAAAACGCATCGCCAGCCCGAGACACCGGGCGCCGCCCTGCGCCTCTGCTTTATCCGTGTATATCCGTGTCATCCGTGGTTCAATTTCTCCCCCAGAATCGATAAACAAACTTGGACAAGACATCACATTTCCCTGTGTAGCATCTGGCGCTGAACAAAAACTCCGGCCTCGCCAACACTCTTCGCAAATCCACACCGCTCAAATCCGAAATGCGCCGTGCAGCCCGCAGCATCGGCAAAAAAGCAACCAGATGCCTTTTGGCCCAAAGCAAATCAAAGACACTTGGGGAAATCCCGTAGCGGGACTCCAGATTCTCTCGAAGACACCCACGGACCGCTTCGGAGTGGGTTCCCTCACTCTTGGCCTGGTTCGTAATGCTCGAGTCGGAAATCCGGTATTTAAGAACCTTCTCCGGCAAATTCCTCATCTCACCTACTCCGGCCAATCGGAACCACAGGTCAAAATCTTCCATCGGTTTGGGAACTTGGTAGTTTCCCGCCGCTAAAACCTTCTCCCAGCGCAGCAAAACTGCGGGATGGGGAAGAGGACACTGAAAAAGCATGCGAGAGAGAACTCCGCAAAAATCGATCGGATACTCTGGCATCTCCCCGATTTTGTCACCTCGGCCATCCATCAAGTCCATCTGTCCTCCGACCGCTGACATATCCGCATGCTTACCCATTATCTCCATCTGGCGCTGAAGTCTATCTGGAAAACAAACATCATCCCCGTCCATCCTCGCGACGAACTCCGTTTTTGCCTCGACTACCATTCTCGCTAAACATTCGTGAAGCGGTAGCGGATTTCCACAGACCACCCTTCCGCCTAACCTTCCCGGAATCCATCGCCGAGCCTCTTCCGCGCTTCCGTCAATAGACCCATTGTCCCAAAGGCAAACTTCAAAATCCTTGAAGGTCTGCGCCTCTAGAGATGCCAAGGCCCCTGGCAAATACGGCATCGCATTTAGGACGGGGATAATAACAGTTACAATAGACATTATCTAATGACGTCCAATTAGTTTCTTGACGAGATTTTTATTTTTTAAAACATGTCGGGGCCAATCGCAGCAGAGAAACTCGTCCACTTTCATCGCATATTCACTGGGGATAAAAGATGGCCAACCAGTATCGCGCATGCTCATTTTTCTGAAATAGTCCATCGGAGCAGAGAAAGCCTCGGAATTAGATTTGTATGGTTTTCCTCCTGCCCAATGAATCATGGTCGGTTGTCGCCACAGTTTAGGAGATCCATCTAAGTTAAACTGGAAGCGTGATTCCAATTCTTTGCGATCAATCACAGGCACTGCACTTTGAAGGTGTGTTTGGCAGGCCTTTATTTTTCCAGCATGAAGAGCTCGAAATACCATAATATTCAGGATTGTTTGATCCATGAGTGGCACGGCTTGAGGACGCTTGTGATAAACCTCTAATAAGCGAGCATATTCATCGAAGTCAAGCGCTCCCACGCGACATCCAAAAATTCCTCCATTGAAGTAGGGATTGCCCTCCCAAGGAAACTTTTCAATGTAATTGAAAATAACATTAGGATCGAAATACTGGGTCCGATGAATAAAATCTGTTATAACCTCGTGGGGTTCGTTGTATACAAAGTCCCACTCACCTTTTGGAAAATTCTCAAGAACATTCCCCCAAAAAACGGCATCAACATCCACATGCACGACATATTCGAAAGGAGCCTCCCAGAGTGCAACCATTTTTGTTAAACCATAGGCAAAACTTTGCTCCCGTAAGATTTTAGATTTGATATTTTTTTTACGAACGACATGGAGACCGTAAGTTTTTTCGAGGCTTCCAAGCGAAAATTCCCCGTCCAATACTAGATAAATCGGAACGCTTGGGGCAAAATAACGAATACTTGCCAAACAACCCCGCAAAAGAGGCACGCCGCCTAAGTGGCAAGCAATACTAAACGCTAATTCAGGCATTTAATAAAAGAAATTCTCTGAATGTGCTTGTTTTTTTAACAGCGCAATGATTTGGCATCGGATCGTTAATATATTGTTCTAATGTATGCAAAGGGCTGACGGGGTCACGCGAACACAAGCTCAGCGAGCATAAATCATAGCCGATTGATTTTAGAAATCCCCAGATTTCTTGGCGTCCTTTGGCACGCGAATGGTCATGCTCAAATAAAATCAAACAATCATTTTTAATCAGCAGATTTCTTCCACCTTTAAAAGAAGCTAACTCATGACCCTCGACATCGATCTTGATTAGTAATAACTTTTGATCATATTCAGAAAACTCGTCGTCAAGTGTAACAACATCAATAACCTCTTCATCGAAATCTCTGTATCCCAAGGCTTCTAAGTGAGCGGTTCCGTCAATTGTTCCCATCCAAGAGCACCCTTTTGGCCATCTCAATGTGATCCTTGACGGAGCCTCTCCAATTGCTTTTTTTAGAATCTTAGGCTTGTAACCGTTAACCTGGAGGATACGGTTTAATTCTGGATAACAAGATGTATTTGGCTCAAATGCAGTAACATTTTCAGTTTGGCTACAGAATAAGATGAGATTCTGTCCAAAATTAGCACCGATATCTAATATATATAAGTTATGATCTGCTTTTAGCGAATTAAAAACAAAATGATAAACGTTTTTTACAGGCGCATCGAGTCCTAACAAACAAAAAGCTAGACCCATGTCGCTGCCAAAACTTTCGGCACGCACAGGAACAGAGATATTTTTTTTATTAAAATTTACAATGAACGTAAATTCTCGGGGAATCCATGCCGTTTCATTTTTTTCGATATACTCTCGAAGCAGGTATTCCTTATAATTGAAACTTGATTGGTTGTATAATTTTATAAAAATTTTACTGGTCCAGTTATTTAAAAACCAAAGAGGAAATAACTTTTTTTTAGCCCATCGACTTATGTTAGGCAAATCTCTTCTAAGTTTATTGATTATTCTTTTTAACATTCCGATTTTCGCTCAATTGTTTGCAAAGGAAGACTCTTGATGACTTCGAACTGTTTGTTCCAATCGGGCTTGATAAGTTTAACATTCCCCCCCCCCTCGCCTAATAGATGAGTAGTGGGATTAACATCCGAAGCGTTGTCTGCAAATTTCAATCCACTGAAACCTTTTAAAAACTGAGGATCAAAATATTTAGAGTTGGCGAAGAAAGCATTTGTTCCAGACGAATCAACTGTCACAAATTGATATCCTTTAGTCTCAAGCAAGTTCCGCCATGCTGCCAGCGAGGCTCCGTAATAGATACCGCTCGAGTGTTCTCTCCACCTATTAAAAACAGGCTTATATGGAACTGTTAATGCTTGGGTTGGGCCAAATGCGCTATTATATTCAACCAAAATAATTTTTGGTCGATAGCCGAGATCGAGCATAGATTTAAGAATATGGAAGTCAATACTGTCTATATCAAGGGAAAACAGATCGAAATCCTTCATCGGCATCATGTTTAAAACTTCACTGATATTCCCAAGATCTACATAGCCCCCCCTAACCATGACATTCCAAATCCTATTTTGATAAACTCTGCGGCAATGTTCTGCCAAAGCGGCGTCCCCCTCCACCATCACCCCCGACCATTTGGCGCCCAACGCCAGATACGCGGTGCAATTTTCCAAACCATCGCCTGCTGCGATTTCTAAAAAATATTTGTCGCAAACCTTCAAATTCCTAATTAAGTGATCAAGAATGCCATCTTCGCCATGCTGACTGAAAGCACCAAATTCCCAACTCTGCGGAGAGCTAGGATCAATAGTCTGTGCAGCAATACCTGCTGCCCCTCTGGAAAAACCTGCAGCAATTCTTGCTTCGATCGATAGCTTGTCCACTTTTTCAGACAAGGCTGAGACCCCGAGAGCGTTTTGCAGGCGTTTTTTTACTTTCTGAAGCATTTTATTTTTAGAATTTCTTTAAGTGTTTGACACGCGATTGAACCAATTGATTTTTTATTTCTGTAAGCCTTATAGGCTGCAAGGGAGTTTTTGCGGACATTGATAAGCAAATCTGGGTTGGAAGACAACTGGGTAAGCACCTCCTCGAAAGCCAGCTCACAATCGCATAGGAATCCTGATTCTCCAGGAGTAATCATTTCCTGCACTTGTCCAACAGGCGAAGTCACAACCACCCCGCCGCGACTCATCACATCCATAGCTGGCAATGGCCCCCCCTCCTGCCAGGATGTGCATACATAGATAGGAGCTTCGTCTATCAGCTTCAAATATTCTTTGTCGCTAAAGCGTGGATTTTCGTGGATTTCCAATTGCCACTTTCCACTCTTCTTGCCGCTTTCTTGCAGCTTGCGCAAAAGTTCCGCGTTCTTGCGTGGGTAATCCTTAAAAATCGAGACAGATGCTGCCGGGACAGGGGAAATTTCTTCAGAACCCAAAACAGGCAACCGACTCATGGTTGGAATAAGCCAAGTTTTAATGCCATAATCATTGAGAATCGACTCCATTTCCTTGGAGATAACGATAACGCCACGCAGAGATTTCAAAACTTGCATTCGTTTTGGGTCTGGCTGGGAGTTCTTCCAATCTGGAATCTGAGGAAATAACTCACAGGGATCGTGAACAACGACTATCGACTTGGCTGGATCAAATCCAAATCGTAAATAAATGTCAAAGTAACCAAAGATGACCGCATCAAAGCCCCAAAAAGCTCGGGATGTCGAAAACTCCATCCAATTGCGACGAACGATCCTTGTAGATTCAGCATCGGAAAACCAAAGATCAAAAACATGATCCAACGCCCACCCATCAACATCATGTAAAACCAAGACAAAAGGCCTCTCTTCTCCAATCTGAATGACTTGGTTACCTAAACAAAATCTAAGGTCTTTTAGAAGTGATTTGATTTTCACATCAAAAGAGCGGTTTATTAAAAAATAATCTCGAGGACATTGATGGAGGTAAGATTCATAGCCACCGAGCAACCACTTCCGGCAGCGATACGAGGAATCCTCCGAAGCAGGCACTCAAGCGAATGGTCTAAAGTTGATAACACCTTGGGAGCAAATTTTGGCAATATAATAAGAAGCAATGGGCTATGCGAGGTTTTTTGTTATTTTTTTAAATTACTTATTGATAAATACTTTTCCAGCCAAACATGGAGGCAAATTAAAGGATATCAGCTCCCCATTTCCTTAAACTTTAACGTGGCGACCCGGTCCGCGCTTTAAGAAACCACCTATTTGAATCCCGTTAAAATTATTTTTTAATTTCTAAAATATATGGTGGAAATTCGTTTTTGTAAAATGATTCTGCGGAATACCAACCGATTGGTTCATTTGATATCCAATTTTGGTGCGAAAACTTAATAGAATAATTTTGCTCTACGAGAATAGATTTAATTTGGGGAGCCATTTTTGCATTCCATGTCACACCTGTGTGCCACCAAAGCGGCAGGCCTACGGGCGGTTTTTGGCCTGTCAGTCGATAAAAGAATTCAAGAGAGGATCCGAAAAAAACTTTTGTATTCGGAACTTTCAAACACTCACTCATTTTTTTTTGGATTTTATCGATTGCGTTCCAAGTTATGCTTGTCATGCGCGTGCCCTCAAAATAACCATAACCCCAATAATTGCTTGCAGCAATGAATTGAGTGTCCCGCTCGTAGAGTATCCGAGAGTGATTGATGATAGAAAATGAACCCACCAACAGTGTGTATGCCGACAATGCACAAAGTATTACTTTAATAGATTGAGGCAGTAGCTCAGTTTTTGGAAAACTGAAAATCAAATTCACTAAGAAAAAGGCTGAGATCAACAGGAATGAGAGCGTAAGCACCTGAATCTCAGTGTTTGAAACCATGTTTAACAGGCCACACGCCAAGAAACCAAAACCACAAAAAGCAATCAAAACCTCTTGTAAAAGACAATCGCTTTTTTTAACAGCAAACCTCAAAATTAAAATAAAAAATAGCGAATAAATAAACAGCATTCCATTTGATATATTCCGTGGATAAAAGTTATGAATTTTTCCGAACAAATAGGATCCAGGGTTTCGTAGATTACTCAGAACATCAGCAAATCGACCTTCTGGAATTTGAAAGATATCAAAATAAACCTGCGAGAATCCAGCTCCGTTTATCATACTTTCGATGAGGAAAAATCCCCCTACGGAAAGTATTACCACGATTAATCCGTTGATAATGCCCATCCATTTTTTGAAAAGCGTTGCGTGAGTAAGCAGAGCAATAGAATACAAAACTATTCCGATAACTAAAAAGTTGGTTTTAATTAAAGCTAATGTTGTAAGAATTAAAAAACACAGGAAGTGAAACCGAAGACCGATTTGGGACAATTCAACAAACTGTATTGTTAAAGTAATCAAAATTCCGATAAAACCAACACCTAAAGAATTATACCATATTATTGAATGCTGCAGCGGGCCTGCTGCGATAAAGGCGAGCGAAGCCCAGCTTGCTAGCGCTGCCCCGAAGCGGGGAAGAAGGTTTATGTAAATCACCCCAAAAAAGAATGTCGCAAATAATAAATTGCCGATTCCTAAAGAAGAAAATTTTACTCCGAATAGTATTTCGCACAATCTTGCCAAATAAATCGTCAAAGATGGCAACGGCGAATGGAAGTCAACATGCGGTTTGAAACCATTTTCAACAAGGTAGGAACCGTGGATAATAATACTGTAATCATACAAGCAACCTACGCGATTGAAGTTCACGCTCCACAAGAAAAACAAAATCGAATACCCCAAACAAAATGGCATGAGTTTATTCAGTAAAGTGATACTGGACATTTTTTCTTGATTTTATTTTAAGATTTCTGTTAAGTTAGGATACTTTCTTGAGAAGCCAAAGAATCCCTTCTTTAACCGGCTTTCTGTGAGCAGATCCCGCTTTCTCAGCTTCAAGGCGGTCATAATTACTGCGAAACCAGTCATAGCTCTCGCGGAACATTTCATCGTTGGAGTATTTCGGCTTCCAGCCCAACTTTAGAAGTCCACTCACGTCGAAGTAGAAAGCTTTATGATACGTGAGGTAGTGCCAAGGAGCAAGTGGCGAGAGGTGAAGGCGATCAGCCAAGGAAAGTGTTCCGATAGTTAGCTTCTCGGGGAGACTTTTGACCTTAGAAGCCGTGCCGGAATAAGTGACAAGATTTTCCAAACCCTGACGCAAAGTGCCAAATCGATCGGTGCCAACATTGTAGACGCCCGGTTGCTTGCGATCCAGAGCGAGCATGTAAGCATCCATGAGGTCGTGAGCGTGAATAAACTGAAACCCGACATCGCCCGAACCGATGACATAGACATTGCGCCCCTCCTTGATCCACTCGAAGAGGACTTGAAAAATACCAAGCCTGCCCTCTCCGAGAATGGTGCGGGGACGAATCACCACGAGAGGCAATCCCGCCTTCTCGCAAACTTCTCTTACGGCCATTTCACCAGCCAATTTCCCACGCCCGTAAATCTCAACTGGTTTCATCGGCGTGTTGGCGGCAATGGGCACGTCAGAGGGAATTCCGTAGAGCGCCGACGAACTCATGTGGATGAATGCCTTAACACCGGCTTTGACCGCAGCCTCGGCGGCAATGCGACTGCCATTCACATTAACGTCCCAGAATTTGTCTCCCGATTTAGTGAGAGGAACCAAAGCCACATTATGGTGCACAACATCTACACCTTGCATAGCCGCCTTGACGCCTTCACGATCCCTGATGTCACAGTGGATGTGGCGAATGTCTTTAGAGCGGTTTGAATCTTTCCATATGTCGAGGATTCTAACTTCCTCTCCACGCTCGTGGAGACGCCGAGCAATCAAGTTGCCGAGAAATCCCGAACCACCTGTAACCAAATGTTTCATAAGTCAGTTCTTTTAACAATAAATTTCACCAAGACTTCTCCGCATTCCCTCCTCAAGGGAAAATTGCGGCTTGTAGCCGAGTTCCTCCTTGGCCTTTTCAACCGAGCAGGCGATAGTTTTGTTCATCTCGGAGAGGACATGGATTTTTTGATGATAAATTCCCAGTTTTTGAATCGAGGCATCGAGCATCAAGGCAACTTCGCTGGCAAAACCTGGCAAGCGCATGCGCTTGTGGGTGCACTTCTGCCCGAATTCGTTTTCTAACAGGCGTTCGATGGTGTCCACGATCTCATTCATGCTGTAGGAGCGCTCGTCGGCGATCCAATAAGCCTTGCCGCCAGCAACAGGACTTTCCGCCGCGAGAAACAATCCTTGAGCAAGATTTTCGATGTAGGCCATGGAACGCTTATTCTCACCGTTGCCGACGATCGGCGCCTTGCCATCGCGGACCATCTCGAAAAACAACTTCTGCCTCGGCGGCTGATTGGGACCGTAAAACCACGGCGCGCGTATGATCACGACTTCGATGCGTCCGGTAGAATGCAAATCTAGAGCATTTAATTCCATCTCCATTTTGGAGCGACCGTAGTTCATGTATGGATTGTAGGGGGAACTTTCATCGAAAAGGTGGTCGGGGTGCGGATTGCAACCGCAAGG
>Ga0214921_10008762_pt1 | contig 12983 bp, 11 predicted proteins | sample LL1505_MetaG_FD_177992 | JGI IMG/M metagenome (GOLD analysis project Ga0214921, IMG submission 177992) | Freshwater microbial communities from Lake Lanier, Atlanta, Georgia, United States - LL-1505 | ecosystem: Environmental > Aquatic > Freshwater > Lake | place: USA: Georgia | collected... | reverse complement strand
GAAATTTAGTACTCATAAGTCCATCTAATAATATTCTATTTAATTTACTATAATAGTTTGTTTGTACTATAGGTTCTCTTGATAGAGGTGAATTATTTATTGATTTAGATAATGTGTATAATCTATCATTTATCATTTTTTGTACTTTTTCATGAATTTGTATATTTCCATAATCTTTGGGAATCAAAGGAATTTCAGAAAATTGCTTCATAATATTATTATATTAATTACATACTATTCAATTTTTTATATTAAAAAAAAATATAATTTACTTCTTAATTGAATATCGTTTATAACTTTTATTAATTATATAAGAATCATAGTAATTGAGTAAACTACTATGTCTAAATCTAATATTTCTAACTTCTATAGAATTTATATTATCTAATATATTTCTATGAAATTTTGGATATAGACTCATAATCATTGATCTATTTATATATCTTATGTTATTATTAACAAACAATTTCAAATCTTCTATCGATGAGTTATAATACATTGAAAATACTAATAACTCTAACACTATTTTAACATCTCTTGGATCTAATATTTTATTTAAGAATCTTTTATATGGAACTTGTAGAATCTCTACATAAACTTTGATATAATTATTAACTCTAAAAATTGCTTCTAATGTGAATGGTAGATTTAGGAATGGAATATTACTTATATTTAGTTCGTACTCATCTGATAAATCACCTTCTTTTAATTTAGGTAATTTACTCAAATCTACTTGTATATTTATAGATTCTAAGAATCTGGTCAAATTCTCACATGATTTTACCTTTAGATTTAAATTTATATATATTGGTATTATTGTGAATATAGATGAATCTATTGATATAGTATTATTGATATTCATAGCTGGACGAGTATTCACTTCGAGTAACATATCGTTGTTAGATTTATAATAATAGAATTCATTTTTTTATAGTTAACTTTAAATTTTTATATACAAAAGCTCGTAATGCATGACTCCGAATTATCAGATAAACATAGAGATAATCCATCTTATAAAATGATAAATTTTAAAGTAAAAGAAGATATCTTAAGTTTTAGCGTAAATGATGATAGTATACTTAATAGACAATTAAAAGATATAGAAGATATATGTAATGGTGTAGAATCTAATAAATTAGATGATAAAAGAAAAGAACAAATGTTATTATTGTTACGTGATATATATCAATACCGTGAAATTGAGCATTGTATAACAGCATCTAAATTTCAAGTAACTAAAGAACTATTTTTAATAGATAATAGAATAATAGATGAAGTTGGATTGAGTATTTACTCTAAAACTATAAGTATTTTATCTGATGAGATATTAATGGTTAATTTTACTCGACAAGAAATTGATTTTATGAAAAAGATAAGAAATTTAGAATCTCGATTAGATTTATTATGGGATAAATTTATTTTTCTAAGAAGTTTATATGTAGAGCAACAAAATGAGCTTAATAAGGAATTAACCAAAAAGAAATATGATATTATTAATATTAATAAACTCAAGAATAAAATAACATATAATATGGTATTAATGAACAAAACAGAAGCTGTTATGGAAGAAATTAAACATGGTTATAGATTAACTACATCATTAAATAAACTAAATATAATAGATAAATATATTAAACCTAAATGTACTATTTCTATTGGTAAATTTATGAATCAATTAGATGTTATGTGTATTAATGATTTTATTAAAATTGCAAAAAATAAAAAACTTAAATTGGGTGATAAAGTAATTGTGGTTGTATATGATTACTTTTGTAAATCTATAACTGATATAACTGATAATAGAGTTACAGATAAAGTTATTCATCATTTTTTAACTAGAGAAGACCCTAAAAGAAATCAAGATGCATTTATGGAAAAACATGGTTGTTTTGTTACAGGTTTAGTTTGCGATAATACATATGGTATTGCTAGAAATGCAAAAATAGAATTATTAGACATGAATACTAGAAGAGAATTTTATAAGAAAATGAGTAATATTATGTATGAATTAGTTCAATCTAACATAAATTATAAACTACATACATTAGAAAGTTGTGAAGAGATTTTAAAATTATATCAAAAATATAAAGTAGAATTAGACAATAAATTGTTTAATACTTATTGGAATGGTTTTAATGGATCGATTGTTAATTGTTCATTTGGAACACACTTAGATTCATATCCTAATGAATGGAAAGATTATGATTCAAATGATCACAAATATAATATACCTTATTTTATATATTATTTCTATGAGTTCTTGCAAATGTTAGATAAAAAAAAATTAGTTATTCATGCAGCAGGTAATGAATCATTAGTATATTCTGGTTGTGGTATGTATTATGAAAAAGCTATTGTTAGAAACCCTATATATAGAAGATATTATATTTGGGCTATTAATATTATGTTAGATGGTAAAACAATTCACTTCTCATCTAATCAACCAGGAAATGATGAGTATTTATATACTAGATCATTATGTGCACCAGGAACTTATATTAAATCTATTCATTGTTTTAAAGATTCACCTGAATTATACACAGAAGGTGAAGATACAAATGTTATAGATTTGATAGATTTAGGAGAACAAGATATTAGAATTAATCCTGGATTTCGTGATAGCAACATAGATAATAATAAAACTGGTGGAATTTTTGATTTCATAAATAATTCTGAGATAAATAAAGATAATAGATCAGATACAAACAATTTAGATTTCTTAATTGATGGTGGTATATATGGTTCTGAAATTAGACACATCAATGGAAATGGTAATAATAAAAATTCTATTAAATTTACAATAGCTAGTGGTACATCATTTTCTGCACCATTTATTAGTGGTATAGCTGCAGTACTAAAAAGTAATTTTATGAATGTAGATTTAGCGGATATAGCTGATGCAATGTTATTATCAGCAACACCTATATTAATAGATGGAGAAGAAAATAGAAAGAATCCTGTAGCACTAGAAGATATCACTGCAGAAGAGTTTACCAATAAATATCCACCTGAAATAGTAAGACTATCTAGAGCTACGTATGGAATGGGCAAAGTTAATATAATAAATGCGTTCAAGTATTTATCAAAGAGAAATAGTTGAAAATCAAAGTTAATATAATGAATGCGTTCAAGTATTTATCAAAGAGAAATAGTTGAAAATCAAAGTAATATTAATCAAACAAAAAAAATAATCATTATATATTGATTAACAATTTATTTTAATAGTTCATTAATACATAACTAAGATAACAAGAACATATAAATAATAAGAATAATAATATATTTATATATAATCTATTTCTTTTATATTTTTTTGTTAGTTTATAGTTATTATCATCAAACTGATCAAAAAGATATTTAATTGTTTTATGAATTTCTTTATTTGAATGATAAGGAAATGAATATAATTGATTGGTTATTCTATATCCCATATTTGATAGATTAATCAATTTTAATTGTAAAGCATTAATATTTTTAACTAAGTAATTAAGTTCATCAATATCATATATTTTTTCTGATAATAATTCATCAAAATTTTCTAATCTATTAGTATCAATTTCTCTAAAACAATATGAGTCTTTAACTAATGTATCATAGAATAATAAATTACAAATAAAATTAACCGCTAAAGTGATATTATTATCTTTATTAGTATTATTAGTTTTAGGAATATTATAAGAGTTATTAGATTTGTTTAAAGTATCAAAAATAACACGTGTATTACTTATGTTATTATATTTATTTTCATTAAATTCTTCTATTATATTACATATAGGTTGAACTAGCTTTCTTAAATCAAGATTTTCATTTAATTCATTCTCATAATTACATATACTTTCATCATTTAATTTATTCTCATAATTAAGATAATTTTCTACATTATAGTTATCATTACAATAAGTTTTATTATTATTATTATATGTATTAATTGATCTATTTGTAATATATTTTTTATTTCCATTATGTTTATAACTACATTGCAATATATTATTATTATTAAAATCTATAAGTTCTTGTTTTTCTTCATTAGATAAATCATCATATAATTTACTATATTTTTCATCAAAATCTTCTATTATTTGAATTGACTTAACTATATTCATAAATATATCATTATTCATTAATTTAATAGTTTTTCTTAACTCTTCATCATTACATCTTATACTATCTATATCATAAAGTTGTACATTAAATTTAATATCAATAAAGTTAAATAATTGAGATATATTATTATAATTTATTGATCTATCAACATATAATTTATTATATATATTTAAAATATTGAATATATTGATATGTTTAATAGTATCTTGAGGAATTACTATATTTATTAATTCTTCATCTGTTACTTCAATTACTTTGTATTTATTATGGTCAGTTAAATTATTTTTGTTTTGTTTATTTTGTAATAATCTTTTAATAGAATTAGGTAGAGTATTATTATTTGTAATTTCATTTTTAGTGTCATATATTTTTATCACATGATCATGATTTAAATAATATACTAAATGATTTTTAGTGTTATTATTAGAATATTTTGTTGAGAAATCAATCCTCATATTATTAATTAAAGGTTCTACATCATTAATAGTAATTATATCACAAAAAATAGGTTTATATTCTATTTTTCGTGATTCAATCCTCTTAATTAGTTCGTTAGAATTATATCTAATTGTTTTAACCATTATTAACAAAAAATAATTGTATTCAAATTAAATAAAATAACAGTATATTCTGACTATAAAATAAAAGAATAAACAAACTAAAATATTTACATATCTATTATTAAATATATCATAATCTGTTTCAGAATATGTATCAGAACTAGTATATCCAATAGTATATCCATTGTTATTTATAATTGGGATAATATGATAATCATTATCATTTATTATTAAAATATTATTTAAGTAAAAACATAAACTAAAATATAAAACAGATAATAAAGCAAATATATCAAATATTTTCATTAATTTATTTATTATTACTAATTCTCTATTAAGAAAACTAATTTTACTATTAAAATCGTTAAATATATAATCTAATACATCATTAATATTATTATCTTGATTATAAGGATATGAAAATATATTCTCATCTATTTTAATATTTAAGATATTAAATACATGCATTTTTTGTTGTAAATCATCTAACAATATAAATAATTTCTCTAATTCTTTTTTATCATATAAATGATCAGATAATAAGTTGTTTATTTTACTTATTTTATAAGTATTATGATCTAATAATAAGTTTATTTCTTCATCATCAAAAATATTGTAAAATAATAAATTCATAAAATATCTAGATCCTTCACAAAGAATATTTAATTTATTATTATAATCATCTAATATCATTTTATTAACTAGTTTATTAATATCTTTAATATCACATATTAATTCAATATGATTAAAATCATATAAATTATAAGAACTATTTTCATTATTAAATCCTAATATAGAATAAATATCTTCACATATAACTATTATATTGATTAAATTTATCATTTTATTAAATGATTTATTAGTCAATAATTTATTATATTCTTTATTCTTATTATTAAATTTGTAAAATACTCGGATTCTAATATCAAATGATTTCAATAAATCTATTTCATTCTCATTTAAAAATTTACAATTAAAACTATTTATAGTACTTAATGGTTTACTAAATGATTTAACCTCTTTGAGTAATCTATTTTTATTCATTAATCTTGTTATTTAATAAAATAAAAAAATGTTTAATTATTGTTTGTTATATTTAATAATAATTTCTTTTAATATATTACTTTGTTCTAATTCTGATGTAGATGTTAATAAATTAAATATATCTATTTTATCTATCATAAGTAATGGTCTTCGTTTAACAGTTAAAACTGAAAAATATTCTTCTTGATATTTTATTATAATTATCATTTCTATTATATATAATAACCATGAATTTTTAGGTAATGAATTTTCATGTGATTTAATATAATTTAATATTCTATTAACTGATCTATTGATAAATCCTTCTATATCTAAAGAAATATATGAAGTAGAATTAAATATATTATGAGCTCTTTGAGTTAATAAAGAAGTATAAGAAGTCTTAATAAACTTAGATATATTTTGAAATAATATTTTATTTTTTTTTCTAAATTTTCTTAATCTAAATAATACGTTAAATGGTAACTTAGCAAATGTAAGACCTAAAGCTAACATATTAACTATACATAATCTATCTATATCAAAAATAATACTATTAAGTAAATGTTCTATATTTGTTAAATTATTATTTACATATTTAGCATGAATAACTTCACCATAATCTATAGCACTAATTTGGTATTTTGAAATAGTAAAATTTATTGTTTGAGAAATTAATCCTAAATAAAATTTATGTTTCATATTACCAGAAATCTTTCTACATATTATATTACCTCCATGAAGATCATTATGAAACCATTTATGAGATTGAATTAAATTAATTATATATAAAAGTTGTATTAAAATATTTTTATAATCATCAATCTTTTTTTTAGAAATTTTTTTAATAGATTTATTAAGTGTTTCTCCTTTTTTATATTCTACTATATTTTCTACTAATATCTGATTAGTATTTAATACTTCATTCATAGATTTATATTCTTTCATAAAAAATACCTTATCGCTATTAGATAAAGTATTTATCCATTCATAAAATTCTTTTTCTAATTTAATACTTAATTGAACTCTTTTGTTATTTTTTAAAATTTGATGTTTAAGTACTGATTTTATACCATTATATTTAACTAAATAAGCTACACCATTTTTACCATTACCTATACGTTTATATATTTTAGTATTAAGTCTAAATTCTTTTATTCTTTTTGATGATTTTTTAAAGTATTCTATTTCATGCATTTTGACGATTTATAATACTTTAATAAAAATTGAATATATTACAATTTATTTAAATAATATGGATTCTAATATTAGTTTAACTACATCTACAAAGGAAAATATTACTAAAAAATATTCAAGTAAAACAAAATTAGATGTTACATCTGTAAATGATATTAGAAAAGGAATTAAAACGATGTTAGAAACTAAAATAAATAAAGGTGTATTTTTAGATATATTAGATAAAGATTCGTTAAAGGATAGAGCAAATACTTTAAAAGAATCTATAAATTCTTATAAAAAAATTAATGAATCAAAAAATATAGATGAAGCTGTTATTATACAAGCAGAATTTAGGGATTTATTAATTAATTTAACAATAGAGTTTGATTTTGGTGTTCCATCTACGATGATGTCAACTTATTATATAGGTAAAGCACATGGTATAGAACATGATATTAATATAATAGATAATATAGAAGACAAAGGTAATATAATTGACTTAGATAAATTATTTAATAATAATAATAGAGTAAGTAATTTTAATACTGATGTTATGAGTGAATCATCAAATGATGGTATATCAGATGTATTAATATATAGATTTGATAAATCATATAGATATATATTTATTAATGGATGGATATGCTCTTTGATATCTTTATGGGTACAATTTATAGATTATCATATTACTAACTCCAACCCTATAGCTAATATGTCTATTCATTTAACTTTTCAAAAACAATTAAATATATTAATAGACTATATTTTATATAATAAAATGAGATAAATAATATAAAATATATTTTTTAATATAGTTATAATAACGTGATAATAATCAATTGATGATAATCATCTATATTAAACTATATTTATATTAAAAAATTGAATTTTAATAGTATGAGTTAATTACAATGAATATCGAAGATATAGACATAGAGTTTAAAGATATGTGTAACTCATTTATCGATGAGATACGTTTTTCATACATCGACAATTTTCTTTACATTGAGTTCCAACTTTATGTTAACTATATTTATGATATTGTTAATAGAAAAGACAACAGCATTCTCGGATATGCAAAACTCATTTCCAGAAATATGATCATACAAGACAAAATCAACAAACTTCGTGGTGGATTTGCTTTGTGTAATAGTAAACATAGATTCCAAAACATGATGGAAGAAAACGCTTCAGACAAATCCACAATAATCAATTAAACGAGCAATTATGGATATTGAGTTAAAACAATGATTTTTATTTTTTTTTTGTTAGTTTAATTATTCTTTTATTATGATAATTAATCAATACAAAAAAATGAATATCGCTATATACAATTAAATTATCATGAATAGTGTTCAGGTGACCATCATGTATAGCAACATGCTATTCGACAAATTCAAAACTGACAAACCAGTCATCGCTTTGAAAAATTATGTTGATTGGGTAAATTGTTTCAAATTTGACAATAATGAAGCAAATGACGAGAAAAAAAAGATCAAACTTATAAAAGAAATGTATCTTCAAATACTCAATCATCATTATGATTTTGAGTGTGAGAGGTTCAATACAGTTCTTGAATCGGAAAAATGCAACTCAACAGACGCCTCTGAAGCTGTTGAAGTAACAAATTCATGTTGATTTTTTTGTTAAAAAAAAATTGAAACTTTATATATTTGTTTCAATAACGTAATCATTAATTAAAATGGAGTTATCTACCATTTTAAATGAAACAGAAGATATAATTAATGATTTCAGAAATGAATTAATTCACAAATATACTCGTGGACATACAATTGATCATTTTGAAGAGTTGATGGATTTTCTTACAATGTATAACAATCCAGAAACCGATGATATATCTAATGCATTACAACGTCAAGAAGCAGTGAAAACAATGCTGAATACACTCAAGAATATATACGAGATTGTTAATAATAAATCAAACAACAAAACAGATGACTATAATGATAAATAATTTTATTTTTATTCTAAATTTTAGTGTTAATAAACAAAATAATGAATAAATTAAATGATATAGAAAATATTAGATTATTATTTAATGATTTAGTTTCTAATACTATAAATACTATTCTTTTTTATTATATAGATTATGAAGCATTACTTATATTTCATCTTAATATTAAATATTTAGATAAAAATGATTCTTATGAATTATGTCTTAAAAAATATATATATCTTAAAACATGTATAAGTAATTTAATTACATATTATGATTTTGTATCAAATAAAGATAGAATGCAAAATGTATTAGAAAATAATTTATCTATATTTACTAATAATAATAATTAATAATATATCTAATTAAAATATTTAGAAAGAGTTTCTACTAATTTTGAATTTTTTTTTGCTAATTCACTTTGAATAACTATGTACCACATTTCTCCTGGTGATATATATTTGTTTAAATAATGATCATAAAATCTAGTTTTTTCTTTAGGTAATACTAAATTAAAAGTTATAAGTTTACTATTTTCTAATATTTTTCTACATTTAAATTCACCATATTCTATAGTAGTTTTCCAATTAGGTATAGATATAAAAAAACTTAATATTAAATTTTTTTTATTAGCTTCTTTTATACTTTTAACTAATTTTTTACACATATTTTCCATTATATTATTATCGAATGGTGGATTTGCTACATATTCACCTTCTATTAATTTTATATTATTAAAATTACCTTTACTACCAAAATATCGTTCTACATCATAGAATAAACTACAATAATTATTAGAGTAAAAATTTAAGCTAGATGCAAATAATTCAAAATCAATATTACATTTATCATATAATTTTTTAAATAAAATAGGATCATTAGCTAATTGCATATTACCACTATTAAGAGTCTTATATCTTAAACAAATAATAAAAATTAAATTATTCATTAATTCTTTATCTTTATTTAAATAATGTGAATATAGTTTATCATATACTTTTGTTGGTAATTCTACGAATCTATTAAATAGATAATAATCCTTAAAAAATAAATAATTATCATCTAAAACTAAACTTAGTGTTACTTTATCAGTAACAGCTTTTTTAATTTTTAATATATCATATATATTTGTTTGATTATTTTTAATATACTGAAGTTCATCATATATTTTATTAAACTTTTTTACTATATCCAATTTATCCATTATATTATCTATATTTTCAGTACAATTACTCATAGAAGCAAAATATTTTATATCTCTTTTAAGTTGAGTATTATTAGTAGCATTATATGGTATAATAGGATCATGTTTACTTATATTATTCATTATCCATACTGATATTAATCTATTAGCATAACATTTAATATGATTTTGAGCAAAAAACTTATCTATATTTAATATAGTTTTATAAACTAAATTATATCTTACAAGTTCTAATAAAATAGATGTTTTATCATTATAAATGATTTTTTTATCAACTTTGAAATCATATTCAGTAATCATTGTCTTTTATATGTAAAATTAACTTCAAATATAGTATAATTTAAAATTGAAGTCCTATTTATTATTATTAACAGTTATTATTGTCCTTATTGATTATGTCAACAAAACCAAAAAGTACTAGTCTATCAACAAATGAAAGTATACAAAAAGAGCCATCTATAAGAATAACTTCTTCAATGAGAGATTTATATCTAAAAGAACACTTTCCTATCAAAACACAACAAGAAGTATTTAGAACTAAAGAGATGTTTCTTGGACCAAATATATACGTATTAATTCCTGAATTTCATGCAACAATGCAAGATGAAGAAATAGTTATCAGCAAGCAGTTTATTAAATGTCCTTACTCTTTATTTCAAACTTTTAGAGAAATGATAGCTAATATTGCTGATCAATCAACTAGAATTAGATCTGAAGACAAAAAGGAATTATTTCCTTATAAATTAGAACAAATTAGTGAAGTAAAGATATTGTTTAGTAAAACAAATCATTCTATTACTACTTTTAATAATGGTAGTGGATTTCTAATAGAACAACATAGTATACATAAAGAATTAAATAGACCAATTTATATACCTGAATTTGTATGTACTGGTGGATGGGCAGGTTCTAATCATGATAATAAAGATAGATTAACTGGAGGAGTAAATGGATTAGGAATTAAATTAGTTTCTGCTGTATCAAAAGAATTTAAATTAACATCTATAGGTCATGATTTTTATAATAATAAGTTATTATTTGAGATAAAAATCAAAGATTTAGGTAATAATATAGAAACGCCTATTATTAAATCACAACCTATAAATATATCAGAAAAAACACTATTTGTTTATACTCCTGATTATAAAGGTCATTTTGGTATACCAGAATCAGATTTTGAAGATTTTATTAATAAATTCGATAAACATTTATTTGGTATAACATGTTTATTAGCTGTATGGTTTGGTCCATATAAGATAATAACTGAATATAATAAAAAAGAAAATGAAGATATAATTGATCCTAGTAGAAAAATAAATAGTGATACAGTTATAAAAGATCCAGCTAATGTTCACTATAATGGTCAACATATAAAATTATTTAATACTTCTGATCTTGCTAAAGCAATATTTCCTGATCTTAGAAAGAAAAAAAGTGTAGAAACTACAGTTTTTTCTATGACAGATGATTTTATTATTGGAATTGGTATTTGGGAAGTTACAGTTGTGATACATGAACCAAGAGAAACCCATAATATTAGTTTAATTAATGGTTTAATTATACAAGAAGGTGATCACTTTAAAAAGATAAATAAAATGTTATTAGAATTTGCTAAAAATAAATTATTAGCTGAATACCAAGGAGTTGATGGAATTAGTGCTCAAATTAATACATTAGAAAATTGTATGACAATAATAATTAGAGCTACTATATCAACACCTAGTTTTAAAGGTCAAATAAAAGATTATTTAGCATTACCTACACATATTAAGTATATACCATTATCAGATAAATTTATGAATAAAGTAACTGATAGTTTAACTATAATATTTAAAAAATATATTCTCGTACAAGCAATTAAGATAGCTGCTTCAAAGAAGAAGAGAGTTGAAAGACCTACATATGAAAAATATACAGCAGCACAATATGCTGGATCTAATTCTCAAAGTTTATTATTCTTAGTTGAAGGTGATTCAGCTCTTGGATGTATAAAAAGAGGTATATCTTGTTTATCTAGAAAAGATACAAAAGGTAAAATTTTATCAGGTCCAGAGTTCTGTGGAACATTTTCATTAGGAGGAGTTACACCTAATGTATATAAAAGTGTTAAAGTAGAATTAATAAAAGATGATAAAGGTAATATAATAAGGTACTATTCTATACCTGATAAAATAAAAGAGAATAAAGTTTTATCTCAATTATGTTTAGTATTAGGATTAGATATTAATAAAAAGTATGATCTAATTGAAGAGAGAAGCGAACTTAAATATTCTAAAGTTATTATAGCAGTTGATTGGGATTTAGATGGAGTTGGAAACATTTTAGGATTAGTCTTGACATGGTTTCATAGATTCTGGCCTGAATTACTTAAATCAAATTATGTTATGTTATTTAGATCACCTGTGATAAGAGCTAAACCTTTACAAAAATATAGAAAGACATTAAAGCTTCGTGAATTTATGTCTGAAGTAGAATATACAGAATGGAGAAAACATAATGATACTTCACAATATGAAATTATTTATTATAAAGGATTAGCCAGACATGAGAAAGAAATGATAGAAAAAATGTTTGATAAAGTAGGAAACTATTTAATAAGTTATAATCCTGATGAAGATTTTGATAAATATATGAATGTATTCTATGGTAGTGATGCCGATGAGCGAAAGAAAGAACTAACTATACCTTATGAACCTTATACAATACATGATATCGATTTAATTGATAAATCAAAGAAGATTAATTCTACTATTCATCTTAAAAAGGATAGTAAAGCATTTCAATTAGATAATCTTAGAAGAAAATTACCTAACGCTATAGATGGATTTATAGATGTTAGAAGAAAGATATTTGCTGCTATGTTTAATAAATATGGTAGTTTACCTGATAAAGCTGGTGAAGGAACTAAAATCTTTCAAGCTGCAGGAATGGTAGCAGAGAAAATGATGTATCATCA
>Ga0214921_10008761_pt1 | contig 12987 bp, 7 predicted proteins | sample LL1505_MetaG_FD_177992 | JGI IMG/M metagenome (GOLD analysis project Ga0214921, IMG submission 177992) | Freshwater microbial communities from Lake Lanier, Atlanta, Georgia, United States - LL-1505 | ecosystem: Environmental > Aquatic > Freshwater > Lake | place: USA: Georgia | collected 2015-05-28 | reverse complement strand
AGCTGAAAATTTGAAAATTTCAGCCCACTGGGAATATGACGCAAATGCAAAACAAGTTTTATTGAAAATCAATCAGACACATTTTTCTGGTTTTATATTTGATTTTCCAATAGAGGTGGAAATTTTTAATGCGGATACAAACAGTTCAGATCTCTTGAAATTTCAGGTAAATAGCAAAGAGAGCATTATCCCAATCAAGCTGAATAAAATTCCCAGTTCAATAAAATTGGATCCCAGAACGGTATTGCTTGCTGAAATTGAAATGAAATAATCAACAGCCTTATCAAAAATAAAACATGATAACAGTAATCTGGTTCGCCTTAATTGTTTTCTCCATATGGTTTATCTATTTTTTTGCAAAAGATATTCATTTGCACAAAAATCAATTGGGCGAAGCCAGTTGGTTAAAAACAGGCCTCATTGGATTTGTAGTCAATTTCTTTGATGTTCTTGGGATTGGAGCATTTGCCCCGCAAACTGCCTTGCTTAAATTTACCAAGCAAACACCAGACAGGTTAATCCCTGGCACGATGAACGTTGCAAACACAATACCCGTGCTGATCCAGGCCATTGTATTTATACAAATCATTGAAGTTGATCCCATTACAATGGTGGTTATGTTTGCAACCGCCACCATTGGGGCAATTGTTGGTGCAGGTTTTGTATCTAAACTTTCCGAGAACAAAATAAGGCTCATCATGGGCATCGCTTTGTTGATTACCGCAGGCTTTATGTTTGCCAATAAAATGAGTTGGATACAAGGACAGGGCAATGAAATTGGACTTCACGGATGGAAACTATTTGTAGCAGCTGTTATAAATTGTATTCTTGGTGCAATAATGACGGTTGGTGTGGGTCTGTATGCACCATGTATGGCAATGGTATTTATGTTGGGTTTATCCCCTTTGGTAGCTTTTCCCATCATGATGGGATCATGTGCATTTTTGATGCCTCCAGCCTCATTTAAATTTATAAAAGCAGGCGCCTATCATCGGAAGGCAGCATTGAGCATGGCATTAACAGGAATTGTTGCCGTTTTGATTGCTGCCTTTATTGTAAAATCTTTGCCTTTGGATACATTGCGGTGGATTGTAATCGCCATTGTATTGTATACTTCTTTCACCATGTTTTACTCCGTATACAAAAAAGGAGTTTCATGATTCGTTTTCAGCAATCAGCATAAACAGATATCAAGCCATGCATAAAAACAAACTGCCTCTTTCGACAATTACTGGTAAAGCATTTGCCTTCCTGTTTTTTATCTTGATGATTGCCACAGCATCATCAACAGATGCAAGACCCATCAAATGGAAAGAACAGGATAAACCGGGAATCATTATACAGTCTCTGCACTGTGAAAATCAACAAAACCCTCTGGGAATTGATGTTATTCATCCAAGACTGGGATGGATTTTACAATCCAACACAGGGGAACGTGGACAATTTCAAACAGCGTATCAAATTCAAGTTGCCAGCAGCCTTACGCTTCTCCAAGCAGGACAAGCAGATCTTTGGGATACTGGAATGATGGACAATATAGCATCCAATAATATCAGTTATCAAGGCAAAGGCCTTTCATCTGAAAAAAGATATTATTGGCGGATAAAAATTTGGGACAGGCATCACAAGGCATCAGCATGGAGTCCTGCTGCATTTTGGGAAATGGGATTGCTCAATGCATCAGATTGGAAAGGAAATTGGATTGAGGAGTCCAAGTCCATTTCTTCAAAAAGCACAACCCTTTATGAAGACAATCCATCTCCCCTTTTCAGAAGGGACTTCATGGCTACCCGTAAAATAAAGAAAGCCGTAATGTATGTCAGTGGGCTAGGATATTACGAGGCTTTTCTTAATGGTAAAAAAGTCGGTAACAAGCTATTGGAACCCGGATGGACGAATTATTCTAAAAGAATCTTGTACAGCACATATAACGTAACCGCTTATTTAACGGAGGGAAACAATTGCATTGGAATGGTGTTGGGCAATGGTTGGTACAATCCATTGCCATTGACAATGTGGGGCCGAAGAAATATTCGGGAATCTTTGACTGTTGGTGAACCAAAATTTATCATGCAGCTGAACATTGAATATTCAGATGGCACCAAAGATCAAATCGTATCTGATGATGCTTGGAAAGTGACTGCTGGACCGATTATACAGAATAATATTTACCTGGGAGAAAAATATGATGCCCGCAAAGAGATTCCAGGCTGGAGCAAAGCAGGATTGAATACAGGCAACTGGCGTCCTGTGAAAAATGCAGTAGAACCAAGCGGAAAATTATGTTCAGAACAAGTACCTCCTATTGTGGCTGGTGACACCATCTTACCCATTTCCATAAAAAAAATAGCGGGTAAAAAATTTATTGTTGATTTTGGAAGGAATTTTAGTGGCATCATCAGATTGCAAGCAAAAGGTGCTGCAGGCACACTCATCAACCTTAGCTACGGGGAACTTTTATACCGCAACGGGGCACTGAATGTAATGACGAGTACAGCAGGTCAGATAAAACGAAAAGGAGTGGGAGGACCTGGAGCTCCTGATACGGCATATGCCAGGGATCAGTTTATACTTGGCGGCAAAACCAAAGATGTATTCCAACCAAAATTTACCTTTCATGGATTTCGCTATGTAGAGGTTTCGGGGTTTCCGGGTACACTGCGCCCACAAGACATAAAAGGTTTGGTGATGTTTTCAAATGTTCCGGATGCCGGAGATTTCAGCTGCTCTGATACGCTGATCAATCAAATACAAAAGATTTCTCTGAACACTTTTAAGAGCAATATTTTTAGTGTTCAGTCAGATTGCCCACACAGGGAACGTTTTGGATATGGCGGCGACATCGTGGCAACCAGTGAGGCCTTTATGCACAACTACGACATGTCTGGTTTTTATGAAAAAACTGTTCTTGATTTTGCGGATGAAGCCCAGCCAGATGGAGGATTAACAGAGACAGCGCCTTTTGTAGGCATTGCCAGTGATGGATTGGGAGGAAAGTCTGGACCAATTGAATGGGGATCTGCACATCCGATGCTGGTTGATCAGCTTTATCAGTATTATGGCAATATTGATATGGTCCGTGAACAATATCCTGTTGTAAAAAATTGGGTTGATTTCATGGAACGCAATGCAAAAGGGGGTATCATCAATATAACAATAGGGGATCATGAAAGCATTGATAAAAAATTAGAGGGATCAAGTGCTACTGCTTTTTACTATTACAATACCCTTCTGCTAACCAAGTTTGCTGATCTGCTAAACAAACAGGATGATTATAAAAAATACAATGCACTAAAAGAAAGCATTAAAGCTTCTTTTATTGCCAAATATGTTGATCCTGCGAGTGGAAATATAGACATTCATACAGCAGCAGCACAGGCTTATGGGCTATTTTTTAATTTAATTCCAGAAGGTTCATTTGATGCGGCGCTTAAGGTCTTGCTGGAGAATATCACTAAAAACAATGACCACATCACTGCAGGAATTTTTGGCACAAAATTCATCTTGGACGTATTGAGCAATACAGGGAATGGGAGCAAGGCCTACAAAATGGCAACACAAAAAACATTTCCCGGATGGGGGTATATGCTGGCGAATGGCGCCACTACATTATGGGAACACTGGCCACTGGAAGAAAACATTTATTCACACAATCATCCTATGTTTGGTTCCATCAGCGAATGGTTTTATAAACATTTGGCTGGTATTCGCCCTGCAAATGATGCTGTAGGCTACAATAAAATCATCATCCGTCCGCAAATAAATGATTTGCAGTGGGCAAAAGCCTCCTACAATGCTGTACTTGGTAAAGTAAGCACTTACTGGAAAAAATCAGGTAAAACACTGACGCTTGACATCACCATACCCGTGAATGCAACCGCCGAAGTATTCATCCCCGCTTCCTTGAAAAATATAAAAGAAAGAGGGATGCCAGTAACGGGTGATGGCGCTGTTCAATTCAAAGGGACTGAAAAAAAGGAGTCGGTATTTGCACTGGGGTCGGGAGTCTACCAATTCACTGTACAACTCGAAGATCAATAACAAAGTTATTTAATGAAGAGGGCTGACCCTTTGCGACATTAACTTGGCTGCTGCTGAATCACATTGTTGAGCATAAAAAACAACCCTATCCTTGTATTTTTTATCAAAAGCAAGATTACGGGTCTCATTGATGTCTTTTTTTACATTGTACAATTCATAATATGTTGGGTGATCTTCATACCGGATAAATTTCCATGTATCATCCCTGTAACATTCGGTCTTCAATAAAAGTGGATTACCTTCCAAGCGGTGTTCACAGAAGATAGCGTTTCGCCAATTCTTTGGTTTTCCCTGATAAAAGGATGTCAGGCTTTCACCTTGGTACCGTGCAGGAATATCCAATCCGGCAAGTTTGAGTATGGTGGGCGTAACATCCACATTGAGAACCATTTCATCATATATTTTTCCCCGATTATTTTTCGGTTGTCTCGGATCGTAAATAATCATTGGGATACGAATGGATTGTTCGTACATCAGCCATTTGTCAGCATAGCCCCGGTCTCCTAAAAAATATCCATTATCCCCCATAAAAATGATGACGGTATTGTCTGCCAGGCCCTGTTCTTCCAGTGTGGCCCTTATACGTCCTATAACACTGTCAACACCACTGATCATCCTGTAATATCCTTTTACCATCCTCTGGTATTTTTCAGACGAATCAAACCTCCAATACCATCTGTCACGGTTCATGGTTGTTTGCAGAAACGTTGGCAATGCATTAAAAAAAGCGGGATCTGCAGTTGATGGCACAGGAATGCGGGCATCTGTATACAAACTGTCACAATAGGAAGGCCAAAAATATTGTTCCTTCGAATCATCATCAGCGTGTGGTGACCAAAATGAAAGTGAAAGACAAAAGGGCTGATCTTTATTTGATTGTATAAAATCAATGGCATGGTTACCATTGATATCAGCCAGGTGTATTTTTTTGCCATCAATCTCTTTTATGTATGGCCATGCTGTTTGTTTACTGACACTGAACATGGCGCTTTCAATGCCCTTGTTGACTTTTACACCAAATTTACCTACGAACCCTGTCTGGTATCCCGCTTTTCGGAGCAGATAAGGATAACTTTCCAGCATGTATTCGTTGCTCAATGGTAGCTTTCCGAAAGTATAATCATGGGTACGCTCGTACAATCCTGTAAACAAGGATGCACGGCTTGCCGCACAAATTGGTGTGGTTGCAAAAGCATTCTTAAAATAAATTCCTGCACGGGCAAGCCTGTCTATGTTCGGCGTTTTTATGATGGGATTGCCTGCAAATCCAAGAGCATCCCACCGTTGATCGTCAGTAAGGATAAAAATAATATTGGGCTTACTGTTTTGGTGAGAAGGATTTCGATGTGTACTCTTTTTATTATATGCAGATAACAAAAAAAAACTTGCTGCTACAGCAATAAAAACAGTGGTAAATTTCATTGGGGACTTTTATTAAAATTATGTTTGCTGCCCTTGTGCTTAGAAAAAATATGATTGGATTTAACAAATGGCATAAAGCAGGTTTTTATTTTATCCGAAGTGCTTCAATTTCATTGGCCGTTTTTGCCAATGGATTTCCCAACAATCTGCTGCCATTTCCCGTGATGACAAAATCTTCCTCAACCCTGATTCCAGTCAGGTTCCTGTATGCCTTTAGTTTGTCATAATTGATAAAAGACCCCAGCTGATTGTTTGCTTCCCACTCATCGATAAGGGCAGGATTAAAATACAAGCCAGGTTCAATGGTAACAACAAATCCTTCTTCCAGCGGCCTGGCCAAACGCAACGATTTCAAACCAAACTGTGTGCTTTTTATTATTTCTTCATTGTACCCAACATACTGTTCACCCAAGTTCTCCATATCATGCGTATCCAGACCCATCATATGTCCAAGACCACAGGGGAAAAACAATGCATGTGCGCCCAAAGAAACCGCCTCTTTTGCATCCCCTTTCATTACCCCTAACTCCTGTAAACCCTCCGTCAATTTTTCACAGGCATGCAAATGAATATCCCTGAATGGTTTCCCTGGTTGCAGCAACGCAACAGCAGACTCATGTGCACGAAGTACAATGTCATAAATATCCCTTTGTGCAGCGGTGAATGTTGCACTCACTGGAAAAGTTCTGGTAAGGTCGCCTGCATAGTGCATTCCCGTTTCAGCACCGCAATCAGACAGAACAAGGTTACCCTCAGTCAACAGGGAATGGCTATATCCGTTGTGAAGAATTTGACCCTGCTGGGTAAGAATGGTAGGAAAAGAAAGATTGCCCCCTGCGCCAATCGCAATTTCCTGCATTTTCCCTGCAATTTGTGCTTCAGTCATCCCTGCCTTTGCCATGGTAATCGCTGCAAGCTGCATAACAGCAGTAGTGTTTACAGCCCGGTTGATTTCCTCAAGTTCCCCAGCTGATTTATAGGACCGCTGGGAAACAATTGCCTTGATCAAAATGATTGAATGCATTCCTTGCAGCGACCCGGATGAAATGCCCAATACATCACCCAATAGATCCTGCTGTTCGGGTCTATAGGGTGGCAAAAAATGTATCTTCTTTTTTTGTTCTGTTGCCAACCGTATAAAAGCCCAGAGATCTTTTCTGGGTTTGACGATTGAAACGCCTATGGCGCCTGAAAGCAGGTTCAAGGGTTCGCGATATCCGGTCCAGATCATTTCTTCGGTTGTAAAATCATCCCCAAAAACAATTTCACTGTCGTTGTCGATATCAATAATCCCTATCAATGCTGGCCGATCAATTCCAAAGAAATACAAGAAACTGCTGTCCTGTCTGAAAGGGTAAAGATTATCCCTGTAATTCATGCTGCTCTCTTCGTTGCCCAACAATACAATCAGGCCACTACCAACACCATGTTGCAATTGTTTCCTTCTTTCAATATATACTTTCTTGTCGAACATGTTGCTTTAACAAATTTTGAAAAATGATTGGGGTTGATTTTCCAGTTGTTGCTCTATTTCTTTTGCTGCCTTGGTAATCGAAAGGCCTCCGAGATTTGTACAACGCAGGGTATGATGAATTTCGTTGCCAACTTTTTGCATGGTTTCAATGACTTCATCCAGCGGAACCAGGTGATTGTAATCTGACAAGGCCATGTTGGCGCAGGAGACAGCATTGGTTGCAGCCATTACATTTCGACCAAGACAAGGGGCTTCTACCCTGTTTCCTATCGGGTCGCAAATCAATCCGAGTACGTTCTGCAAGGCCAATGATGCCGCAGACAGGGATTGTGCCAAGCTGCCGTTGGCCATGCCCACCAATGCAGCAGCAGCCATTCCTGAACCGGAACCACATTCAGCCATACATCCCCCCACTTCTGCAGCAAATGTGGCATGCGCTGCAATAAAAACACCGATCAGTCCGGCAGCAAGCATGGCCCTTACAATTTCTTCTTCAGACAAATCCAATGAAGTAGCCATTCCGATGATTGCTCCAGGCAAAGCACCACAGGACCCAGCAGTGGGTGCGGCTACAATAACACCCATGGAGCTTTTTACCTCCATGATGGCTGAAACATACATGATGATGGTGTTGTTCACGTCGCCGCCCATCAACCGCTTGTTCGTCAGCTGCTCCTTTAACTGAACGGACTGACTTCCCAAAATTCTATCCGGATAACTGGTTCCTTTTAAACCAGTCTCAACAGCATTGCGCATGATGCCTACAATAGACCGCATTTTTTCAAATACTTCTTCCCTGGAAATATTTCCCCGCATGCACTCATAGTCAACAGCCAATTCCCAAAGGGACCGGTTTTTGGCCTGATTATAGGCAAGCATTTCATCACTTGTAATAAACGGCACCTGCAAATTATTTCTGGACAAAACCGGAAGAACGGGAGATAATTTCTTAATATACCTCACTTTATTCATCGCCAATAGTTCCTGTACAATATTTTCATCCAGGAATTGTTGGGCCTTTATTTCAAGAAAGCAAAGCCCATCACCATTGGCTTCATGCCAAATGATTTCATCATAAGCAACTGTATTTTTAAGATAAGGGATGAGGTTTTCTGCAAACTCACAATAGACAAGTGTTTCATAATAATCTCCTGCAAGGGAAACTTTACAGTTATCAATTTCAATTACCTCAATCATTCCACCCCCTGTTGAAATCGCAGTCATGCGATGACATTCTTCTTTATTGCTCATGGTAAGCTTATAGGTATTGGGATGATCAGCACCTATATCCTGGATTTCAATTTCAACATGAATGCCTTCCAGCTCAAGAAACTTTTCAGATTGTGGAAGGCGCTCATCATAGGCCTCCCATCCCAAAAATCCACCAAACAAACCCATGTCTGAACCCTGACTCTTGTGTGTCGTTGCCAGGGATCCATTGGGGTCAAACTCAATCAATACATGTGGCAATGAGCCTCCCATCAAATCCCTGCACAGCCTTCCTATTCTCAATGAGGCTGCACAATGTGAACTTGAGGGACCCCTCATCACAGGGCCGATAACGTCATTGAAAATGCTGGGGAAAGATGCCATGATTTTCTATTTAATGTGATAAAATATGGATTGCCAATCCAACCTCTCTCATCTATTCTTTACAGAATCGATAACCTGTTTTTCGCTTAATATTTGCATAAAGGTATACATCAGCAGCAAGGAGAAAATAAAAAATAATCTCAGCGGTCTATTTAGATTGGGCTAATGAAAAATCAAAGGATCAATCTTTTTTTCATAGGTTTTTATATACTCCCGGGGTGTTTTAGAGACTACACTTTTAAATACCCGATTAAAAGAAACCACACTGTTAAACCCACATTGATGGGCAATATCACCAATGGAAACAAAATTTTTTTCCATTAACCGCTTGCAAGCCTCGTTGATCCTCAGTTCATTCAAAAAATTGGTATACGTTTTAGCACTGTGTTTTTTGAAATACCTGCAAAAAGACTGGGGTGCGAGGTGTGCAACAGCCGAAATCTGCTCCAAAGAAATCTCTTCCTTATAGTGATCCATGGTATACCGTAAAATATCATTCATTTTCAAGCCATCCATATCGGTAAACAGGTATTCAAAAGATTCTGTCGAAAAATACTCCCACTGATTTAAATTGGCCATTGTCTGAAGCATCTCAATAAAATAGGCCATCATGAATCCTTCCTCATTATTGATGACTTTAAGAAAATGTTCAAACAGTTTAGGTGCATCTTTTTTAGATGCCTGAATACCATAGTTACTCGATTGAATAAATTTTTTAATGCTGTACATTTCAGGAAACTTGAGCAGTTGTGAAATGAATCCTTCCGGATTGAAAAATATATTCAGTGCATGGATTTTTTTTTGGCTATCGGGCTCAAAATAACAGGGGTTGCTTTTGAACAAATGGGGCTGATTGGCTCCAATGACAAACAGATCACCCGACTGAAAGGGTTTCATGTTATTCCCGATGACAATAGTACCCTCACCACTGAGAACCCAGGTGATTTGAACTTCAACATGGCGATGCAAGTGAGGATAAAAATAAGGTGACTTATCTTCCTTTATGTGTATTGACTTGCCAATTTTTTCAGGTATCGTGAAATTAATAATTTTCACAAAATGATGTAGTTTTTATTCGTCCGCAATAAGGAAAACCTATTCGAATCTTTTCAGATTAGAGCCAAGTGGCAGCATTGGTCGCAGGTGTTTACATCGATTAATTTACGATATTTTGACTAACCAAAAAAATATGCTTGAATTGTTAACCCTTACGATAGATAGTGGATTTTTACACCTGATGTTTTTATAAAAAAACAAACCGCCTGATTCAATGAACCAGGCGGTGATGTATAGAAAAATTATATACCAATGAATTAAAGGGTATCGACTAATAGCCAGGATTTTGTGTCAAGGCTGGATTCAATGTCAACTCATTTGTCGGTATTGGCAACAAATAGTGCTTGGCTGGATTGAATCCCCATCCTCCATTGGCTCCTGTGAGCGTTGTTACATATGGATCAAGGAAATTACCCGCATCCACCTTTAAATTGGCATAGGCAGTTTTCAGCTCATTACTGTAAAAAGCACCTTTGGGTCTTTTACCAACAATTAATTTATCCGCCCTCCAACGCAGCAGGTCATCCAAACGGAAGCCTTCTGTCATGAGTTCGACTGCGCGTTCCCTCCTGACTTCCTGCAAATAATCTGGAAGGGTATATCCATAGTCAGGCCATTTGGGGTCGTTTCTGATTGATGTCAGTACCATATTGGGCATACCAACCCTGGCCCTTAATTTATTGATGGTCAAATCAACATCAGCCTGGGTCAATTGTCCCAACTCAGCCTTGGCTTCAGCATAATTCAGCAAGGCCTCTGCAAAACGAAAAATAATAAAAGACAATTCCCCGCTGTTTCCACCCGTTGCAGGGTCAAGCTGTGGACGGCGGAACTTCTGTGATTCATATCCGGTCGGACCTGTCTGTGCACCACCTAACAAAGGAAGCGTGTACTTGGTCGTATCGTTTTTCAAGCTGATGGTAACCGGATCACCTGGGTTCATTACCGTTTGAACAAAGCGCTGGTCACGGTTTTTTACAACATCTCGGATGTCTTTCTCCCCTTGATACAGCGGGCTGACACTGATGGGCAAACCATCTGAGCAAAGGTACATTCCCACCATGTCCTGGGTGAATCCTGAACCATGAGGCCAGTTCCATAATTGATTGGTAAAGGCATCTCCTTGTGCTGAACTATAACTCCTCCAGAGCAGTATTTCAGGATTGGAGCTTAAATTCACCTGGTTAAAAAGTTCATAATACACCTGGCTCGTATTACCAGTTGACAACTTGTAAACTGCTCCATCAATGACGGCTTTAGCCGCTTGTGCAGCTGCAGTCAAAAAGGCGTCTCCATTTGTTTTTCCTTTGAAGGCATCATTTTGATGGTATTTTTCCCAGGTTCCTTCATAGAGTGCCACCCTTGATTTAAACAAGGAAGCAATATCGCGGCTTATCCTTTGCGCAGGAACTTCTGTCTTTCCTTTGAGTTTGGAAATGGCCATATCCAGATCGCTGAGGATAAAGTTTGCCACATCGGTTCTTGAACTGCGGGGGCCCATCAAGATTTCCTTGTCAGTGGCCAAAAGCGGTACCTTAACGATGGGAAGATCACCGAATTGTTTTAAGAGGTTGAAATAATTGAATGCCCTGAAAAAGTATGCCTCACCAATATAATGATCCTTAAGGCCCCCATTAGGTACCCTATCACTGTTCTTCAGGAAATAATTGACGTTACGCACAGCTGTCCAACTCCATCCTCCGCCACTCGAAGGAACGGTAATTGCACCATCAAGGCGATTTTTTGTAGACAGCCAAAGGCCTACCGAAATGGCCATATCGGTTCCTGCATCCAACAATGGATTACCACCGGATCCGCTTGTTAACCAACCAGGCAGTACTGAATACAAACCATTCATGTATAGTTCCATGTCCTGGTCTGATTTCCAGAATTCAGGATCGGATATCTGGTCCTGAGGATTTAAATCTAAAAAATCCTTTTTGCACGAATTAAATACCATTCCAATTCCAAGGAACAATACTGTTAGTAATAATATTTTTTTCATTTCTGTTTTTTTTAGAAGTTAATGTTCAACCCAAGAGAGAAACTCTTCGACAACGGATAAATCCTGCCATCTCCTGCGCTACCTGCTGTCTGTTCAGGATCAAGCAATTTAAATTTGTTGATAATGAAGAGGTTTTCACCAGAAAAATAAATATTAGCTCCCTTGATTTGTGCCCTGTTGGTGATTTTTGAAGGAATGGTATACCCCAACCTCAGGTTTTTAAGCCTGCAGTAAGCGCCACTGGGTAAATAACGATCAACGGGTCTGCCATAATTTTTACTGTTATCCCCGTCAAAAACAGAATACGGCTTAGCATAATAGGCGTTGGGATTTGCTCCCAATGGGCTTGATGCATCTCTCCAGTAATCCAAATGCTGTTGATACACCATCATGTGCAATGGTCCATTTGCAGGGCCCCTGAAAACGTTTCCATTCAGGATCTCTGTAATATACAGATCTTGTTTACCCACACCTTGGAAGAAAACAGCCAATTCAAGCCCTTTCCAGGAGGCACTTGCATTGATTCCATACAGATACTGGGGCAACTGATTTCCCAGAATGACCATATCCCCATGATCGGCTACGGTATTTTTGCCAGCATTGATGGCTCCACTCTTGTCAAGATCCACGTATTTAAGATCTCCTGGATTCCATTTGCCTGACCAAAGGAAAGATTGGTTCGCCCAACTGGTTACTTCATCTGTAGTTTGGAAAAAGCCATCGGTTTTGTATCCCCATGTTTCTCCAAGTACCTGTCCTTGACGATACGTGGTCAAGATTCCGGTTGGGTTGTTGTATGACATCACCACACTCCTGTTATTGGCCAAATTACCGCCAATTTCGTAGTAGAAATCTCCTACGTGGTCTTTCCATTTGATTTCAAGGTCAAAACCACGTGTCCTGATTTCACCAGAATTTTCCCTTGGCACCGAAGTTCCAAGCAAGGCAGGAACTGCAGGACCAGGTCCCACCAAGTCGGTAGTAAAGGATTGGTACCAATCAACAGTGGTGGATAATCTCCTTCTGAAGAAGGCCATGTCTGCTCCAATATCCAATGTTTTTACTTTTTCCCATGAAAGGTTAACACTTGAAATATTGGGAGAAGCTACTGTCCATAAACGCTGACCACTGAATAGAAAACTGCTCTGGCCAACGCCCATTGTAGGTATGTAAAGGTAGTTGGACACATTCTGATTGCCCAATTCTCCAATTGATCCCCTTAATTTTAAATAATTAATCACCTTTTTCAAGGGATAGAATTTCTCTTTTGACGCTACCCAACCTGCGGAAACAGAAGGAAAATATCCCCACTGCTTTCCTGGTTCAAACCTTGATGAACCATCAGCCCTGAAATTGGCTTCGACCAAATATTTGTCGTTAAAATCATACAGCAACC
>Ga0214921_10008760_pt1 | contig 12987 bp, 10 predicted proteins | sample LL1505_MetaG_FD_177992 | JGI IMG/M metagenome (GOLD analysis project Ga0214921, IMG submission 177992) | Freshwater microbial communities from Lake Lanier, Atlanta, Georgia, United States - LL-1505 | ecosystem: Environmental > Aquatic > Freshwater > Lake | place: USA: Georgia | collected... | reverse complement strand
TTCCCGGATGTATGCGGGTATCCACTTCCGCTTTGGCAGCGAGGGCGGGCAAGCCCAAGGGCGGTGTGTGGCGGACAAGGTGCTGGGCTTGCGTTTACAGCCCTGATCCTCGGGCTGGTTGGCTGACTGCTTTTTGCTTTGCCGAGCCGTCGTATCGAAACGATAAGATGCCCCCAATGTGTGTGTGCCAGGGTCCGTTGCGGGTTTAAGCATGCGCTGTCATTCATTTTTTGATTCGGGTATGCGATGAGCAAGACTTTTGGTTGGACCCTCTCGGTGGTACGCGGAGGCTTCGTGGTGTGGGTTCTGGGCTCCCTGCTTGTGGCTTGTGGCAAGAAGGACGGGGCCGCTGCCTCCGCTGCCTCAGCAGGCCCGTCGACGGCGGCCGCCGCAAGCCAGCCTGCTATGCCCAGCTCTGCCAGCAGCGGCGCGGCGGCCATGCCGACCCCCGGTGCATCAGCAGCGCCAGCGCCACCCGTGGCGGTGACCACGGTCAAGGCAGAGATGAAAGACCTGGCGGTCAGGCTGCGTTCTGCCGGTGTTGTCACCCCGATTCGCACCGTGGACGTTAAGTCGCAGGTCAATTCGATCATTACCAAGGTGAATATCAAAGATGGCCAGTACGTGAAAGCCGGCGACCTGCTCTTCAGCCTGGACGCCCGCACCGAAGAAGCCAACATCGCGAAAGCACAGGCCCAACTGGCCAAAGATTCAGCGGCGCTGGCCGATGCGCAGCGCCAGCTCCGGCGGGCGCAAGACCTGTTGGCGCGGCAGTTTATTTCGCAAGGCTCGGTAGATAGCAATCTTGCGTCGGTTGAGGGCTGGCAAGCGACCGTCAACGCCGACCGCGCGGCCATTGACGCCACCAAGGTGGCGCAGTCCTACGCCCGCATCAGCGCGCCGCAAAGCGGCCGCGTGGGCATGGTCAATGTGAGCACCGGTTCGGCGGTGGAAGCCAATAAAACGGTACTAGTCACCATCACCCAAATCAGCCCGATTGCGGTGACCTTCACCTTACCCCAACGCAATATCGCGGACGCACTGGCCGGGCTCCAGAAAGACGGTGCCCCTGTCACCGCCACCCTGCCCGACAACGGCGGCGTGTTCAAAGGCAAGCTGCAGTTTGTCGACAGCGTGGTCGATACCGCGTCCGGTGTCGTCAAAGCCAAGGCCCATTTCAAAAATGAGGATGAGAAGCTCTGGCCGGGCGCATTTGTCGAAGTGCAGCAGGTTTTGCGCGAGGTGAAGGATGCCGTGGTCGTTCCGCAAGTCGCAGTGGTGTATGGATCGCGCGGAGCGTCAGTTTACGTAGTAGAAAACGGTAAAGCTGTGGTGCGCCCCGTCAAGGTGCTGCAACCACAGGGTGCGGAGGTGGCGGTCAGCGGCCTGGAAGCGGGAGAGACCGTGGTACTGGAAGGCAAACAAAACCTGCGGCCCGGAAGTGCGGTGGTGGAACGCGCCAAAGAGAATAAGGACGGACCGCAGGGTGCTGCCAGCGGCGCTACTTCCAGCGCGTCCTCGCCCGGCGGTGCGGGTGCTGCCCCAAGCGGGGCTGATCCCGCAGCCAAGACCAAGGCTGCACCATGAACTTTTCGGAAGTTTTCATACGCCGTCCGGTGATGACGGTGTTGCTCAACGTCGCCATCGTGGCGGCGGGGGTGATCGGCTTCAACAATATTCCGGTATCGGCCCTGCCCAGCTACGACACGCCGGTGATCAATGTGTCGGCATCTTTGCCCGGCGCGAATCCGGAAACCATGGCTACCTCGGTGGCGCTGCCCTTGGAAAAACAGTTCCAGACAGTACCCGGGCTGCGCACCATCAGTTCCAGCAGCGGTTTGGGTAACACCTCAATCACGCTGGAATTCGACGAAGGCCGCGATATTGATGCGGCTGCTGTCGACGTGCAAGCAGCTCTTTTGCGGGCGCAGCGTTCGCTGCCGCAGGACATGACCAACCCGCCCTCCTACCGCAAGGTCAATCCGGCAGATGCCCCGGTGCTGTTCCTGTCCATGACCTCGCCTTCGCTCTCCCCACAAGAGTTGCAGGACTATGCGGACCATCTGGTCTCGCCCACGCTCTCCACAGTGGATGGTGTGGCGCAGGTGAATATTTATGGAGCCAAGCGCTTTGCTGTGCGGGTCCGCGTCAAGCCCGATGCGCTGCTGGCGAGCAATATCGGCCTGGATGAACTCAGCGCCGCTTTGCGCGCCGCCAATGTCAACACGCCGGTTGGCACACTGGATGGACCCCGGCAATCGCTGATCCTCCAAGCCAACAAACAGCTGACCAATGCGCGTGATTTCGGCAATTTGATCATCAGTATCAAAGGCGGCTTCCCGGTGCGCTTGCGCGATGTTGCCAAGGTCGAAGACAGCATCGAAAATTTGCGTACCTGGGCGACTTTCAACGGCGACACATCGATCACGATTGCCATCCAGCGCCAACCCGGCGCCAACACGGTGAAAGTGGTCGACACGATACGCGCGAAGCTGCCGGAGTTGCAGTCGCAAATGCCGGCTTCGGTGTCGATGACGCCCATCAATGACCGCTCTGCATCGGTGCGCGAGGCCTTGCACGATGTGACCCTGACCCTGGCCGGCACGATTGCACTGGTGGTCCTGGTGATTTTTCTGTTTTTGCGCCGCTTTGTCGCGACGGTGATTCCGACGCTGTCGTTGCCCATCTCCCTGATGGGTGCGCTGGCCTTGTTGTGGGGGCTGAATTACAGCCTGGACAATATTTCCCTCTTGGGCCTGACCCTGGCTGTCGGGCTGGTGGTGGACGATGCGATCGTGGTGCTGGAAAACATCATCCGCCATGTGGAGAAGGGCGAAGAACCGTTCAGCGCAGCCCTGCGAGGCGCGCGGGAGGTAGGCTTCACCATTGTTTCCATTTCGGTTTCACTGGTGGCCGTTTTCATCCCGATTTTTTTCATGCCTGGCGTGATCGGCTTGTTGTTCCATGAATTTGCGGTGGTAGTAGGCTTGTCGATTTTGGTCTCCGCCTTTGTTTCGCTGACCCTGGTACCCATGCTGGCCAGCCGATTTCTGACCGACGAGGCGCACAAGCGCCCGCCTGGTGCGATGGTTAGGGTGTTTGAGCGCGCCTTCAATCTGCTGCTAGGCGGGTATGTGCGGGCGCTGGACTTGGCCTTGCGCTGGCGCAAGCTGGTCTTGCTGGTTGCACTGGCTACCCTGGGCGGCACCGTGTACATGGTCAATGTGATACCCAAAGGATTTTTCCCGGAAGAGGACATCGGCCAGATCATCGTCACCACCGAAGGCGGAGAGGACATCTCTTTCCCGGCGATGGTGCAGTTGCAGGAGCGCGCGGCAACCATCATCCGCAATGACGAGAACGTGGCTGCGGTGAACTCGTTCAACGGCGGCAGCAACAGCCAGAGCATTGGCCGCATGTTCATTTCGCTCAAACCGGCCGATCAGCGGGTGCCGGCCAAAAAGGTTATTGAAGGTTTGCGGCGCAAGCTGCGCGCGGTGGTGGGCTTGAATGTGTTCATGCGCCCGGTGCAGAACTTGCAGCTCGGCGGACGCCAAAGCAAAGCCCAATACCAGTACATCATGCAAAGCCTGCGCCCCGAGGAGTTGGGCGGATGGTCGGCCAAATTGCAGGAAAAATTGCGCGCCGATCCGATGTTCCGGGACGTGACCAGCGATGCGCAGATGCGTGGTCTGCAAGCGCAATTGAAGATAGACCGCGACCGCGCTAACGCGTTGGGCGTGAGTATGGAGGCGGTCCGTAACGCTTTGTACAGCGCGTTTGGCGAGCGTCAGGTGTCCACCATTTACCTGCCCACCGACACCTACCAGGTGATCATGGAACTCGCGCCTGAAGCCAAGCAGGACGAGTTTGCGCTGAACAGCATCTATGTGCGCGGCAGCGGAGGTACGCTGGTGCCGATCAGCAGCTTCACCACGGTGGAGCGCAGTTCCAGCCCGACCGCGATCAACCACGTGGGCCAGTTACAGGCGGTCACTGTCTCCTTCAACCTGGCGCCGGGCTCGGCCCTGGGTGACGCCACCGCCAAGATTGACCAAGCGCGCGAAGCGATGCAAATGCCGTCATCGGTGATCACCACGTACGGTGGCGATGCAGCGGTCTTCAAAAACTCGCAGGGTAGCCAATTGATTCTGGTCGCTGCCGCCTTGGTGGTGATTTATGTGCTGCTCGGGGTGCTGTACGAAAGCTATATCCACCCCATCACAATTCTGGCTGGCCTGCCCTCGGCCGCCATGGGGGCGCTTGGGACTTTGATGTTTTTCGGCCAGGACCTGACGCTGATCGCGACGATTGGCATCGTGATGCTGATCGGCATCGTCAAGAAAAACGCCATCATGATGATCGACTTCGCGCTGGAAGCCCAGCGCCATGAAGGCATGACCCCGGAAGAGGCGATTCACGAAGCCTGCGTGCTGCGCTTTCGCCCCATCATGATGACCACGCTGGCCGCTTTGGTCGGCGCTTTACCCATTGCCTTGGGTTGGGGTGCCGGTGCTGAGTTGCGTCAACCGCTGGGCCTGGCCGTGGTGGGCGGATTGGTGTTTTCGCAGGCGATCACGCTGTTCGTCACGCCGGTGTTGTATCTGGCACTGGAGCGCTTCAGCGGAAAAGGGCCCATCACCGCCCAGGCGGGATAGTCGGGCTTAGCCGCTCATTGTCCGGCCCGCAAACCGGACAATGGATCCGCAAAGCGCAAACGCAGCCGCAACTCCTGTTTCATACGGGTGTTGCGCAAGCGCCGCGACTCGGACATGAAACTCATCTGGATCGCACTGAGTTCCTGCGCAGCTTGTGCGCGCGAAACCCGTGGCGGGGGCGGCAAGCCATACAGCGCGGCAGCCGCGTCAAAGTAGTCCCCCATGCGCAGCTGGCTGTCATCGTTGACGTTGTAGACCCGCCGCGCGCGCCCACGCCACAGCGCCAGCCAGCATGCACGGGCCAGGTCGTCGGCGTGGATGTGGTTGGTGTAGACGTCTTCCGACGCCAGCAGCACCGGGCTGCCCCGCTGCAGACGCGCCAGCGGCGTACCGCCTTCCCGGTCTGGGGCGTAAATCCCGGGAATGCGCAGCACACTGGCGCGTGTGGTCACTGAGAAGCTGCGGACGCTGCGCTCAGCATCCACGCGCCGGCGGGCACGCGCCGTAGTGGCCCGCAGCGGTCGTGTCTCTGAAACCCAATCACCGCCGCAGTCGCCGTAGACGCCGCTGGTGGATCCGTACACCACCGAACGCGGGAAGCGGCTCCGGCGCAGGCTGCGCAGCAGGTTGCGGGTACGGGGGTCGTACTCGCCATCGCCCGGCGGGGGGGCCAGATGCACGATGCGGTGCGCAAGCCCGGCCAGGCGGCGCAGCGTGCGCGCGTCATCCAAATCGCCGACCAAAGGACTGGCGCCCAGGGCGCGCAAGGCTGCGCGATTCTCAAGCTGGCTGGTCAACGCCAGCCAGCGCGGACCACCGCCGTTCAGGTGCTGGTCGCGCACGAGGCGCTGCCCCACATCACCACAGCCCACCACCAGCACCCGCTCACGCCGAAACCGCGCGGGCAAGGCCATGCGCGGCGCGCGCGCGGCCCGCAAAGCCCGAGCTGGCGGCGCTGCGCCGATTGCGGGCAGAATCGCGGCTTTGTTTGCAGATGCTCGGGGCTTGGCTGCGGGACACATAGGATAAGGATAACCACTGTATGAGCGCGAGCGCGTCGCAATTTTCGGTTCTGGTGCAGCCCAGCGGGCGGGCATTCAGCGTGGATGCATCGGAGAGCCTTTTGGCAGGCGGCATCCGCCAGGGCGTTGGTCTTCCCTACGGCTGCAAAGACGGGGCCTGCGGCTCCTGCAAATGCAAAAAAATCTCCGGCACCGTGGTCCACGGCAACCACCAGGACAAGGCGCTGAGCGCGGCGGAAGAAGCGGCCGGCATGGTTCTAACCTGCTGCGCCACCGCCACCAGCGATCTGGTGCTGGAATCCCGCCAGGTCTCCCTCGAGGGTTCTTTGCCGGTTCGCAAGATGCCTGCGCGTATCAGCAGCATGCAGCGCAAATCGCCCGACGTTATCCAATTGCAATTGCAGTTGCCCGCTACTGAGTCTTTTCAGTACCGCGCAGGCCAGTACATCGACGTGTTGCTGCGCGACGGCGCCCGGCGCAGCTATTCGATGGCCAATGCGCCGCACACCGGGCCTTCGCTGGACTTGCACATACGCCACATGCCGGGCGGGCGCTTCACCGATCTGGTGTTTGGCAGCATGAAAGAGCGTGACATCGTGCGCATTGAAGGGCCTATGGGGTCTTTCTATTTGCGGGAAGACTCCAACAAGCCCTTGGTGCTGCTGGCATCCGGAACCGGATTTGCGCCGATCAAGGCCTTGATTGAACACATGCAAGAGCGCCAGATCACCCGCCCGGCCACGCTGTTCTGGGGCGGTCGGCGTCCGCATGATCTGTACATGGATGACTGGGTTCGCGCCCAATGCGCCGTAATGCCGCATCTGAGCTACGTGCCGGTGGTGTCCGACGCACTGCCCGAAGACAACTGGCAAGGCCGCACGGGCTTTGTCCACCAGGCCGTTTTGGAAGATATGCCCGACCTTTCCGGCTACCAGGTCTATGCCTGCGGCGCGCCGGTGGTGGTGGAGTCGGCGCAACGCGATTTCAGTGATCTGGCGGGCTTGGACGAGGCAGAATTTTTTGCCGACTCGTTTACCTCCGAAGCCGACAAACACTGAACGTGGCATTCCTCAGGCTGGGGTCGATTCCGCCCGCTGGCTGAGGATGACGGCGGCAATCACCAGCGCGCCGCCCAACAGCGCCAACGGTGTCATCTGCTCGTTGATGTACCACCAGCCAAAGGCTGCGGCAAAGACCGGCTCCATGGCGTAGATGATGGCCGCTTGCTCAGCCGATACGTGGGACTGTGCCAAGGCCTGCAGAAAAAAGGTGCCCGCTGAGGCAATAGCGCCCAGAAAAAGCAAACCCCACCAGACTTCCGCACCCACGATGCCCGGCAACTGGGCCAGGCGTTCGGTACCGCTGTCGACCAGCATCCACACTGCCCCCAACAGCGCCATGCAGGCAATCTGCGCCGTTGCCAGTTGCGCCGGGGCATGGTTTTTGGCGCGTGCGGACATCATGATGGTGTACAGCGCATAAGCCAAAGCCGCTGCCAGCGTGGCGACATCGGCCCAGAAGTCGCCTTGAACGTCGAAGGACATCAGACCCACGCCCAGGCAGGCCAACGCGGCCGCACAAAAAACCATCCAACCTGCCGGGGCTCCCAAGGCCAGCCCAATCAGCGGAACCATGAGGACGTTCAAACTGGTCAAAAAAGCGCTGCGGTTGGCGCTGATGAATTGAAGCCCATAAGCCTGTGCCACCATGGAGCTCAAAGCCAGCACGCCCAATAGCAGACCGTCGCGCCATGTCTGGAGCGGTATACCGCGCACAAACGGGCCCATACAAGCTGCAGCAATCAAAAAACGCAGGGCAGTGATCTCCACGCCCGAGAGCTGCGCCGTGGCGACTTTGAGTACGGGAAAGGTCAGTCCCCACACCACTGTCACCAGCAGCAGGAGCAAGGGATAGCGGTAGCGCATCCGCGCGCTTTATTCGCCCAGGTAGGCGGCGCGCACTTTGGGGTCGTTGAGCATGGTTTTGGCATCGCCCGTCATGGTGATCAGGCCCGACTCCATCACATAGCCCCGGTTGGCAATCGACAGCGCACGGCTGGCGTTTTGCTCGACCAGCAAGACGGTGACGCCCTGGGCATAGACATCGCGCACCACCTCAAAGATTTTGTCCACCATCAGCGGCGACAGGCCCATAGATGGCTCATCCATCAGCAGCACTTTGGGACGGCTCATCAGCGCACGCGCCATGGCCAGCATCTGCTGCTCGCCACCGGACATCGTGCCTGCGAGTTGTGCACGCCGCTCTTGCAAGCGCGGGAAGATGGCAAACATCTTGTCGATGTCGCGGGCGATTTCGGCGTCATCGTCGCGGATGTACGCACCCATTTGCAGGTTCTCGACAATGGTCATGCGGGTGAATACGCCACGCCCCTCGGGCACCATAGCCAAGCCTTGGCGCACCAGGTCCCAAGGGCCCTGCCCTTTGATGCTTTTACCCATGTATTCAATATCACCAGCGTGGATAGGCAGCGTGCCGGTGATGGCTTTCATGGTGGTGGTTTTGCCAGCGCCGTTGGAGCCGATGAGCGAAACCAGCTCGCCTTCGCGGACTTCAAAATCGACGCCTTTGACGGCCTGGATACCGCCGTAGGCCACTTGCAGGGCGCTCACTTTGAGCAATATGGGGGAAGTCATAACAAGGGATCCTGGAGGCGTTCAGTGTGCGGCGGTGCCGAGGTAGGCTTCGATCACGGCCTGGTTTTTTTGTACCTCGGCGGGCGTGCCTTCGGCGATTTGCTTGCCGTAATCCAGCACGGTAACGCGGTCACACAAGCCCATCACCAGTTTGACGTCGTGCTCGATCAGCAAGATCGTGCGGTTGTCGTTGCGGATGCGGTCAATCAGCTCGCGCAGCATGACTTTCTCGGTGGCATTCATACCGGCAGCCGGTTCGTCCAGCGCAATCAACTGCGGGTCGGTGGCCAATGCGCGCGCAATCTCCAGGCGGCGCTGGTCGCCATAGCTCAGGGTGCGGGCTTTGTAGTCGGCGAATTTGCCGATGCCCACGTAGTCCAGCAGTTCCTGCGCACGCGCAGCGATGGCTTTTTCTTCGGCCAGAAAGCCCGCAGTGCGGAACACCGCGCCCAGCAAACCGCTGTGGGTGCGGATGTGGCGCCCGACCATGACGTTTTCCAGCGCGGTCATTTCTGCAAACAAACGGATGTTTTGAAACGTGCGCGCAATGCCCGCCATGGCCACCGTATGCACTGCGGTGGGCTGGTAGGCCTGACCGGCCAACTCGAAGCTGCCGCTGTCTGGCGTGTACAGCCCGGTGAGCACGTTGAAGAATGTGGTTTTACCCGCGCCGTTAGGGCCGATCAGGCCGTAGACCTGACCGCGTTCGATGCGGATGCCCACATCACTGAGCGCCTGCAATCCGCCAAAGCGTTTGGAGACGCCGCTTACGTTCAACACTGTGTCTTTCATAGGGATTCCGGTCCAGCACGATCAGGCCGGTTTGGCCGCAGTTTCCAGGGATTTGCCATGGTCGGGCGAAGGCCACAGACCACGCGGGCGCAGCAACATGACGCTGATCATGGCCAGCGCAATCAGCAGTTGGCGCAGGATGGATGCATCCAAACGGCCGCCCGACATTTGCTGCAACGGCCCAGCTACGTAACGCAAGACTTCGGGCAAAGAGGCCAACAACACCGCGCCCAGGACAACGCCCGGCAAGTGCCCCACGCCGCCGAGCACCACCATGGCCACGATCATCACCGACTCCATGAGCGTGAAGGACTCGGGGGAAATAAAGCCTTGGAATGACGCAAACAGCGCGCCCGATACGCCTCCGAATGTGGCGCCCATACCGAACGCAGTGAGCTTGAGGTTGCGGGTATTGATGCCCATGGCTTTGGCCGCAATCTCGTCTTCACGGATGGCCATCCAGGCGCGCCCGATGCGCGAAACTTCCAAGCGGTGCGAGATCACGATACTCAGTAACACCAGGGCTAAAAACAGGTAGTAGTACAGCGAGACGGATGCCAGCTTGTAGTCGCCGATCATCAGCTTCTTGCCAAATTCCAGGCCGAAGAAGTTCAGCGGATCAATTTGGCTCACGCCCTTGGGGCCGTTGGTGATGTTGTAGGGGTTGTCCATGTTGTTCAAGAACACCCGGATGATTTCGCCAAAACCCAAGGTCACGATGGCCAGGTAGTCGCCGCGCAGGCGCAAGGTGGGCGCACCCAGCAACACACCAAAGACACCGGCCACTATGGCCGCCAGCGGCAGCACCAACCAGATTGGCGTGTGCATGCCCTGGGGGTACATGGCCGCCAAGCCGGCAAACGTTTCCAGCAATTGAGGTGAATTGAGCAAGCCGTAGACGTAGGCTCCGATGGCGAAAAAAGCCACGTAACCGAGGTCCAGCAGACCGGCGTAACCCACCACGATGTTCAGGCCAATGGAAAGCAGCACAAACAGCAGGGTCATATCGGCAATGCGCACCCACGCGTTACCAAAGAGCTGCAGCACCAGGGGCAGAACGAGCAGCGCGACACCGGCAACCAACTGGGCCGGCAGGTTGTTTTTGAAATTCATGTTCTTCGTATCCTCAAGCGCGGTCGGCCACACGTTCGCCCAGAAGACCCGATGGGCGCAGCGTCAGCACGATGATGAGCACGACAAAAGCAAAAATGTCGGAGTAGTGGCTGCCCAGCACGCCACCGGTGAGCGCGCCGATATAGCCCGCGCCGATGGACTCAATGAGCCCTAACAAAATAGCCCCCACCACTGCGCCGGGCAAGTTGCCGATGCCGCCGAAAACCGCAGCAGTAAAGGCTTTCAAACCCGGTAGAAAGCCCATGGCATGCTGCGCGGTTCCGTAGTTGGATGCGTACATCACACCGGCAATAGCTGCCAGCACGGCGCCGATGACGAAGGTGGCAGAAATCACCAGATCGGGTTTGACGCCCATGAGGCCGGCAACCCGCGGGTTCTCGGCAGTGGCCCGCATAGCACGGCCCAATTTGGTGGAATTGACCACCCACATGAGTATGGCCAGGGAGATGGCGGTGAAGACCAGAATCATTACTTGCGTAGGCGTGATGACCGCCTCAGCAATATGAAAAGGCTCGCTGGGCAACAAGGTCGGGTAGGACTTGTAGTTGGGCTTCCAGATGATCATGGCCAGGGTTTGCAGCAAGATGGACATGCCGATGGCGGTGATCAGGGGCGCGAGTTTGGGGCTGTTGCGTAGCGGGCGGTAGGCGACTTTCTCAATGACAAAGTTCAGCGCGGCCGCCACGACACAGGCAATCAGCAGCGCAATTACCAGAATCAGCCAGCCCGGCGTTCCAGGCATGCCTTCTTTCATCAGACCGATGATGGTCCAGCTGGTCAACGCCCCGACCATCATCACCTCGCCGTGGGCGAAGTTGATCAGGTTGATGATGCCGTAGACCATGGTGTAGCCCAGCGCAATCAGGGCGTACATGCTGCCCAGCACCAGGCCATTGATGATCTGTTGTACCAATATATCCATAGAAACCGTTCTCCGAAGTGCTTGTCCGGGCCGAGCAGGCAAGCCAAGGATTCTAAGTGCAGCAACCCAACTAAATACGCCGGCAATGTGCCAGATTGCAGCGGGTTAACCCGTGTCTTTGCGCGATTGAACGGCCGCAGCGTTGCGTCGGCGCAGGTCCTCCAGCTTCTCGGCGATGCGCAGCTCGAGTCCGCGCGGCACGGGGCGGTAAAAACCAGGTGCGTCCATGCCATCGGGCAGGTAGTTTTCACCGGCGGCAAAGGCATCTGCTTCATCGTGGGCATAGCGGTACTGCGCGCCGTAGTCCAGGTCTTTCATGAGCTGGGTCGGGGCGTTGCGCAGGTGCAGCGGAACCGGCCGGGTTCCATCCTTTTTGACAAAAGCTTTTGCTTCTTTGTACGCCTTGTAGACCGCGTTACTTTTCGGTGCAACGGCCAGGTAGACCACACACTGCGCCAATGCCAGTTCGCCCTCGGGGCTGCCCAGGCGCTCGTACACATCGGCCGCATCCAGCGCCAGGCGAAGCGCTCGCGGGTCGGCCAGCCCTATGTCCTCGCTGGCCATGCGCACCAAGCGGCGCGCCAGGTAGCGTGGTTCCGCGCCACCATCGAGCATGCGTACCATCCAGTACAGCGCGGCGTCGGGGTCGGAGCCGCGCACGCTTTTGTGCAAGGCGGAAATCGTGTCGTAAAACTGCTCGCCCCCTTTGTCATAGCGGCGCAGACGCTCGCCCAAGACCTGCAATAGCCACGCGTCATCAATGGACGCCCGCTTTTCCTGGGTCGCGGCTACGGCCAGCGTCTCCAAGGTGTTCAATAGGCGGCGGGCATCGCCATCGGCATAGGCAATCAAGCGCGCGGTAGCTGCGGCGTCGATCTCGGGCACTGCGGCAATCGTCTGTGCCCGGGCCACGATCTGCGCGAGATCAGTTTCCTGCAGCGCGTGCAGCACATAAACGGCGGCACGCGACAGCAAAGCCGAATTCACTTCAAAGGACGGGTTTTCTGTGGTGGCGCCGATGAAGGTGAACAAGCCACTCTCCACATGCGGCAAAAACGCGTCCTGCTGGCTTTTGTTAAAGCGGTGCACCTCGTCCACAAACACCAGGGTGCGGCGCCGCTCCAGCCCGTCGCGGGCGGTCTGCGCCTGCTCCACCGCTTCGCGGATGTCTTTGACGCCGCCGAGCACCGCGCTGATGGTGATGAACTGCGCGTCAAAGGCGTCGGCCATCAAACGGGCAATCGTGGTTTTGCCAGTGCCTGGCGGGCCCCACAAGATACAGCTGTGCGGCTGGCCCGACTCAAACGCCAGGCGCAGCGCCATACCCGGGCCCAGGATATGCGCCTGTCCAATCACATCGCCCAGGGACTTGGGGCGCAGGCGCTCAGCGAGTGGCGGCAGTGGGGAGAGGGGCTTGGACATGGCTTTTCAGTTGGCGGATCGAGACGGCCACCGCCGTACGGGCCTTACTGCCGCAGCACATCCACCCCGGCAGGCGGCTTGAACTGAAAAATCCCCGGATCGAGCGCGGGGTTGGTCTCAAAGCCGCTGAACTGCAGCACCGAGCGCTGCCCGAAGCTGTCAACAATGTCCAGCGTGACCAGGGTGTTTCCTTTAAGGCCAACGCGCACGTTGGACAAGCTGCTGTCCTTGGTACGCGGCTTGGCGTAAACCCATTCCAGACCGTCCATCGGCTGAGCGTCGCTCAGCTCAAAGTCGGCATCCAAAGCGCGCAGATCAGGGGCCGAAGCAATCAATGCTGCCGGAGTCGACCCGAGCACCTGGGTCTGTTTGCGCGCGCTCAC
>Ga0214921_10008759_pt1 | contig 12990 bp, 11 predicted proteins | sample LL1505_MetaG_FD_177992 | JGI IMG/M metagenome (GOLD analysis project Ga0214921, IMG submission 177992) | Freshwater microbial communities from Lake Lanier, Atlanta, Georgia, United States - LL-1505 | ecosystem: Environmental > Aquatic > Freshwater > Lake | place: USA: Georgia | collected... | reverse complement strand
GCAAAGCTCCTCCATAGGTCATAGGTTCCAATACCAAGTGGGGATTGCGAACACCCCGTGATGTCTCGCCCCTGGGAGGGCGATCCTCGTCCGACCGTTTGCTCATAGGAAAATCATGGCCTCCCTCTGCATTGGTACCCGCACCACGCGTCTTAGAACCGAATGCTGAGAACGCGTCACTTGCCCCTTCATGGGACCCCGCGGTTACAAATTTCCGCGTAGGGTGAAAGGGGGAAAAAGCATCCACTTCAGGCAGTTTCTTAACCTTCGCAAAGGCATCAAACACATGGTCGCCTTTTACCACAGTGGGACCACGTTTGTTCATAGGAAACGCATCAAAAGTAGCATGATTTTCCTTTTGTTTTTTGATCGTGAAAAAGGCATCCAATGGTGCAGTGGCGCCAGCTGTACCATTGGTGGGCAGTTCTCCTTGCTGAAGGAAGGAAGGAACGTACTTTTTAGACATCGTGAACTATAGAAGGGGAAGAAACTATCTTTTCCTAGAAGTAAAGTTGGTGTAGGGTTTAAGCTTCTAAGCGGAAGAGGTCCGTGAGAGAGGAACTTCCGCATCTGAATCGGAGGTCGGTGGGGCGGATGTCCAGCTACCAGACACAGTAGGAGATGTAGTAGGAGACGTAGTACCAGAGGCGTCGGATAGAGAGGTAAGGGAGGAAGCAAGTGACGAGTCCTCACTGTCTTCTTCCTGCTCGTGATACCACTCTATTCCTGAAAAGAATCGCGGTGCCACGCTAATATCAAACCCTTGAAATACGGGATTGTCCACGATATATTCGGACAGCTCCTTCGCCAATGCACTGCTTCGTTCCAAGTCCGCATCAGGTACAAAACCGATCACCACGGAGGCAAAGCGATCCAAATATAGGTTGTCGGTCTCGTCAAACTCCATACGACTGTGGAACTCAGATAGAATACCCATGATTTGAAAGGGCGTGGCAACGAAAGGCTGTAACTGGTACAAGGTGCTCACGATGGAACGGTAGGAAGGATAGGATGAAATATCAAAGGTATAAGCATACAGGGTACGAATGACATACCAATCCGCGCCCATAACTCTGCTACAATGATAGGATTTATCCTCGCCATCTAAAAAATAATACAAATGCACGGTCTATTGAGATTGTGTTATTGCTTGGTAGCGTAACCTCGCAACGTTGCGAGTTCCTGAATGTTGTCTTGGAGAATGCGCTGGTAGTGCTGCATGCGTATCTCATGTTCCTCCAATTCCTTTACCATTGCGCGCTCATGTCGTACTTTCTCGCCCTCCATGGCCCGCTCCACGTCCTCAATCGTCTTGCGAAGACGTGGCACCCATTTCTTTACTTTCTCCTCCTGTTCCTTCCTTTTCAGTGCAGGAATCAGATCATCCTTCACAAGGTCGTAGAGCACCTTATAGGCTGATTTCATATCCTCTACAATCTGTTTATGGGCCTCTTTCAACTGAGGATGGCGCCACACCTCATTTTCATTTTTAAAGAATCCAGGAATGGAACCGTCTAGGTAGCGCTGGAAGGACAGTGACTCATACACCAGTCCCTGACGATACCGCATACTCCTTGGAGGAAGATAGGTTTCCAAGATATCATCGTGTGCAGCCAGGCGGTCCACAAAGGCATTATAGGCGTCTATGACGGCGTCGGATGTCAGATGAGAAGAAATGAGTTCTTGATACAGGAGGTAGACATGACGTGCCCACAACGTTGATTTGACTGCAGTTTTCGCGGGAGGGACACGAAGTACCTTGACATGGGGGTCTTGCACCGCAGCCTTCTTGGCACGTCCGCGGGCGGGCTTCTTCTTTGGCTCCAATGGCTCATCCGTAGCTGCAACATCCATGGCGGGTAAGGTAGTAGTAGTAGAAATTTCCATAAGAATGTGTCCTGACCTACTCATAGATTCACATGTTGTTTCAAATTTTCAAACGAACAATGGTACATGGAGAAACATATGGAACAGGAAGGAGAATAGAAGAAAGAGAAGCATACTTATAAAAAAAAATTGAACACGATCCTTCCACTCACAGAGGGATAGATCCATTCCTCGTCATGCGAGTTCGTACCATCCTAGACGGCCTGAAGGGCACAGGACGCCGTCCTCTGTGCAAGCACGTTCCCCTCCCCGCTCTTCCAGAAAGCACCGAGGGACGATTTCCCCATGCGCTTCTCTTGGCCTTACCGCAGGATACGAGACACCGTATCATTGGTCTCGTCACCGAAGCACTTGTCCTCGGCACGCAACCGCTCACGGTCGCCTCATTGCTCCAGGAACTCGCCACCCTGGGTACTCCACTAGACCCCGTCGCCGCCACAAAGGTGACCAAGAGCAAAACCACCACCGACTATCTTCAGAAAATCCAAACCACTCGCAGCGTCCTTCAGCAAGATCTCGCACGTATCACACAACAGGACAAACCCCTCATTCAGCAGAATCAGGAGCTTTGCCGCGAGGACGTGGAGGGCCATCCTGATGGCGTCTGTGAGAACACGGTACTGGAGGTCAAGACCACGTCCAAGTTGGAGACCGATCTTCCCTATTTCATGCTCCAGCTCTTCGCCTATGTATCCTTGGGAGACTTCCATCATGCGATACTCGTTCTTCCTCTCCAGCAAACGGTACTGGTCTTTGATACGAAGGAGTGGCCAAGCCGTGATGCCTACCACCGACTCTTGAATGCGGGTGTCCAGAAGATCCAATCAATTGTAGAGCAACAAGAAAAACAACAAGTACAGAATCTGGAACCGCTTATGGAAGGAGCCCTCCTCATGCAAACGTATGGAATCGGTTGTCATGTCGCAAAGCGACCGACCATGTTAGAAACCGTCCAGCAACTCCCTCCACGCATTCCGCATCAAATCTTCATGGGCGGGAATCAAACGAGCCGCCTAACCCTCAAAGAGGCAGACCTTCTGGCTGCAGCAGCCCATGTCCAATCGCACAACATCTTATATTATGTCCATTCTCCGTATCTCCTCAATCTATCGGCACAAACCGAAGACGATTGGCAAATCCAGTATCTTCAGAAACTCTTGCAGGCCGCCGCCAAGGCGGGCGCCAAAGGCGTCGTCGTCCACGTAGGAAAGCACACGAAACAATCCTACGAAGACGGCGTCCAAACGATGAAGAAAACCATTGAACAAATTCTCCCTGCCGCCACGGAAGCCTGTCCCTTTCTTCTGGAAACGCCAGCGGGTCAGGGAACGGAAACCCTTCAGGCCCAAGAGGAGTTCCTAGACTTTGTAGCGTCCTTTCAAACCCCGCATATCCGCGCATGTGTGGATACGTGTCACGTCTTTGCGAATGGTCATGACCCGCTTCGCTACGTCCAGGCGGCACACAAACGCGGTCTTCTCCGCTTGATACACTTTAATGACTCACAGGAATGCTGTGGGGGATGCAAAGACCGTCACGCCGCCATTGGCGGAGGAAAGATTGGGTTGCCTGTTCTCAGGGCAATTGCCAAGTTTGCCGCGGAGCATCATATCGACATGCTGTATGAATAAACCACATTCCAACCTACCAATTCATAAATCATTCTAAAAAAATAAGGAATACATGCCTAGGGTATTTCTTATTTTTATGTATATATTTGTATGTAATGTATCGCCTATTATGTTAAAGTTTTACGTAGACATAACCAGATTTTTGCGCAAAACGAGGTAACGAGTTTCTTGCTAAAAGTGCTATCAGTTGGTTTTGTGCACTTTTGCTAAAAGTGCCTATCGGAGTTCCTCCAGACTCATCTTCTTACCATTGCGTTCCACGAAGCAGAGACGCCAAGGCGCGATGGTAAACGGCTTTTTGACATGGCCATTGTTCTTCAGATCCTCAATGAATCGGTAGAGAATTTCGCCAGGCTTGGTGGTGGACATGCCGACCAGGGACGGTACGAGTTCGCATGCGACAACCGTCAGACTCACACCATCAAAGGTGGTGACACAGCTGGTTTGAAGGAAGTTGCCCGCGGCGTCCTTACCGATGCCGACCTCCATGGTCACCGTTTCATGGAGATGGAGGACGTCCTGAATGGTGAGGGGCTTGTATTCTTTTGCAGCAGTTGCAGTTACGGGTGCATGAGGAGCCGACTTACGAGGCGGCACAGGATTGTCCGTGGTTTGACGTGCCCCCAGACCATGCCCACCTGCGGCGGATGCCAGTGGAATGGAGGTTTGGACACGCGAGGATGCTCCGCCGAATTGGAAATCACACGGTTGCATGGGTTGCATAGGAGCAGGTGCGCACCCCTTACCAATGCTGAAACTGTTTTTTGGAACGTTGAAACCCGCTACAGGGATAGTCGTAGCACCCTTTCCAAGATTGAAACTGTTCGCAGACTGGAATCCACCCTGTAGACGCGATACTTCGGCACGAAGGGCCTGATTGGCCGCCTCCAACTGAGTCACGCGGGTAGCGAGATCGGTCAGCTGGGCGAGAATAACAGGCGTGTAGTCAATCTTGTTGGACATGGTATACGTAATAATGGTCACGATGGTTTAGATTCGCAGCATCTCGACAATCAAATTTTATGTGTCCAAAAAAATACATATCTCTTTTGTTGTTTGTTGTGATAGGGTACCCTATGCCTCCACCGCACCTGCCTCACGCAACATACGAATGACCTCAGGATGTTCTGCGCACGAAAGTGCATTTCTTCCCTCTTCATCGCGAAGATGGACGTCCGCGCCAGCATCTAGTAGCATCTTGGTCAGAAGGGTGGAGAGACCCGTGAGCATAAGAGGGGTCACGCCATGTCTTCCACCGCGATTGGGGTCCGCCCCCGTAGCTAACAGCAACTCCACCAACTGTACACACGTCTGCTTCCATAGGGTGGGCCCTGACGTATCTCGACGTGCCTGCTGGGCCTCATAGAGGCGTCGGCTATAAAAGAGGGCATGGCGAATGTATTGGTACAACAGGCTCTCTCCCAGATGATTACAGTCATTTGGATCACCCCCTGCGTCCAGGAGTAGTTTCATAGGCTCCACGGTAGTGGGTCCGCCTCCAAACCAGGTTTTATGGTAGACAAAATGCAGCGCAGTGGAACCTTCTACTTCTCGTTGCATCCCCATCGCTTGTGCATCCTCTCCCCATACAATGGGGGGTCTCCGTCCTTGTGGATTTGCACCCACATGGAGCAACATGTTCATGATCTCTACGTTGTCTGTCCCCGCTGCATACATGAGGGGAGTCAACTCGTTTTTATCCAGTTGGTTCACATTCACGCCTTTGGAAAGGGCTCGGTGAATCGCATTGCGATCCTCGGCTTCAATGGCACGAATGAGTGTATTCAGACGCCTTGTATTCGTTCGCTCCATCATCTTCTCTAATGTGAGTGCCATGGTTTTGCGTTTCTTGTGTCTTCTGTCCGCAGATACACCACGAATGCGTATCAATTTTTTCGCAGAAGGTTAACAATAGTGTGCATTCGGGTCATAGTGTAGGTCAGACGATGTAGACGACGGAGGAACAGGTTCCTGGCTTAATAGAGTTAGAATCCGTGCCGCCTCTTCCACAATGTCACGGTAATACATCGCCGTTTTGTGGTACTCACGACATTGTCGCTGCATTGTTCTTCGTAGGTGTTCATCCACCGCGAACAACACGCGGCCCTCGTCTGCACAAAAATGAAGGAGGGCCAAGACGTACTCGGCGCGTTCTACTGCGTATTTGCTTTGGTCAATGTTGCGCAACAAATCGTTCCATTTCTCAAAGAGGGCAGGATGCTGTTCCGCGGCAACGGTGGTCATGACTAACCCAAGAAACCGTGAACAGACTTTATACCCAACAAAAACTAGTATACATTCGTTTTTACAGAGTAGTGCGCTTAGAAGAGGCCCAGGTCGCGCACGTCCTGCACGGTACGCTTATACTGATAGAAGAGGTCCAGGGTGTAGGGAATGGAGCGAGTAATACACCACATGAGAAGATTGGCTTGAATCTCCTTGTCCTCGGTAGACAATGCTTCGTTGAAGCGATTAAATTCTTCCACGGTCATCGTATCAATCCTTCCTGTAGGGGCTGCCGCAATAGGCTGTGCGTCATATTGGGTTTTCTGACGTTTATAGGGGCGCTCGTTGATATCGTCCATCCGATACGTATCGCGACAGAGAGGAGCAGGTGAAGGGGCAACATAGGCCGCCTTTGGGGGCACACCGTGCAGGGCCGACGAAGCGACAGTGGCAAGACGAGACGAGCGGCGAAACATCAGTAGTTGGCAAGGGGGTTCTACTGCCTATCCTACACGCCGCACCCGATTTCAATTTTTTTTCGCGATAGGACAGGTATCTGTCTACATTTTCTTCTTTTTTCGCGTGTTATTGTGTTTTTTGGAAACAGTGTAATGGTCTATCATCTGTATTTTTGGAAACAAGTCAAATACCCATGTTCGTTCAATCTTCACATATTGCTGAATAATCCGCTCCAACCAGTATTTAAAAAACCTACACTTCTCGGTGCGGTTTACTTTCGTACTAATTGCTCTGAAGAACTCTGGTAATGTTTTTGATTCGTTAAATAGTTTCTTAAAATCCTTTTCATTTTTGTTAAAAATATCAATGGTAAATGTGGACGCCGTTGAAACGAATCCGTATATATCACTGTAATCCGTATGTAGTTTCGTTTCTTCTGACATATAGGCGTCTACCTGTTTTCGGTATTCCTCATATTTTGATAATGGTGTAATATAGGCATTTAATTTTTTCTCATACCATGTTTTTCCATAGAGAGCCACCGAATAGGTTAATAGATCCAGAGTGTCCTTTGCCTCTCTGATACAGGGCATGTAACTTGTATCATCCAAACTAACAGATCGAATCTGTGGAGTATACGCATTGATAAAAAAGACAATGGCATCAAGTAGTTCTGTTCCAAAGCTATGCGCTGCCATATAATCATCGGTGATATCATCCAATGAACATTCCAGTAATGCATCTATTTTATTCAAATTCGCAGTATACGCGAAGCGATCCTGTCTATCATTACCACTATTATTTTCAAGAACAATCACACAATCTACGCATGGTTCTTTTTCGTCTCCCACCAATAGATGTAATTTATGAAGTGGATAATATTCTTCACGAACAACACAATTGAATTTATAATGCGGTGTTGTAAACCGTAATGTCGTCACGGTGGTAGGAGAATTCTTTTCCATGTCTGCTACATGATACTATTTTATTTAGACTCCAGTCAGTAGCAGCATCCGATTTTCAACGCCTGATACAATGAGCCATCCCATAAAAAACTAGTGTACAAGCGTTTTTATGGTATGATTGTAATAGAACGGTGTGTCGCCGTCCGTCCTCAGTATTGTGCCCCCGCGTTTTCTAAGACGCGTATCAGATCCTGATTGTCATTTCGGCTGCGAGCAACTGCGAGAGGTGTAAGCCCCTCAGGGCTGGCGATGTGGGGGTCCGCGCCATAGTTCAGAAGAAGTTGGGCGACATCCACATGGCCGTTTTGGCAGGCATAGAACAGGGGAGTACATCCGTGGGCGTCCAGGGAGTTGACGAGGGCGTCGAGTGGAGCGTAATTGCGGTTTGGCAGGTCAAGCATGGTAGTCGTGAATCAATTCGTGATATCCTGACGCTAGACCGAGGGCCAAACCGACTTTCCATTTTTTTTTATTTCAATGTGTTAATCGTCCTCGCAACAGCGGCGGCATCCGAAGCAGCGGCCCCGTGCTCTCATCTCCGTCACCCATTCGCGTAGCACAGGACAGCGAATATCGTCCATGGACCCACCCGCATCCACCACAAAGGCGAGGACGTCAACACCCTCTGTGTCATAGTCCAGGCTCTCTTTCCAGTCTACGTCCTCCTCCAGATTCCAGTAGTCCAATTCGTCCCCGCGGTAGTTACGCGACAGATATTCCATTTCTAGCATATTCACACAGGTATACACGCGAGGACCAACCTCATGTACCTCCGTCGGTTCCTTTTCGTTCCGCAGAAGCAGCCGAATCATGGGAAGATCGTAGCGGAAGCAGGCGCTAAATAGGAGGAAGTCGCTGTCGCAGTAGGGATTCTGATAGGGCTTCTTGTCCAATGCAAGAAAGTGCTTCATCATGTCCAGGTGGCCTGCATCACAGAAGAACTCCACGCCGTCCATAAATCGGTCATGCTCATAGTACATCACAACATTTGCACCGTGTTCCAGGAGATACAGGGCCAACTCGGTATTATGATGGACCCCTGTCCACCAGAGGGCGGGGAAGTAGGGCGAACACAGTTCCTCGTTTTCATTGCCCCACGTTATCTTTTCCAGATGGGTGTTTACCACCGCGCCGTGTTCCACGAGAATCTTGGCAATCTCCGTCTGATTCATGGCGCAGGCATAGGAGAGGGGTGTGAATTCGGAATAGGCGCGAGAATAGGGGATATCGCGGTCATCCTCTATTTGGCCGCGTACCGAGAAGACGAAGGGGACATTGTCCCATTGCGGAACAACCTCCACAATCGCAGGATCGGTTCCCTTGTAGTGTTCATGGGCGTAGAAGTGAAGGTCTCTGCCGTCGGCCACATACGTCTTCACCGCATCCACCTCACCGAGGCGAATGGCCTCTAGTAGCCCGTGTCGCGGATCTTGCACTTGCACAGGAAGGGCAGTCGTAGTCGTGGTCATCGTGTCGTAAAGGGGATCTGTGTTGAGCCATCTCCTACAGAACACCCCTCCTATTTCAATTTTTATGCCCGTCATTCGTTTCCTAGGAGGGCGTACATGCATCCATGTTCCTACGAAGCAAACGATGCAGCGAATGGAGTACATTTGCTTCTCTTGCTTCCCTTGCTTCCCTTGCTTCCTCTGTGAATTGCATGATATGTGGATGGGTGCGATGCCAATAGGTTTTCCATTTCGTATGTATATCCAATTTCAAGTCATTCCATAGCATTTCGGATTTATCACCAAAATGAGCACATTTACTTCTCCCGATGGGGCTAAATGCCCTGTTAAAATCGCACATACCATTAGAGGGAAAGGCATGGATATGAATGTTGATATAATTGGCGATAGCCAGTACAGTAAAGAAACGACGAACCCGTTTGCTGTACGGCCACCGCAACCACCGCAACCACCGCAACTACTGCAACCACTGCAACTACCGCAGCCACTGCAATTACAGCAGCAGCCACAGGAACCACAGGAGACACCGACCATCACAGCAGATACATTGTGTATGCTAGCGAAGAGTGATCTGCATCATGATTTTAAGCAACTAGACGTGGAAGAGGAAGGTCAATATTCCATTCCATATACGCCCAATTGTGAATACTTTTCAGAAGATGGTTCGCTTCGTGCATTTCTAGGCATTACGCGCCATCCGACGACCAATCACTTCATAACGCCAACCACTGGCTTTCTTTCTACGGAGTATGTTTGTATGATGGATGTCCCTTACAGTAGGTTGTATAAGGATGGATTTTCATTCATTGCCCCCAGTGGGGACATCTTTCTGGTGGTAGATACCTATACAACGGGATTGAGAGAGACACTTGCCGCTCTTAAGAGAATGCCTGCAGCCGAACCTGGTCCTGTGCTATACTGGGTGCAGAACCGTCAAACGCTTTATGATTCCGCCTCCAAAAGCAGACCCGATGCGGGTGCTGGACAGGACATCATGAGAGGCAACGACCGTGTTCGGTTTTGCTGGGAAAATACGAAGACAAATTCGTTTTCAACAGTCGAACGGTATCCGCCATGGGAGGAACTCTCTTACAACTCATCAGAAGATATCCCTTTGAACAATCTCAACGATAAGAACGTGTTGTTTTACAGCAAGGATGACATCTATATGGTTCTACAATCGGATAAGAATAACACCTACCGCTCCCAAGACAGTCTATGTATCATGAATACGCCACAGATGGGTAACACGCCACGAACGGCAATCATTATGGACAAGAAAATGGGATCCAAAACGGATTTTTACTTGCAAGATGGATTTTATTCGGAGCTGGCCAAACCATTAGAGGATCTTCTTAAAATTGTGGGTCTAGGAGAGGCACCCACCGAGGAAACGAATGATCTTCGTGAGATTTTGAAACGGCATCATGTGGCTGCGAAGCGTCTGGGCGATCAGGGACAGGCCTTATCCTGTTTAAAAAGATATCAGGAGTTTAAAACGCAGCGTTATCTGGATAAGAGCGCCAAAAAGGACGACATGGTGATGGGCGGTACGACTGTGATAGACGACGATAAGCCTGTGATAGGCGGTGTCAAGCGTGGAAAACGTGGGCGTGAAACGGACAGTGAGAGAGAGGACAGTGAGAAAGAGGGCACGGGCAACGAAGACGGTAAAAGTCAAGACGGTAAAAGTCCAGACGCCAAAAAGATTCGTGACTATTATACAATACAAGAGGGCACTGTCACATCAAGAGGGCTCAATTGCTTTGTCACCATTGATCGTGTGGCCCTCTGCAGTGCATTACTCTACCGAGTTCCCATCGCGATGTTCCAATATGTATATGATGATAAACAGCAGACGAATCCTCATGATAACAATCATGTGGCGCTCTTTATTCGTAAAGACATGTTGGACACACACTTGCGCGAACAATTAGCCGCTCAAGCCCTGGAGGGACGTAGAGCCGCCCTGACAGAGGAAGCCACAAATGCATATAATCTCTACAATACAACGCTTCGTGAGATAGATGTATTATTGAAAGAAGATATACTTACCACTCTCTACAACCGATGCAAACAAACAATTAGATTGGTACTTGAGACAGATCTTGATAGAAGAATCGCACAGCTAAATAGTACTTCTTCTCATGATGAACAAGAAAAAATATTCCGAGAATTTGTCGCAAATTTGTATGTCTATGTACCTGAAATAGAGCGAATCGCTACGCAATATGCCAGTGCGAGAAAACGTATTAAAACGTATATCGAATCCTACAAAGCTCTTAGCGTGGAGAGTCGAACGGAACTTAGCACCTCGATAAGTCAGCTATATCAAACGGACAATATCCCAATCGAACAAATCATAAGCACCATACGTACCATCGGCAATGTGATAGGGAGGTTAAACGAGATACGAACATCATTGCAAGCTTTTGAAAACACATGCAATAAATTAAAGGCAGAATCAAATGCCACCATTGGACTCCACTACGATATGATAAAAGACATAAATGGTTCTGCCCTTTTCACGCCAGCTAGTTATTCAAAGCGCCACTTTCAATCCAAGGCAGCCGCGTATACCCTCTCTACCAAACTTACAAAAATCAGGGATATGATTGCAGAAGTGTATCAAGGGGACCAGGCGAATATCATAAAGTTTCAAGAGAAATTCTATAAGTTCCTCAGGGCGTGTTTGGAGATTGTGAATAGAAGTTCTTCGCCCATAGGAGAAGCTGCGTCATTGAAAGGATCTCTGATAACCACCTATCTGAATGACATATTACCAGAGACCACTTACATTGATATATTAACGGGAGGCAGACGAGGTAAAGGAAACGGACGCGGTACCTATAAGAAAGGAAGAGGCCGCAAGGCCCGAACACAAAAGCAGCGCGGCGGCGCCTACTATGGCGACATAGACATCATGCGAGACAGCTATTGTATAGAGAGTGTGGCTCGTTCGGTGTGTGCGATCTATTATGCGGTATATCGGTACAATCAGGCCAATGCAGAACAACGAAAGTGGTCCACTGACGCAAATGACGAGCCTATCAGAGATATCACTATCTATCGTAGAGATGGTACACCAGTGATAGGTATTGGAGCTTATCTACTAAAGATCATGAAGATATTGGATGGAAAGACGATATCAAACGTTCCTGAAGAATGGACCACGTTGCCTAGAAATTCGGTTGGGTACAACATGAGTACGGAAAACGAATGCCCGTCTCTACTTATTACACCGCGACCGCCACCACCTACAAAGCCCAAGCAGCCGATGGGGGTCGTAATGCATAATGGGGGGGATGGCAGTCAAACGATGGTCGTGACCGAACCGATGGTTGTGACCGAACCGATGGTTGTGACCGAACCGATGGTGGTGACCGAACCTCAGGGTTCCCATGAGAATCAGCCTATCCTACCCCAATTTATCACCATTGACAAGGACGGGCATATTGCTGTCACATCCCTAGAAAATAAGGCATCGTTAACGGATACCATCATATACTACTACTATACACCTTACATGCAGATCCAAATCTCCGAGCTTTGGAACAAAGGGATCCAGATGAAGGGAATGGAAGAGTACAGGACATGGAGGACGGGTCTACAGGATATGTATGACAGTCTATTGCGCGAAGAGGACATCGTCATACCACCAGAAATTGATGAGGTTATTTCATGGTTTATAACGAACAAAGTTATTGTGGTAGATAGTGTGATTATGGTGCCACACAGGATGCTCCAGAAGGATGATACGATTATGGAGCTATTAGACCATTGGCACCTTATTCCTAGAAATCTGCAGTACAGAATTAAATTACAAATAAATCCTGAGCAGTGCACAAGAGTACAACAAGAGATTAAACTATACCGCGTGAAGAAGGCCCAAAGGGAGGCGAGGTTGAGAGAGATGAGGTACCAATCAATGCAAGCGAGTAAAGCACAAGCGAGTCTAGAAGTATTGGCAAGGAGAAAGTTCGCACCAAGAAGAGGCGGAGCCAAGTCCGCAAAGGGGCATCGCAACCGTCGCAGCAAGCGCAATCGTCGTATGGTATGGAAGACACGCCGTCGTTCTCGTCGTACCCAGGCATAGAGAGACAGAAGGGCGTAAACCGAATTGGAATCTAAAGTTCATTCATGAACAGGTAACAGAAATCATGCCGAGACGTTCCAAACGCCAAGTGGAACTAGAAAAGGAATTAGAGAAACTTCAGATTGCACAAGCGGAGCAGCAAGAGCAAGCGGAGCAGCAAGAGCAAGCGGAGCAGCAAGAGCAAGCGGAGCAGCAAGAGCAAGCGGAGCAGCAAGAGCAAGCGGAGCAGCAAGAGCAAGCGGAGCAGCAAGAGCAAG
>Ga0214921_10008758_pt1 | contig 12992 bp, 10 predicted proteins | sample LL1505_MetaG_FD_177992 | JGI IMG/M metagenome (GOLD analysis project Ga0214921, IMG submission 177992) | Freshwater microbial communities from Lake Lanier, Atlanta, Georgia, United States - LL-1505 | ecosystem: Environmental > Aquatic > Freshwater > Lake | place: USA: Georgia | collected... | reverse complement strand
CGGGAAAACACTCAAGATTTTCCAAGTGAGCAACGATATCGGGATCAACCTCGGGGCGAATATCAACCCCAAGGAACCCCTCTAACTTATTGTCCCCGCAGCACAAATGGAGCTTAACGGGCCTTTCCTTCGATAAATCCTCGAAGTAGCGCGCGCTTTTCGTCAGACTTGTTTCGAACCGTCTTGCGTGCCGGAAGACCTGATACTTTGGCGATTGCGATTCGACATCCTCAACCCGGCACGGAGGGATGTGCAGAAATAGGCCGTGATACCAATCTCGCCATGACGTTTTAGGCGCCGGGTCGTTGTGCACGACGTTGCAATCGAGGCAAGGGTTCCAGATTCGGTAGCCATGGCTAAAGAGGCTCGCTGCAAATAGATTTTCACACCCCGCAATTCCGAGGCAGTATGAGCTTGTTTCTATTATTCCAGCCGCAGGGTTATGGTTTTTAAAAATCCACACATCTTGAGTGGCTTGCGGACTACGTGGCAATTCACCATCCCTCTCCCGCCGAGTAAGCGCGACGACTGTGGAAGGCGCGGTAATTTTTTCAAGAACGGGCTTCAAGTCGGCTGAGAGAAAGATGTCAGTGTTGGCAATCGCGAAGTGGGACGTCTCATCGTCCCGTTGAACGGGGCAAGTTGCCGAGCGCAAAAAATCCGTGAATGTCGCGCGTGTGGTAATTGGTACCACTTTTAATTTTTTATGCTGTATGGCGGGGCCAGGTCCTTCGCTGAGCACGGTTATTCGCTGTACAAATTCCAACTCTGCGTTTCTTTCAATACACTCGAGCATGCGAGCATTGGCTGCTGAGTCGCGTGATTGGTAGAACTGGACTAGCAGGTGTAGCATTTCTCTCGGGCTTTATGGCGACGCGCGTAGGCTATTTTAAGATATTTGTTGCAAGAAAAGTCTACAGCCGAAGCCCAGAGAACTTCCGATCCAAGTGCTGAATCTGACAGAAATCCTGCGAGTCCCGCGATGCTTTGTAGACAGGAAATGTCTTTAGCATCGCCAGGCTTGCTGCGCTCTCCATCGGCCCCACGAAGGAGCAGTCCAGATCAAGAAAATGGGGTTGCGCCATCCAGTGTGCCAGTTCACTGCGGGTGATCGCGAAAAACCCCGAGTGCGGGTTGCGTGCCCTGGCAATCGTTACATCGCGTTGCCCCCAGCGCCCTTCTAGTGTCGCTTCGCCAGGCACCTGCTCGAAGTAACGCTCCGTGAGGCGAGCGAGTACATCACCATCCACAAAGGTCTTGAAGCGCGTACCGCGCGGGTTGGTCTCGTAGCGGTTGGGTTGCAACAGGCGCATTTCGCCGAAAGTGTCCCGGAACCACTGCTGCTTGTCGAAGAAGCTTGGATCGCGCAGCACAAGGTCGTCCTCGGAGTAGACGTACCAGTCGTAAGCCCCCGCTTGGTTCGCCATATATCGATGGGCGGCAAAGGGCAACATGCGCGGGTCCTGCAATTCGACGTTGATCGGTTTGGCGCTGAAGCTGTTCAACAGCCCATCGTCAAGCAGGTGGTCGTTGCCGTGGATCAGGATTCGGATATCGAGTTCGAAGCGCCCTATGCTTGCGATCTCGCACTTGCGGTGCTCGATGTTGATGGTTGCGCTTTCCCCGTAGTGGGCGCGCCAGTCGAGCAGGACCTCCTCCAGACACCGGCGACGCTGGTCGCGCGCCCGTGGGTCGGTAGAGGAGTAGATGGACTTTTCCTGTGCCCGGTAAAAATGTGCGAGCACCAACAAGATTTTCATGGTCGCCAGCGCGGACGGTGCTCAATCAAAGCGCTTATCCTAACTCACCGGCAAGCCCGCTTGGTCCGACGTGCATGCTTGCGATGCAGTCGTCTTCCGGTATCTTCTAGGCTCTGGTAATTGCTCGGGGGTGGCTGTGTTTAGAGTGTGGGGATTTCAGTGGATGAGTGCCCTGTTGTTGGCGGCACCCGGCGCCGGTGTTTTCGCTGCGCCCGTCTCCATCACTTGTGTGAGCGACTCTAACGAGACGTGGCTGATCGACTTCGAGCAGGGCAAGACCGACAACGCCGGGCGCATCAACACGGGCGCCGCTTGGCAGCCGGCTTTGGTTAGCGACCGGGGCATCCTGTTTCGCACCAAGGTGGGCGACGACACCTTGCTCTACGACATCAACCGCACCACTGGCCAGATGCGCGTGCTTAAACTCAATCCCAACGACCCCAACAAGTTCTTGCAGTCTGCGACTGCCAAGTGCGAGCTCACGCACAGGAAGTTCTAGCGCGCCGTTCGAGGTGCCGGACTATGCCGCCCCATGATAAGGTCCTGACCATTACGGTCGGCCAAACATGGCGTGGTGCGGCATAGCACCAAAACAGCGGCTGGCCATGGCCGCGTTAATCACTGCCGAAGCCCAGAGAGAATCGGGGATTCCCTAGACTTTGAATCATCTCCACTCGATTTACTTGACTGGCGGGCTACCCCGTGAAGGCCGCTTGCCTTTTCGCCTCGCCTCAAACATACAGTCCTTTCAGGAGTGTCATCCGGAAGCCCATCACACGCTCTACGATGACGAGGCCCTGCGGGAGTTCGTGCGCACCAACATGGGTCGCGATGCGACGCGTGCGTTCGACTCCCTGATCCCTTTGGCATACAGGGCGGATCTCGGACGGTATGCCCTGCTTCTGGAGCGTGGTGGCATCTATGCCGATTTGGCTGTTCATTTCTTTCAACCCGTTTGCAATTTGGAAGGCATCGATCGCATACATGTTTTCCGGGATGGTTTCAGTGCCGCGCCTTGGATAGTGAGCATTTCGATTATTGCTTGCCCCCCGGGGGTGCAATTATTTCAGTTGGCAATCGACCAGATAATTGAAAATTGCGACAAGGGCAACTACGGAGTGAATCCGCTTTGCCCAACCGGGCCGAACCTTTTTGGAAAGTTGATCGCCGCGAGTGTTCCACTCGAGAAGATAATATGCGGGGAATCCCGACGTATCAACAGAAACGACTTGCATTCTTACGCATATCTTTCTGCCGCGGGAGATTTGCTGGCCGTCAATGTCAAGTTGGGCGCTGGCTTGCGTTCGCTGGGCGTAGCAGTAAATGAGGACTATAACCGCATATATGCGGCCGGCAATATTTATGGCGAACTCGCCAAACGCCTGATTTTCAAGAAGTCGGACTACTTGCGTGAAGGTTGGGTCGATCCCAGCTCATCCGGAAAGGGGTTCTGGAGCATGGCTTCTGCTTCCGTTTTGCGAGGGCCCTTCACCCCGCTCGGTCCCGGTGGTTACAAAGCAACTTTCTTCCTGAGGGCAGTCTCGCCGGTGGTAGGGTCGACATGATTGCTCATCGAAGTTGTCGGCAACCACGGGCGGGATATCTTGAAAAAAGCGGAGGGCACCTTGAGGAGCGGGGCGCAAGAGGGTGTTGCCCTTTCTTTGGCATTCACCCTGGATCGGATCGTCCGGGATGTGGAGATTCGTTTGCGCTTTTTGGACCGTGCGGATATCGATTTCAAGGAATTGCGGATTGAAAGATCGACGCCCTCCGGCAGCGGTACCCAATGATTTCGATCATCGAATCGCGTTCGCTCGCATCCGCTTGGGGTCGGTCGGCCGGTGACGGGTTTGGTTTGCCCGCCTGCATGACCTGTGGCGACGGCTCATTGGGGGACTCCTGTTGAATGTGAATGTTTTTGGGGACTTCACCAAGCCCACAGGCTTGGGAGTGGCTGCTCGGCATACGGCCACGGCTCTTGAGACGGCGGGTTGCAGGGTCACGCGGCGGGATCTTGAAGCCCTGACGCAACTTGGTCCGCCCGACCTTTGGAGCGGTGAGGGGGTTGTGAATGTCCTCCACACCAATCCGGACCGGCTTGCCTCGCTTTGCAGTTCGCGTGATGCTCCGCTCCGCTGGATTTTCGCCACACGGAGGGCGTATGTCGCCTACTGGGCTTGGGAGGCACGGGCGGGAATTCCGGATTCGTGGAAGCGATTCAGGGCGTATGTCGGCGAAGTCTGGGTGCCCAGTCAATTCACCGCCCAGGCGGTGGCTCGCCATTTGCCGTGCCCGGTGGTGTGCATGCCGCACGCCGTGACGGTATCCCCCCCTGACAGTCCGAGGTCGGCATTCTCGGCCCTCTGCAAGGGCGCGGTTTTCCTGACCATCTTCGACGCCTTGAGTGGCTTCAGTCGAAAGAATCCTCTTGGTCTGATCGAGGCTTGGAAACTGGCTTTTCCCATAGCGTCCGGAGACGCGACCCTGATCATCAAATGCGCGGGTCTCGGCGACTCGCACAGATCAGCCCTGTCAAGCGCTTGCGGCGGGCGTTCAGATATCGCGATGATCTCCGGCTCTCTGGCTGCGCACGAGTTGCACGCGCTGATGCACTCTGCCTCCGCTTACGTATCGCTGCACCGTACCGAGGGCTTTGGCTTGACCATGGCCGAGGCGATGTTGTACGGCAAACCTGTCATAGCGACCGGATATTCCGGGAATCTGGATTTCATGAACGCGAAAAACGCATACCTGGTTGACTACACCTTGACGCGACTCTCAGCCGACGACGGCTACTACCGCGCGGGCACCGAGTGGGCAGACCCTGATGTGCAGGACGCGGCGCGTCAGATCAGGGCGGTCTTCGAAAATCCGGACCGAGCCCGGAGCGTCGGCGAGAGGGCTCGCGCCACCATCGCCGAGGCGTTGAGTCCCGCTGCAGTCGGCCTGCTCATGCGCGAGCGCCTTGATTTGCTGGCTGCCCACAATTGCTTCTCAATCTCCGACCGGCAGAAGATCTCTGCGACATGATTCCCAAGATCATTCACCAGCTCTGGAAGACCGCCGATGTGCCACCAGCGTTCTTGCACTGGCAATCGAGTTGGCGCGAGATGCACCCGGACTTCGAATACCGGTTGTGGACCAACGCGGATCTCGAGCGCTTCATCGCGGAGGAGGCGCCCTCCTGGAGAGCCCTTTTCGACAGCTACCGGGAAAACATCTGCCGGGCCGATCTGGCGCGTTACCTGATTTTGCAGAAGTTTGGCGGCCTTTACGTCGATCTCGATTTCGAGTGCCTGCGTCCACACCACAAGCTGCTGCAGAAGCATTCGTTGATGATGGGTATGGAGCCCGATTCGCACGCCAAGTTGAAAAAGGCGGAGGCCGCCGGCCTGAAATACATCGCCTGCAACGCATGGATGGCATCGGTTCCAGGGCATCCCCTTTGGGACCACCTGCTGAGTCATCTTCGATCATGCGCGAGCGCAGCCGATGTCCTTGACCGCACCGGCCCATTTGCGCTGACGCGCGCCCTGCTGACTTACAGTGGCGATCCGATCGCCTTGCTCGGCCCGCGGGTGATTTACCCGGTCGACAAAGACGCCTGCTGGCAGGGGCACGTCCAGGACCTGGCCTTCTTCGAGGAGTCGACGCGTGGCGCCTATGCGCTGCATCACTGGGTCGGAAGCTGGTTCCGGCCGCAAAACCATCTGACCGAGTTGCCGCTGCCCCGCGCCCGGGTACAGGTGCATCGGGTCAATCGGCCGGCGGACGGGCAAACCCCGGTGCCAAGCGTCGTGACCCAGCCCCCGCTGGTGTCCTGCCTGATGGTGACGCGAGGCGACCCGCATCGGGTGCGACAGGCGATTCGGATGTTCCGTGCTCAGACGCATCCCCTCAAGCAACTCGTCATCGTCACCGATGTTGCGGCCCGGCGACTCGCCTTGGTGATGGGCGAGTTTCCCGGTAACGATATACGCTGGGTATTTGTGCCGCCACATGCGCAACTCACGCTGGGGGCGCTGCGCAATCGATCGGTGGATGAAGCGACCGGCGAATATGTCGTCCAATGGGACGACGATGACCTCCACGACCCCAGCCGTCTCCATCACCAATTGGCGGCACTGCTGAAGTCTGGCGCGCAAGCCTGCATGCTCAGTCGCTGGACGGTCTGGTGGCCCCGACGCAGGCGCTTGTTCATAGCGGGTCGACGTACTTGGGAAGGTTCTCTCTTGTGCGCAAAGGCGGTGATGCCTCGATACCCGGCCTTGGCCAAAGGTGAGGACACTGCGATGATCAAGCGACTGCTCAGTTCTGTCGATACTGTGATGCTAGACGCACCGCGCCTGTACACGTACGTCATTCACGGTGCCAACACGTGGGATGATGAGCATTTTGAGCGGATTGCGCGGCGTGCAACCGCCGATTTTTCGGGCCTGAGTTACTCGCGGGTGTTGCGTGAGTTGGGGCGCCGGGTCCCGGTCGATGCGCATCTGCGAGCGCCAAGCTGGGATCCGCCGAGCCCCGGATCGGGTCTACCTGGCAGCCGATCCGAGTCATCTGCAGCTCCGTCGGTACTCATTCTTACGCCGATGCGCAATAAGGTCGGCTTGATGCAACGCTATTTCGAACTGCTCTGCCGCCTTGACTATCCGCCCGAGCGCTTGTCTATCGGTATTCTCGAGGGCGATAGCGAGGACGATACCTTCGAGCGCTTGCTCGATTACCAGACGATTCACCGCGGTCGCTTCAGGACATTCACGTTGATGCGGCATGACACGGGGTTCAGGCCCGACGGTCTGCGGTGGCGACCCGAGATCCAGTTGCAGCGACGCGCGCATCTGGCCTCGGTAAGGAATCGCTTGCTGTCTGGGGCCCTCGGTCACCATCAGTGGGTTCTTTGGCTCGATGCCGATCTGGTGGATTACCCGGCCGACCTTGTCTGGCAGTTGCTGGAACCAGGACACGATGTTGCGGTTCCGCTTTGCGTCAAGGCGGATGGTTCGGTTTTCGACCTCAACACCTTTTGCTTTGACCCGGACAGGGGCGCCGCGGAGAGGCCGGAGTTTCTCCGTGACGGCCTCTATCAGCCGCCGCGTGGAGTCGGCCGGCGCTACCTCGATTCAGAACTGCACGGTTGGGTCCCGGTGGACGGTGTGGGTGGAACGTCACTCTTGGTCAGGGGCGACCTGCACCGCTCCGGTTTGACGTTTCCGGCGTATAGCCATGGAGGCTACATTGAGACTGAGGGCCTGGCAGCGTTGGCCAAGGATATGGGTATCGTCTGCTGGGGAACCGGGCGGATAAAAGTGGTTCACGCCGATGCCTGAAGTGCCCGGTTTTCCTGGGCGACAAAAACCAGCCCGAGCGCCTTGCTGCGCAAAGACTTGACACGGGATCTTTTCGAACATGGCCGCAGATTGGCACGGAAAATACATCAATCTCGATCGATGCCGCGACCGACGCGGGCGTATGGACAGGATCGTTTCCGAAGCCGGGCTCGGGTCGAAGATTCGTCGTCATGCCGCGGCAGAACCGTCCGTCGGCATCGGGCACATGCCGGCCTCGGTTTTGGGCTGCCTGCGATCCCATGTCGATGTGGTGAGGTCTTTTGCCGACGTGGACAAGCACTTGCTTGTTCTTGAGGACGATGTTTTTCTTGCACCCGGATTCTTGCGTGGTGTCCAAGTGTGTAGCGAGCATCTCGAAACGCACGCTATCGACATTATGTTTCTGGGTCAGACCATACCGTACGACGCTATCGGGCTGCACGCCGAGTTGCTCGGGTTGCTGGCTCGCTTGCGTGCCACGGCACGACGGGGCGATTCTTTTGCCTATCTCGATTGCCGCAGGGCTTATCGTTACGGTTGTTTTGCATACATGATCAACCGCAAATCGCTTGCAAAGGTCGATGCCCTTTTGCAGGAGGGCGGGGATGACACGAGCCTTCGACCCATAGATAAGCTGTATGCGGCATTGCTTGCCGGCCGCAAGTTGACCGGCAACGTCGTATTTCCCTACCTTGTCGGTTTGGATGCCGCTCTTGAATCGACAATGAAAGGGCGTTCACTCGCCGAGGAGCACGCCGCTCACGCGAGGTTGGTAAACATTTATGTGGATGGTGCGCCGGTCGAGGACAGGCGTGATTCACTCGAAGCGAATATCAAGAGCATCAGCAATGCCGAGACGATATTCCTGGCGGACGAGTTGCTGCGCCGCCTGCTCGCGCCGCGGGGCGCCGGCGGCGCCCGATGACCTTGCTGTCTGCTGCAAAGCGGGCGTGATACCGCAGAGTCCCGTCAAGGAGTAGTGGGCGCATGTCGCCGCTCGCTGCCAGCCACCATCTCGTAGCGCAGCAGGCGACAGTCGATCGGTCCGTTGAATAGCGGAATCTGCGGCCATCCCACAGCGCATCCGACATGAAGTCGCCGGACCAGCACGCGTTGACTCGCTCGCCCACAGCCAGGGGTTGCGGGTGCCGCGAGGGAATCCGCTTCTTGCCGCGCCGACGACGATTCAACCGCAGCTCGCAGTACACCCGATACACCCGCTTGTGATTCCAGTTGACCCCGCGCCGCCGGATCAGCAGGAACAGTTTGTCGAAGCCACGCTCCGGAAACCGCTCCGCCAGCTCCAGCAACACCGCAATCACTTCATCGTCCCGGTCCGGCCGGCGCTCATAGCGCGCCACCGACCGCGACAGACCCACCGCCTCACAGGCCCGGCGCTCGCTGAAACCATGCTGCTCTCGCAGCATCTGCACCAGCGGGCGCTTCATCGCCGGACCTACAGCTTTGTTGCGATGACGTCCTTCAACGCCGTCACCTCCAAAGCCAGATCAGCATACACCCGGTTGAGCCGGGCGTTCTCCTCCTTCAACTCGCGCAGCCGCCGGACATCAGACGCCTCCATCCCGCCGTACTGCGACTTCCAGGCGTAATACGTCGCGTCCGATATCCCCAACTCCCGACAGGCATCCTTCACCTGCCGACCGCCCTCCACCTGCTTCAGGGTCTGGACGATCTGACTCTCACGGAACTTGCTCTTGCGCCTCGCGGGCTTCCTGGGGCGTAGTCTGCCCAGAAGGCGCCAGCCATCTACGGACCTAATTTAAGGGAGGGCGACAGTGAGACATGGCCCCGTCCATGGGGCCACCAACGGAAGGCTTCACGTAGGTGAGGTCCGGGTGCAAGGCTTTGAAGAACATTCCGGGTACCCTTACTTTCGCGGGTGTCGGAAGGTAGCTGATGTTCGATCTGCGAACGAAGGGGGCCTTGTAGTCGTTATTGGTAGGGATGTAGACGAGCACGTCGGTCTGTTCAGACATCCGAGTGAATTGGTCGGCCAGCTTTTGGTTGTTCTCGAATTCCGGGATGAATGCCCGGGCTACCTGGTCATCGGGACGCATGGCTTTCCAGGCGCTTGCGAGCGCCATACCTTGGCAGTTCGAGAGGATGAGCACTTTCAAAACGTTTCAGCCAGAGGCTCTGCTTCGCTCATCACGGGTGTCGCCGCTGTCTGCACCGTATGCGCCCGCGATGGTTCTGACAGAGGGTTCGCTATCTTGCTCATTGGTTAGTTCGATGCCGGGCATTGATGCCAAGATCAGACTCGCAAGTTCGCGGGCGCTTTCGCGCCAAGTGAATCTTTTCATCGTGCTCGAGCGAGGATGACGGTCTTCGCGGAAGAGTTTTAGCCACGACTTTACGGCGCGCGCGAGCTGTTCGGCGCTATCACCTTCAAAGTAGGCGGCATGCCGGCCCGCAACCTCCCGGAATACCGGGAGGTTGCGGGCCAGTAGTGGCAATCCATGGTGCGCGGCCTCGATGAGGGGCAGCCCGAAGCCTTCGCCTGCCGAGGCCGCGATCAGACAATTGCTGGATCCATAAAGCGTCTCAAGGAATTCGTCGCTGACTTTCTCGAGCCACCACAGCCGCTCCCCGTTCTCTAGATGTACCTGGATGGAGGCCGACAGTTCATCGACCTTCCAGCCCTTCTTGCCAACGATGACAAGGTTGGCATCGACCCCTGCGTTCCACAGGGCATCGAATGCTGCAATGGTTTGAGCATGTCGTTTGCGCGGTTCCAAGGTGCCCACCATCAGAAATGTGGGGCGGGCAGCCATCGCGTCAAGCAATAACCCGGCATCGTTTGGCAGACCCTTGGTAGGCCGGCTGGCCACTACATCGGATCCGAGCGGGAAGCTTCCGATGAGAGGCATCGGCAAGCGCCCTGCCGTATGCTCGTCCACCCACGCGCGAACCTCTTCAGCCACAGCATCGGAGATGCAGGCCAAGCCGTCGAAAGTCGACACCGTGCCTAGCCAGCGTTTGAAGCTCTCGTCCGTCCCGTCCGGAAAACAATCTGGCAGGGTGATCGGCAGGATGTCGTAGACGACGTTCCAGACCACCACGCCGCGCGCGCTCCATTCGCTCAGACGGCCACGGTTCTTGGCGGTTGCGGAAAAATGGAGGTCCAGGCCTACGAAGATATCCCCCGGCGCAGCATCGACCGGGTCGTCATGCGCCCAGCTTGTGGGCAAGCCGGCGAGGGAGCAGGCGAATCTGCGTGCGTGGCGATAGCCGCCCGCCGCCATATCGGCGTAGACGGGTTCGACATGGAAACCCCCGGGTGGGGACCCGAGCCACTGTAGCAGGACGGCCCTTATCACTCGCTGGATGCCCGTCTTCAGGTCTTCCTTCACCAGAGCCGAGACGTCGACCCACCAGCGTCTGACTAGAGGCGTTGACGGAAAAGACCTATGAATATAGGGCGTGGACGCGGCTGGCAGAGGGGGGGCGATACCACCACTGTCAATGAGAAGAGCCGCCGAAGCGCTCAGGTATGCGCCTTCAATGGCTTTGGCCAATTGCTCCGCACACCGGCTCGGCGAATGTGACTGGAGAACGTGCGCGCGCGCGCGGTAGCCGAGGCGAGAACGCTCTGCCGGGTCGCGAGCAAGTCGCACCAAGGCTTCGGCCAGTTCCGCGCACGAAAACTTGTCCGGAACCATGCAAACGCTATCAGGCTCCAGCTCGCCCAAACTGCCATGTCGATTGACGATGGTGGCCGTGCCATATCCCATGGCGTCAAGTGCCGCTGCGGAAGTCTCCCCGCGTGAGAGGGCGCGCAATTGCACAGCAATGTCTGCCGCCGCAAGGTAACGCTGGTAAGTGATCTCATCTACCCAGCCAGTGAAACGGACGCGTTCCGCTCCGCTGACCATGCGTCTTAGGGCCTTGCCGTATCTTTTGTCCGGCTCGGGCCCCACGAATACAAGGAAGGCGTGTCGGTTGTTGGCAAGTCCCGAATCGAACCACGCCTCCAGCAATCGATGGTTCAGCTTCGACGGACTCAGCACCCCAAAGGTGCAGACGACGAGGGCATGTCGCTCGAACCCCAGCAGCTCTCTGACGCTCGGCCGATCGACGATTGCCATTGGAGCGCGTGCCAAGTTCACAACCGCCATTCGCTCGCGTGCCTTTTCGCCGTACCAGTCAGTGGCGAGTTGGACCGCATGATTGCTGTGCACCGCAACGCCGATCGCCCGCTCAAGGACCGGGAGGTTGGCCGGGTAGCGCGAGAGGGTCTCTCGTAGCCCACGTTGTTCGGCCAGACCCCGCAGGGCCCGGTATCCGTGGCTGGCGTAAAGCGCGCTCGCCAATGCCGCCATGCCCGTAGAGGCGATCGCATGGGACAGGAAGAAATCGTGCAGCACGACCATGCCGGGCCGCGCCTCGAGCAGGCCAAACATGTGCGCGTGGAAATGAGAGTTGCCAAAGTGGTAGAGGACCCTGTCGTACTGTGCGTGTCGTGCCAGGAACTCATCCACGCTCCTTATCGGGCAATTTGCCCGTATCCACTCGTCCGATACTTCGCATTGGTCCGTCACGACCTCGATGTCGTACCAACGGCTGAGCTCGGGCAGCAACTGTGCGCCATACCCTGCGATGCCGGTGCGCTCCGGAGGGAGTGGCGACACATAAGCGAGCAGGGGGCGCCGCGATGGGCTTTGTCCGCCAAAAAATCGAGTGACACCAGGGGCGCGCGTCTGCCTGTCTCTAATCCCGCGGGGCGCGCTCCCATCTTCAAGATGTCGCAGGGGCTCGTGGCCTCGGCCCATCGCCAATGCGATTCTCTCGGCCCTTTCCGCAGGGCATCGGCGTAGTACCAGGTTCGTGCGCCACGCCAACAGTTGCCGCGGCAGCTTGGGGCCTGCTCCTTCGACGATCTCTTGCAAGGCTTCGAAGTCCTCTAGCTCGATGTAGCGGTCCAGCATCTCGAAAAACTGCTGATTGGTGAGCAGGTGGGCAGGTAGCGATTCGAAGATGCCGCGCAGTTCAGAGCGCTGTACGAAAAAAGGGAAGTTGTGGATGGCATGGAAGCCGAAGGGCGTGCCCTCGACATCTGCCCATTCCCGGGAAAATCGGTCGGCCACCTCTGCGGGAGCGAATCGGATTCCCGAGTCTCTTTCGAGGGTAGGGCCTAACACATCGCAGATGAAGACATCTTCAGCCACCGCCCCGGTGTAGCTCTTGGCGAGCGCGCTTGCAGCATGAAGAAGTCGCCTGGATCGAAGCGAGAACCCGCCGTTCCCCACGGCTCGCCCCCCTGGAGCCCAGGGCCATCGGGCACCGATATAGTCGAAATCGAGAAAACGCGGGTCCCATGCAGACCCGTTCACCACATAGCCATCCCACTGCACGAGCAGCAAGTAATCGGTCTGAATCCGCTCGGCCAATGCTCGAACGACAAAGCTGTTGTATGCGGCGGCGGAGTTTATGCGAGGTATCTCTACCGATTGCACGCCCATGTCTGATTCGACGGCGGTGTGGGAAAAGAGGATCGCATCTGCGAACCTGCACTGCTTGACCGAATGCTCGAGCGCTCGCATGGCGAGCCCGGGACACTGGCAATCCACCGCGCAGACTGTTACGGAAAGCAGATCCAAAGGTGCTGAACCGGAGATCTGCGGGTTCGCTTGTGCTAGCTTGTCAAGCATCTTCAGGTACTCCGGTGATCAGGGGGCAGAGGGTCCGACAGGAGGTGTCTCTGCTCACGGTGCGCCTTTGGTTTTGAACGTTGCATCGTTTGAATCTCATATGCTCAGTCCAAACCCGCGACTGTCCGGCAGAGCCCGCGTCACCATGTCCGATTCAACTACCCAGTCGCCTGACCGCACGGCGCCCTCCCCCAGCATAAATGTCATCGGCTTTGCCCGGGGTGCTTTCG
>Ga0214921_10008756_pt1 | contig 12999 bp, 11 predicted proteins | sample LL1505_MetaG_FD_177992 | JGI IMG/M metagenome (GOLD analysis project Ga0214921, IMG submission 177992) | Freshwater microbial communities from Lake Lanier, Atlanta, Georgia, United States - LL-1505 | ecosystem: Environmental > Aquatic > Freshwater > Lake | place: USA: Georgia | collected... | reverse complement strand
GGCCTAGCAATGACCAAGGGTAAATCAGGCAGTTCTTCCTTTAGGCGTTGCTCAACTTCATATTTACTATGCGTGTACTCTAAAAAATGCTGAGTTTTTTTACCGCGGCTATAGCCCTCGGGAACGAGATTTGGTGAATCCAACCCACAAGCCATTGCGGTACCAATGTGAAGAAATCTTTTTAACTTAAACCGATGACTTAGGCCATGGGCCATATTTAAAACCCCGTCTACATTCGTAGGCCAGATAGAGGGGTGATTGCCAAAAGAGGCTACTGCGGCAGAGCTAACAACATTTTCAATGAAGTCCAGGCGTGGGTCATCAATCCAACGATTCACAACATTTAAATCACCGCACAGAATCTGCTCTAACCTAAGTTTTAATAACTGCTCTGTTTTAATGCCATGATTTCTGAGTGTATTAACCAACCTCGCAAAGCCCTCTTCAGGTTTTGATGAGCGAATTAAGAAAAGCGTATCGTTGGCTTCATTGTTAGCAAAGAGCTTAGCCGTCAAAGCTCCGCCAATAAAACCGTTTGCTCCAGTAATTAGTAGGTTTGGTTTATAGGGCATCAAAGAGACTGTCTAGTTCAATCTTTTGATTTTAGTGAATAACTCTCAATGTCGTTTAAAACGACATTGACTGACGCAGGGATGACAAATCCCCCATTCATAAACTTTCCTTTTAAAGGACACTTCTAGTCGAAGGGAAGTTGGAAAACTTAGGGAAAATGGTGCCAGATCGCGGCCTACACTAGAGATTCTATGAGCCACATCCAGTGTTTTGAGAATTCTTGGTGGCCCGGGGCGGAATCGAACCACCGACACAAGAATTTTCAAATATCCTCCGATAGACCGCTTTCGCTTTGATTTCAAGTGCTTGAATCTCCAGTCTCGACTTGTCTAAAAATAGTACGTCCTTGGTGCCGGTGATGGCAAGATTACAAAAGTTGCCGCTAAGAATTATGACCGTTACCACGTTTTCTCGCAGGCGCCATGTTGCTGGAACCCACCACGCTTAGTGTTTTCGACTTGATAATATTCCAACGGCTGAACTAATCTAAATGAAAACTTGTCAATTTTGTGGATGGATCATTTTCATATCTACCAATAGTAGCCCCCAAATGCATCATTAATGAGAGCATCTCATGGTTATCAGACAAGACGTAACCGTTCAATTCTTTAAAGCCATTTGCTTTTGCATATTCAATCAGATTTCGCATAAGTGATGAACCAATTCCTTTATGCTGAAAATCATCTCTAACGGATAAAGAAAACTCGGCACTCTGTAATTCTCCTTCTTGTACATACCGAGCTATACCTACAAGCACGCTCTCATCGCCTTGATTTTCATAAAAGAACGAGCCAATCGCCAAATCATCCCGATGATGTGCACTAATGATTCGTTGCAGCAACGTTTCTGGAAGGGTCTTCAGTTGCTGGGCATAGCGGTAATATCGGCTTTTTGTTGATAAATGATCAAATAAATAAATCACGCAATCACGATCGTCTTCAATCAAAAGTCGCTGCAAATAACGTCCTTCTGGAACGATAATCTCTTTATTTGGAATGACGTTAGGGGACTCTTGTTCCATGATTTGTTGAGTAAGTTTTTTGGCTTAATTAAAGATTTTTATCATGAATAAACATAAACACCGCGGCCAGTTTTACGACCTAAGTACCCAGCAGCAACCATTTCACACAACAATGGTGCTGGGCGATACTTCGAATCCTTGAAATTATTGAAAAAGATTTCCATGATGGCCAAACATGTATCTAGGCCGATTAGGTCAGCTAGGGCAAGCGGTCCAATAGGTTGATTGCATCCTAACTTCATGCCGGCATCGATCTCTTCCGCTGTTGCCAAACCCTCAGCCAAGACAAAAAATGCTTCATTAATCATTGGTACCAAAATACGATTTACTACAAATCCGGGGGAATTTTTTACAGAAATAGGCTCCTTACCAATCAATTTTGTGATCTGTAGAACCTTTTGCAGAGTTGACTCGTCGGTTTGCAATCCACAAATAATCTCAACTAGGCTCATTACAGGCACTGGGTTGAAAAAATGCATACCGATTACTCGGTTTGGATTTGAATTACTTTGAGCTAATTTTGTAATCGATAAGGAAGATGTATTGGTCGCAATAATGGTCGTGTTGCTTACAATTAGATCAATTTGCTGAAGGATTTTAAGTTTAAGTTCAAAGTTTTCAGTAGCTGCCTCAATCACTAAATCAACGCCTGATAAGTCCTGATAATTGATTGATCCTTGAATACGACGCATCATTTGCAGTTGATCTTCAGAGCTCATTTTTTGCTTCTCAACCAGACGTTGCGAATTTTTCTCGATGGTTTGAATGCCACGCTCGACGGAAGATTCATTAATGTCCAATAAAAGGACTTCGGTATTCGCAGTTGCAAATACTTGCGCAATACCATTGCCCATTGTTCCAGCACCAATAATCCCCACTTTTTTAATATTCATCATTTCGCTCATTTAATAGTCGCTAATCTTTAGCAATTAACTCCCAGTTGTAATTCTCATTACTTCCATTTTGGAACATGGGTTTAATTTCATTTGAGATGGTTAACGATGCAGCCGTTGCAGCAATTACCTCTTCAATCGTTGCGTTTGGGGCATGTTCAAGCAACACTAAGCCATCCTCTGTGGGTTGGATCACTGCTAGATCCGTAATAATTAAATCAACGCGTCTTAACGACGTTAATGGTAAAGAGCACCGCTCCACTATTTTTGATTTTCCTTTTGCGACATGCTGCATTGCTACGACAACCTTTTTAGCACCCGAAACTAAGTCCATCGCGCCGCCCATTCCTGGGACCATTTGTTGGGGTACTTTCCAATTGGCTAATTGACCCTTGGCGTCAACCTCCAAGCCCCCCAAAACCGTCATGTCCAAATGCCCCCCACGAATCAATCCAAAGCTCATAGCACTATCAATACTCGCGGCACCAGGGACTGCGGTCACAAATCCTCCACCCGCATCGGTTAAGTGGGGATCTTCCATACCCTCCAAAGGTCGTGAGCCCAAGCCGATCACACCGTTCTCAGCTTGAAAGAAAACACCCAATGAAGGCGGCACAAAATTAGCGACCATGGATGGCAATCCGATTCCAAGGTTAACGAGCATGCCCGATTTAATTTCTTCGGCAACTCGACGAGCAATGCGTTCCTTTGAGTCCAATTTAGTGCCTCGTGAATGGACGAATTAGTAAATGATCAACCAATACACCTGGGGTCTTGACTTGATCGGGAGAAATCATTCCTAGAGGAACAATACTTTCTGCTTCGGCAATGACAATTTCACCAGCTAAGGCCATCACTGGGTTGAAGTTATGGGCTGTCAGCATATAAGTGAGGTTGCCAGCGTAGTCTGCTTGATAAGCGGCAATTAAAGCAAAATCGGCTCGTAAGGGCGGTTCCAATAAGTACTTTCGGCCATCAACCTCAATAATTCGTTTATTGCGCTCAACTTCGGTTCCAATGCCAGTGGCTGTTAACACACCCCCCAACCCTACTCCTCCAGATCGAATTTGCTCAATCAGGGTTCCTTGTGGAACTAAATCAACCTGTAAGTCACCGGCAATCATTTTTTGCTGAGTTTCAGGATTTAGTCCTATATGCGACACAATGACACGTCTTACTAAATTTGCAGAAATTAACTTGCCGATCCCTTTACCAGGCAAGGCAGTGTCGTTTGCAATAATGATCAAATCTTTTCGACCGCGCTCCACTAAAGCATCGATCATTCGCTCAGGGGTACCTACTCCCATAAATCCACCGATCATGAGGGATGAGCCATCTGGAATCATTTCCGCTATAACATCAGGTTTTAGAGCTTCTTTCATCACCTAAAAATGGATTGGTTAGATATCTAAGGTTTCGCAGGTGGAGCGCACAATCATCAGTTCTTCATTGGTGGGGATAACCATCACCGAGGTTCTAGCTATGTCAGAAGAAATCACAAATTCATTACCATCATTCTTGACGTGATCAAGCTCAATACCCATCCATTGCAACCGCTCACAGATCCGAGCCCGAATGCAGCGAGAGTTCTCGCCGATACCGCCACAAAAGACGAGTGCATCAATGCCGCCAAGTGCAGCTGCCATAGCCCCAACCTCACGCTGGGATCGAAAAACAAAATAATTAATCGCTTCTTTCGCTGAAGCTTCATGCGATTCTTCGAGGGTTCGCATATCATTAGAAATTTCAGACAAGCCCAGTAAGCCTGACTTTTTGTACAAGAGATCACTGATTTCAGAAACGGACATTCCTTTTTGATCAATCAAATACAAGAGAACGCCTGGATCAAGTTGACCGCACCGCGTTCCCATTGGCAATCCATCCAATGCTGAGAACCCCATGGTTGAGGCTACGGATTTGCCATTTTGTATACCGCACATAGAGGCTCCGCTACCCAAATGCGCAACAACAATTTTTCCTTCATATAAATAGGGAGAGCGGAGTTTTAATTCCAGTGCAATGTATTCATAACTTAGGCCATGAAATCCATAGCGCCGAATCCCTTCTTCATAATATTTACGTGGTAAGGCAAAAGTATCGTTAACCCAGGGATGGTTGCGATGAAATGCAGTATCAAAGCAAGCAACTTGCGGGACATTCTTAAACAGATTCATGGCGATCCGAATACCTTCAAGATTATGCGGTTGATGCAATGGTGCAAACGGTGACAGCAAACTTAGTTTTGTAAGCACTTCCTCGGACACGATGACCGGTGAACTATAAAGGTCACCGCCATGAACAACGCGGTGTCCAATTGCAACAATATTTAATTCCTTGAATGCTTCTTGGAATTGCTTAACCACAGCAAGCATGGATTGCGCGTGAGAACTTAATTCAAGGTTCTCGATCATGTGCTTAGCACCGTCGGCCAATTTGATACTCATTGAACCATCAGGACCAATACGATCAACTAAACAGCTCGCAAGTAGCTCATCGCCACCAATTGAAAACAGCCCTGCCTTGAGAGACGAAGAGCCTGCATTAAGAGCCATGACAGCATCTGTCATGGCGTTGTGCTCCGTGCATGGAATAAAGAGGCTAGCGCACAGGAAGCGAGCCTTGACATCGGGCTATCCGATCGTGAATTAAGAATTACAGGGACACGGGCACCCAATACCAAACCTGCACCTTCAGCATGACTAAGGAAAGCCAATTGCTTTGCTAACATATTGCCGGCATCTAAACCAGGGACAACTAAGATATTCGCTCGGCCTGCGACATCACCGCGTAATCCCTTAGTACGGGCAGCACCAATATCCACCGCATTGTCCATTGCTAATGGACCCTCTACGAGACCGCCATGAATTTGTCCACGATCTGCCATCTTTGAGAGTAAAGCAGCATCAATTGAGGACTGTATCGCTGGGTTTACCGTCTCTACCGCACTCAGAACCCCTACTTTTGGATTCATACCGATGGCTAGGGCTAAATCAATTGCGTTTTGACAAATATCAACCTTGGTCGCAAGATCAGGGGCAATATTTATTGCCGCATCGGTCACCATTAATGGTTCAAGTAGTCCGGGAACATCCATCACAAACACGTGTGTAAAGCGCCGACCAATTCGTAGACCCACATTTTTATCTAACATCGGTTTGAGAAGATCATCAGTATGCAAATGCCCTTTCATCACCGCCCCAACTTTTTTCTGGTGAACCAACTCACAGGCAGCATGCGCAGCCGCTTGGTCACCATGAATATCAAGAAATTCAAAGTGGTCAAGACTCTCACCCAATTGATTTGCGACTTCAGCAATTAGAGTGTGGTTGCCAATTAACAGAGGAAGAATAATATCTTGTTTTGCTGCAAGAAATACACCCCCAAGTGAATTGACATCATGAGGACAAACAATCGCGGTTGGCAATGGTTCAAGCTCTTTCGCTTGCCTCACCAGTGCCTCAAAATGACGATGCCGCTGCACCACCAGACCTGGTATTTCAACATTTTCAGCATGTATTTTTTTTGTGGGAGCAACCACCTCGGCAATGCCAGATAAAATCAATGTGTGGTCAGCATGTCGGTGAATATTTGTTGATAAAACAATGTGACCACTCTCTTTTTTTTCAATCACTTCCACACTACAAACTAAATCCTCTCCAGCATGAGCAGGTTCGTGGAATTCGAGTGTCTGGCGACGATAAAGAGTTCCCGGACCTGGTAACTGTGTTCCTAAAACCGCAGAAATCAAGGATGCGATAAACATCCCGGGCGCAATAGCCTGATTTTGATTACTATCATCAAAACCTGGTTGTGCTAAGTGAACCGGGTTGTAGTTACCAGAGGCAGTAGCAAATATATAAAGGTCATCCGTCGTAATTAATCGACTCAAGCGCGCAGTAGCTCCTACCTGAATTTCCGTAAAGGTCTGATTTGTTAAATTCATGACTTACCTAATGCAGCATAGTATTGGTACCGCTCGTAAGATCTACTTTCTCAAGAGGACTTGTTTCAATCTCAGAATCAAAATGAGGAACTTCGAGAATCTCGTGAAAGGTATCCATCAGTTCATGCGTTTGCTTTGTCATATCCTTAGTATTGCCAACAATAAAATGCAGCACTTGAAGTGCCAAGGTCCGATCTTCATGAGTAACCAATAAGAGTGGCAACGTATTAATGGCTGACGCATTAGCAAAACTTACGATTAGGGTTTGCTCTTGAATCATTTTATTTTTCTCGGTGTGTGAGTATTGTGCAAACGGATTGCACTGATTCAACACCTCGCCAGAACGCTCTAAACGATCTTTACGGATACTTCCCCGACTATCAGCCAACATAATGAGCATGCGGATCACTGCTTCTGGGAAACCACCACGATCCACTCGATCTAAAGCTTCCACCACCTCCGGAAGAATTCGTAACTCATCCGCAGTTTTTAAAGTTCGATGAGTCTCATAGGATTTACCAAATTGTTGTGCAAGCGGATTTCCCCAAACGGTAAAAAATAAAAGTTCGTAGTTCATATCACGAACATCTCGCCAAAAATTGATTACTTGCTCGGCGCTTGTTGCAATCAATTGCTCTGCCACCAAAAAGGGGTTATCGGGATTTGCAGGATGCCGGGATTCCTTCACCTGTAGCGCCATTTGCTCGACTGGTTTAATGAAAGGATTGCTTGAAGAAACTAAAGAGCGACTCAATCGTTGCGGATGTAAAGTACGCGACATTTCAGCAATACTAGGAGTTATGCTGGACTTGATGAGTGGGCGAACTAGGCCCTCGTATATTTGTGCTTGAAACTCAGAGGCTCGCGCCACAGCAGCAAAAGGTTGTTCATCATTTAAACCATCATCATATTGCTCGAGATCATTAAGTGAACGATCTTCAAAGCTGACAGTAAAATTCTTTTTACCATCTTTCTCGATTACGTCATCAATTCGCATCTCGTATAGTCCAGGGGCCAGAGATTCAATAGTCTCCAAGACAGATGCCATTTCACTATGCTCGCGTTTAGCCACTTGAGAACTAACAAAAATACCAAGATGACCAACTTGGTCATGAACCATATAAATAATTTTCTTACCGCGAATCTTTATTTCATTCACATTGGCATAAGTCTCTTTAATCCACTCGAGTGCCTGACTAGGGGGCGTGATATTGTCGCCATGACTTGCAAATACAATGATCGGGGCACGAATGGCTTTCAAATCGATTGGTCGACCAGGTTCGATACGGGCCTCATTTTTGACCAGTCGATTACCAATAAACAATTGCTCAACAATCCAACGAATCTCGGCATCCTGAAGAAGAAAGAATCCTCCCCACCACTTTTCAAACTCCAAGAACGCGTGGTCGCCTAAATCAATATCCCGAAACAAGTCGGTGTACTTACGATACAAAGTACGTCCGGGATTTAACAATTCGAAGTTTTGTACCAAATGAGCCCCATCAAATATTCCGCCGCCAAGATCGGAAAGATACATGGGCACCCAAGTACCGCCTAAGACTCCTGCGTTATAGCGCATTGAATTCTCACCCACCTTGCCAGACCATGTAGCTACTGGTGCGCCATTGATTACGATGGGACCGGTAAGATCAGGGTTGGTAGCGGCGAGCAAAAGCGTTGCCCATCCACCCTGGCAGTTACCAACTACAACTGGCTTATGGGAGTTGGGATGAAGTCGCATTACCTCACGCACAAATGCCGCTTCACTCCGTGTGACACTTGAAATATATTGATGCTCTTCTGGAACCCGCTCAAATGCAACAAAATACACTGGATGGCCAGACTGCAGTGCCACGCCAACTTGACTATCTTTTTTAAATCCTCCAATACCTGGGCCATGGCCGGCGCGGGGATCGATAATGATGTAGGGGCGCACATCTGGATTGATTTTTACGCCTTTTGGCGGCAATATCTTCAGTAGTTTGTAATTGGATGGGTGCGGAAGCTGACTTCCCTCCATCACGACTTCATACTCGTAAGCGAGAACCGGTGGGCAGCCCTTGGCTTCATGCTCGATAAAAATATCACCCCGTTTTCTTAATGTATCGATCGTTAGTACCGCCCGCTCATTAACATCGCACAAATACTCAGTTAATTGATGGCTAAATGTGCCAGTCGTCAAAGTTTCTGATAGACGCAGTGATAGTTGATGAAATGTCTCTGATATTTCAGATATGCGTTGGGGATAAGTGTTAACCAACGTATCCAAACTCTTCATGAAACCTATTGACGTGGTGGTATTGGTACGAATCAGACCACTTAAATTCTCATCAAATGCCGCAATATCACGATTCAGAATATGATTGAAATCGTTTAGCGGGTTATACATCTTTTGAGCTTCAGTGAGATTGATGTAGTCAAAAATCTGCGGCATTTGAAACTCCAGACGCGTTGTATTTGATCGGAGGTTCAAATTAACAACATGAAATTACAAAGATATGACAAAAATTTAAATTATTAAATTTAATTTATGTCATTAAATCTTAATAAAGCTGTCATGAATTCACTCAACAATCGGTAAATATGAACAGGCAATCTACTTCATCCGATCCACTCCCCAAAATTTGGGATGAAAATACCCGTATCGGAGAGATGCTTTTAGGTAAACGCGGTATCGTAATTGGAGTTGCTAACGAAGACAGTATTGCCTTTGGATGTGCAGCTAAATTGAGGGCCTATGGTGCAGAGGTGGGCCTCACTTATTTAAATGAAAAATCGAGAAAGTATGTAGAACCTTTAGCATCTACCATTAATGCAACTCTGCTGTTACCCCTCGACGTTACGAGTCCTAATCAAATTAAAGAGGTATTTCAAGAAATTCAACGCCAATGGGGCTCGCTTGATTTTATTATTCATTCAATTGCTTTTGCACCACGTGACGATCTTCATGGTCGCTTACTTGACTGCTCACGTGAAGGCTTCCTACAAGCAATGCAGATTTCCTGTCACTCCCTCATTGAGATTGCTCATCATGCTGAAGCGCTGATGTCACCGGGTGGTGCTGTAGTCACCATGACCTACTACGGTTCTGAAAAAGTAGTGGATCACTACAACGTGATGGGACCCGTTAAGGCCTCCCTTGAAGCAACCGTACGTTATCTAGCAAAAGAATTAGGCGAGCGAGATATTCGAGTTTTTGCAGTATCACCTGGGCCAATTCGAACAAGAGCTGCCTCGGGTATAGCAAATTTTGATGAACTAATTAATATGGCTATAAAGCGCAGTCCCACGCATCGAGTTGTTGATATTTCTGAGGTTGGACGAGTTGTGGCATTTCTTGTTAGCGGCGCCTCATCCGGCATGACTGGAGATACGATTTATGTAGACGCTGGCCTACATGTAATGGCTTAGTACCTTACTGCGCAGTCCAGCCGCCGTCCATATTCCAAGCTACTCCCCTAACCTGAGTTGCATCCTGTGAACACAGAAATGTGACGAGGGCTCCAAGTTGTGAGGTGGTAACAAACTCGCCTGATGGTTGCTTTTCTAACAACAACTCCTTTTTGGCTTGCTCAAATTCAATAGACGATTCTTGTGCTCGAAGCTTAATCTGCTGCTCAACCAAGGGTGTTAAAACCCATCCCGGACAAACGGCATTGCATGTGATAGGAGACTGTGCGGTCTCAAGGGCAACAACTTTGGTTAGGCCAATCAGTCCATGCTTTGCAGCAACATAAGCGGCTTTATGCTCAGAAGCAATCAAGCCATGGACGGATGCAATATTGATAATCCGACCAAAATCTTTGGCCCTCATTCCGGGAAGGGTATGTCGAATGGTGTGGAATGCTGAAGATAAATTAATGGCAATAATTGAATCCCATCGCTCAGTTGGGAAATTTTCAACTGAGTCTAGATGCTGTATGCCAGCATTATTGACCAGAATGTCAATTCCACCGAGATTATGATTAGCAAATTCAATCATTTCCTTGATTTCATCTGGCTTAGACATATCCGCGGGATGATACGAAACTTTGACGTTGTATTGGATTGATAAAGCATCAATCAAGTCCTCGATTTCGCTCGTTTTGCCAAAGCCATTCAATAAAATATTAGAACCTTCATGAGCCAAGGAATGAACAATGCCAAGACCAATACCACTTGTGGAGCCGGTCACAAGAGACAATTTAGATAGCAGTTTCATGGCATTCACCGATTGAGAAAAGAATGATTAAATTAAACGCCACCAAAGTGACAAATATATTTAATTCTTGAAATAACTTGAACGAATGAATTACAACCAGCCGGCCCGCTTAAACCGCCAATATAAAAAGCAGCAGGCTACAACTATGATGCCAATGGCCAATGGATAGCCATAGTGCCATTTAAGTTCCGGCATTGACTCAAAATTCATACCCCAAATCCCTGCAAAAGCCGTTGCCACAGCAAAAATTGCAGCCCATGCCGCTAACCGTTTTTGCACATTATTTTGCTCAAGTGCAATCTCTGAAATACTGACTTGAATTGCCGTTCCAATGGCTTCGCGCATACTTTCAATAACCGCATTAATCCGCTGTAGATGGCTATATAGATCCCTAAAGTACTCCGTGCTATTGGAGCAGATTGGTGAAACTCGACCGCCTGAAAATTTTCCAACGGCTTCCATTAAAGGGGATACCGCATGCTTCACAACCATCACCTTTTTTTTCAAATCAAATAATCGTTCAATATTTGATTGCGTCGTTGATTTCTTAAAGAGATTATCCTCAATATCTTCTAACTCAGACTCCAACTGATCGATGATTGGATAGTAACGATCCACCACAGAGTCAATCAGCGCATACAGCACAAAACTAGAGCCTTGTTTCAATAAATTTGGTTCACTTTCACAACGTTGTCGAACTCCCAGAAAATTAATATCTGAATGGGTGCGAACTGAATACACATAATTCTCACCAACAAAAATATTGAGTTCCCCGATTGAGAGCTCTCGATTTAATGACAGGATATGAATCACTGCAAATAAACTATTTCCATATTCCTCAATCTTGGGACGCTGATGCCCCTTCAAAGCATCTTCAACTGCCAATGGATGGAGATCAAATGCCGCTTGCATCTTATGGATCTCCTGTAATGGAGGATCAACCGATGCAACCCAAACAAACGCCCCAGGTTGATTTAGATCAGAGCCAACTGATTCAGGAACTAAATCACTTAACTTTAGGCCATCTTTATAGAGCGCACAATTAATCAGCATATTTAACTTTTGGAATTGCTTAAGCCGTTAAAGTTATTTAAATTAGTGAAATTACATAACATTTATGACATATTTATGTTACCAAAAGTTCTTTTGGGGAATTTGACCAAACGCCCTACGATTGATCAGTAAGAATTGTGATATGAGCCATGATGTTCAAACGCAAGACCAATAGATTCAGCATAGCCATCCAACTCCAATAGAAATCCAGTTGAAGATATAAGCCACTTAGGTTTTGTCTTTGGAAAAGATGCTCCAAATAACTGCTCAAAGAATTCACGACAGATTCTTTCGCCGACTCGAGACGAGCATTCTGGGCACCAACCACCTTGAAGAATAGAGTCAGGATTTGCTGACCACTCATGCCCGTTGGCGCAGCGCCAACGTAAGGGACTTTTTTGTTTTAGATACTCACTAGATAAACATTCACCGCCACGCTCAATAGCTAACTTTTTCATTGCATCTAGTTGAGCTGGTCTTAGAGATTTGATGCGCTCATCATTTCGCTCCTTGCCGCACTCTGGACACCAATTTTTGGCGCCTAAAACACTTTGTGGTGTCGCACTCCAAGTATGTCCTTTATTACATTGCCACTCTACTTTTGACACGGCTGTGGGTAATACATCCGATAGGCATAAGCCGCTCATCTTGATCGCATAATTCTTTAGATCAATGATAGTTCTTCGTTTCCCGTCATTTACTTTCCCTTTTGAGCATATTGGACACCAAGTTCCATTTGAGACATTATTTGGTTTTGCATCCCACGCATGTCCTTGCGAACATTCCCAGGTTAACTTGGTGTGTGAATCAACATAAACTTTAGATAAACACTTTCCACCCTTACTTGCAGCAAGTTCTTGCATTTTGATTAGCCATGATTGAGCTCGTGACAGTTGGGCTAGGCTGTTGGGGTGTTTAATCACAAATCTCCAAATGCAATATGTAGTTCGTTCATATTACATAAAAGACAAAACCCCAGCTATCTCTAACTGGGGTTTGCTTTTCTGGTGGGCCCACCAGGACTTGAACCTGGGACCAAAGGATTCCGGTTTGTGTGATTTTCACCACTCCCTGGACTATGCCTTCATCATATTCAAACTTAACGTCTGAACTTAGATGGGTGCCGTCTAGTCTCTACACCTTCAGAATATTTCTATTCCGCTTGGCTCGGCGTTGGCATATCTTGCGACTTAGCTTTCTCCGAATTTGACACCATCCCTTATGCAGTTTCCACGCATAAGGCACAACTTTCGCTATGAGTCCTCTGCTCTAACCAACTGAGCTATGGGCCCTACTTAAACTGTTTTACTGCTAA
>Ga0214921_10008755_pt1 | contig 13000 bp, 12 predicted proteins | sample LL1505_MetaG_FD_177992 | JGI IMG/M metagenome (GOLD analysis project Ga0214921, IMG submission 177992) | Freshwater microbial communities from Lake Lanier, Atlanta, Georgia, United States - LL-1505 | ecosystem: Environmental > Aquatic > Freshwater > Lake | place: USA: Georgia | collected... | reverse complement strand
CCTAGAGTAGCAATTGCTGAGTTAACTCCAACAATCCTTCCTTGCGAATCTACCAATGGTCCACCAGAGTTTCCTGGATTAATTGCTGCATCGGTTTGGATTGCATCCATATAACTTTCAGCATTAAATGATCCAGTTGTAACTGGACGATTTAAAGCTGACACAATGCCACTAGTAACAGTTCCAGATAAACCAAGTGGTGAGCCAAATGCAATTACCGGATCGCCAATAGCGATCGATGATGAGTCACCGGCTGGGATCTCTGGTAGAGATCCTTTTTTAATAGAGATAACCGCCAGGTCATACTCAGAGTTGCGGCCCACAATTGTGGCTGGATAAATATCGCCATTATTTAACTCCACATCAATTTTCCCGCTAGTGACCGCATCTGCCACAACATGGTTATTTGTAATTATGTATGAGATATCAGAGTCTGATCTATATATTGAGCCGGAGCCAGTTCCACCGCCACCTACTGAGCTAACATTAATTGAAACTACTGAGGGTGAAACTAATTGCGCAATACTTTTAACATTTGCGCCAGTTGCGCCAATATCAATGGCACTTCTTCCCTTTATGCAGCTGCCATTTTTTGAGGCGTATAAAGCATTGGTTTTATTATCTATACAAGCTTTAACCACCGGGACATTATTTGGTATTGCAATCGCATACCCACCAACTGCGGTAGCGCCAATCACAAATCCAGCCAGCACTTTAAAAAATGTTGATTTCATTCTCTCTCCGTAATCCAGTTTTGAGTAAGCGTAAATGGGAAATCTGTAAATTACCTGAGAGCAATCTTATCGTTAGGTGAATCTTCATAGCTCATACTCCATACGCCCTTATTGAATAGGGGCAAAATAATCGCGATCACAGTGACCGCTGCCAAAATATAAACAAAGGTTTGTATTCCAAGTAGCGAGGATAGTGGAGCTGCAATTGCCAATCCTATTGGTCTAAACATCAAGGAACCCATAGCATCAAAGGCTGAAACTCTAGAGAGTGAATCTCTTGGGACTTTACGTTGCAGTGCGGTGCTCCAAAGTGTTCCCCAAAGGTCTAAGGTAATACCAAATAAGAATGCGCAGAATGCAATAAACCATAAGGTTTGCGGTTTGGCTAGTGACCAAATATATGAAGTTACGGTAAATGAGGAGAGCATTAAAAATCTCATTGGGAACTTAGGTTTAACCTTAATTGCAATTAGTGAACCAACGATTAAGCCAGCAGATTCTGCGGTGATCACAAAGGACCAAGATTTAGCACCATTAAAATGTTCAAGTGCAATTAATGGTCCTAAAACATTCTCAGCCGCTGCCCAACACATAACAATAAATGAGAACGCTAAAACAATTACCACGATCCAGCTAAAGGATAAAAACACCCGCCAACCGTGAACCAAATCATCAATCATGGTGTTTTCACTATGTTCGGTGCGAGGAGTGGTATGTCTAAATGAAAATATTAATATGCCAGAGATTAAAAAGGAGGCTGCATCAATGCCTAAAGTTATTGCTGGCCCAAATGTGTCAATTAATATTCCTGCAGATGCTGCCCCCAAAATAATTCCACCATTAGAAACTAATGAGTTAATTGCATTTCCACTTTGCAACCCTTTCTCTGGTAAAACTGCCGGCATGATGCCGGAGAATGCTGGCCAGAAAATTCCCCACAAAATTCCAAAACCACCATTAACAATTAACAAAACTGCAATTGGAACATGCCCGGAAGCAAAGTAGGCAACTTGGACAAATAAAATCAAACCAGCTGTCATGTCGGTTAAACCGACCATTCTTGCTCTGCCATATTTATCAGCGATTACGCCACCAAATGGGGCCATAATCAAAAATAAAACAGTTGTGGTTCCAAGCACTAGACCCAATACATTGGCAGATCCGTTTGGTAAACCAAGAATTCCGAAGGCTAGTGCAATTGGCCCCATGCCATTACCAAAATTAGAGATGAAGCGCCCGATAAATAATCTTTTTACATACTTATAAGTTAGTACCTCTCGAACTTGCATTATTTATTTCTTTTTTCGATATCTCTTATCAGCCGGTGCATCTCATTAGTGATTTCTTTAAGTTGTGCCATCTCTTTATTTGCTATCTCCTGAGATTGTTTAGCTAACTCAAACTCACCTAATGAGGCGGTATGGGTTTCATCAATCTTCTGTTGCATACCTTTTGTTGAAGCATCTTGACCAACCATGATTATGGAGAGCAGGACCAGCTGCAAAAATGTTTGTGCCACCCAGGCGACAATGACTATCGGATCACCACTTTTAATCGCAGCTGGCAGTGAGATTAATGCAATCGCCGCAAATATATATGCACACCACATAGTGCTAACAAAGCTGGTTATTTTTGTGGCGATTTTTTGATTAACTCTTCCAATTGAACTCATGCTTGAATCCTACGCTTTAATTTATATCTTTTCTTTATGGGTAGTTATCTGGTCTAAGAAATCTAGATCAGGCTCAACGCCAATACCGGCACCTTGTGGCACAGTTAAGTATCCATCCTCCATCACAAATGGTGTTGTGATGTCTTGCTTAAAGTAACGAGCAGAGGCTGAAGTGTCACCAGGTAAGGTAAAGCCAGGAAGTGCGGCAAGTGCTAAGTTGGCAGCTCTACCAATTCCAGTTTCAAGCATCCCACCACACCAAACTGGGATCTTATTTTTTAAACATAGATCGTGAATCTTTACCGATTCAATATATCCACCAACCCGGCCTGGTTTGATATTAATAATTGTGGTCGCCTTTAGGGCAAGAGCATCTTCGGCTGATTGAAGTGAAATAATTGATTCATCTAAACAAATTGGCGTTTTAACCTCTTTAGCTAACAGTGCATGGCCCAAAATATCGTGCTCATCTAATGGTTGCTCTATTAGTAATAAATTAAACTCATCAAGCTTTGCTAAATGCTTTCCGTCATCTCTTGAATACGCTTGGTTTGCATCAACTTGAAGTGGGATTTGCGGGTATAAATTTCTGATGTGTTTAACCGCTTGAATATCCCAACCTGGTTCAATCTTTAACTTTATTCGGCGATATCCACCATCAACATAGGATTTAACCTCTTCTGCAAGGGACTCTAAATTGTTTGCAATTCCAACTGAAACACCACATTCAACTTTGCTTTTTGTAGCTCCTAGATAGGCAGCTAGTGATTTATTCTGATCTCTAAGTTGCGCATCTAAAATTGCAGTTTCAAGGGCAGCCTTTGCCATCTGGCCACCTAAGAATGGTTTTAAAATTACTGGTACATCCTCCGCGGTGATATCTGGCTTACTCTTTAGCGCTGGAATTAAAAACTTCTTCATCAAATCAAGACAACCGGCAACATACTCAGGTGAGTAAAGTGGTTCAGACATTGCCACACACTCTGCCCAACCAGTTGTGCCGTTCTCATTTACCACCTTCACCATTAAAACTTCACGTGAGGTTTGAGTGCCAAATGAGGTTCTAAATGGGCGAACTAATGGCAGGTGAATTACTCGTAATTCAATCTCGTTTAGTTTCATACCCGCACAACATATTCATTATTCACCGAAAAGCCAATTACTTTGCCACCACGAGCTAATACACCCAAAAACTCTTCTCGCACCGACCTGCGCCACTTTAAATTCTCCGCTAAGTCCTTGTTCCTTATTGCCACGATGTCACTTGGGATTGCGATTAATACCGCAGAGTTATCTGGTGTGGAAATGGCTGTCCGTGGAGTTGGTAAATCACCTACTACCTTCAAACTTGCCATCACTCGATCTGATTCATCACCTGCATTTAATTCATCTGGCATATCACCATAAAAATTTGGATAGTAGGCAGAGATATCAACGCCTAGCTTTAATAAATTAAGTTTGGCATTTCTAGCTACCAGTGGATCAAATGTCCAAGTGATCTCTTTGTAGTTATTTTGTTTCGCCCACTTGTATTGATCTACCTTTAGCGCATAACCAATACCTTTATCTCTAAATTTATCTAAGACTGCAGTCATGTGTGAATGAAGATGCAGTCCGCCAGTTGTTGCTGGAAATGCAAAGGCAGCGCCTACGCAATTGCCATCAATAAATGCACCAGATAAATACGCTCCGCTATGCACCATTGCCTGCAGTAGGTTTGGAGTTATCTCAGTACCAGCATCCATTGCCCAGGTTTTATCAAAAACCATTCGGCCTAACTCTTGGTCTGCCAATGAAGTCAGCGGACGGATACTTATATTTGAACTCACCTATTAATCTTAAAGGTATTTATAAGTTTAAGGAATAAGAGCAGAAATTAGCTAGCCTTTAGCAATTGCATTATTGCCCTGCATGCGAAGTTGATCTCCTACTTTCTGCACCCAAAGTGAGGTTTCTAGCGGAAGAATCCAACTATCTTCACCATTAATTCGCTTACTAAAATTTTCAATCATCACCAGATATGGATCTACCGCTGCAAACTCCTCTAGTGAATCGCCTAATCGCAATGTGCTTGGTGAGTGCCATGATGTGAAGGCCTGAGTGCCAAGTAGCTCAACTGATTGTTTTTCACCATTCACAATTAGTGTTTGGTTCTCTGGCATCTCAAATGATGCCAATCCATTTCCAACAATTGATTCACTTAAACGAAGTGACCATTTTGTAGTTAGATCAATACCAGTTGACCCAAAATTAACATCACAGCTTTGGATAACAGCTTGTGAATTGTCACCAACCAGTGCTGCCATGGCATGAAGTGGATAGACACCAATATCAAATAATGCGCCCCCACCCATTTCAGGTGAGAGTCGATAATTTCCTTCAATTGATGCTGGGAATGTAAATGATGAATCAATCGAAATTAACTCACCAACACCCCCACTTATTACATGATCAACCATTCGAATCATTCGTGGATGCCAGCGCGACCAGACTGCCTCAACTAACAAAAGATCACATTCGCGGGCGGTTTTAACCATCAATTCAACCTCTGCCAGATTCATTGCAAAAGGTTTTTCACACAACACATGCTTGCCAGCTTTTAATGCCTTAACTGTCCACTCACAATGCAGGTGATTGGGAAGTGAAATATAGACCGCATCTACTAGCGGATCATTGATCAGCTCATCATAGGTTTCATAAACTGAAACTGGATTAAGCAGTTGGGCACGCTTTTGATCTCGGCTTGCAACTGCCTGCACAATAGTTTCAGAAGATGCATGCATTGCGGGTGCGATAGTTTTAGTTGCGATCCAACCTGCACCAAGTAATCCCCAACGAGTTTGTTTCACCGAAGTAGTTGAGGTTTTACTGGATGGCCATTAGATAGTGCGGACTCCTCTGCTGCTTGCATAATTGCTACTACATCTCGGGACTGATTTGTAGTTACATTCATCGCAGTTCCGTTAGTTAGGTATGAAACTACTGACTGGTGGAATGCGTAAGAAGATGCGGTGGAATTTGGGATTACTTCGATGCTGCCATCGGCGCGGTAAACCGAGATAATTGCTGGCAGGTCAGCTGGAGCAGAGCCTGCTGCAGGATCCCAATTACCAACTATTGCACCAGTTGTGCCAAGGACATAAAACTTTGGTTTACGTGCTGCTGCCAAATCTGAATTAGTAAATATGGCACGAGCACCATCTGCGAAAGTGATTGTGACATCTGCGTGGTCGGCGTTTGTAACATGGTTCCAAATCCGTTTTTGATTAATTCCACTTACTGCTTCTACCTTGCCAGGCATTATTGCCAAAATCTGATCAATGAAGTGGCTACCCCAATCAAAGATTGCCCCACCTGACACCTCGACATCTGAGTGCCAGTATGAACACGGTTTGGAGTAACCGCCTACAAAACTTTCATAAGAGAAAATTTCACCGATTACACCATCGTCAATTAATTTTTTCATTGTGAGAAAATCTGCGTCAAAGCGTCGATTTTGATATACGACTAGGAGTAGATTTTTTGTGGCGGCTAATGCAATGAGCTCATCGCATTGTTCAACTGTTAATGCCATCGGTTTTTCAAGGATTACATGAAGGCCCCGATTTAATGATTCTTTCGCCCATGAGTAATGTGTATTAGGTGGGGTCGAAATTACGACCAGATCAATTAAGTCAGAATCTAACATTGCCGTGGAGTCGGTAAAGGTTGTGATATTTGGTGCTAATTCTTTTGCTGCTACCAATCTATCTGGATTTGTATCAGCGACTGCGGTTAGTAGTAATCCTTCAGTGGCGCTAACTGCAAGATTGTGCTGATCACCTATCGCACCGTATGCGAGCAATCCAACGCGAATAATTTTTATACCCTCAATCCGGTAAATACCATCGTGGTTTTGCTCTTTATTGTTGCAGAGTCTAACCAATTAACTGCAAATTTATTACCAGGGTATGCCCGTTAGGAGTAAAACGTCCTACTTTTGATCCGTAGATCACAGGTAATGCTAAATTATTTCCTTTTGCTGGAACCATTCTTTGCTACTAAAAGAATTATCAATATTGCCGCAGCGGTAATAATTGCTTCCATATGAAAAGTTTATCCATTTTTAATGACTGATAGGGAATCAGAGCCCGGGAAGTTCTATTTTCAAGGCGCTGAGAGCCTAATTAGATTCGAATCTAACCAAAATTTAATTGCGGATAGATAATGAGCGTGTCTAATAATTTTAATTAGATCAACTGGTACTTTCTGGATACTAAGAAATTAGTAGCACTTACGTAAGCGAAGTTGGTGAAAATCCAACACTGTCCCGCAACTGTGATGATCCGCTAAGGATATAAGTCAGGTCGCCTCACGAATTTGCTGAAGTATCCAGCCTCGGAGGAAGGCCTGGCCCTTATCTGCACCTTTTGGTGCTTTTATTGCCAACTTTCCTCCCTCAAACTTGAGGGAGTTTCTTTTGTTTACCCATACAAAAAATATATTTGCGACCGTAGCGTGCAGTATTGCGTTACTTTTCGTAAGCGTACTTCCAGCTGCTAACGGTGCTGAAGTTGAAAAGCCAAAGTTAGTTAGATTTAAATTTACTCCAACTACAGTTGATGAAAAATACTCACCAACTAATGTTGACTTTACTGTGGTTGTATCTAGTGCTACCGGTGTCTTTAATGACAAAATTTGGGTTAATTTAACCAATTACTCAAACACTTCACTTGGTGGTTATCTTTATCGAAGTGATAAACCAATAAACAAATCACTTTCGACTGTTACCTTTATCGGAACAGTTGTGGTTCCGCCATCATTACCTGCTGGGCCACTATTTGCATATGTAGATGAGGTTTACAGCATCTGGCCAGCAACTGGTCTTCAAGGTTGGCCAAGTGAGACTTTCTATCCAGCTGATTTCAGTAAATTAGTTGGCGCCGAAAATGCCTTATTAATTCGAACTGCTGGGGAGTTGAATTACTCATATTCAACATTTATTGGGCCAAGCTCTAGTGATTCTAATCTAGAGTTACCTTGGAGTGACTCTAAGTACACCGATTATGACTACCCTGTATTTAGAATTGGTGAATCTCTTGATATCGATGACTACTTTGAGTTAAAGGTTCCAACCATTGATTTAAAGGTGACAACTTCCAGCCCAGTTGTGTGTACTGCTACTGGGAAGGTAATTAAATTCATCGCCTTAGGTGAGTGCAATTACAAGGTTTTTACCGATAAAAATAAAGATTATCAAGAAGTAACAAATTTCCAATCAGTCACTATTTCATCGGCTAGAGATAAGTTCTCATTGAATGTAAATTCGATCGCAGAGCAAAGTACTAAATCTCTGCCTAAAGTACTAACTGGGCCTTTAGTTTATGACTACGACGGTTATACGATCATTTATCCAACTACAAAAACCCCATCTGTATGTCATCCAACTGGTTCAAACATAAATCTTATTTCTGGAGGTTTATGTGTTTTGAGTTATACCAGCGTGGCAAATGATTATCACTTTGGTTCATTTAAAAATATTGAATTTAATGTAATTAAGCAGAGCCAGGAGATTGCAGCTACTTTAACAAGTTCGGCAATTAAGAAGGGTAAGAAATCAACACTTACTGCAAAGGCGACAAGTGGCTTAGAAATAGTGTCTGAATCTAAATCTCTGGAAATATGCACTGTGGATAAGTTAAATATTATTGCCCTTAAAAAAGGTTTATGTGTCATTGAATTGAGCCAAGATGGAAATGGAGTCTTTAATTCGGTTCAAAAAAACTTGACCCTTAAAATTCTCTAAAGATTTCTCTAAAAGCGCACTAATGGGGGATCGGTAGTTATACTTTCAAACTGTTGGTGCGCCCGAAGGGATTCGAACTCAGAACCAATTTACCTGTAGTCCAAAAAGAGCTCATCTCAACTGAATCAAATAGTGTCTAGTGATTCACAGTATTGTAACTTTAAGCGTAAATTGAGCCCTTATAATTAAGGTGCTATTTCTACGCTAGACCACTTTTACACCCCGACAAAATAGTAAATGTGGGTGTGAGGATCAAAAAAGTATTGAATAATTATCGGTTAGAAGCCACCCTTGGCATTATAAGAAAAAATAGACACTCCTAAAATTTACGGTTTGATCTTAGGAAATCAATTAATATTGCTGAATGAAGCATTTACGTTCAGCTCTAAAAGCCTACTTTACTAAATATTTTCCTCCGGTTTTTCAACGATTTACAAGCAATATTTTACATTCAAAATTATTATTAATACACATATATTCTCGGAGTAACCATAAAATTATTCAATATCAAAATGTTGTGCCAGTTAAATATCTTGATGAGATACATGATGGAAAATTTTCAAATCTACATGAAAAATATGCTCTTTTAGATACACACCTTGCAAAAAATTCGAATGTCACGCGCCTGCGAGTTTACACACTATGTACTTGGGCGCAATCTGCCCTTACAAACACGAAAACTGGAGATTTTTTGGCTGCAGGAATATCATTTGGAACGAGTTCACTTATAGTTAGTAATTATCTTAACTTGCAATCATTTGGTCGAAAACAATATTTTGTTGACCCGATGGATGGACGAGGCCGCACCGACTACAACACTAGTAGACAACTGGTTGAAAGTCGTTGGAATTCTGAAGTACCATTGATTTGGATTCAAAAACCATTAAGTGTTCTTGCATTAGAAAATGTTTCAAACCTCGCCTTTGTTCATTTAAACACAAATGCCTTAGAAGCAGAAATTGAATGCTTGCCGATCTTGTATAAAACTTTAGCAAGTGGTGGTGTTATAGTGATGGATATTTATGGTTGGAGGAGTAGAGAAGAGCAATTAATTGTTAATCGATTATTGGAATCTCTGGGGGCAAAATTTTTTGTAAGTCCAACACTTCAATTAATAATTTTGAAGCAAAATTGATTATCGCTTCGGTTTTAAAGTAAGTACCGTAAATCTCTGTTCTAAGATAAGGATGATTCCTTTTATATTATAGCCAAAGGCCGAAAGCTATCTTCGCCCGTCGATATTCGAACCACAAACTTCCTGATCCGCAGTCATCGTTAAAACGCATCTATTCGTACTTAGTTATACCTCAATTGGTTATTGAAGCGATTGAACTAGCAAGGAAAGACTAGAGGTGATCGGCAAATTGATACTGACTAGTATTTGCTGGTTTCAAGTGTAAATCAAGTAGCTACTTATACTTTGTTCAGTGAAGAGACTATGCCCATCAGTTTTTTGTTCCAAGCCGACCATTCTTGTATATAGTTATTTATAACAAGTTCAAAATTGACACCCTGATTACTTAATTCTCTACTTTGAACGTCGGCTAATTTTGCATAATTATCAAACTCTTTTAGGGTTTTTAAATATGAATTTTTTTAGTTCTTGAGATGGCCTTAGATTTTGAAAATAACAATTTTAAGGCATTGGCTTGTTTCTTGGTTGACAATACTATTTTTGAAAATGACGCTATTGCTTCGTCTTTATTTTCCCCTGAGATACTTGAAGACTTAGCGGTTTGAGCCGCCAATTCCCAAAATGGATATGAAATAGTTTGCACTTGAGTGAAGCTCGATACAACATTTTTTTGTCCAATATCTATTTGTGAAAACGCATACCAACCAAACTCCTTAGGGATTTTTAGGCAGGTAATACTTAGTGCAAATGACCAAGTGTCTCTGGACCTATATGTGCTCTCAATCCACCAAGGCGCTTTACAAGAAGTTGGTTTAACGTTTACATTACCGGCCTTTTCATGTTGTTGAATAATGACATATTCGGAAGATTTGATACTCGGATACGAGGAAGGGTTAAACGGTTCACCTACAGTAAAGAGGCCTTCGCAATTAGCTTTGCCTTCACTCCAGCAGTAATCTTTTGTCCAGTAAATCCACATAGCCATATTTCTACCTTTTCCAGAAAAAGGTTTGTCTTCAAAACTATCGTTATTATAATTTTCATAATTAACTCGTCAGGATTTGATTTATACAAGTAAGCCTGTATTTCTGATGCCAGCACCAGGAACTAAACCAGCATCTGAACCGTAGAGATCATTGGCAATTCTGGGCTGCCATAATTCATCAATTGCGTTTGCTGATTGAAAACTTGCTGGTAGTAAAGATAGAACTAGTGAAAGTAAACTTACAATTAATACTTTTTTCAGCATAAAAAAATGATACAGGAGTTTTATCAAATACGAAAGAACCTACAAACGCATTTTAAACTCAAGGCTCACATACGCAACCGAGTTACTTTGACTAGGCCAAGCCGTTATATGTTGATTATCAGCGGCTGGAACGCAAAGATCCAATGGTCACTGCCTATACCCATGTCTATACAACAGAAAAATTAGATGATACCGCCTCTAAGACTTTTGCTAAAAGCGCTTCCAAAGCAGATCAATATAAAGAGTGTTAGACAAACTACTGATAATGCACAAGTAAACAAGATTTAGATACAAACTACGCTTAGTGATGGTGCGCCCGCAGGGATTCGAACCCCGAACCTTCTGATCCGTAGTCAGATGCTCTATCCGTTGAGCTACGGGCGCAAAGTGTTAAGCGATGGGAAGTCTAGCGATTTATTAGGACCTACCCAAACTTATTAACCTCTTCCAGTCCACCTCTTTTACGCGAGGTTTTCCAGCAATTTCACCTGAAATAACTTCTGAGGCATTTATTTTTTCCCAGGCTACTTGATCAATTACTTCGTGTGCTGACTTTAAAAGAGCTGTGATTCCTTCACTTGTTTTTGGTTCCTTCAAATTTTCGATAATTAGATCAACCACATCCTTTGAATCGCTCTTATTCGTTCCAATCACACCAGTTGGTCCGCGTTTGGCCCAACCGGTTGTGTAGACATTGTGTTCAACGTGGCCGGCAATATTTAGTATCCGGCCATTTTCAATCTTTATCCCAGGGTACTCAAGTGAGTCATAGCCAATTGCGGTAATAACTAGACCTGCCTTGATTGAAATGGTTTTATCGGTAGTAATTACTTTTCCATCTTTTACTTCATTAACTGCAAAAATTACCTCTTCCACCTTGCCATTGCCTTTAATCTCAATTGGCGCGGCTAAAAACTTTATCTCAAGGCTTCGCTCTAAACCTTTCTGTTGATGATCGGCAATTAATTGCATCGCATCTAATTTGTGAGTTAAATCTTTTTCAACCTCACCCATTGCTTTAACACGTTCACTAGCTTGGGCAACCTGATCGGTGTCAATATAAACATCGGTATGTTCTAGTTTGGGTAGATCGCGAAGCTCTGGTGCGGTGAAGGCGGCATGCTCTGCGCCACGACGGCCGCAGATAACTACTTTTCTAATCTTGCTTTCTTTAAATTTTTCTAATGCGTGCCCGGCAACATCTGTAGTTTCTAATTCACCTGGCGTAATTGCCAAGATTCTGGCCACATCCATTGCCACATTTCCAGCTCCTATTACAACTGCTGTATCAGAATTTAAATCAACTGCCGTATTTACATAATCAGGGTGTGCGTTATACCAAGGCACAAACTCAGCAGCAGATAATGAGTTAGGTAGATCTTCGCCTGGGATATTTAGTTTTCTACCAACTGAGCTGCCAGTTGCTAAGACCACTGCGTCATATTGTTCGCGCAGATCTTTTAGCGAGATGTCTTTGCCCAACTCAACATTGGCAAATAATCTAAATTTTCCCTCTTTAGCAATCTTTTCAAAGACCTTAGAAACAGTTTTAATCTTTGGATGATCAGGTGCCACCCCGCTTCTTACCAACCCCCATGGGGTAGGAAGCCGTTCAATCATGTCGATCGCAAAGGTTAAATCTTCATCTTGGGCATTTTGAAATGCTTGCGCAGTGAAGTAACCGGCAGGACCTGCACCAACAATTGCGATCTTAAAAGTTGGCAACTTCCCCCCAATTTATAGAGTTAATTACTTCTGACAAATCTGGCGGAGACGAGAGGATTTGAACCTCCGAAACCCTTTAGGGGTTAACCTCATTAGCAGTGAGGCGCACTAGACCGGGCTATGCGACGTCTCCAACGAGTAAAGGTTATCGCCATTTTCAGGGGTAGCCAATTTATCCTCACGAAGTAGGCTAACGGTATGAATTCGGCGAATAACTCCAACAATAATGAAAAGGCGCTTGAAGTGAGAACTCACGATATTCCGATTGCAGATGCAATGACAGAGTTTATGAAAGAGGGTTGGGCCCCATCACCACTTACCGGGGTTAATCCACATCCATCAATTCCATTTACAAAGATACGCCGCGAAAAATTATCAAAACAATATCCGGGCTCTAGATTAATTTTTCCATCTGGTTCGCTAAAAGTACGCAGTAATGATTCTGATTATCCATTCCGTGCTCACTCTGCATACAGCTGGTTTACTGGCATCGTTGCATCAGATTGTGTGCCAGATTCACTCTTTGTAATGGAACCAAATGGTGCCGGCCATGATGCTTTGTTATTTATCCATCCAAGATCACCTAGAGATAATGATGAGTTTTATAAGAACACCCGCCATGGTGAATTTTGGATTGGCCGGCGCATGACATTAGAGGAGACTGAAACTAAGTATGAACTTAAAGTGCACCAAATTGAAT
>Ga0214921_10008754_pt1 | contig 13001 bp, 17 predicted proteins | sample LL1505_MetaG_FD_177992 | JGI IMG/M metagenome (GOLD analysis project Ga0214921, IMG submission 177992) | Freshwater microbial communities from Lake Lanier, Atlanta, Georgia, United States - LL-1505 | ecosystem: Environmental > Aquatic > Freshwater > Lake | place: USA: Georgia | collected... | reverse complement strand
AATATATATACCACTGCCCTATGTATATACTCAATAACATATTGAGACCGGAATTAAAGCCCAGTGCAATATAAAGCAAGGCTGTAAGTAAGATACCGAGCTTAAGCAGCAAGTGTTTGGGAGCGGAGTAATTATAGCCAGCGTAGAAGCAAAAAATCGGCATAACAAAGCGCCCTATGGACCTCATCCACCATAGATCCGGCAAAAACCAGAGCCCTAGATGATCTATAAGCATAGCGACAATAGCTATGGTTTTGAGTAGGTCTTGATAGTTTGATGATTGTGATTTTATCATTTTTTTAACATAACTTTTATTGCTTTGCTGCTTAATATACCGCAAAAAACTGCAGTCACAATATAGACTATAATAGCTACAGCAATTATCAAACACAGACTCAGAATCTTAGATAATAGAGATTCAATGACGATTATGTCTCTTGCGATAATTTTTCCGCCATAGATAGCCGAAGCTAGAATCAAGGAGCAAAAGATAGTTTTTATAACAAAGCTTTTAGTATCTTGATTCAGGTAAAAATACTCATGTTTTTTGGCATATATCACTAGTAGCCAAATATTAAACCAAGCTGCAATTGATGAACCAAGGGCGATGCCAACATGAGCGAATGGGATCATCAGGAGTATATTTAGCACCGTATTAACACTCAAGGCGCAGAGGGTAATTTTCATCGGCGTCTTTGTATCCTGATTGGCATAGAAAATTGGCGTAAAAACTTTTGTCAGGATAAATGCAGGTAAACCCATAGCGAAGGCCGCCATAGCCTGGGCTGTTTTTATTGTATCTTGGCTTTTGAATTCGCCACGTTCATATATTAAATTGATAATCTCATTTGAGAGCATCATGAGTCCTATGGTAGCTGGAACAGATAAAAATAAAGCAAATTTGATTCCATTATTCTGCGACTCTTCGCAGGCAATTTTATCTCCAGATTTGTAAAGTCTTGATAATTCTGGCAGCAGCACTGTGCCGAATGCTATTCCTATTATAGATAAAGGGAATTGATATATACGCTCAGCATAAGATAGTATCGACACAGCTCCTGGGATGAAGCTAGCGATTGATTGCGAGATGAAAATATTGAGTTGTAATGCGCCCGAACTAATTGTAGCAGGGATCATAAGGCGGATGAGTTTACGTAAGTCCTTGTTGTTATTTGTTTCCCTCGGGCTTGACCCGAGGGCCTTATGAGTCAAGCCGTCGCACAAGACCCTCGGGTCAAGCCCGAGGGAAAACCCAGCCTTCCTAGTGCAAATCCACATAAAAATCACCTGAGCCAGGCCGCTTAAGATTATCGCGTAACTAATAGCTTCTGCGGCTCCAATGTATCCCTTCATACCAATAGCTCCACCAATGATAAAAAGATTGAATAGAACTGGCGCAAAAGCAAAAGGCCAAAATTTACGAACAGAGTTGAGCATTCCGCCCATTAGAGCTGCAATTGAAATAAATATAAGATAGGGCATGGTAATGCGGCATAACAATACAGTAAGCTCAAACTTCTGGGGATTACCATGAAAACCTGGTGCTATGATCACCATCAAACTTGGCATGAAATATTGCATCAAACCAACAAGGATCATGAGAACTAATAGCAGAAGCCAGAAAACCTGACTAGCAAAACGCTCAGATTCGTCTTTGGACTCAAGGAGTTTACTACTAAAAATAGGCACAAAGACTGAGGCAAGAGCCCCTTCTGCAAAAAGGCGACGAAATAAATTAGGTAATTTGAGTGCAACATTAACGCTGTCAGCAGTTGAGTTAGCGCCAAACATATCGGCTATGAAGACCTCTCTAGCGAGTCCGAGAATGCGAGAAAGAAATGTGTAGAATGCAACAGTTATGCCAGAACGTAACATGCGTGTGTCTCTGTTTACTCTTGTTTTCCTAAGACGAGCTGAAAGCGAAGATTCGAGAGTCTTGTAAAAAACAAGACTCTCGCAACCCTCAGGTCAAGCCCGAGGGAAGAAAAGTGCTTAGTTGAAGTACTTCCTTTCGGTTGAAGCAGTTGGGGTTGGCTTTCTGCTACCCCTATCGCCTCTATCGCCACGATCTTCACGATTTCCACTACGCTCACGATCTTGAGGGCGGGAACGATCAGAGCGATCATCGCTTCTTGGACGATCATTTCTTGGGCGATCTGAGCTTCTGCTATCATCACGACGAGGGCGGTCACCAAAAGAGGGGCGCGGCCCACGATCATCAGGCTTATGCTCGAATTCAAGGCGCATCGACAGCTTTGGTTTGCCTTTAGGGTCAATGCCTATAACCTTGACCTTAACAACTTTGCCTTCTTGCAGGTGATCAGCTATAGACTCAATCCTTTCATCAGCAACTTCGCTAATATGGATAAAGCCATCACGACCTGGCATATAGCTTATAAAAGCACCAGACTCTAAAACCTTAGCAACTGTGCCGTCAAAAATTTGTCCAAACTCTGGGTCGGAAGCAATCGCTTGAATCATGCCAATTGCAGCTTTCAAACTCTCTGATCCAACGGCGGCAACCTGCACTGTTCCATCATCGCTAATATCGACTTTAGCACCAGTTTTTTCACAAATTTCTTTGATTACTTTGCCACCAGAGCCAATCACTTCACGGATCTTGTCTTTATTAATCTTAAAGGTCTTGATCGTAGGTGCGTTACCACTGAGTTCAGTACGATGAGTGGACATAGCATTATTCATAATGCCAAGAATGTGAGCGCGCCCGTCGCTAGCTTGAGCTAAGGCCTGTTTCATGATCTCAAAAGTAATGCCAGTGACTTTAATATCCATTTGTAGTGCAGTGATACCATTGCTTGTACCAGCAACTTTGAAGTCCATATCGCCAAGGTAATCTTCATCGCCAAGAATATCAGAAAGAACTACAAACTTCTCTCCTTCCTTGATCAGACCCATAGCAATACCAGATACAGGCGCTTTAATAGGCACACCAGCATCCATAAGCGATAGAGATGATCCACAGACAGTTGCCATAGAGGATGAGCCATTAGACTCAGTAATTTCTGAAACCACTCTAAGCGTATAAGGAAAATCTTCTTTTGATGGAAGAACTGGATTCAGGGCGCGCCAAGCTAGCTTACCGTGACCAATTTCTCTACGACCAGGTGCGCGAAGTGGCGTTGCCTCACCAACTGAATAAGGCGGGAAGATATATTGAAGCATGAAGGAATGGCGCACGTCTCCTGTTATATCGTCAATCATTTGACCATCTTGTGTTGTGCCAAGAGTTGTTGAGACAATAGCCTGAGTCTCACCGCGCGTAAATAGCGTAGATCCATGGGTCTTGGGTAAGAAAGCTGTTTCGCACTCTATAGGCCTTATGTCTGTTGTCTTGCGTCCATCAATACGTACGCCGGTTTTTAAAACGTCGGCGCGTAGAATAAGAGCCTTTGCCTCATCAAGGGCAATATCGATTTGTAGGGGTGATATATCATCACGCTCAGCAAAATGAGTTTTGATGGCAGTGTGAATTGTTTTAAGAGCATGGACACGCTCTTGTTTAGCTTTGATAGAGAAAGCATTTGTGATGTCAGTAGAATATAGTGTTGTAATCTCAGCAATTAGCTCAGCGCTTGCTATAGGTTCAGGCAAAGCCCACTTAGGCTTACCAGCTTCTTTTGCTAATTCGTTGATCATTTCGATCACTGGTTGGAATGCAGCGTGACCGAACTCTACAGCCTTTAACATTTCCTCTTCACTAAGTTGATCGGCTTCAGATTCTACCATCATGACAGATGAGTCGGTACCGGCAACAACAAGGTCAAGTCTGCTTGCTTTTAGAGCTTCAAAAGATGGGTTAAGGACGAACTGACCATCAATATGACCAACTCTTGCAGCGCCAATAACTTCCATGAAGGGCACGCCGCTAATTGCTAAGGCTGCTGATGATCCAATCATAGCTAATATATCTGGATTATAAGCTGGATCGTATGACAGAACGGTACAAATGATCTGTGTTTCATTGAAAAATGCTGGGTGGAATAGAGGGCGAATAGGACGATCAATCAAACGGCATACTAATATTTCCCGGTTTGATGATTTACCTTCGCTTTTCATATATCCGCCTGGAATTTTACCAGCGGCAGAATACATTTCGCGATAGTGAACTGTTAGTGGGAAGAAGCCAATTCCTTCTTTTACTTGCCTTGCGCTAACTACAGTACACATAACTACTGTATCGCCCATAGAGACCATCACGGCACCATCAGCTTGGCGAGCTATTTTACCAGTTTTGATGGTAAGAGGCGCTCCGCCCCAATTTATTTCTTTTACAATTTCATTAAACATATAATATTTTTCCTTTTGGTAGCCACCTCGAGCAGTGAAACGATGAAGAAGTCCAGTCTATTAGATCTGGGCCACTTTATCGCCGCGCTTCTCGAGATAGCGGGTTGTTTTAAACAAAAAAGCCCGCAACTAAGCGGGCTAACAATCTTACTTTCTAAGACCTAGTTTTGCTATCAAAGCAGCATATCTATCTAGATCAATTTTTTTAAGGTAACCAAGTAGCCTTCTGCGCCTTCCGACCATCACAAGTAGGCCTTGCCTTGAGTGAAAATCTTTTGCATTTACTTTGAAGTGCCCAGTTAGTTTATTGATTCTTTCTGTCAAAATAGCGCATTGAACCTCAACTGAACCTGTATCATTTTCGGCTTTAGCGTGTTCTTTAATAAGCTCCTGCTTACGAATAGCTGTAATCGACATCTTTTCCTCCATTATTATAAGTTAAATACCCTTGCAGAATCAAAACGACCTTGACACAATTTGCCAATAGCTAGCAATTTGCTCGTGTGACGTAGCCATATGATTTCCCTCGGGCTTGATCCGAGGGTCTTGCGCAGGTCATACTCTTGAGATCCCTGGATCAAGTCCGAGAGAAGCACGAGTTGACCACAGCGCACTTTATATGCAGCAGCGTCATCAATATCAAGTACCGGGATGTCGACCAGTATCGAGTCGATTCCAAGGATTTGGTAAGGGCGAAGCAGCAGCGCTTCCCCCTCATTATTCACCTCTAAGTCAGCAAGCTCTATAGAATTCTTTGTATCAAACATGCCAACAATGGTGCGGGCCAATTCTAACACAAAACCCAAACTTTGCAAGGATAAAGATATATCCTCAGCCAAAGTCCTTATGTAGGTACCCTTGGAACATTCTGCCTCGTAGGTGGCAGTACGATTGACGCCATCGTAGCCTATGCACTTGAGTTTAAAGATAGTAATTTTTCGAGGCTGGAGGATGACTTCTTGGTTTTGCCTAGCCAGGTCATAGGCCCTGACTCCATTAACTTTGAGAGCAGAAAAGGCTGGCGGAGTTTGGGTAATTTCTCCAGTGAATTGCTCGCATATAGCGTAGCATTCTTCTTCTGTGGGGGTGACATCGCTTGTAGCGACAATCTTACCAACTTTATCTGCCGTATCTGTCTTAGCGCCGAATTGGATTTTGAAGCGATAGGTCTTGCGCGCATCCATGAGGAATTGGACTAACTTTGTGGCCTCACCAATAGCTAAAGGAAGAATCCCCTCTGCTTCAGGGTCGAGCGTGCCAGTATGTCCGATTTTTGTACCTTTTGGGAGAAGACGTTTTACTCTACCAACCGCATATGCAGATGTGATGCCAAGGGGCTTGTATAGGTTGATCCAGCCGTTTATGGGAGTTGTATTCATGAGCAACTAATCAAACCCACCCTAAATGCCTCAATAAAATATACATTAGACGCATTAGAGCCATAAAATCTACAAAAAGAGAGACTCATATTATCGAATTCTTTATGCATTTTTTTTAAACGCCTTACTCTATCAAATAAATTCATCAAATAATTCTTGATTAGTGATTAGTGATTATAAATTTTGCCCCTAGCAGGCGCGCTGAGGATCTAAGGGGAGGCATAACAAGATATAAAATTCGCCCTCAGGCATTTAGTCTGTATGGTATCCTTATTCCATCTAATTTTTCTGGAAAATCTTTGTGATTCCTTGTGATGAGACAGCCATTGCAATTTTTGGCAGTAGCCCAAATTATTGCATCTGGTAAAGCCATTCTGCGCTGCGCTCTTATATTAACAGCAATTTCACATATGCTGGGGGTGATTTCGATTATAATAAACTGTTTCAAGAATTTCTTGAGTAACTCTTTTTCGGATTCGTTTTTGCTGCCCACTAACACTTCCATCCACGATATTCTGCTAATATATAAATCCTTAACTCTTTGAAACTCTTCATCTGCATTGGATATGCCACTTAGTTAATCAATGAGTATATTTGTATCAAAAACACTCATCATCTTTCCCACTCGCTTCTGAGTTGTTTTTGATACTCAAGACCATCGATATCATGATCTTTCCAGATTCCAAAAAAAGGTCGCATAAGCAGAACATTATCTTGCGGCAAGTCGAGCTCAAGAGACGCGCTATACTCATCATCATTTTTCATGACCTTAAGGGAAGCTTGATAATCCCCTCTATCTTCCTTGGTTTTAGCGTAGACAGCCATAGCTTTTTTGAGTAGGCGTGATGTACTGATAGCGTCCCTTGCTGCAAAAGTTGAGATAATATTGTATAGATCATTACTTACCTGGACTGTATGCATAACTATTTATAGTTTTTATTTTAGCTTAGAGTACCATATTATCATCGAAATGACAAGAATCTTGACGTAAGGCGAGTCAGAAACTCAGTAATTGATTTTTGACTTTTAATCTATAATTGCCCAATGACTCCACCTCCACCACTCTCCAAGGAGCGGCGGCTGTTATTCCAAAGGCAAAATCTTCTTTGGCGACTGTCTGGTTACGCATAATTCCCAATCCTTCATAAGTTCAAAGCGAGGATCTAATTCATCGCCAAGATGCTCACGCCCCTGCCCCAACTCATCTTCTATCAATAACTCAATGATATGACGTAAGTCTTGTCGGTTCGCCTTGCAACAAGTAAGGTTATTTGTCATGCGACATTACTCCTTCAAATTCCTTTGAATATTTATTAGGCACAAATTCAAAAATTTGGTACTCAGCTAGCGAATGAATGGAAAAAGGATCATTTTTGATTATGTCTTCTACTTCTTTCCTGCTAGAGCCTCTGGCTAATATCACACCACCAGATGCTGGCACTTGCCTGCCAGAAGCTATAAACCTACCAGTTTTATAGTGTTCATCCAAAAACTCTAAATGCTTTGGACGGTGTGGGTCGATATCTTCAAGAGGCACAAGGTAGCGCAAGACTATGACGAATATATTTTTCATAGTTTTTCCCTCATAGTAAAATTTCTATGTTACTCATAGCGCGACCACATGCGATGAACCTTGATGATCTTTTGGCCTTCATCAACCTCATAAACAAGACGGTGCTGTATATTTATGCGCCTAGATAAACAACCATAATAATCTCCAGACAGCTTTTCGTATGATGGCTGTGCGGCGTATGGATCTCTTGCGATTACGTCCAAAAGTTCTTGACACTTAACTCTTAAATATGATTTTGCTAGCTTCTTCGAATCCTTTTTTGCTAAGGGTGAATAGAGCAGTTTGTGCATTATTTTTCGTCCCCATCATCCCACTCCAAAGTCTCGCTAAAATTCTCGATCGGCTCTTTCATAGATTTCAGAATCGACTCCCTCATTCCTGGAATAGAACTCAAATAGATCGTATCAGCCATATTAGAATAGTCTTCTTCCGACACCAGTACAGCCTTTTTTCTATTTCCGTCCTTATCTCTTTTGCCTATTATATAGACTGGCTCGTGCCATTTAGCAACATTGTCCACTAATTGAAATAAATTAGCCCTAGCTTCACTTATTGTACATATTTCCACAAGACTCTCCTCGTTATTATTGGTCTATTACAGCACAAGATCTTGTACCATAAGTCAAATATCGCTTGTCTTATTGTATAAGCTCACATCTTCCTCGTTAATAAATAGGCTTTTTGGCGCCTTGCTCTAGCTTATAGCCACCTATATATGATCCGTATTTTTCTTGGATGAGTTCTAGAGTCCACGAGACATCCTGATCCCAAAAAGCTTTAACGTGAAGGATCTTAAGCCATTTTATAAGCAACGGAAGGTGATGGGATTGCAATGATTCAAATGTGATATGCATGATGTCTCGCTTTATGCTTGATGTAATATAGCATGCAAGATTTTGAGATAATATAAAAAGATGGTGCCGGATGTCGGATTTGAACTGACGACCTACCGCTTACAAGGCGGTTGCTCTACCACTGAGCTAATCCGGCGTGGATGCCTCAATTGAATTGAAGGCATGGAGTTTGCGAACGGCAAAGGCCGCCCGCATATATTCTATTACTCAGCAGCTTTATCTGATGATTCGTCTGCCTGAACAGCTTCTGATGCTTCTTGAGCCTCGGCTGCTGCTGCTGCCTGAGCAGCTTCTGCGGCTTTTGCAGCTTCAGCGGCTTTTGCAGCCTCTTCTGCGGCCGCGGCTTCTTGCTCAGCTTTTTCCGTCGCTAATTTAGCGGCTTTTTCTTCTGCGCGCTTTTGAGCTTGAACACTACGCACCTTATCTTTAAGAGCCATTTTGCTCTTAACGAATCCAGGGAGCTCTATGCCACTATCTGCAATAAACTTTGCAACTTTTTCTGTTGGAGCCGCGCCTTGACTGAGCCAATAGGCTATTCTATCAGCCTTTAGAGTAATTCTATCGCCAGCACCTTTGGCAAGCAGTGGGTTGTATGTTCCAACTTTCTCGATAAAATCACCATCGCGGGGAGCAGTTGCATTAGCAACCACAACTCTATAATAAGGCTTTTTCTTTGCTCCGCCTCTGGCTAAACGAATCTTAACTGCCATAAATGTCTCTACTTAATTTTTTCTTCTTTAAAAAGCACGTGTTTACGCACTACTGGGTCGTATTTTTTAAAAGACAACTTTTCTGTCTGAGTTTTTGGATTACGTTGTTTTACCAAAAAGTATCCAGTATTTGCTGTACTTGTTAGTTTTACTAAAACCGTTTTATTTTTCTTTGCCACTTTGCACCTTCAGCTTTATGGGGATAAAATCGGATCGTACTCTACACGCTAAGGCCATAAGAGTCAAGATCAAAATTGCTTCTTTGATGTGAAATATCAAAATTTTGGTGGACAAATGACTTACGAAGGGTTATAAGAGTGCGTAACTGAATGTCGGTATCGAAATATTTTTCAAAAAATAAATCGAAAAAGAAGAAGAGTATATAAATAGACTCGAGTATTTTTTCGTATTTAGATTTGAAAATGATGAGCGAAGATGCGGAACCTACTCTTGTAGGTGAGCAATCTGAGTCTCAGAAATTTTCAAAAAATAAATCGAAAAAGACGAAGAGTATATGTGGCTCGGTAGCTCAGTTGGTAGAGCAAAGGACTGAAAATCCTTGTGTCGCCGGTTCGAACCCGGCCCTGGCCACCACTTATTTTAACGACTCTAGTCCCACCGCCTCAATATTCTCTGATAATTTAAATCTGATATTGCCAGGAAATATAATCTGTATTTGATCGAGCTTTAGATCTTCCATGCTAATTCTCATTGACGGTGTAATCTTCGGCCTGTCAGTATATTTAAACTCAAACCCCAAGCGCTTACCATTTTTAAAAATTATTAGATCTATCTCAGCCCCATTGTGCGAGGCCCAGAAATAGCAATCCTCCTCCTCAGCATCACAATGATGGATGATCTGCTCTAATGCAAACCCCTCCCATGATGATCCTATTTTGGGGCTAAGCATCATAGCTTCAAGATCTCCAAGTCCAAGAAGCGAATGATAAATACCGCTATCTCTGAAGTATATTTTTGGCGCCTTCACTTGTCGTTTTTTAAGATTTTCATGCCATGGCTGCAGCACTCTTATCATAAAAGTACCCTGCAAGATTGATAAGTAACGTTTTGCAGTATGATCCGATATTTCGAGCGATTTACCCAGCTCTGATGCGTTGAATATACCTCCATGATAGTGACAAAGCATGACCCAAAATTTACGCAAGCGTTCTGGTGGTATTGCAAATCCTAAATTTGGTATATCTCTTTCTAGATAGGTTTTGATATGGTTTCGTCTCCACAATCCACTCAAGGATTCATTGCTAGCGAGATAGGACAGTGGGAAACCACCTCCTATCCAGAGTTTTTTTAAATCTTCCACTTCCGACATATCAAATGGGGTCATTTCTACGTAGCCAATTCTCCCCACCAAAGTCTCAGAACTCTGCTTTATTAAATCTCTAGACGCACTACCGAGTATAAGGAATTTGATATTGGTTCTATCAACAAGCACCCTTAGAACCTTAAATATGTCTGGCTTATATTGAATTTCATCAATGATAACAAAGCCTTTCAGGTCTGATAATGCAAGCATAGGATCAGTAAGTCTTTGGAGATCGAGGGGATCTTCTAGGTCAAACCTATTGACTCTGGGTATGTTATTTTGAGCGGCAAAATAATCAGCTAAAGTAGTCTTGCCGCATCGCCTAGGGCCAAGCAAAGCGCAGATTTTATGGATTTGAAAATGCTCTATGATGGCATTTAGTGGTTTTATCCTTAACATATTAGTTAGTATCTCCATGAAATATCGACATTGTACTTCGAATTTTCATGGTTGTCAAATAAGATACACCCTGAAATTTCGAGATTAGACTTCGAATTTTCATGGCTTTGATGATCTAACCAACCAAAGCCTCTGCAAACTCCTTTGCGTCAAAAGACTTTAAATCTTCTATCCCCTCGCCCAAACCTATAAAATGAACTGGGATCTTGAATTTATCGCCAAGGCCCACAACCACACCAGCCTTCGCTGTACCATCTAGTTTTGTAACCACAAGCCCATCGACTCCTGCTATATCACCAAAATGTTGTACTTGATTATAGGCATTTTGCCCCGTCGTTGCATCCACTACAAGCAATGTATGGTGCGGCGCGCTATGGTCCAACTTCTTAATAACCTTGATGATTTTGGCGAGCTCTTCCATCAGGTTCTTGTGGCTATGGAGCCTACCTGCCGTATCTATAAACAATAGATCGACACCCTTGCTCAATGATTGCTCTACTGCAGCATATGCAACGCTAGCCGGATCGCTATTTGCTGCTCCTGTAATAACCTCGCATTTTGAGCGCTGCCCCCAAGTCTGAAGTTGCTCAACAGCAGCCGCTCTGAATGTATCGCATGCAGCGATAGCTACAGACTTACCCTGAAGTTTATATAAATGAGCAAGCTTGCCAATGGTAGTAGTCTTGCCATTACCATTCACGCCACATACCAAGATAATGTTTAGTTTATCATCGATAAGCGTAAATGGACGCTGATGAGTAGAGATGTTATCCGCTATAACCCTTGCCAGCTCTTCTTTGATTGAATCAAAGGAGATTTCTTTGTCGAATTTTAGCTGACCAATTTTTGCTATAATATCATGGCTGGCATTGACGCCAAGATCGCTACTTAAGAGAATTTCCTCAAGATCTTCAAGACTATCGCTACCTAGCTTACGTTTATTAACTATGTCGCTAAGGCTAGTAGATATTTTACTAGAGGTCTTAGTCAGCGCGCCTTTTAATTTATCAAACCATGACATTTTGTATCCTTTGTATCAATATGGGTATTCCTAGCACTATCGCTGATTTAGCGACGCGTCAATAGCCTTGGACAATGCTTGATAAGAATATTCTCCGCTGTACAAAAGACCATTAATAACAAAGGCCGGTGTCCCTATAAATCCTGAGACTCGAGAAATTGCACGCGCCTTTGCGACCAGTGAACCTTGCAGATCCTTGTCATCTAGGCATTTTTCATATTGCTCTTGTGATATACCAGAAAGCTGAGCGATATTAGTCAATATAGAACGATAATTCTCGTTGAAAGCCCAAGATTCTTGTTGAGAATAAAGGACATCTATCAACTGAGTACGCTTTTGCAAATCGCCGCAGTAAACTAAGGTAGTAGCATCAAGATCCTGTTTATTTGATATAAACTCCCTGATTACATAGGCAATTTTTTTATCGTCAATATAGTTCTTTTTTAGCTCTGGATAGATTTTTTTATAAAAATAAGCGCAGTGGGCGCAAGTAGGAGCCCCGTACTGAATTACGACAACCTTAGCCTTTGGATCACCGAAAACTAGGTCGCTATCATCAATCGCAAAAATATTGTTAGCTTCCGTTGCTGGCTTTGCTGGAATTGGACTGTTTGTATTTGCAGCTACGCATTGCTGCATTTGCAATCTATATCCATCGATATGACTTTGTGCTGGGGTCGAAAAATCCTGCTTTTCCGAGCAAGAAGATAGAAGTAGAGCTATCATGACCTTAACGCAAAACCTTATCATATCAATTCCTATTTTTAAAACAATCAACATAGCATTCTATATATTTATTCGGGCTCATCAATAAGCGTCATAGTACGACGCGTAATTTATCTACAGCCCTGTATCCAAAATACACGGCGATACGCTCCAAGATTATATCTTGATGATAGGTAAATTCAAGACCTGTTGCCGAATCACTTACTTTAACATAAAGAACTTTAATTTGAACTTTTTTCTCTGTGATATTAGATATTTTCATGGGGGAGGTAGAGGATCCAAACTTTGCTCCAGCAACCTTTGGCCAATTAATCATGATCTCAGCAAAAGCCTTACTATGCTTAGAAAAAACCGTACGTAACACCTTGTCTATATTTTCCGAGATTGGCTTCATGGGCTATTTATCCTAAACAAATCAATTCTTACTATGCACCATCTTTTTGGCTATACTTACTCCCATCTCATAGCCATCGGCAATCTCTGAAAAGCTCTGATAAGTTTTATAATATTCCAAATTCTCTCCAGCGAGCATATAACTAGCATGTATCTTGCCAGTTTCAAAGCGAGCCAATGCCCCAAGGGGAGTGCGACAATCGCCATTTATATACTCTAAAAATCCCCTCTCTGCTCTCATTAGCTGCCAGGTCTCTTTATGATTTATGGAGGCGCAGATTGTCTTCATCTCCTGATCATTATCACGAACCTCA
>Ga0214921_10008753_pt1 | contig 13002 bp, 12 predicted proteins | sample LL1505_MetaG_FD_177992 | JGI IMG/M metagenome (GOLD analysis project Ga0214921, IMG submission 177992) | Freshwater microbial communities from Lake Lanier, Atlanta, Georgia, United States - LL-1505 | ecosystem: Environmental > Aquatic > Freshwater > Lake | place: USA: Georgia | collected... | reverse complement strand
TGTCCTCTGAAGTTACGAGTAGGTGAAAATTCACCCAATTTGTGACCTACCATGAATTCTGTTACATACACTGGAATAAATTTATTTCCGTTGTGTACTGCAAAAGTGTGGCCTACAAAATCAGGAGTAATTGTACTTCTACGACTCCAAGTTTTGATGACGCCTTTTTTTGCTGAACCATCATTGATTGCTAAAACCTTGGTTTCAACGTTGGCATCAACGTAAGGACCTTTTTTAATCGAACGACCCATAATTATGAGTTAATTGAGTTATGATAAATATTATAATTTGGAAATGCTTTTTAATTATTTAGCGAGCTTTTTACCGTCTCTGCGTTGGATAATTAACTTGTCACTTCCTTTTCCTTTTGTTCTTGTTTTTTCACCTTTTGCATACTTACCAGTTCTGCTACGTGGGTGACCACCTGAAGCTCTACCTTCACCACCACCCATCGGGTGATCTACTGGGTTCATGGCTACACCACGAACGCGAGGGCGAATACCTTTCCAACGATTCTTACCAGCTTTACCAGCAGTTTCGAGGTTGTGATCGCTATTAGAAACCACACCTACTGTTGCATAACAATTGATGAGTACTTTACGAAGTTCGCCAGAAGGCATTTTTAATACACCGTATTTTTCTTCTTTGTTTGCAAGCTGTGCAGATCCACCAGCACTGCGCACCATTTTACCACCTTGACTAGGTTGTAATTCGATGTTGTGGATAGTGGTACCAAGCGGCATGCTCTTTAAAGGAAGTGCGTTACCTAATTCTGGAGCAACAGCGTCACCAGCAATTACAGTAGCACCCACTTGTAAGCCTTGTGGAGCAATGATGTAACGTTTTTCTCCGTCGGTGTATTGCAACAAAGCAATAAACGCTGTACGGTTTGGATCGTACTCTATAGATACTACAGTAGCTGCAATATCACGTTTGTCTCTTTTGAAATCTACAATACGGTAATGGTGCTTGCTTCCACCGCCCATGTAACGCATTACACGACGACCTTGGAAGTTACGGCCAGCCGTTTTCTTCTGTGGTTCTAACAAACTTTTTTCAGGTTTGTTGGTAGTGATTTCAGCATAAGCATTTCCAATTCTCCAGCGTGTTCCGGCAGTAATTGGTTTGTACTTTTTAAGTGGCATTTTCTATCTGTTTAAATGCAGAATTCTCAGCTCTGCGTACTATAAATTAAATATTTGCGTATAAGTCAATGGTTTCGCCTTCGGCAACGGTTACGAATGCTTTTTTATAAGCAGACTTCATACCTTGAATAAAACCAGCTTTTGTATAGCGCGCTTTATTTTTACCTGGAGCAACAGCAGTGTTAACATCTACAACATTTACACCGTAGAAAGTTTCTACTGCTTTTTTAATTTCTAATTTGTTGGCCTTGCGATCTACTTTAAAAGCATACTTTCTCAAAGTTTCTTGTTGAGCGTTTGCTTTTTCAGTTAATATAGGCTTTATCAATACGTCGGTCGGTTTCATTGTATTTGTGTTGAAACGTTTCTAAAATTATTATGCTGCTGCTTCCTCTTCTGTGAAGATTTTAGCAGTTGCTTCTGTGATTACTAATACGTCTGCATTCATGATTTCGTAAGTGTTGATGTCAGCTAATAAACTGCTAGCAACATTAGGTACGTTACGTGTGCTTAAGTACAAATTATCATTGTATTCAGGTAAAATAAACAAAGACTTTTTAGAAGAAAGGTTTAAGTTTTTCATTACCTCTACTAATGTTTTTGTTTTTGGAACATCCATTGTGATGTCTTCTACAACCACAATTGCATTTTCTTTTGCTTTGTAACTTAAAGCAGAAAGTTTTGCAAGATCTTTTACTTTACGATTTAATTTGAAATCGTAGCTGTGTGGTTTTGGACCAAAAATGGTACCACCACCCTTGTATAATGGGTTACGGATGTTACCCTTACGAGCACCACCGGTTCCTTTTTGCTTGTGTAACTTACGGCTAGCACCTTGTACTTCTGCACGTGTTTTTACTTTGTGCGTACCAGTACGGCCCGCAGCCAAATATTGCTTTACAGCCAGGTAGATCACGTGATCATTTGGCTCGATACCGAAAATCTCAGCTGGTAATTCTACCGTTCTGCCGGTTTTCTGTCCTTTTATATTTAATACATCTACTTGCATGGTAATTTTGAATTAGGTGTGATTACTTCTGGATTAAAACGATAGAACCATTATGACCAGGTACTGAACCAGTAACTAGGATATAATTCTTTTCAGGAAAAATTTTAACCACTTTAAGACCCTTCATTTTAACACGGTCTCCACCCATACGGCCGGCCATTCTCATGCCCTTGAATACGCGTGCTGGATAAGAAGAACCACCGATAGATCCTGGTGCGCGTTGACGATCGTGCTGACCGTGTGATGCTTCACCAACACCAGAAAATCCATGGCGCTTTACAACACCTTGGAAACCTTTACCCTTAGTGGTACCAACTATTTCAACCTCGTCACCTTCAGAAAAAATATCTAAAGTAACGGTTTCGCCTAGTTGCTTTTCTATAGAATAATTACGGAATTCTTTTACGAATTTTTTTGCTGAAGTTTGGGCTTTTGCGTAGTGATTAAGCTCGGCTTTGGTAGCGTGCTTGTCTTTTTTGTCGCCGAATGCTAGTTGAAGTGCAGTGTACCCATCAATATCTTGGGTTTTCACTTGAGTTACGGTACATGGACCAGCTTCAATGATGGTACAAGCAGTTTGCTTGCCATCTTCTTGGAAGATGCTGGTCATCCCGATTTTTTTACCAATAATTCCTTTCATCGTGTTGCGGTTTATGCCCCGCATAGGTTATAGAGGACATCCTGCCGATGAAAGCGGGACTCAATCCTTGTTTGCCACCGACCTTTTCCTTTGTTTTCAATATGTTGTAAGAACAATTGAAGCGGAAGTACCGGTAGTAAACAAACCTCGAAGGGCCTGTTTATATGTATGATTTACTTACTTGATGCAAGCAAACCTTTTTATTTTTTTCAGAGCTGTTTTCCAATGACTAGTTAATTAAAACGAGTTATTGTTGACAGTTGACTAATTTATAAGAACTTTTGTTGATGGTTTATCTTAGGCGTTTAAGCAGCTAAGACAGCTTATCAAGCTTTAATTTCAACTTCTACACCAGAAGGCAAGTCTAATTTACTTAGCGCATCTACAGTTTTTGAAGAAGACGTGTAAATATCCAACAAACGCTTGTGCGTTGCGAGTTGGAATTGCTCACGGCTTTTCTTATTTACGTGTGGTGAACGAAGAACAGTAAATATTCTTTTGTGTGTTGGCAAAGGAATAGGACCTGTTACTACGGCACCTGTGCTGCGTACAGTTTTTACGATTTTTTCTGCAGATTTATCTACTAGATTGTGATCGTAAGATTGTAATTTGATTCTGATTCGTTGAGACATAGTCGAAGCCCAATTTTCTTATTGGGGTTGCAAAGGTAAGGGACTGTAATCAGATGGTCAAGAAAAAAACAATAATTTTTAAGAAAAAAGCTATTTTTTTTCAAAATAGTTAAAAAAACAAGCCCCACTCCGATTTGGAGCAGGGCTTGGGCTTTAAAATACTTATAAATCAATAAGATATGACGCTTATTCTTCGATTTTAACTTTACCCTTGTTTTTCGCCATTACCTCTTCAGCAACGTTGTTTGGTGCTGGGTTGTAATGAGAGAACTCCATGGTTGAAGTAGCACGACCAGAAGACAATGAACGAAGTTGGGTTACATAACCAAACATTTCGCTAAGTGGTACTTTAGCCTTGATAACCTGTAAGTTAGCACGGCTGTCCATACCTTCGAGCATACCACGGCGACGGTTTAAGTCTCCGGTAACGTCTCCCATGTACTGATCTGGTGTTAACACCTCAACTTTCATGATTGGCTCCAATAAAGTTGGTTTCGCTTTACGACCCGCTTCACGGAAGGCAGCTTTAGCACACAATTCAAAAGACATTGCATCAGAATCCACATCGTGGTATGAACCATCAAATACACGCACTTTCATGTTGTTCACTGGGTAACCAGCTAAAACACCTGTACCCATTGAAGTTTCAAAACCTTTTTGGATCGCTGGAACAAATTCTTTAGGGATGGATCCACCAAATAAATCGTTTACGAATTGGAAATGCTTGCCTTCGTTTTCTTTTAGCCACTCTTCGTCTGCAGGACCAAAAGCAAATTGGATATCAGCAAATTTACCACGACCACCTGATTGCTTCTTAAGCACTTCACGGTGTTCGATAGTGATGCCAAATGATTCTTTGTAAGCAACCTGTGGCGCACCTTGGTTTACTTCCACTTTAAATTCACGACGCATACGGTCAATGATAATTTCTAAGTGTAATTCACCCATACCTCTTAAGATGGTTTGACCGGTATCTTCGTCTGTGTTAACACGAAGGGTTGGATCTTCTTCCACTAATTTAGCAATGGCCATACCCATTTTATCAACGTCTGCTTGCGTTTTAGGCTCAACAGCTACCGCGATAACGGGCTCAGGAATAAACATATTTTCGAGGGTGATTGGATGGTTCTCATCACATAAAGTATCACCTGTTTTGATTTCTTTGAAACCTACTGCTGCTGCGATATCACCTGCTTCGATAAAGTCTACAGGGTTTTGTTTGTTCGCAAACATTTTCATGATACGAGAGATACGCTCTTTCTTACCACTACGTACGTTTAATACATAAGAACCTGCATCTAGGTGACCAGAATAACATCTGAAGAATGCTAAACGTCCCACAAAAGGATCGGTCATAATTTTAAATGCAAGCGCTGCAAAAGGTTCTTTAGCATCAGGCTTACGCGTGATAATAGCACCTGTATCAGGATCTGTTCCTTGTGTATCTTCTACATCTACAGGAGAAGGTAAGTAACGACAAACCGCATCTAGCGCTGTTTGTACCCCTTTATTTTTAAATGAAGAACCACACATCATTGGAACGATACTTAAATCGATACAAGCTTTGCGGATGGCTTCGTGTACTTCGTCTTCAGAAATGGTATCTGGATTTTCGAAGAACTTCTCCATTAATTTATCGTCATATTCTGCAACCGCTTCAATCAAATTCTGTCTCCAGAATTCAACATCTTCTTTCATATCTGCAGGTACCTCAATTTCATCAAAAGTCATACCTTCTGTTTCCATATGCCAGATGATACCTTTCATTTTGATTAAATCCACAACACCTGTGAAATTATCTTCGGCACCAATTGGTAATTGAAGTGGCACAGCTTTAGCACCTAGCATTTCTTTTACTTGGTTTACCACCATTAAAAAGTCTGCACCGGCACGGTCCATTTTGTTAACGAAACCAATACGTGGAACCTTGTAACGGTTTGCTTGACGCCATACGGTTTCAGATTGTGGTTCTACACCATCCACTGCAGAGAAAAGTGCAATCAAACCATCTAATACACGCATAGAACGCTCTACCTCAACGGTAAAATCCACGTGGCCCGGAGTATCGATGATATTGAAGTAATAACTATTTGTATTAGCATCCGCCTTACCTTTTACAGTAGGAAAATTCCATTGGCAGCTAACCGCAGCAGAAGTAATGGTAATACCTCTTTCTTTTTCTTGCTCCATCCAATCGGTGGTAGCAGCACCATCGTGCACTTCACCAATTTTATGAATCATACCTGTGTAGCGTAAGATACGCTCTGTTGTAGTGGTTTTACCAGCATCAATGTGCGCGGCGATACCAAAGTTTCTTTGAAATTTCAAGTCAGCCATAATAGTGCTTGTTTTTTAATTTTTTGCTTGAGAAAACAGTTCCCCAATTTTCGAGGCGGCAAAGGTAATAATTATACCAATTGGAAAAAGGTTTCCGGGGTAAATTATTAATTAATTATGCACAAAAAAAGCCCCAAACTTAGGTTTGGGGCTTTTGTATAAGCAGTTTGTTTGTACTTAAATTTTAAAGTGAGAGAACGCTTTGTTCGCCTCAGCCATACGGTGTGTATCTTCTTTCTTTTTGAAAGCTGCACCTTCACCTTTGCTAGCCGCTAACATTTCGTTGGCTAACTTGTCTGCCATGGTACGACCATTTCTTTCACGGCTGTAACGGATTAACCATTTCATGCTCAATGAAATTTTACGATCTGCACGCACTTCTGAGGGAATTTGGAAAGTAGCACCACCAATACGACGGCTACGCACTTCTACAGCAGGCGTTACATTTGCTACTGCTCTTTTCCATACTTCATATCCATCTTCACCGGTCATTTTAGTAACCTTGTCTACTGCATCATAAAAGATGTTGATTGCAGTACTTTTTTTACCCTGCCACATTAAGTTATTAATGAATCGAGTAACCAACTTATCGTTGAAACGTCCATCAGGAGCTAGAGGTAATTTTTTGGCTTGTGCTTTACGCATGTGATCTACTTATTAGCTTTTTTGTAATAATTTTTTTAGAGACTATTTTTTAGCCTTTACTTTTTTAGTACCGTACTTAGAACGAGACTGCTTACGGTCTTTAACACCTGCAGTATCGAGGCTACCACGAACAATGTGGTAACGCACACCTGGTAAGTCTTTTACACGACCACCACGGATTAATACGATTGAGTGTTCTTGTAAGTTATGACCTTCTCCTGGGATGTAGGCAATAACCTCAATCTTGTTTGTCAAACGCACTTTCGCTACTTTACGTAGGGCAGAGTTTGGCTTTTTAGGCGTTGTCGTATACACCCTGGTACAAACACCACGACGTTGCGGACACGCATCTAAAGCCCTAGACTTACTTTTAGCCTTGATTATTTCACGACCTTTTCTAACTAATTGCTGTATTGTAGGCATTCTAAACCGTTTAAAATTTCGGACGGCAAAGGTAATGGCTGGAACTGAAAAATCAAAAAGTTTTAAAAAGTTTTCTTAAACTAGACGTAAAATACTGATTTTCAGTACAAATACGAAGGCCAAAAAGGAGTAAATACTTGATTTAGGCGGCAATTAAAAGAAAGCTATCTGATTGATTTAGATTGTTTAGCCAAAAACAAGGGGCCTATTTATGGTTATTTCAATTTTTTACACCCCGAAATTGATGCGGCCGCTTGCGCTGGCTGCCTTGTTCGTGGTTTGTTGTTCAAAAGTCGTTTTGGCTCAAATTTCAACCACCCCCAGCAGTTACCCCTACCCGGCCATCAATTTTGTTTACACCCAAAACTTTTCCAATTTACCGGCTTCAAGCACCTATGTAAGCGGTATTACAGGTAAAGGCCCCTATTTTTTAGGCAGCTTGCATCCAGGACTCCAAGGCTTATTTATGGCACAAACAAGTGGCACCAATACGGCGCTGAACTTTGCAACCAGTTCTGGATCCAATGCCACAAGTGGTATTTTTAGTTACGGGGCAACGAGTGCAGCTACCAGAGGACTTGGTAGTCTTTCTAGCAGCGCAGGTACTTATGTTTTTGGCATTAGCTTTACCAATACAACAAGTGCTGTTATTGAACAATTTGAAATAGAATTTACAGCCGCTCAGTGGCGTAAAGGAGGCAGTGGTAAAGCCAACGAATGGACTTTTTTGTATGCTACAGGTGCAAACAATAACGTGTTAGACACCCTCACAAAAAAAGATACAATACTCAATTTTACATCCGTACAAACCAGTACAGGAACGCTAGCCCTCAACGGTCTTTTAAACATTAATCAGCAAAAGAAAAAAGACACCCTTATAAATTTACAATGGAAACCTGGCGAACAACTTATTTTAAAATGGCAAGACAAAGATGAAGTAGGAAATGATGATGGAATGGCGCTGCAACAATTAATTTGCAAAGCCCTTGTCATGCCCGATAATACAGCCCCCACTGTGTTTGAGGTCATACCGCCCATATCAAAAACATATACTATGGGCGATACACTCACTGTAAAAATTATTTTTTCTGAACCATGCATTTTAAAAAGTAGTGCATTTAATCCTTACTTAGTTGCTACCATTTCAGATCGAGCAAAAAACATGGTATACACCAAAGGAACAGGCACCAACGAATGGCATTTTTCATACATCACTACTACGGGCGACCTCGTAAAAAATGGCTTAAAAATTTATCCATCCATCAATAGTGAAATGGGGGCCATTACAGACGCTGCACTCAATAATTGTAGTGGGGTTATTAGAAGCAACACAAACTTTTTACTGGTAAAAATAGACGCCGTTGCACCAGCATTGTTGGACACCAGTACACTACGCCTAAATAGCTGCAAGCGCCCTGTAAACATAGCTCCTGCTCAGCTGGGCGTTACACAAACAGATAGTAGCGAAACCATATTTTGGAGCGTAAAATTAACTCCTAGGCAGGGGGGAATTTTGGGCCTACCGTTTTCGAAGAAAACGGTAGGCGACAGCGCCTATCCAAAAACCATTGTTTTTATTCCATCCAATACATATGCAGGAATGGATAGTGCAATCATAGAAATATCGGATGGCATTAATAGCTCATTTAAGACAATACTGTTTCAATTGGATAGCGGTATTGTAGACAATAAAATTATAGGGGATCAAATTATTTGCAAAGGATTTACACCTACTCTATTTACCGGTGATAATGCCGCAAACACAAGCTATCAATGGATATACAAAGCATACAATGAGGCAATGTATAAAGCATCTATTGGCATTAATAATTTAAATAATTACCAATCAAGCACAGTTCAAAATAGCAGCCTTTTTTTAAGAATAGCCACTCGTTTTTCATGCATCGATACGAGTAATGCAATTAGCGTACAAGTAAAAAACAATGGTTTATGGATGGGCACAAATGATGCGGTATGGCAAGTGGGCAGTAATTGGTGCGGTGGTCTGGTTCCGGATAGCAGCACCCATGTGCTCGTGCAACAAGGAAGCCAAATTATTATAAGTGATGCATATCCAAATCAAACCATTACAGCCAAAACGTTAACGCTCGACTCAACAGCTAGTATTATTGTAAACGGAACGCTGTATTGGCCTCTAGCAGTGTTAGGTACAGGCACTATCGATGCTACAAAAGGTAGTATTTACATAGAAAAGGACAGTGTCATGATCAATCCCAATGTTTTCAAAAACAACCTGATTTATACTTTACATATTGACACAAAAAATAAAGTACAGTTTGCAGACTCCCTTGTTATTGCAAATAGTATTACCATTTTTAATGGGATTTTTCAAGCCAAGCACTTAACCCTTTTACACGATGCGCAAATAAACAGTTCGGGCAACAACACGCAAATAATGGCGCCAAGTAGCGTATACAAAAAATACAATTTAGCAGATGGTCAAACAAAACTTTTAGCCCTCCCTTTTTCAAATAAATCCAGTTTAAAAAGTTTTCAAAATAGTATTCCCATAACCGGCAAAGGCGGCCGTAACAGTGGCTTTGATAGTGCTAATCATGAATATCCATCTGTGTTTTTTTTAGATAGCACATTTGTTAACTACGGGCAATTCATATACAAGCCTTTCACCAAAATAGACAGTTCTTTTTGGGAACCAAACAGCGCTATAAAAATTTGGCTGTACCCCAAAAAATCTAACTTGATAACAGAAACACCTTTTGTAGTATCAAAAAAACAAGACACCATTGTGGATGTAATTGCCCATGGAATCCCACAACATGGACCACTTGAAATACACTTTCCAAACGACCCGCTAACACGTTATTATTTAACGGGCAACCCCTACCCTGCAGCCATTGATATGAGTAAAGTATCAAGTAGCAGCAGCATTGGAAAGTATTACTGGTACTGGGATGCAGGCCTTGGAACAACGGGCAATTATACAGCAGGTGCTTTTAGGCATCCAAGGGTAATTGAAAAACTAGAAGGATTTATTATTAAAAATACGGCTGCATCAAGTGGCTATTTGTTTTATGAAGAGCGGACCAAAATAAATGTCTATGACACCATCGACACAACCAGATACAAACAGGAATATCCACACATTAGCCTTGCATTTATGCAGGAAAATAACTTACTTGATAAACTTGAAATCATTGGAATTGATAGTGCAAGTAGCCGTTTTGAAAAATGGGACGCCGAAAAAATAAACGAAAACAACATATCCCTTTATTCTATTTCTCGAGACAGTATACCACTTTGCATAGACTCAAGACCCTTTACCAACAACGTTTTCATCCCTATTGGAATTCAATGTAAAAAAACTGGAAAATACAAATTGGTATGTACGGCATATGTCATTGCAAATGATATGGTAGCTTATTTACACGACAAAAGATTAAACAAGTATCAAAAAATAATACAAGACAGCACGTATACTTTTGAAATTACTAGCGACACTACCACAGCTGGCGAACATAGATTTGAAATAACAGGGCCTCCCCCACCGCCACTACAAGAAGATCCAATTTTGGCAACGGTTACACCGAATCCAGTGCAAAATCAATTACGGATTCACTTTTCTTTTAGAGAAGCACTGCCTTTTGAGATAGCGGTACATAGTATTTCGGGAGTTGTGCTTATCACCAAAACCTTTGCAGCTAGCAAAACAGGAACTGCAGGCTTAGCTGTTCACACCCTTTTACCCGGACATTATTTTGCTATTGTTAAAGCCGGAAAACATTATGTACAAAAACAGTTTATTAAACTGTAAACAACCAGTGGTGTGTATCGGCTGCTTGACCATGTCTGATAGCTGTTAAACGGTTTTTTAATTCGTTGGCAACACCAGCAGCGTCTGTATCAAAATGCATGCTATAATCTTTATAGCGAAGTTCTTTAATTTTTGAAATAGTAGCCGCCGTTCCGGTACCAAATACTTCATTTAAAAGGCCTTGTTTTTGAAAAGCAATGAGTTCATCAATGGTAATTTTAACCTCTTGCACTTCCATACCCATTTCCTTTAAAACCGTAATAGCACTATCTCTTGTCACACCTTCCAAAATGGTTCCTTCTGTTAATTCGGGCGTAATTACTTTATTTCCTAAAACAAAAAATACATTCATGGTACCCACTTCTTGCAAATATTTATGCTCAAAAGCATCGGTCCATAACACTTGATCATAACCTGCTTCTTTTGCTTTTTGTGTTGCCAGCATACTACCACCATAGTTACCAGCATTTTTTGCAAAGCCAACGCCACCAGGGGCTGCACGGGTATACGTTTCCTCTACATATATTTTCATAGGGGTGCTGTAATAAGGCCCGGTAGGACTTAATAAAATCATGAACTTATAAGAATCCGATGGCTTCACACCAATAACGGGATCGGTAGCAAACATAAAAGGTCTGATATACAAAGAATGATCAGCTAAAGCAGGAATCCAATCTCTATCGATATCAATTAACTGACGCATCCCCTCTAAAAAAATATTTTCAGGCACTGCAGGCATACACATGCGCGCTGCAGAAATATTAAAACGTCTAAAGTTATCTTGGGGTCTAAAAATATTTACTTCCCCAGCATCATTTTTATAAGCTTTTACGCCTTCAAAAATGGATTGACCATAATGTAAGGCAGCGAGCGAAGGGTCAAATTGCAGCGGCTGATAAGGTCTAATAACAACATTCGTCCAAGCACCATCGATATAATCGGCCTCTAGCATATGATCGGTAAAAACTCGACCAAATGGAATATTTTCAAGTGTTGTATTTGCTAACCTACTGTGCTGAACTTTTTCAATCTTTACGTCAAGTGCTGCTGCCATAGTTTTATATTTGGTGCAAAGAAACAAAAAAAATGAAAACTAACAATCGTTAATATTGCAAATCTACTATGAATTCCGAAAATAATTTCTTACCACCCTTTGTTATTGCTTCTTTGTACAAAAATGACCTTGTATTAGTGGATGCGCTTGAGAGCGCTGTTAAGACGCCGAAGGTAAAAAGCGGCCCTGCAGATCAACCAACAGAAGTTCTAGACACGATTCAGCCCATTAACTTTTTAGGTAACAATCAAAAAAAGGTAACTATACTATTACAAGACCATACAGCCGTTCATGTGGCAGATGAATCTTTGCAATTTTTAACATCCATTCTCGCCGCATGTAAACTTAATATGGGCGACGTTGCTATTGTAAATACAGCCAATCAAACCCTTAGCTACACACAAATAAAAACAGAACTTCAACCAAGTACACTACTACTTTTTAATATTACAGCAGCATCCATTGCACTACCATTTGAAGTACCGCAGTACCAAGTGCAGCAATACGATCATTGTACCCTTTTATTTTCTGCGCCATTACAAGCCATGCTAGTAAAAGACGAAACTGCAAAAATAGAAAAAGGAAAACTGTGGAATGCCCTTAAAAAAACGTTTAATATCTAAGCCTGTATGAAACTCATTTTTGCAACCAACAATAAAAATAAGGTGGAGGAAATCAAGCACCTTACCAATCAAAAGTTTCAAATTTTTACTTTACAGGAAGTGGGCATTGATATTGATATACCAGAACCACACGATACATTGGAAGCAAACGCTACCGAAAAATCTACCACTATTTATAGCCTTACAAACGAAGCTGTTTTTAGTGAAGATACTGGACTAGAAGTTGCTGCACTGAATGGAGCCCCCGGTGTAAAGTCGGCGAGGTATGCAGGTGAAGGCCGGAATATGCAAGACAATATTGATAAATTGTTACATGAACTAAAAGATAAACCTTCAAGAGCCGCACAATTTAGAACAGTAGCATCACTTATCATTGACGGAAAAGAATATTTGTTTGAAGGCATATGCAAAGGCCACATTACAACTGTACAAGATGGCACAAATGGTTTTGGATACGACCCCGTATTTATTCCAGAAGGAAGTGATACAACTTTTGCAAATATGGATATTTCAGAAAAAAATAAATTTAGCCACCGTAAAAAAGCGGTACAACAACTGATTGATTTTTTAAACGATTACCAACCTACTTTATGAATTCAAAACTTTTAACCTTTCGTAAAAATATTATTCGCATTTTATTTGTTGTGTTTGTGCATATTGTTTGCGCAACAACAGTTGTTGCGCAAACAATTCCGCTCTAC
>Ga0214921_10008752_pt1 | contig 13003 bp, 10 predicted proteins | sample LL1505_MetaG_FD_177992 | JGI IMG/M metagenome (GOLD analysis project Ga0214921, IMG submission 177992) | Freshwater microbial communities from Lake Lanier, Atlanta, Georgia, United States - LL-1505 | ecosystem: Environmental > Aquatic > Freshwater > Lake | place: USA: Georgia | collected... | reverse complement strand
TGGGCTTAGGGGTGGGCATAGGTGCGGGTTCCGGGGTGTTGCGGGGTGAGGGGGTTGGAGAGGCGTTAGGCTGGACTGCGGAGGGGTGCTCCGAAAGGTCCGGAGTGTGACCATCCGGGGCGGACTCTCCGTCGCTGTAGGCCACCTTGCGGGCGTTGGCGCGGTATTCCGCCAGCGTCTCAGGGAGGAACCACGGGTTGGCCGGGCGGGTGACGTATCCCGGGAGAGCGCCGGGACCGCGTGCGTTCTTGACAAAACCCTTGCTGGGCTTGTCACCGCATCCGTTGCGGTACGCAACGCATCCTGCGGCGATGCCGTATTTGGCTAGGACCCAAACGGTGGGTCCGTTGCACTCCGGGCAACGGTAGGACGTGGGGGCTCCGACGACACGGACGGTATGAAGAAGAGGCATGGGACGGCTTCCTTTCTGTTAGTGGTTGCGGTGAGTGTTGCAGAGGGTGGCAAGCGGCGGAGAACGTGAACGCTCGCCGCTACTTGTCACCCCCCGTCCGGCCTTCACCATTGCCGGACCGGGGGCGCTTGTGTTGCGTATCGTTGAACCGTAGGTGTCTCGCACGTTTGGGGGACTGTCCCGGCGCACCCTCCCAAGGGTTGCGCGCCTTCCTTCTCCTCTCCCCGGGGTTCGCTTGTCCGTTTGCCATGGGCGTTGGTATTCCGCCCCATTGCGGGGGTTACTTGTCCCCCCGTACCGCGCTACGCCGCCCCACCCGTTCAATACTCCGGCTGCGGGGTTTGCGGTTAGTGTGACGGATCCGTCTAGCTGGAACCCGTCCCTCTCCCGTGCGTCTTGACCTACGATTCAGTTTTCAGGTGAGGGGTGGGGGTTTGGTTTAGGTGTCCCCTCAGGGGATGCACCCTCGCCTAGTCCCTCTCTCACAGAGCGCCCATTGGTCCGGTACCGCTACCGTCCCGCCGGGGTTCAACGTGCCGCCCTCAATAGATACACCCTACTTGTTCCCGTGTCAAGCGTTCCATGCGTTTTTTTTCAAAAAAAAGTTTGACACACATTATCACACAACACATTCGTTCAGTGTGTCAAACCGTGCCTATGGATCACGTTTACTTGACACACGTTCAGGTGTGTCAAAAAAGTGTCGAATCGGTCAGGTTCGACGATCGGCATGAGGGGAAGGGTACGGTAGGGGGCGATGCCTTGCGCCTCACCACGGGGCAGCTAGAGCCCTTAAAAGCGATTCCCTACATTGTGTGCCGTTGTGTGCTAGCAGCCGTCCGACGGTGACGTGACTATGTGTGTAAGTGTAGGTTTGACACACACAACACACAGTGTCGTAAGGTGTCGGAATGGCTCGCACAAAGGAAGAGAGAGACGCACATCTACGCCGAGTGTGGGACAGAAGGTGCCGTTGTCCTACATCTGCGCCTGCATGGCCAGCGTGCTGTATGGGTTTGTCCGACACAGACGCACAGACTCTCACACTATCCGACACAGTAGTCTGGCCTGGCACATTGTCGCACACATACACACAGTCCAGACAGACGGGACCGCAGACAGATGGGGTGGATGACACCCTTACAGACAGACAGACAGACAGAGATGGGGTGTCAGAGACAGGGGGTGTGGGTGACGCCCCTCCCCCTCCCGTGGGTGGGGGTACGATACCGACCCCGGTGGTCGAAATCGTCGGCACCCCCTCTCTAATATTCGACCCCAAATCCCAGCCGAGGACTCCCGAGATGACGAAAAAGCAGGCTAACCTCTCTGTTGTGCCAACAAACAAGAGTGTCAAAACCCAGGACCATCTCAAAAACGTCCGACTTGACACAAAACTTCAGGCTGCTCGGTACATGGATGAAGCTTTGCGTGTCATGGTTGACCTGATGCGCTCGGCTGAAAGCGAGAAAATCCGCAAGGAGGCAGCTCTTGACCTCATTCAGATGGTCATGGGCAAGCCATCCAAGCCTCCTGAAGAGAAAAAGGAGGAAAAACCGCAGGTTATCGACGTAGAGGATGCGGTTTTGGAGGCTCTTTTGGAGGATAAATCGACACAGAATGACACAGAATGACCGCTTCCTGTGTCGATTTGTTTTACGAGGTGGTGTGGTGTGGTGTTATGTGGAGTAGAAAGGCCCGATGACGACCAAGCCGACCCTTTCGCGTAAGCAGGCAGCCGAGGCCATGTGGCGCAAGGGCAACCTGCGCTACAAGCTCGACAATGGGCAGCCCAATCAGGGCGATTGCACCATTTGTGGAGCTGTCCACGTCGGCCAGAAGGGCATCTACGACGGCATCAAGGCATCTCCGGGACACAAGTGGTTCCTCGGTATGTCCCGACGCCGGGGCAAGACCTACCTTTTGAGTGTTTTGGCCGCTGAGTACGCAATCAGCCACCCCAATGCCCAAATCCACTACGCAGCCAGCACGGCCAAGGCGGTCAAGAAGATGGTCCGCCCAAACTTCCGCAAGATTTTTGCGGATTGCCCGGCAGACATGCGTCCGAAGTGGAATGCCGTGGACTCGGAGTACCGCTTCCCTAACGGCTCCATCATCACGGTGGCCGGTTGCGACAACGAGAACTACGAGAACCTCCGTGGCACAGAGTCCAACTTCGTAATCGTGGACGAGGCTGGCTTCATCGACCACCTGCAAGCGGTTTTGGACGATGTGCTGCTGCCGATGACGCTCGAAACCAACGCCACCGTGGTTATCAGCTCCACTCCCCCTAGGAGCCTTGACCATTACGCGGCGCAAGTGGCCCAGGAGTGTCAGGCAAACGGTCGGTACTTCCATCAGACCATGTACGACAACCCCCGGCTTACCGGGGAGCAGCTTGAGAAGTTCCTGTCCAAGCTGGCTGGCAGTCGGGATGTCGAGCAGTTCAAGAAGACGGCGACTTTCCGGCGCGAGATGATGGGCGAGTTCATTGCCGACTCGGAAGCGGCGGTCATTCCCGAGTGGCTAGAGCAGAGTTCTTTACTTTGCGCCGAAGTAGTCAAGCCGACGTACTTTGACACCTATATCAGCAGCGACATTGGCTACCGGGACGGCTGGGGCATTCTGTTTGCGTGGTGGGACTTCAAGAATGCTCGACTGGTGGTCGAGGACGAGCTGCTCTATTTCAAGACTCGGACGGAAATCGTAGCCGCAGGCATCAAGCGCAAGCGTGACGAACTCTGGGGCGACAAAAAGGTCTACCGACTCATCAGCGACAATGACCCTCTCACGATTGCTGACCTTGCTACGCACGGCCTTTACTTCTCTCCTACGGCCAAAGACGACAAAGAGAACCAGGTCAACCGAGTCCGCGAGTGGGTGCAGTCAGGCAAGCTGGTGGTTAGCCCACGCTGCCAGAAACTACTCTTTCAGCTACGAAACACTGTCTGGAACGAGAAGCGCGACGACTTTGTTCGTACCCGAGAGGGACACGGCGACCTCTTGGACGCCCTCATTTATATGTGTCGGAACATCGACCGTCAGCGCAACCCCTATCCCAACGACCAGCAGTTCATGTCGGACGACTTCTTCGTGATGCCTAACAAGCGCAGGCAGGGCGAAAACCGTGTAGTGTTCGCCATGCTGGGAATCCAGAAAGGTAACGCCTAATGGCCTCGTCCACCGACACCTACTTCGCCACGCTGCCTCCCGAGGAGATTGGGCAGCAGCTCATGGCGCGGGTCAACGACTTCTACACCTACGTCCGCACCTCCGGCATGTATAGCCGGATGTACCGCTCCTGGCGGGCCTACTACGGCCTTAACAGCCGCGAGGGTGGTGCCCGCTCTGACCAGATTACGTTCTCTGGCGAGCAGGGCGAGCTGTCGATGATGAAGGTGAACCACTACCGGAACATTGCTCAGCACCTTCTGACGCTGACGACGGCTCAGCGCCCTGCTCCGCAGCCCGTGTCCACCAACACGGACAACAAGAGCCACGCTCAAACCATCTTGGCCTCCGGCCTGCTCGACTACTACAGCCGCGAGAAGCGGGTGGAGCGCATCCTCCGCACGGCTGCGGAACACGCCATCGTTTTCTCTGAGGGCTTCGTCAAGTGCGAGTGGGACCCGAACGAGGGCGCTGAGTTTGAGCGGGACCCGATGACTTTCCAGAGCATCCGAGAGGGCGACCTGCGGTTCAGCACGCTCACTCCGCTCGATGTCATCCGCGACCCGTATGTGGATTCGTTTGCGGACATCAACTACGTCATCTGCCGTCAGTTTGTGAACCGCTATGAACTTGCGGCTCGCTTCCCGGCCATGAAGGACAAGATTCTGTCCAAGCAGATGCAGGCGTATGACGCCATGCGCTTCATGCTGAAGCCGGTTCTGACTTCGGACGACAACATTGCGGTCTATGAGCTGTGGCACCGCAAGACGGCTGCTGTGCCTGAGGGTCGGCTGACCATCCTCATCGACGGCGACGGCATTCTGTTTGACGGTGAGCTTCCGTATCCAAACATTCCGATTCGCCGCATCTGCCCTGGCGATTTGGTTGGAAGCCCCAACGGCTATACGCCGATGTTTGACCTGCTGGCGCTTCAGGAGGCGCTCGATGCGCTCTACAGCGCCATCGTCACCAACCAGACGACCTTTGGCGTTCAAAACATCTGGGTACCTGAGTCGGCAAACCTGTCCTACGAGCAGCTTGCCAACGGACTGAACCTCATCAAGTCCACCGGCACGGCCAAGCCCGAGTCGATGAACTTGACTCACACTGCGCCCGAAGTGTTCAACTTCATCCGCCAGATTGAAGAGTCCATGGAGACTCTTTCTGGCGTAAACAGCACGGTTCGCGGAAACCCGGAAGCCAGCCTCAAGTCCGGCTCTGCGTTGGCGCTGGTTCAGTCGCAGGCCATTCAGTTCTCCTCTGGCCTTCAGGCGTCCTACGCGCAGCTCGTTGAGGATGTGTTCACCGACGCACTCAACGTCCTAAAGCAGTACGCCAAGACGAAGCGCGTTGCCCTAATCGTTGGAAAGTACAACCAGCACTTGATGAAGGAGTTTACTGGGGACGACCTCTCCAGCATCAGTCGTGTGGTTGTCGAGTCCGCAGGCAGCCTGTCCAAGACGACCTCTGGTCGGATGCAGATTGCCCAGGATTTGCTCCAGAACCAGCTCATTCGGACTCCCGAGGAGTATCTGTCCGTCATCAACACGGGCAAGCTGGAGCCGATGACTGAGGCGCAGACTCGGCAGCTCTATCTGATTCGTCAGGAGAACGAGCGACTGGCCTCTGGCATTAAGTGCCGTGCGCTGCCCACAGACAACCACGTCCTGCACATCAAGGAAAACAGCACCGTCCTTGATGACCCGGAGCTTCGTGCTGCGTCTGAGGCTGGCGACCCTGAGGCGTCCGCTGTGCTGGATGCTGCATATCAGCACCTTCTTGAGCATGTCGGCTTTGCCGCTGACCCTGCCCTGTTCAACCTTATCTCCAGCCTTGGCTACCAGCCGATTGCCGCACCGATTCCTCCCGAGCAGGCGGCTGGCGGAACTCCTCCTGCTGCTGGCGGTCCAGTTCCTCCTGAGATGGCTCCGCCTCCGATGGGGCCGACGCTGCCTATCGCCCCGGACGGCCAGCTTCCTGACCTTGGAGGCAGGGCTGTTAGTCCCACCTTCCCCAAAAATCCGGTGACGGGTCAGAACTGGGACCCAGCTACCGGTGGTGATGCCTTGGCCGGAGCTGTCGCAGCCAATCAGGTTCCATAGTCATGCCATTCAAGAGCGAGGCTCAGCGTAAAAAGTTTTACCTTATGGCTGAGAAGGGCGAAATCTCGAAGGAAACCGTCAAAGAGTGGGAGAAAGAAACAGGGAAGAAGAAGCTCCCAAGGTACGCACGTCTCAAGAAGCACATGGGCGGAGACAAGGAGTAGCTATGGCTGGCGCTTGGCAGCGTAAGGAAGGCAAGAATCCCGCAGGTGGCCTGAATGAGAAGGGGCGTGCCTCCGCAAAAAAGGAGGGAATGAACCTCAAGCCGCCCGTCAAGTCTGGCGACAACCCTCGTCGAGCGTCGTTTCTTGCCCGCATGGGCAACATGCCTGGGCCAGAGCGTGACGAGGATGGGGAGCCCACTCGCCTGCTGCTGTCGCTTCAGGCATGGGGCGCTTCGTCCAAGGCTGACGCCAAGGCCAAGGCTGCTGCTATCTCCAAGAGGAACAAGGGCCGAGACTACCCGAAGCTCAAGAAGTCGATGGAGTAAACAGAAGTACGCCCTACCCATTCCGGGCGGGCAAACAGACGTTCAACGAAAGGAACGCCATGTCCGATGTCCCTGCTGCTGCTCCTGCTGCACCTGCTGCTGATTCCCCTGCTCCCGCTGCCGAAGAGAAGGCTCCGGTAGAGGCCAAGCCGGAAACTCCCGCAGAGAAGAAGTATCGCCTCAAGGTAAATGGCCAGGAGCGAGAGTTCTCCGAGGCTGAGGTTCTGCGTCGAGCCCAGATTGCCGAGGCCGCTCAGGAGCGTTTCCAGAAGGCAGCTCATCTGGAGAAGCTGGAGCAGGCCATCCAGCAGGGCGACCGGCGAGCCATTCAAAAGCTGCTTGGCGACGAGCGGTTCCATAACTTTGCTGTTGACTATTTCAACGAGCGCCTTGCGGAAGAGGAGATGTCTCCCAAGGAGCGTGAACTCAAGCGCCGCGAGCAGCAGCTTATGGAGCATGAGGAGCGCATGAAGGCGGAGGAGGAAGAGCGCCGCTCCACCGTCATGCAGCAGCTTGAGGACCACTACGCTCAGAAGTTCGACCAAGAGTTCTCTGACGCAATGCAGCAGCTCAAGCTGCCTCGCACGCCCAAGGCCGTGTCTCGCATGGCTGAGCTGATGAAGCAGAATCTTGAGATGGGTCTTGAGCTTCCTGCGGCGTCGATTGCTCAGTTGGTCAAGGAAGAACTGACCACTACCGTCAAGTCCATTATGGATGGGCTAGATGACGAATCTTTGGCTGCTCTTTTGGGCGAGCAGGTTGAAGAGAAGCTGCGGAAGCGCAGCATGGCAAAGCTCAAGTCTCCTGTCTCAAACAACCGAGCTGCGGGAATGCAGCAGAAGCAGTCGGACTCTCCCAAGAGCAAAACCGATACGCGCTTGAGCAAGGAAGAGTTCAAGGCCCGCATGGAGAAAATCAAGCGCGGCGAACTGTAGTTTGTGTATGCTCATGTGTGCCCAGGTCGGATACGGCGCGAAAGCTACCAAGTCCGATCAAAGCAATAGCAGCCTCACCCCGCGACTTTTTGGGACGCGCAAGCCACCCCGGAGAGACAAGGGAAGGCCGGTAGCACACGAATCTTCTCTTCTCTTTCTTTTTGACTCTCTGGAGGTAGCAAAAAATGGCTGGTGAAAATACTGCGGTAACGCTGTCTGCGCTGTTTAAGGAGGTTTACGCCCCCGAGCTGCTGAACCATGTGCCGGATGCGGCCATGCTGGTGAAGGAGCTGAAGTTCTCGGGCGTGGAGACGACCACGGGCGGCAACTTTGTGCAGCCTGTTGTCCTGACCCGCGAGCATGGCTTCACCTACGCCTCGTCTGATGACGATGCGTTCTCGCTGAATGGCGCTTCTGCCATGACCGTCAAGCGGGCGACCCTTCTGGGCAGCCAGCTCGTCGGCCAGGGTCAGCTTGGTTACGAGGCTGCGGCGCGTGCGTCTAAGGGCAAGGCGGCGTTTGCCGAGGCGACCGAACTGCTGGTGGAGAACATGATTGAGTCGGCTTCGTACCGGCTTGAGCAGTCGTTCCTCTACGGCCAGAGCGGCGTTGGCGTGGTGCAGACCACGACTGGCGCGGCCCCTACGTCCATCCGCATCAGCGCGGCTTCTTGGGCTCCGACCACTTGGGCGGGCATCGAGGGCGCCAAGCTGTCCATTGTTGACCCGACGTTTGCCACCATCCGCGCACTGAATGCGGTGGTGCTGTCGGTCAACATGGACGAGGATGACACCTCCAACTACCGGACCATCACCTTCACTGGCGCTCTTCCGGGCGTGGTGACGGCTGGCGATCTGGTGTTCTTCGGCGGGGCCATCACTGGCACCGTGGGTGGCGCGGCGACGAAGAAGGAGTGCCTTGGCCTGAACGGCATCCTGGCCACGGCGTCTGGCTCTCTGTTTGGCATCCCCGTGACTGGCGCTGGCTCCAGCCCTCTGTGGCGCGGCAACCTCTACAACGTGGGCGGGACGCTGACGGTCACGAAGATTCTGAACGCCGCCAAGCGGGCGCGTGACAAGGGCCTGAAGGAGCCTGCGAAGCTGCTGGTTTCTCCGAAGGCGTGGCTGGATCTCGTCAACCCCACGATGGACCCTGCGGCTAACAGCGGCAATGGTCCTCGCCGTCTGGATGCCTCGTACTCCGCGAAGAAGGTTGAGTTCGGCACGGAGTCCATCGTCATCCACGGGCCGCAGGGGCAGAACATCGAGGTCGTTCCTCACGCCTATGTGCGTGAGGGTGACGCCTTCCTTGTGCCCTTCAAGGTCATGAAGCGGGTCGGCGCGTCTGACATCGACTTCAAGACGCCGGGGATGCCTGCGGAGGAGATGTTCATCCACCTCCAGTCCACGGCGGCTTACGAGTTCCGCTGCTACGCCAACCAGGCGCTCTTCATCGACGCCCCGGCGAAGTGCGTGAAGCTCTACGGCATCACCTGATAGTGAGCTGTTAGACTAAACAGAGGCGGGTGGTTGGGGTATAATCTCCAGCCACCCGCTTCTTTTTGGAGACACCATGCGCGCTTTGGCGACTCACCAGATTCTTGAAGAGCAGTACGGGCGTCCGACCTTTCTTACGTCGGTGACGCTTTCTATCGGAGCCTCTGTTCGCAGCTCCGCGATTCCGCCCGGCTCTCGACTTTTGATTCAGTCGTCTGCCGCTTGTAACATGAAGATTGGCGATAGCACCGTCACGGCTGCTGCCACCCAATGCGTTGGGTTGCTGGCTTCTGAAAAGTTCTACACCTGCCTTACGATGGACGATACGAACATTGCGTTCTTCGCCGCTGGCGCTGGTGTCGTTAACATCTTCCTGATGGAGTAAAGAAATGGCTGACGCTGGCCTGCCGTGGAGCATCCCCAACGCGGGGTTCAGCATCCAGCCAATCAACGGAGAGTTCGCGGCCTGGAGTCGCGGCTCTTCCGTTCCGCCAGATGGCTGGTCAGTTCTGTCTGGAACTTGGTCATCCACTCTTTCGCGGTGTCAGGGAGGGACTGGTCCGTATGCAGTCGATTTCGGGCAGGCTGGAATCCCCAGCACGCTCGTCTCCGACTACATCGTTGTCCTTCCAAACACTCGGTATTTGCTTTCTGCGCTGTATCGAATCGTCACCGGCTCTGGCGCAGCCCTGTCTCAGGGCGTGCGGGTAGACTGGTACGACGACTCGCGCAGCCTCATTTCCAGCAACAACGTAGACCTCATCACCAATACCGCTGGCGTCTGGACGTACAGCGGCGCAGACATCACTTCGCCTATTCAGGCGGTGTATGCAAAGGTAGTTGTAGGTAGGTTTAACGTCAACGGGAGCGCAAATCTCCAGGTTGACGCCATCAAGCTGGACCGCGCTGTTTACATCCCGTCTGGCGTCATCAGTCTTGATGACGTTACCGATGGAGCTACCTACGCCCGTCCCAAGGCGGATGGTCTTCAGCTTGGCTACCCAAAGCTGGACTCGGTAATAGACGGCACCCTGTTCCGCAAGGTGGGGGTGGGCTATGTCGATGCCAGTAACCGGATTACCGGGGTTCTGCGTGGAACTTCTCCGGTGGCTGGCGCTGACCTGTTTGCCAAGACGCTCGATACTCTCGACAACGTAACTAACGGAATCCTATCCCGTAAGGTTAGCGCATCCTATGCAGATGCCAGCGGTCGCATTACCACTGTTTTTGACGGTACAAATGTAGTTGGAGCATCCAGCCTCTTCAACAAGGGCCTGGACACGCTGGATAACGTGTCCAACGGGACCAGTTACGCGCGCGTCAATGCTGTCGCCCTGTCGGCTGGAAATCCAAAAACAGATTCGTTGGTAGATGGAACGTACTCAAAGGTTCTTTCTACGCATGTTACGTCTGGCGCAATCACCAGCCTAACTCGCGGCGGAACGCTTTATGCGACATCTACCTTCTTTCAGAAGGCCCTCGACAACCTGGATAACGTGCTTGATGGGGCCAGCTTCCGTAAGGTCGGAACTGCCTATGTTGATTCAAGCAACCGTGTAACCGGGGTTCTTCGCGGAACGTCTGCGCTCGCTGGCGCAGATATTTTTGCTAAGACGCTGGATACGCTCGATAACGTCACTGACGGCGCAAGTTTTCGCAAGGTCGGAACGGCTTACGTTGACTCAAGCAACCGAGTTACCGGAGTTCTGCGTGGTACATCTCCAGTTGCCGGTGTGGATCTGTTTGCAAAAACGCTCGACACGCTCGACAACGTAAGCAACGGGACTACATACGCACGAGTTAACGCAACTGCACTTTCATCTGGGAATCCAAAGACCGACTCATTGGTGGATGGAACCTACGCTAAGGTCCTCGCTGACCACCTTACCTCCGGTGCCATCACCAGCATCACCCGTGGCGGCACTCGCTATGCGTCCACCAGCTTCTTCAACACTGGCTTGGACAACCTGAGTAATGTCGCCAATGGCGGAGGCTTCAACAAGACATCCTCTACATACGTCAACACATCTGGTCAGATTACCGCCGTTAGGCGCCTAAGTGCCGACGAGTCGGTAGATAATCTGTTTAAGAAGTCTAGCGACACTTTTGCATCGGTGGCAGGAACGCTGTCAGACGGACAGCTTGGAAGCAATGTAGTCAATGCCAGCAACGTGAAGTCGCAGGCCATTGATTGGAGCAAGCTGGATGATGGCTCTCCCATCATGGCGTGGGACGAGGGGCGCGGGAGCCTGCTCGCTGGGCGCGTGACGTTCACAAACGGCGGAACATTGCAGACGCCGGAGGCGAATCAGGGTTACACCGGCTGGGCTGTCACCAGCGGCACGACGGACTTTTACGTCGAGACTGACGTTCAGTTCCGAACCGTGAAAGACCAGTACGTCAGCATCACATACCGCACGGGAGGAACGACCGGCTGGGCTGCAAGTTCAACCATGGTGGTCATCAACATGGGCAACACCGCGCAGACGGCCACGGCTACCATGTACGGCGACGGTCTGTGGCATACAGCGGTGTTTGACATCAGCGCATGGACAGGGACGAGCACCGTTCGCTTCGACGCCCAGGACGGCGGAGCCGCCATCGGTGCCGGGGCGACCTTCTGGGTGGCAAACCTTGCCGTCGGCAGCGTCGGAGTCGGACCCGGAGGCGGACACACGCTCTCGAGCTACCGCGGCAGCGTCGGCATCAACGTGGCAAAGCCTACCTATCAGCTCGAAACGGGCGGCAGCACCGCCCAGTTCCCGACGCTGTTCGCTATCAACGCAACGGCTCATGCAACGTCACGACGAGCAGCCATGTTTCTGGGCGATTGGCTTGTCGGACAGGATTCGAACGGCAACGGAACAAAGGACTTTTTCCTTTATAACGGAGGCCTCACGGTCCCACTGGTTCTCTCCGTAGGGACGACGGGGCAAGTCAGCATCAACCAGCCGAGCAGCGGGTATGTCCTGCGGATGAACGGCATCAGCAGTCCAACTGCAGCCGTCATCAACAGCAGCAACGCCGCCGCAACATTTCCGAGCTTTCAGGTTGCCAACTACGGTGCCAACGGCGGCTTCCCCGCTCATCAGTTCTACAACAGCAGGGGAACAGAGGCTTCCCCATCCAGCAGCAACAGCGGCGACGTTCTGGGCGCAACCATCTATTCCGGTCGAGTCCTCGCTTCGTTTGCCGAGGGTGCTCGGCAGGAGGCGGTGCTGACAGCTGCGCCCGGACTGACAACGCTGACTACTGCTCTGCGCTGGTACACGTCCAACGCCGGAAGCAGTACGGCAAGGGCGCGTCTGTCTGCGGCAGGACGCCTGTACATCGGCGGCGATGCGGATGCGGAGGAACTGGTCGAGGCACGAACGGGGACGAACGCATACGGCTACCTCCACAGCAACGGCACCATCAAGGTTGGAACCTATATCTCCGGTGAAGGACAGATTGGCACGAAGTCGAACCATGACTTTGCCCTCTTCACCAACAGCGGCGCGGGCCGACTACGCATCATGGCAACCGGAGAAGTGCGTGTTCCGGCGCTCGCCGGAGCTGGAAACCGAGCCGTATACTCAGATGCCAACGGAAACCTGACCAACACTTCGTCGGATGCCACTCTTAAGGGAAACGCACAGCCGCTAGAGAATGTCCTTCCTGTGGTGCTGGCCATGCGTCCGGTGTCGTTCCAGTGGAAGGACCAGCATCGGTTTGGGCCGTGGACAGAAATCGGATTTATGGCCCAGGAGATGCGGGAGCTGGTTCCATATGTAGTGGGCGAAAACTCCGATGGAACCTTGACCATTGATTACCCTAAGTTGACCGCAGTTCTGGCTAGGGCGATTCAGGAACTCAAACAGCAGATTGACGAGCTGGCAATCAGCCGGTCGTAGTTGTGGTATAAACACCCACACGGAGGTAGGACATGGACGCGAAGATGAAGATGAAGCATGAGGCTATGATGAACGTTCTGTCGGAGATTTCTGACATGGCCAAGTCCGCCATGGGCAGCAAGCTCTCTGGCCTGAAGAAGCCCTCTGTCTCTGTCGAGATTGAGCAGGAGGACGGCGAGGAGGACATGGGCTCTGGTGAGTACGCCATGGGCGAAGAGGCCAAGGATGAGGCTGCTTCGATGGACAAGACCTCTCCTGAGGATGACAAGATGAAGCTCCTCAAGGCCAAGGCCATGATGGGCAAGAAGTACTAAGGAGCCGACATGACAGCCGAGGAGCTGATTACACAGGTGCGCCAACTGGCGCAGCTTGCGGACGTTGACTCGGCTGATGCGGCTAACCCGTCAGCCGAACCCGATACGGACGAGGGCATCCTCGCTATCGCTAACCGCGAGATGCGAGGCAAGCTCCTGTCTGACGTGATGGCCTTGCGCGAAGAGTTCT
>Ga0214921_10008751_pt1 | contig 13003 bp, 13 predicted proteins | sample LL1505_MetaG_FD_177992 | JGI IMG/M metagenome (GOLD analysis project Ga0214921, IMG submission 177992) | Freshwater microbial communities from Lake Lanier, Atlanta, Georgia, United States - LL-1505 | ecosystem: Environmental > Aquatic > Freshwater > Lake | place: USA: Georgia | collected... | reverse complement strand
GTAGCTCAGTTGGTTAGAGCGCAGGACTCATAAGCCTGAGGTCGGTGGTTCGATCCCACTTCCCGCTACCAAAAAACAACACTTATTCGAGGTAGCAGTATTCTTTCTTTGAAGCGATCACAATTTGATCACAGTAACAACAGAGGAAGACATGGCAACGATTAGAAAAATAAGAAATAAGTGGCAAGTATTAATTCGCAAATATAATTTAAAACCAATCTATAAAACATTCATCTTAAAAGAAGACGCAGTTAAATGGTCTAGAGAAACTGAAGTTAAGATCGAACAAGGTTTATATAAGGACTTAACACCAGCGCGTTCTACAACACTTAAAGAAGTATTAATTCAATATCGAGATACAGTTTCTATTCATAAGAAAGGATATGAAATTGAAAAATATAAAATTAATAAATTATCTAAATATCCAATTTCAAATAATACTATTGCTGATCTTAGTGCACTAAAACTATCTGAGTTTAAAGAATATTTAATTAAAAATTATAGTGCTGGTAGTGTTAATAAGTATCTCACTCTAATTAGTTTAGCTTTAAATTACGCAGAACGAATACTTGGAATTTATATTCCAAACAATCCAATGCGTTATATCGATCGTGTAAAAGAGCCAGAGTTTAAAGGACAAACCATAGAGCCTGAAGAAGAAGCTTTATTATTAAAGTATGCAGAACATTCTAAATTAAAATGGTTGAAGGCTGCAATTATTATGGGAATTGATTGTGGTGTGAGACGTGGTGAATTGCTAAAGCTTAAGTATTCAGACATAGACTTCACACGTAACACGGCCCTTTTAAGAGATACTAAAAATGGTTCTAATAGAGAGATAGGTCTATCACACAGAGCAATTCAAGAAATAAGAAAACTTCCCATTTCAATTAGTGGTGATGTATTTCCAATAAAAAGATATGACACATTTAATTTTTATTTTAACCAACTACAAAAGAAAACTGGCATAAATAAAAGATTTCACGACTGTCGTCATACTTTTGCTAGTAGAAAAACAACACAAGGATGGCTAATAACTGAAATAGCACAACAAGGAGGCTGGAAGCAGCTTCAGGTTTTGAAGCGTTATACGCATATAAAGGCTGAATATTTAGCAAAGAAATTAAAATAAAATTACGTGAATTTATGGGTACCGATAACTAAAATTATATAATATTTTATTATAAAAATTTATTTAAGTAGCAGTATTGAAAAGTTACTTTAAAAAGATTATATTATTTTTGTTGTTCCGCCACGAACCCTTAAAAGAACTAAACTGGATAGTCCACTGTGACGATATAACGGTCGAGAAAATAGGGATGAAAACCTAGAGAGAAAAGACCACCTAAACCCTTAGAAAAAATTTTCAATAACCACATACTGGAAACATTATGTTATTGAATAACTATATATTAACGAAAGTTAAGTTTTATATTGTACAATATAAAAAAAACACTTGTAGGGGATTTAGGTTTGTTTACCTGTATCTGTATCTACGCCTTTCTAAAATTTCAGAGTTTAATAACATCACTAACTTTCCAGTAGTTATTAATAATTAAGTCCCTAAGCTTGCTTGTGTGGTTACGAGACAAGCTTAGGGCAAACTTAATAGGAAATAACATGGAAAATAAAATCCATAAAATAAGCAAAATCGGAGATAATTCCGATTTAGAAAAAAGTGCGTTAGAGCAAACAATAGTGTCTATACTAGGAAGAATAGGAGAATTTAGTAGTGGCACAGGATTTGGTTTGCTAGCTCTAAAAGAAGGCATCTATAGTAAAAACCCAGCAGAACGATATGAAAATTTATATAATGCAAGGGATACTCTAGAGTTTTATGAGGGTGCTGAAAAGGATCTTTCTTTAACAGCAATTAAAAACGATGATGAAAAATCAATTAGAGAAAAGCTGAAATGTCAAATTTCTGATAAGGCAATCGACACGATTATTGACCTTAAGAATAAAGGTAAACTCTAATGATTAAACTAGAAGCAGCAAAGCTTCTTGAGCAGGGGTATCAAGTGATACCTCTGCTTCAAAATGAGAAGCATAATTTTGATAAAAATATCTTAGATAAGGAATATTCTTTAGAAGATTTTGATAGATTAACTAATCAATATAAAAAACCTCATACTAATTTAGGTATTAATGTAGGTAAATCTTTTGGAGGTTTAATAGATATTGATGCAGATAGTAACGAAGCTATTAAATTATTACCTAAATTTTTTCCTGCAGACACGGCTATTATAGGAAGAAATAATAGAGACAATATAGAGCTTACTCATTTTCTTTTTTTAAAAGATCAGGACTATTCGCAATTTAATTTGGATAGACTTGATATAAATAGAAAGAAGATAATTGAGTTTAGAACTTCAGGGAATCTCGTAGTTCCTCCTTCTGTTACTCCAAACAAAGAAGATAAAAATAATCTAATGCAAAGAATTTGGATCAATGAAACTTACCCAAAAAAAGAACCAGATGTTTTTAAGATGTTCAATTTAGCTTGTTTTGGAAGTTTTGTTTATCCATTTATTCAATCTGCTAATACAGGGGTTTTGGTTTTGGATGGATGCATTAAACGATATACAGATCTAACAGATAGCGAGAGATTAAAATTTATTGAAATTATTTTATCTACAAAATTCCCAGAAAAATGGAATAGAGATAAAGATTTTAAACCTCAAAAAATCAAACGTATTATTAAAGCAAATAATAACGACGTAACAAAAACAGCAGGTTATAAAAAATTTGCTGATTATCACAAGTTAGACCCCTTAGAGGTAAAAAGAGCTTTAAGTTGGATAGGCAATGTCCCTGATGAAGAGACAAAATCTAAATCTAAAAAAACGATAATGTCTTTTATGGAAAACGGTTTGGATATGAATGCTATTCTAAATACAGAATTTCCCCCTGTTCAATATGCCGTCAAACCTATTTTACCAGAAGGCTTAGGTTTAATTTGTGGGCGGCCCAAGGCAATGAAGTCATGGACAATGCTGGATCTAGCTTATTGCGTTCAGAACGGTAGAACTTTTATGGGAAATGAAATTCATCAAGGCGATGTTCTTTATTTAGCTTTAGAGGATAATCCTAGAAGATTAAAAGATAGAATAGTTAAACTTAAATTTGAAAAATTAAGAGCACCAACGATTAATACAATAGCACCTTATTTAAATTTTGGTTTAGAGGAGTCTATTAAGGAATGGACTCAAGAAGTTATGCATCCAAGATTAGTTATTGTAGACACTCTTGCTAGAGTTAAACAGCAGTTTGATAGAACGAATACTGCGTATGACAAAGATAATAATCTACTACGTAATATTCAGCATTTAGCTGGAGAACTATCCATAACAATTATTTTTGTTTCTCATTTAGGTAAAGCTCAGCAAGACTATTCATGGGATAGGATCCAGGGTTCTACAGGTATGCAAGGTATGACCGATTTTATGTGGATGCTAGATCGAGGTGATGATACCAAAACCGCTTCTCTTAAAGGGAGAGGTAGAGACATAGAAGACTTTGAGTATGCTTTAAAATGGAATCCTGACACTTGGAAATATGAAAATGAAGGGGCTCTTTGGCACGTTATGTTACATGAGAACCGTAGAGAAATTGTGGAAGCTATGAAGCATTTCGCACATTTTAAAAAACAGCTCGAAGTTAAACCAAGCGAGGTAGCCGTATATCTAGGTGAAACTGGAGCTAAAGCAAAAGCCAGAATCCAAAAGACCATGCAGAGAATGGTGGAAAGCAGAGATCTTATTAATGGTGCAGTTTATGGAACTTATAAAATCTTTACACACTTGCCCGTAAAAGAGGATTTAGTAAGTACTGAGAACGAAGTTATTAACTAGTACTCATATGAAAAAGTGTCCATGTTGTCTATCTAGATGGACAGGATGGACGTTAAATACGTTAGAGCTATAAGTTTTAATATGTCTCTGCTTGAACCCCTGAAGCAGGTTAATAGTTACAAACTTGACCTTTATTGCCTTGTTACTTTGTAAATAAGTTAGGAAAATAGAGTCTTTTCTACAAATTTAAACAGGTCAAGTTCCGCGGCCCGTGAAACGTGTGGCGTGCTAATTTAGCCAAGAAACTCAGCCATTAACTATTTGTTTATGTATAATTTTTATACAAATTTCTTAATTATAATTAATAAGATTCTATAATAAAACCATATACTATTTATATAGTTACAAAGGACTACGACTTTAGGGGCCCTCTTGGAAAGGAAAAGCTATAAATGAATCAATCTTTAACTCTTATACAGCAGGACCTTACAAAACTAGTAAAAGAAGATTCTCTGGATAAAGAGTTTATATTTAAATTTTTAACTATTTATGGGATTCCAAAAACAGCAATAGCAAGGTTAAAAAGTGGAGATTATAATTTATCTAAAAATAAGAAGGATAATGAAATAATTTGGAAGAGAAAGATTCATTTTATAAGAACAGAAGATGAAGATCCACATATAGTTATTGATAGGTTGCAGAAATCAGAATTTACTAAAAAAAACGAGATAAGGTTTTTAATAGTCACAGACTTTAAAATTTTTTTAGCAGTTGATATCAAATTAGATGAGACACTAGATTGCTTATTTATTGACCTTCCTAAAGATTCGGATTTTTTTCTTCCCCTGACAGGAACAGAAAAATTTGAAAATTTTAATGAAAATCCAGCTGATATAAAAGCTACATTAAGTATTGGAAAACTTTATGATCAAATTTTAATAGACAATAAAAATATTAATATAGAAAAAAATAGAAATTTTTTAAATATTTTCTTCACACGTTTAATTTTTTTATATTACGCCGACGACTCCTCTATTTTTGATAAGCAACTCTTTTTAAAAAATTTAACAAATTATTCGAGTGTAGACGGTAAAGATTTAGATGTTTTTTTTGAAGGGTTATTTAACTCTCTAAATAGTAAAGACAAAAAAAATATACTAGATCCTTTTAAAATATTTCCTTATGTAAACGGCAGCTTATTTTTAGAATCAATTAAAATTCCTAAATTTACTAAAAAGACGCGTGATATGATTATTAAAGCCGCTAGCTTAGATTGGCAAACTATAAATCCAGACATTCTAGGTTCGATGTTGCAGTCGGTTATTAGTCCAGAGGAAAGAGGTAATGATGAAATGCATTATACCTCCGTTACCAATATACTAAAGATTATTTCTCCGTTATTTTTAGATAACATTTATGAAAAAATTCAAGAAGCTGATAATGATGAAAAAAAATTAAAAAATATTTTAAAATATATCTATAATATCAAAATATTTGACCCTGCTTGTGGTTCTGGCAATTTTTTAATTATAGCTTACAAAGAGCTTTGCAAAATAGAAATTGCAGTATTTAAAATACTACAACAAATAAGCCCTGCTAACTGGCAATTTTCAATGCCAGGTATAAAATTATCAAATTTCTACGGCATTGAGAAATCACATTATGCTACGCAAACTGCTCGATTATCTCTTTGGTTGGCTCAGCATCAAATGAATGTAAAATTTAAAGAGGTTTTTGGTGAGATAAAATCTATTTTACCCCTAACCGAAGCCGGAAATTTTATTTGCAATAATTCAATTGATGTTGACTGGATTGATTTTTGCAGACCTGGAATAGATACAAAGTATATTTATATAATTGGAAATCCACCCTTTAAAGGGTACACGGAAAGAACAGAAGATCAACAAAAAGATGTGCTTACAATTTTAAAAAAAACGTCCAAATTAGATTATGTATGTCTCTGGTTTTTAAAAGGCGCTGAGTATTTAAATAAAATTAAAAACTCTAAATTAGCTTTTGTTGCTACCAACTCAATTAATCAAGGTGAGCAAGTTGCAATATTGTGGCCAAAAATTTATGAAAAGAATTTAGAGATAATTTTTGCCTATAAATCTTTTAAATGGAAAAATAATGCTAGAAATAATGCTGGAGTAACCGTTTCAATTATAGGTTTGGCAAATAAATCAAATGATAAAAAGTTTTTATTTTATGAAAACTCAAAAGATCAAGTTAATGAAATAAACTGTTATTTAATTAAGGGCAAAGAAACTATCATAACTAATAGAAGTGCACCCCTGTCAGAATTTCCACTTATGACCAAAGGAAGTATTGCAATCGATAGGGGTCACTTGATTTTAGATACTACTGAAAGGTTAAAATTATTGGAAAATTATCCTTTTGCTGAAAAATTTTTAAAAAAATTTGTAGGAGCTAGCGAATTCTTAAACAGTACGAATAGATGGTGTTTGTGGATCTCTGATAAAGATTTAGATGCAGCTAATAAAATCCCTTTTATTAAAAATAGATTAGATTTAGTTAAAAAGTCACGTGTTTCTTCTAAAAGTTTATCGCACAAGTCTCATAAATTTGTAGAAAATAGATGGCAAGATAAAAATTGTTTATTTATTCCTGAAACGACAAGTGAAAGGAGAACGTATATTCCTATTGGTTATTTTAAAAATGGAGTTGTTATTACTCACAATCAAGTAATTTATAATCCTCCTCTGTATTTGTTTTCTATTCTATCTTCGAGAATGCATATGATTTGGATAAAAGCTATAGGAGGAAGATTAGAAAGCAGATTAAGATATTCTATAGAGATATGTTATAATACATTTCCATTTCCTGAAATTGATAAAAATCAAATTCAAGCCTTAGAAGAAAAATCTTTAAATCTTTTAACAAACGAAAGAGAGAGGTTTCCAGAAAAGACTTTATCAGAATTGTATGACCCTGACTTAATGCCAAGAAGTCTTTTGGATGCTCATAAAGATATAGATACTTTTGTAGAAAATTGTTATCAAGAAAAACCCTTTAAATCTGACGTTGAGAGGTTAGAATGTTTATTTACTATGTATGACAAAATGACCAAGAAGGATCAGTTACTTTAAATATGCCTAATTTTGTTGATGTGAAATACAACACGACAGGTAAAAGCCTAGAGGTTGATAATTTAGGCATGAGGGAAATGCAAAGAAGAGCGTTTGAGGCCAGACAATCTAAATATATTCTTCTTAAAGCACCCCCTGCATCTGGAAAATCTAGGGCCCTAATGTATCTCGGTCTAGATAAAATTTATAACCAAGGAATAAAAAAAGTTATTGTAGCTGTTCCAGAAAGAACAATAGGAAAATCATTTGCCAGAACTAATTTAAAAAAAAATGGTTTTTTTGCTGATTGGGATTATGACGACAAATATAATCTTTGTACTCCTGGAAGTGAAAAAAAAGTTGATTTATTTAAAATTTTTTTAGAAGATAGCTCTGCAACAATTCTTATTTGCACTCATGCCACTCTTAGGTTTGCTTATAATCAATTAAAAGAAGAAGCTTTTAATAATACATTATTAGCTATTGATGAATTTCATCATGTTTCATCCGCTCTAGAAAATAGATTGGGAGAAGTTCTTCATGCGGTAATGGAAAAAACTAATGCGCATATAATTGCAATGACTGGTTCTTATTTTAGAGGAGATAGCGTTCTTGTTTTATTACCAGAAGATGAAATCCTCTTTACAAAAGTTACTTATAATTATTACGAACAGTTAAATGGTTATAAATATTTAAAAACTCTTGGAATTGGTTATCATTTTTATCAAGGTAAATATTTAGATGCTATCTCTAAAGTTTTAGATACCGATAAAAAAACTATAATTCATATTCCAAGCCCTAATGCCTCTGAGTCAACAAAAGATAAAATAAAAGAAGTTGATACAATTATAGATGTAATAGGAGAATTCCAAAAACAAGATGAGAATACTGGAATAATTTTTGTAAAAAGGAAAGATGATGGAAAAATTTTAAAAGTTGCAGATTTAGTAAATGATACTCCTAAAGATAGAGATAAAGTTATGAATTTTTTAAGAACTATGGAGAAAATAGATGATGTAGACATTATCATAGCACTAGGCATGGCCATTGAGGGGTTTGACTGGCCCTTTTGTGAACATGCCTTAACTATTGGATATAGAGGTTCTTTAACTCAAATAATTCAAATAATAGGCAGAGCAACAAGAGATAGTGAAAATAAAACGCATTCTCAATTCACAAACTTAATTGCACAGCCAGACGCAGATACAGACGATGTTAAGATTTCGGTAAATAATATGTTAAAAGCTATTTCAGCTTCTTTGTTGATGGAACAAGTTTTGGCTCCTCATGTAAATTTTAAAAGTAGGAATAATGATGATCAAAAATTTCCTAAAGGAACTATTGGAATAAAAGGTTTTAAAGAGCCTTCATCAAAAGTTAGACAAATAGTTGAGGCTGATTTAAATGATTTAAAAGCTTCAATTCTACAAGATACTGAAATGTTAAGAGCTATGACTGGTAAAGTAGTGGAGCCTGAAATTATGAATAAAATCATGCTTCAAAAGATACTACATACAAAATATCCAGATTTAGGCGAAGAAGAAGTAGAAGAGTTAAGACAATATGTAGTAGCAGACTCGTTGATTAAAAATAGTGAAATAAAAACTGTTGGTAATAACCAATTTATAAGAATGGCTGGGCAATTCATAAATATAGATAATTTAAATATAGATTTAATTGATAGCATTAATCCATTTCAAAAAGCTTATGAGGTTCTATCAAGAACTGTAACTACTGGTTTATTAAAACTAATCGGGGATACTATCGAATTACAAAGAATAGCTATGACAGATGGAGAGGCATATGAATTGTACATGAATAGTATTCCAAAATTTATAAAAGAAAATAATAGAGAGCCTGATATTCACTCCATAAATGAAAGAGAAAAACGAATGGCTGAAGCTATTATTTATTTAAAAAATAAAAAGAGACAAAAGCAACAAAAAGCTAATGTATAATTATGAAAAAAAAATTGAAGAAATAATTAATAGTGATCCGCACGGTTTATTAAATATAAAACCAGTATCAAAGTCTATTACTTCTGATCAAAGATTAGAAGAATCTTTCTTAGAGATAGTTAATTTTTATAAAGTTAATGGAAAAGAACCCCAGGAGGTTAATGAAATTAACGAAAGAAAGCTTGCTATAAGATTAAAAGAATTAAAAAAAAACCCTGAAAAAATAAAATTGTTAAAAAATTTGGATACAGAAAATTTATTAGGTAATTACGTTGAGTATAAAAATGTTGATGACATACTTGATAATGATTTTTTAGGAATATTAAATACTGATGATTACAAAGAATTATTTGATCTCAAAAATGTAAAATTTGATAAAAATAAAACTGATTTTGTTGCTAGAAGAAAACCTTGCAGCGATTTTCATAAATTTGAGAATAATTTTAAGCAAATTCATCAGGATTTGAAAAATAAAAAAAGAAAATTATTAACGTTTAAAGAGCAAGATCTACAGGAGGGAAGATATTTCTTATTAGATGGTTTGCTTACTTTTTTAGAAAAAGTTGATCTTCAAGAAAGAACGTTCAATGATAAGGCACAAGGTCAACGTACAAGAAAAGATAATAGGATAAGATGTATTTTTGAAAATGGTTTAGAGTCTAATATGTATTACAGATCTCTTCAAAAGTTACTTTATGAAAATGGAAAATATATTAGTGAGACAAACGAAGAAGCTATAAATTTATTCGAAAAAAATCTTGGAAATATAAATGAAAAAGATAAAGTAACTGGTAAAGTTTATATATTAAAATCTCTTAGTAAAAAACCTGAAATCAGTTATATAAAAAATTTATATAAAATAGGATTTACAACAAATAGCGTTGAAAATAGGATTAAAAATGCAAAAAATGATCCAACTTTTCTTATGGATGAAGTCAAAATTGTTGATGAAATTAATATTTATAATGTTTCTGCCTTAAAATTTGAAAACCTTATTCAGCTTTTTTTTGCCAAAAGGTGTCTAGATATTTTTGTTATAGATTTTAATGGGAATGAAGTTAAACCTAAAGAATGGTTTTGTGTACCCTTAAAGGTTATTAGAAAAGTTATTTTATTAATAGAGTCTGGTGAAATAATTAATTATGTTTACGATGTAGGTTTAGAAGACATTATAAAAATTAAATGAATTTTGAAAAAAAAGAAGTTATTTTCTATGAGAATATCTATGATATAGGCCCAGAAACTTGTGACTATATTTCTGATAAAGGAATATTATGGAGCCAGAATGGTTTAGTTGAGACTTCTTATCCAGTAGGTATTAAGGAAATCAAAGCTGATACGAACAACTTAATTCAGTTTTGGAAAAGCTTGGATGAAATCGATATTTGGAGCTGGAAAGAAAAATATATTGATGAAGAAGCTCATACTTGTGGGCATTCTTGGAGGCTTTCTTTAAGAAATAAAGATGGAAAATCAAAAGAGATTGAAGGTTATGAGATGTATCCACAGAACTTTCAAAAATTTATAGATGCTTTAAATAAATTATTTCAGATAAAAATTGAAATTGAAGAAGAAAATGAACGATAAAAAAGAAGTGGTCCCTTTAAGATCCCGAAAAGGTAGTATTTATCAGAGAGGTTCTAATGAAGTCTTTAAAATTAGCAGATCTAAATTTAGTAATTTTATTGATTGTAAAAGATGTTTTTATTTAGAGCGCGTTAAAGGTTTAAAAGACCCTAGTATGCCAGGCTGGGCCTTAAACTCAGCAGTAGATGAATTATTAAAAAAAGAATTTGATCATTATAGAAAACTCCAAAAACCACATCCATTTATTGTAAAGAACAAATTAAAATTTATTCCATTCCAACATGAGAAAATTGACTATTGGAGAGATGCTTTAAGGGGAGGAATATCTTTTGTAGATGAAGATACTAATTTAGAGATCCATGGAGGCGTGGACGATATTTGGTTTGATAAAGACAAAGAAGAATTAGTCGTTGTAGATTATAAAGCTCAATCCAAAGAAGGAGCCGTTGAGACGAAGGAATATTTAGAAAATAAATATCATGAAGGTTATAAAATTCAGATGGATATTTATGTCTATATTTTAAGACAAATGAAATTCAAAGTGTCAGATACCACTTACTTTTTAGTGTGCAATGGGCTTAAAACCCCAGAAAAGTTTGATGCAACATTACACTTTGATTTAACTCTTGTTCCTTACAAAACAAATACTAGCTGGGTTAAAAATAAAATAGTTGAAATGAAAAAAGTGTTAGATGCTAAAAACGTTCCAGAAATTAACAAGACTTGCGAAAAGTGTATGTTCTTAATAACAGGAAAGAGCTTTATTTAAATGATCTTTAATTTCTTTAAAAAAGACAAAAGAAGTGAATTGAAAAAAAGAATTGATGAAATAGATGCAGAATATATTGCAAAAGGAGGAAAAAAAATTAGTGATGAAGATCATCAAAAAGCTTTAGCAAGATTACACCAAGTATATTTGGATGGAGAAGAATATGAATTAAAAATGCTAAAAGAAATGAGTCAGGAATTAAAAAAAGAAAAATTAATTAAAGAAACTGCAGATCAAGGTTCTAAAATATCAGATCAAGTGACATTAAATACTTTGAAACAGAAATATGAATCTGCATTAAAAAATAATGGTGGGAAGACCAATGAGGACATTGAAAAGCTGATTAAGGATCTTGGTACAAAATGATCCACCTAATCATCCTCATAATATTTGAAATGTTACTAGTTATTGATCAAAGTTCTCCACACCCACTATAGGTAATAATACATATATTCTTTAGAATTTTATCTAGTCTAGAATCTCATTAGGTCTAAAAATTATGCCTAAAGTTATTCTTTACGAAAAAGCGAAAAAGAAAATAAGAGATAATAGGCGCCATCGGTACAACGCTTATGATGCTTACGTACATTTTTTATATCAGAAGAAATACAAGATAAATTCAGAGTTAAGCGATTTGTATATGTGTTACTTGGGTGAACTTAAAACATGGACAGAATTTAAAGAAGCTCTGCCAAAATTACAGCCAGAATTATTACATTATACGGTTGTTCATTATTACTTTGCTTGGCATAGATGTAAGGGGCAATTATTTGATACAAGCATGTTTCAGAAGTTTGGATTTTACTATCAATTTAGATATTCCAAAGAGAAATATAAAAAGATCTTCTATTACATATGTCATCCACGTGTAGTAAAATCAGGGGATAAGGTTGAGCAGTACAAACTGTTTAATCTGAAGAATGAACTAAAGTTAATTTAATAAATGATTACTAAAGATAAAGATAAGCTATCTAAAGAGGCAGGACCACTTCCTTGGCCAGCTGTAATTGTATTTAATTTATTTATATTAGCTTTAGTTATATTGTTAGTTTTTGGATTAGTTAAACTTGTAAAATTTTTTTGGTTGTTATGAAAAAATTAATCATTTTTTTGTTAACTGGAGTGTTGTTGCTAGCGTCGGGCGCTAAAGCAGAGATAATTTATATGAATTGTAAGTTTAATGAGGGTTGGCATAAACAAGGTTCAAAGAGAGAAGATGCAAAAACGATGCCAGACTTATCTATCTCATTAGATAAAGAAAAAAGAATTATAAAAGTAACAGATAGAAATTTTGAACCTTATAATATTTTCAAAGATTCAATGCGTTGGTCGCATAAATGGTCAGGCTGGAATGATGAATATTTACTCAACACAATTAATGGAAATTTGCACATGAGTGGATTTAACAAAAAAGAGAATTGGGAAAATTCATTCTATTATATTTGTGATAAGATACAGAAGAAGTTTTAATGACCCGCCTAATCATCATCATACTATCTGGAATGTTGCTGCTAGGGACGAGTGCTAGAGCAGAAATAACTAATAACATTGCTAATATAAAAATAATATTAACAAAAATTGCTGCAATCCAAGGAATTGGTCCTGCTTCTTTAGGTAACTTAACTTTATCTTTGATAATCATCTATTTAATTGCCTTTTTTATCCAAATACCGTTATAATTGAATTAAGACGTTCACTTAACCCTGTAATGTAGAGATGAAACTGTCTTCTAAAGTTCTAAACTATTTCTGCATTACATTCTTATTTGAACGAATATCAAATTTTAAAGAAAGGTATTTGTTATGA